>Ga0207071_1054_pt1 | contig 20076 bp, 18 predicted proteins | sample Alteio_BWMinHeat_67_FD_153531 | JGI IMG/M metagenome (GOLD analysis project Ga0207071, IMG submission 153531) | Enriched cells from forest soil in Barre Woods Harvard Forest LTER site, Petersham, Massachusetts, United States -... | ecosystem: Environmental > Terrestrial > Soil > Temperate forest >...
CCTGTTCTCAGGCGGTCCCACCATTGCTGGCGTCATCGGTACGGGAACCGTGGGCTCTATTACCAGTGTGACTGTTCACGACGGTACCCTGACCGATACCTTGCAGCTGCTCAACCAGTTCGCCAACCAGTTCGCGATTAATCCGGCAGCCTATTCGCTCGTCGCCGATAACAACACGCCAAACGCCGGCACGCTGTTCCAACTCGCTGCGCATGGATAAGATTACGCTTTAACGGTTATAGTCGTGGTGCGATTGCCGGCAGCATTGGTGGCGAAGCCAACTGGCGGTCGAAACCCTAACTTCCGCTGGGCGACGACGGCGTCTAATGGCTTGCGGGTAAGGCCGAGGAATGGCAGAAAACATAAGTCCGCTTGCGGGAAAGCCAATCACGCGGGATGTGCTCCTCAATGTTCCGCGGCTTGTGACAGCCTATTTTTCGCAGAAGCCGACTCCGTCAGTTATGTCCGAGAAGGTGTCGTTTGGCACATCAGGACATCGCGGTTCTTCGTTCAAACGTAGTTTTAATGAAGACCACATTTTGGCAATCAGCCAGGCTGTTTGCCATTATCGAAAAAAAGCCGGAATCGATGGTCCGCTGTTCCTCGGCATGGATACGCACGCGCTTTCGGAGCCGGCCTTTGCGAGCGCGCTTGAAGTTCTTGCCGCCAACGGGGTCGAGACGATGGTCGATCCGCATAGCGGATACACGCCGACGCCCGTCATCTCTCACGCCATTCTCACCTACAATCGAACCCGCAAGACTGGGCTTGCTGACGGCATTGTCATTAGCCCCTCGCATAACCCGCCCGATGAGGGTGGCTTTAAATATAATCCGCCAAGCGGCGGCCCGGCGGGGCAAGATATCACCGGCAGTATCGAAAAGTTGGCCAACGAGATCCTTGCAAATGGTCTCGCCGAGGTTCGGCGGATTCCATATGAGCGAGCGCGCAAGACGTCCTGCATTCACGCGTATGATTACGTCACGTCCTACGTCAAGGACTTGGATAATGTCGTCGATTTGGATGCAATCCGTTCGGCGGAAGTGAAAATAGGTGTCGACCCGTTAGGCGGAGCAGCAGTTCAATACTGGGAGCCGATTATTGAGCGTTACGGGATCGCGGCAAGCATCATCAACAAAGCCATTGATCCGACGTTCGCCTTCATGACCGCTGACTGGGACGGGAAAATCCGAATGGATTGCTCATCACCCTACGCCATGGCCGGTTTAATCGCCTCGCGGAGCAAGTTTGACGTCGCATTCGCGAACGATACCGATGCGGATCGGCATGGCATTATTTGTCCGTCAAGCGGGCTCATGAATCCGAATGCCTATCTGGCAGTTGCAATCTCATATTTATGCGCCAACCGACCAAAATGGCGTCATGACAGCGGCATTGGCAAGACGCTCGTCTCTAGCGCCATGATCGACCGTGTGGCGGCCGATCACGGACGGACGCTCATAGAAGTCCCGGTCGGATTTAAATGGTTCAGTGACGGTCTTCTTGACGGCTCGATCTGCTTCGGCGGTGAAGAAAGTGCCGGCGCCTCATTTCTCAGACGCGAAGGGTCCGTCTGGACGACCGACAAAGACGGAATCATCCTAGGCCTGCTTGCTGCGGAAATTACCGCGCGATGCGGCTGCGACCCCGGACAACTCTACGATGCACTCACGCAGAAGCTCGGTGCTTCTTTTTATGAGCGAATCGATTCGCCTGCATCGCGCGAGCAACGACTACGTCTCGCAACGCTCGATGCCGACCTCTTCGATATCAGGGAGCTGGCCGGCGATCCGGTTGAGAAAAAGTTATCGCGTGCGCCGGGCAATAATCAACCGATCGGTGGCGTCAAAGTCATAACAAAAAACGGGTGGTTCGCCGCTCGACCATCAGGCACCGAAGATGTTTATAAGATTTACGCAGAGAGCTTCCGGAGTCATGAGCACCTAAACCACATTCAAGAAGGCGCAAAGGTAGCCATCGACAAGATTTTCGAACAATAACGATTGCTTATGAGCATTTATATTTATACTGATGCTTCGCGGGCACTTGGGTCGACGCGCGGCGCATTTCTGAAGAAGAATGTTCGTCTCTCGACAGTATCTCCGAGGCAGTATTCGGTAGCGTCGATCAGATAGAAATGGTGCTCAGGCGTGCCGACTGTCTTTTGCGCCGCCAGAAAGCAGCACCTGCCGACCCTGCAAGAACGCTACCAAGGAGCCATATCGCACTAGGAAGTGGCGTGGCTCCTGGATCTGATCCTGTGTCCGCCATACTGTTCAGCGTGATGTCATCCCAGGCGACCTGAGAATTTGTGGAAGCACCGCTTGACGTCCACACCAGCCGAATTCCCAAATAATCACCAACGTCGTTTGGGAGATTACTGCTGTCCCAGGAAACCGTAATATTCTCCCAGTTGCCCAGTCCAGGGTCCGGTACTGTCTGGCTGGCGACCACTACGCCATTGGCTAGCAGTTGGATCGAGGCCGTGAAACCTTGCGTCCATGCATCTGGACCCTGATCGCCTCTGGCGCCAGCCCAAGCACCGAGCGTGTACGTCGTATTGGAAGTGATGGAGCCCAAACCAGTATATTGCGCGAGCTGCTGCGGGACCAAGCCATAAACATAGGCGACGTTATTTCCATCGGGAGCGACTCCCGAAATGCCATCGGTCCCAGGTGAAAATTGCGCGTTGGTCGGGTAATATACCCCACCATAGAATCCTGGGGAGCCGCTACAATCCCAACCGCTAGGGCAGGCGCCGGAGGTCCATTGACTGGCCCCCAAGGTCGGGTTTTCAAACTAGCTGTTCGGCACGGGTATCGAGGTAGCGCCGGCCCGGCTAACGAAGAATATGATTGCAGCGGCGAGGCCGGTGAAATATCTAAATTTCATTTGGCTTCTTCCCTACTCATCACCTGCAAATCTGCGTGGAAACGAGAAAATAACGGTGGCCTTTGTATGTTCAATTGCGTCCCAAAGTCAGTGTAAAGCGGCAACCTTAATGTGCGCGCCACGAGCTGAGGTTCGTCAACTGACCGCAGGTTTTAAACGGACATCACTTAGCAAAACTTAATGGCACCGAGCTGCGTAAATGTTTGGCGCTTGCTCTATGGCGGTGCTGGACATGATTTCGGAAACGTCGGCGTGTTAACATCTCTTACACTACGATTAGAACGGACGTAGATGAGGTTAGATGATGGCAAAACCGTTAAGCAATATTTTGAGGAATTTTTCCGACGGCTTTTGGCCTAGAAGCCTGTCGCGGCAAGCAAAATTTGAAACGACGGTGTTCGCAAAATATGCCCTTGCGAGGTTGAGAAAGAGCTCACACTTCCGCGGGAAAAGGGGGCTGCTCGTCAACGTCGGCTGTGGATTCAATGTGGCGGATGGTTACGTGAATGTCGACGTCGTAAATGATCCGAGAGTTTTTTTCTGGGACTGTCGGAAAAGCCTTCCGTTCGATAACGATTCCGTCGATGTGATTTTTTCAGAACATGTCGTTGAACATTTCGAATATCCGAATCAAAGTTCAACTTTTCTCAAGGAATGCCACAGATGCCTAAAAAGGGGAGGGGTTGCAAGAATCATTGTCCCGGATGGAGGCTTGTACCTGTCTCTTTATAATTCTTCGTCTTGGCAGGAAATGTTACGAGTACGGCCCCTTGTTGCGACAGAAGATGGTTACAAAGATGGCTGGTTGGATATGGTCTATAAGACCAAGATGGAATTTATCAACTCCATCTTCCGCCAAGGCACCGAACATAAATTTATCTACGATTCCGAAACGCTTGAGCGTCATATGAAGGATTGTGGCTTCGAGGAAGTGCGACGTCAGGAATTCGGAGTTTCCGCAAGCCCCCACCCCCCACTAGATTCAAAGGCGCGGCAACTGGAGAGCCTTTACGTCGAAGGGATCAAGCGCTGAACTGGGGTTGTGGATCGTTGCACTTTCGGCCGGCTCTGTGCTCAACGCAACACCGACTTTTTGTTTCGATTGAATTGTGGGGTTGTTTGAATACAAGCTTCGATTTCCCGCCTAGAAGTACCCAAGATTGAGATGTGATGCGCTTGAAAGTGCGGGACAGTCCCGTGCCCTTTGCTGCAGGGATAACAGGCTCTTCCGCTTCAGTGACATAAGGTGAAACCGCGATGTTAACCGTAGCAGCGCAAACGTTCCTCGGAACGCGTGGCGGAATATCGCGTGTTTGTGACCTTACAGCCCGAGTAGCTGTCGAAGCTGGATACCCAGTAGAGCTCTTGTCTGTTCAAAACGAAGGGGGGCACTACCAAGAATCTAGTTTTTGGCGGGGATACGGAGGATCTCGCGCCAGATTTGCGATCGGTTGCATGGGGGCGGCGCTAAAGCGCCATCGCATATTATACGACCAGCTTGGGACCGCCCGAGCACATGCATTAGTTTCCAAAATTGCGGCGCCGAGCGGCGTGTGGATTCACGGCATCGAGGTATGGGAGGAAATGCGTCCCGATCGATTACGAGCCGCGCGTACTGTCAGTTTCATGATTGCCAATACAAGCTACACTCGTGAGCGGGCGATGCGGCAGCATGAGATATTTGGATCCGCGCACGTGTGCTGGCTTTCAACATGGGAGGACGAACCTCCTCCAACACCAGCAGCGCTAGACGGCCCCCCAGTTGCATTGATCCTCGGGCGGCTCGATGCCGCAGCCTATAAAGGACATGGTGATCTCATTGCTGCATGGCCCGCCGTTCTAGGCGCGATCCCTAACGCGAGATTGGTAATTGCCGGTACTGGACCCTTGCTCGATCATTACAGGTCTCTAGTTGCCGCAAGCAGTGCTGCAGCGCATATCGAAATAACGGGTCCGATCTCAGAGGGTTCTTTGCTGAAACTTTGGAAACGGACCGTTGTATTTGCCATGCCCAGCCGCGGGGAGGGCTTCGGTCTCGCTTACATCGAAGCCATGCGCTGGGGAATTCCTGTTATTGCCTCAATTCACGATGCCGCAGTCGAAGTGAATATTAGTGGGCAAACCGGGATAAACGTGGACTTGAGTCGCCCGGACGAATTGGTCGATTCACTTATAACTATACTGCGGGACCGCGACCTGGCCGCGCGATTGGGATCAGCTGGACAACACCGTTGGCGCGAGCATTTTTGCTACAGTGCGTTTCGCACCCGGTTTTCCGCAATCCTCCAGAAACTGATGGCATTATAAACGTGGAATATTCGAGATCTCGGGGGGACCTCCAACAAATCGGATGAAACTATTGGTCGGCTACTTTTGCTTTTTCAACCAATTCCATCCATCTCTGATCTGCCTCTCCAAATCAGAACGACTAGGGTTCCATCCGAGTATAGTTCGTGCGCGGTGAGCGTCTCCAATTAGGATAGCAGGATCACCAGGTCGACGCTGCGATATTTTGACGTCAATCGGATCGCCGCACACTCGCTCTGCTGTCGAGACTACCTCGCTGACAGAATACCCACGCGAGTTAGCGAGGTTGAACGCGCAACTCTCACCATTCGCGAGCAGATACGTGAGCGCCTTAACATGCGCGTCTGCAATGTCGCTAACATGCACATAATCACGCACACAGGTTCCGTCAGGCGTATCATAGTCATTTCCAAAGACTTGAAGGACGCCTCCTTTTTGCGCCGCCGTTAGGGCGAGAGGAATAAGATGTGTTTCTGGATCATGTGCCTCGCCGATGTCTCCCTCGGCATCGGCACCAGCCGCATTGAAATAGCGAAGTGCAACCCAAGGCAACCCGTGCGCGACATTGAGGTCACGTAATAATTGCTCGACGAATAATTTCGATTGACCATACGGATTTATGGGCCGCTGCGGATGAGTTTCTGAAATTGGCGTTTGCTCGGGAACACCATAAGTAGCGCACGTCGAGGAAAAGACTACTGGCAAGCGTTGAAAGGCCACCAATGTTCGAAGAAGTGCAGCGGTCCCGCAAAAATTGTTGCTGTAGTATAGCGACGGGTCTTTGACCGATTCACCGACATATGCGTAAGCAGCAAAATGCATAAGCGCTTGAGGCTTATATTTTTCCAGCACTTCGGATAGGCGCGTTGTGTCGGCAATGTGGCCTTTTTCAAGTGGACCCCATTTCACCGCCCACTGGTTTCCGCGAGATAAATTGTCGTAAGTGATTGGCGTGTGGCCTTCGGCCGCCAGAGCCTTGCAAGCGTGGCTGCCAATATAACCGGCACCGCCGGTCACGAGAATATTTGCCATTCCCTTTGCCCCCTTTTCGTTACCCAAATAGCTCCGGCATGCTGGAAAAAAAATCAGCCGACATGGCGTGAATCCTTAGCAGAATAGTGGATCATTTGACTGTCAGATTAAGCTTCTTTATGGAATTCGGTAGGATCTCACGATATATTAATGTTAGCGAGAAGAGCTAAAAGAGACTTCAAAGGTCGACATTTGTAAGTCGAACCAACGAATTTCTTTCCCCTATTTGGTGATGGTCAGCAATGAAAAAAATTCTTGTTACAGGCGGCGCTGGTTTCCTCGGGTCGCATCTGTGTGAACGGCTTTTAGCGCAGGGTCACGACGTATTGTGCGTCGACAATTTCTTTACCGGCTCAAAAGAGAACGTCGCTCACCTCTTGGATCATAAGCATTTTGAGTTGATGCGGTTCGATATCACCTTTCCACTATACGTCGAAGTCGATGAGATTTTTAATCTGGCTTGTCCAGCTTCGCCAATTCACTATCAGTTTGATCCGGTCCAAACTACGAAGACGAGTGTACACGGCGCAATTAATATGCTTGGCCTTGCAAAACGCGTAAAGGCAAAGATTCTTCAGGCTTCGACTTCGGAAGTCTATGGTGATCCGGATATTCACCCGCAGCCAGAAAGCTATTGGGGACGTGTGAACCCCGTTGGAGTGCGTTCTTGCTACGACGAGGGGAAGCGCTGCGCAGAAACGTTGTTTTTTGACTACTGGCGGCAGCACAAGCTTCGGATCAAAGTTGTCCGGATCTTCAATACATACGGGCCGCGGATGCACCCTTCCGATGGGCGCGTGGTTTCAAATATCATCGTCCAGGCGCTAAGCGGCGACGATATCACGATTTACGGCGACGGCCGGCAAACTCGAAGCTTCTGTTACGTTGACGATCTGATTGAAGCGATGATTCGGACAATGAATACCCCGGATGATTTCACGGGTCCGATCAATATTGGCAATCCCAATGAATTCACAATACTACAGCTTGCCGAGCGCGTGCTCGAAATGACAAAATCAAAGAGCAAAATAGTTTTCAAGCCGCTACCTCATGACGATCCGCGACAACGTCAACCCAATATTGCTCTGGCCAAAGAAGTATTGAACTGGAAGCCTTCGATTGAATTGGAGGAAGGCTTAGGCAAGACAATTAAATATTTTCAAAACGTGTGAAGCGGTCTCGATTTTATCAATCCTTGGCACCGCTAGAGTAGATGCGCTTGCCCGATTAGCCCGGGTACGGCCGCCGGGCGCGTAGCGCTTTTCTGCCGTAACGTCTCCTGGGTTGACAGGGATGACCATCGGTTTATCTCCTATAAGTCGACTTTGATGGTCGCGACTTAATTGGTTGTGTTTGTTCGAGTTTAAAAAACTAGCGCTGACTTGCGCGACGTTTTGAGAGTCGCCAAATTCACTTGAAACAACGGCTGATCCATTGTGAAATGCGATCATGTCGTTCTAACCCGCTGAGTACAAACATTGGAGGTGAATGACGTGGGAAAGATTATTTTCATTTTAGTTTCCACAATCATTATAGGAATGGCACTCCCTTCAAGCGCGCAGATGTATACGCCACCTATGGCGCCGGCCGATCCGGGCCGCCAATACAACGGAAGTGGAAGCGATTGGCGCTCCTCCAATAACAACGGAAATGATTGGCGGTCGCGAAGCGATAATTGGCGGGAGGACCGGACTCAGGGCAACTGGCGCAACAATACTTGGCGCGACCGGGCCGAGAAAGATGATTGGCGCGAGAATAACTGGCGAAAAGATTTCAAGAAAGACAACGCCAAAAACGAAAAAAAGGATTCTGCACCTGAGAGAGACGACGGTTGCGACGTTATAATAGGGGCGAAGAAGCCCCCTGGTTGTCCGTAAGAGGGCCGCTGGCCAGGACGTCACGGTCGGCACTAATTTGACTAGGTTTATTGACAGCGTTAGCTAGCCCTTTTCGATTAGAACAGGCGTCAGACGGCTGACTATGCGATTAGCGATTTCCTTGTACCCCGTCGTTATCGCAGTTGCGCTAACTATCAGCCCGGCTAGATCACAAGATATCGGCTGGTTCAAATTTTATGCTGTCCATATTGATAGAACCCCTAAGCAATCTTGGATTGGCAATGGTGTCTATTTAGGAAGGGGGATTGTAATTACCGCCGCTCACGTTGCCGGCTTAGGATTTTGGCGAAGGCCTCGTGTTGAAATCGGCGGCAATGAGCTTCCGACCGTCGTGATAAAGGACGGCCATTTTCACGGCGTAGATTTGACGCTGCTGGGCGTGGAAGAACGTGACTTGCCGGTTAGCATTGGCTTACGCCGGATGCCTTTTTGCCCAAAGCCTTCATATGGTGGCGAGCCCGTAGTAGTAGTGACTCCGGAGGGTGCGACATTATCCCATGTGATTCCGCCGGCGCTACTTCCGCGCAATCTTTCTGTCGAGCATAGAACGGCGATTACGTACGTTGCCGGGTCGGGAACATCGGGTGCAGGGGTATTTGATGCGACTAAAAAATGCCTGCTTGGTATCATAACTCAAAAGCTGACAGTGAATGGAATCAAACAATATAACGGTGCTGCCAGTAAGCAACGCGACGTAGCTTTGTACTTTGAGCCGGTGTTCGAAATAGCAGACTTCATGCCTTCAACGGTTCGTCCTTAATTTCAGGCGAGCACCGTGCTTACCCAGACAACTGCAAATCAATATTGACAGATTGCGGCAAGTAAACCGCTCGAATCAGAGACGAAGGCAATTTCGCTAAAGCTTGTAGATCCGAATGCATTGAAATGTGGGACAATTCACTCACGGCCGGTCGGAAGTCGCCGCCATTGATCGTACCGTTACCCAAGGCTTGGCGACGGTCTTTTGATATTGAAGAACATGTCCCATCGCAACTATCGGTTTCTCAAATAACTTCCACGATAGAGTCGCCAGTGTCAGCGTGGTGATCAAAGCAAGGACCGTGACTGCAACATCTTGAATGTTTTGCATTTCGGGGTTTTGGTGCAGGACAAGCCAATGCGTTAACCCGAGTACCCCAACGTGAAATATGTAGACGCCATAGGCGATTATACCGAGCCGGCGAAGAAGGAAGTTCGTTGCGATCATTTTTAATATGCCATTTTTCTCAGTTACGACGATCAACAGAACACATGAATAAAACAAGGCCAGCCACGTATACCCAAGATTTTGCCAACCATAAGAAAATAGCGGGTCGTATTTGTGATCCAAAATGGCCGTACCCAAGAGCAAAATTGTGAACGCTGCATAGAGCGTTCTGGTGTGATTGGCCAAAAATTGAGCAATTTGTTGCTGCCGTACCATCCAAGCACATAGCGCGCCCAACAGTAACGAGTCTGCTCGGCATGGCGTGAGTACATAAGCCGCAAACGCCCCAGAGCTAAACGAAAACGCTAAAGCAACCCGTAACAGCGGTGCGGCTACGATGCAGCCCACAAGAAACCAAGGAAGTTTCCGTGGGCTCAAATAGCGAATAATAAAAGGTAGGACGCAATAGAATTGCTCCTCTACTGCCAGCGACCAAGTAATGCCCATCCAACTGGCGCCGAACGTCTCACGGAGACCCATAAAAATGTTTTGTGAAAAGCTCGCATAGGACCACAACGGCATCGGGGGGATAACCAGCCAAGCCAAATTTACCTGCAGAAAAGAAAGATGTGCTTCCCACAACAAGATACAAAATAGAAAAAGCCAAAAATAATATAATGGAAATATCCGGCAAATCCGTCGCACGTAAAACACTTTGAAAAAGTTATTGGACGAGCGATTGTCCATTAAGATGCCACAAATAAGAAATCCCGAAAGCACAAAGAATAGATCGACACCACTCCAAGTGAGTCTCAAAGAGGCCAAAACATAGGCGCCGAAAGAGCCGGGGCCGAAGCCCAGCAGGTTGAATACGTAGTGCCAGATGAGCACAAGAAAAATTGCGATGCCGCGCAGGCCATCCAGTTCAGGCATCCGCGTGGAAGAGCTTTCTGCGACCAACTTAATCTGCCCCGCTATTGTCTGCATGACCCGAATTGCTGATGCGTCATAGTTCTTTACATGCGCGGGAATAGCTTGTCGCAGATCTGATGAAATCGCCGCCCATCGAATGCGTCTGCTTGTTCACACTGCTTGCATCACATTGCACCAATCTTCGGCGAGAATAACCAGTCTTTTTTAAGGTTTCCAGCACCGCTGCACAGAGCCGCAGCGAATGGCCGCAATGACATGACGTAAACCAAACTGCTGACTAACGGCAACACTTGGCAAGGCGGGGGTTGCTTTTCTAAAAATACAAATGCGTGAAATCTTGCCCGTCGATTTGGATGGTATCGCCGCTTGATGGGTCTTCTATTCAGGCGGTCGGGACGCGCGACCTAAATGGCGGCCGGCGGCAATTATGCCTTTCGCGCATTTAACCGAGAATGTGCATTAACCACGACGAACCTCGGCCACAACTCTGCAGCATGGGATTTCAATCTACTCGGCTGAGGTAGATTGAACTCGGATAGTGTCGACCTCCTGATGACATCAGCCCGCCGTTATTGCCTTGCGGATCGTATTTCGGAATTAGCTTTTTCAATTTCTCCGGCACCTCGTAGTGGAGCATGCTCATGCACAGCTCGACTCGAAAATGCGGGTTATCAAGAAGATAAGCGTACAGGAGGGTCGTCTCTCCCGGAAAAAACATATCGCCTGATAAGAAATCGCGAGGGTATTCATAGGGGAAATAGATGTCGTGGAAATGCACAATTACGTCAGGGGCCAGCCGCGGCAGAACCTCGAGCACAAGAAGATTAACTTCGCTTCCGGTCTTTACCGTATGAGTCGAATCCACGAAGAACAGATCGCCTGCGCCTAGGTCGGTTAGTGTTCCCATGTCGACCGCTTGCGCCAGTTTGGCGATTAGGGTGATACGTCCTTCTGCTTGGAGTTGTTTGAGGTATTCGGTCGGATACGGATCGATACAAGTGATCTTGGGTCTATAGCCGGCAAGGTCAGCGGCTGAAAGCAGGATCGCCGTGCTGACACCACAACCAACCTGGATAATCCGTTTCGGCTTTCGTGCAGCGACTAAGGCGGCGAGTACATCGGCCTCAATCACTCCATATCCGTCAGCGCCGTTCTTTAAAACAGCCTCTGCATGGAGATCGCGGCCGGCGGCTGGGGAAATCGAATTTAGGATTTCTGAAAGCAGTGCAAGTTGATCGGCGGTTCCGCGAACCGCCAAGCCATACGTGCTGCGCGGCTTCTTCCAATCGTCCCTCCTCGCGAGATCGCGCATGTTCGGGATCGACGAATAGAAATGAAGTGGCAGCACGCTCATGCCGAACCGTTGTGATAGCAAAAATACGCGGTGGAGTACCGCCTTGATTGCTCCTTTGGCGGTATTTCCTTTGCGCACAGCGTCTATTGGCAACGTGAGAGATTCCGTGTTCGAGTTTCCGTGCAATAAATTTAGAACGCCAACGTCTATGGGCTACACTACGTCGGTTCGTTTAACACTATTGTTGTTGAGTCGATTCATATAGTTGCAATTCTACTTTGCAAAATCTATCGAGCAAACCACTGTATCAGGGATCTGGCGTCGATCTGTGATACATGTCGCTCGCCGTTTTGCCCCTCATAAGCCGAGACACTAGCGAACCGACCCGCCGAAGGGGCGTTTGCTAGGGGGGCGCTCCGACGTCCGGGAGCGAATAGCCAACCAGCTCAAGAATGTGACGGCTCAAAATTCCGGCCAGATATCCGAACTCAACCGCCACAAGGTTTATGAGCGTCCATTCCCAAGCAATGCTGCCTTGCACAAAAATTAGGATAGCAGACTCGGCAAGGACTAAACTTAGTAATATCAATAAGGTCCGGACCTTGAATAAAGATCCGGTCACGGCGCCAGCGAGCAAATGGCATATGGCAGCGTAGACCAAAGGTCGATTTCCTAGCTCCCGAATCAGGTCCACGCTAATTATAAAGCGTAAACGCGAGCTAAACCTCCGCAAAAAACGTCTGTGCTTTTTCACAAGATATGGAGTTCAATTTTTGTCTATGGGCTCCCGGATTCAGAAAATAGGCCTAGCATTGGATTGAATAGGGTGGCGCCGGATCGGTTGGGCTGGTTGCATATTTAAGCCAATTTTCTTGGCTGTGAATTTTCAATCCGACAGAACAAATCTATTTCATCGCACCCTAATCAGAATCTTTTGGCTTGGCATGCGCCATCGCCATCAGTTGTCTGGAATGTCCCAATTCTCCTAACCGTCACTCGATTTTCGGATATTGCGGTAGGTGGGACCCAGCGAGTTTTTTTCTACCTCGCGGGCAAAGAATCACTTTGTTGCCGTTGGGTATTTGTAAACTCACTCAATGCGAATTGGCCCCGACCTAAGCCACAGCTAGGTCGGGACCAACCCGTGGCGCACGGACCTGGGTCAGGCCGTTGCGCGAAGCGAGCCTTACATAATCAACCTTAAAGTTTCGTGGATGCCATCCCACGCTAATTTTGAGCTTTGGCCGCAAACCTAGGTTAGCTAGCGGCGGTGGCCGAGTGGGATGCCGAGCTTGTTAGCGCGCACGCGCAAAGCAGCGATCGTACGCTTCATTTCCTTGGAAATTCTTGAAACCCGCGTCTTTGTTTTGGAGTATTTGCGCAGCAGGCCGTCCTGTGTTTTCGACCAACGCGCGCGCCTTATCGTCTTTGCCATTATAAGATTCTCCTTTTGAGGGAGCGTCGATAGCTGAAAAGCAATCAAAATACAACGTCGGCACGCGGCTAACTGGGGTGCTACGTATCGAACGAGTCGATGTTGTCCTGCGTCAGATCTCCAACGATCCGAAAATCGTTATAGTCTGACGGTTGAAGTCGCGAGCGAATATGGTCGGCTGACGATTTGAGAAAAGCAAAAATAATTTTAATTTGTATCAATGATCGTGTGTATTACGAAATTTATATCGGTAAACATATGCCGTTCGAGATGAAGTCTGAGCCTCGGGCGATAAGGACGCTCCGGCAGTCGTGCCGGGGCGTCTTTGTTTCACGCTCTGCGACCGAGTTGGTTTACGGGTTCCATTGGCGCCGTATGGACGATCTCAGATTTCTCCAACCAATCGCGAGTTCCTCCAGCCAGAGCAGCGAACGCTTCAAATGACCTTTAGTTCAATCTGTGGATGCGAATAGGGATCGAAACCGCGTCGCGTCATCCCGATTATGCTGGATGCTCCTGGGGCGATAACAGACGCATCCACGACGGCCGCAGTTTCTTCGAGCACGACGCCGCCGAGAGACTCAATGACTTCACGAGTGGCCCACCGACGTGACTTACGGTTCTCGTCAGAGCCAATATCATACAGTGTGAACTGGAAAATTGTGATGCGGCGCAATTTTTGCCCCCCGTTTTTTCAAATCTTTGCACGAGGCGGCATCATTCGGCAACTATTCGCGCAGGGAAAATGGATGGGTATCTGTCGGTCTGAACAAACGCGGCGAAGCCGACAATTTGAAGTGGTTCATAGCAGCAGCTATTAACGGCGTCGACGCCCTCTCGCATGACGCCGTTGAGAAATGAGCTCTCTGAGGCCGTACCCAATAGCAAAGCCAATAATCAGACTTACTGCCACCGTAAGCATACTTAAACATACAGCGACGTGCCTGTTATTCAAAAGGAAACGTACGAGTAGGGCGTTGTCGCAAGGGTCGGCCGCGCTCGATTTTCAAGAGTGAAAACTAACCAGCGCAAGGTCCCCGTAAATGATGCAACCATGTTCAATATCGGATCAGAAATGGTGGTGCATGGGCCCCGCGCAGGCTCACGCGCCGGTGGTTATGCTGCGGTGCGATTGTCGGAAGTGCGGGCAATTTCGTCTGTCATTGCCGAGTTCGGTTTGCCCTTGCGTCATTCGCGACCATGGCGCTCGTCGCGGCACGGCTACTTCCTTCGCAACAGTCGACATATGTGCACGGTGCCGTGCTCGGCCGGCCCAAAGAGTCGGGAACGCAAATTCGCTTGGGCGATCGATGGTAAAGCAGATACTATCACTTGGCCCCGTTCGATGTTAATTTGGCCTGTGCTGCAAATGCTCGAACATGAAAAGCAACCTGCTAAAAGTAGTACAAGTAGGGGTATAACTTTGTCCAGGACGCTCACGATACTTATGGCTGCGGTCTTAATTGCTGGGGGCACCGCGTCTCACCCACGGCGCGCCTCAGCCACTCCGGCCAGCGGCGCTCTAAAGAATGAGATGCCGCGCGGCCTTGAGAGTGTGGAATGGACCGGCCGCGAATCCAGACCGCGTTATTATCCGCCTTATTACGGCTACGGGTTTGCCGCCACTATGATGTTCGGCGGGATGTTCGCCCCGCCCTATATTCTTCCCGGCCCTTATTACTATTCGAACCCCGACATTGATGGACCATTCTCACAGGATCAAGTCGCCTACTGCATGCACCGGTTCAAGTCTTATGACCGAGGTAGCGGTACCTATCTTGGGCGTGATGGCTCGCGTCATCCGTGCCCGTAACTATGCGCAGCCTAAACGTGCTCGACTCACTATCCGCATCCGAATGTGTTCTTTGCGTCACGAGCGAACGCAGCTAGGAGTTCGTGCGTTCTCTCATTGCGGCTAAGAGCGGGTTTCCGCCGTCGGGTCTCCAATTTGATTTTAGTGCCAAGGGGCGATGCTTGGTACTATTTATTCGCAGGTTGCGTCGCGCGTTCATGATGAAGAAAAGTTCGACAGCCCGGGATATAGGCGCTCCTCGAATAGGCAGGGTCGATTCGTGGACGAGGACGTTTCCGAACTTTTAGAAAAACGTCTTGGACGATTGCATGCCAAGTTGCGTCTCGGAATCGAAGCCGACCACGAGGCGCAAGTATTTGGGCAAGGCATAAATTATTTTCACATTGAAAATCTGAAACATTCCGATTTTGCCATTCGGGCCTGCCTGAGATTGACGGGATTATACGGCCGTGGTCAGAGGAACGCGTCGCAGATCGCCGTTAAGCAAAATGACATCAGGTCAATGAAAATTCCAAAGAGGTTTGATGGGTACACAATCCTCCACCTCAGCGATCTGCACGTAGACTCGAGCCAAGATGCAATCGAACGACTCAAGATCATCTTGCAAAATATAAATTACGACCTGTGCGTTTTAACCGGGGATTACAGAGGTAAGACCTTCGGTCCCTACAAAGCGGCGCTTGCTGGGATGTCGCGCGTCTGTGCGGAAATCAAAAAACCAATTTATGGCGTATTAGGCAATCACGATACGATCCGCATGCTTCCCGGATTGGAAGCGATGGGAATTCGCATGTTGCTCAACGAATGTGAGACCCTGGAGGTCAACGATTACCGCATACACCTTGCCGGAATCGACGATGCGCATTTCTATCGTGCCGACAACATTGAAAAAGCGGCGTCGGGCATACCGAGTGACGAGTTCTCGATCCTGCTTTCACACACGCCGGAAATTTATCGGCCCGCTGCCCTTGCCGACTTCGATCTCCTGTTGAGCGGGCACACCCACGGTGGTCAGATTTGTCTTCCCGGTGGCATCCCGATCGCTCTTGATTCGGTGCTCCCGCGATTTATGGGGGCTGGTCCTTGGAAGTATCGTGACATGGTTGGATATACATCGGTCGGAGTAGGTTCGTCCGTCGTTCCTGTACGATTCAACTGTCCACCTGAGATCACATTGCACTGTCTGCGTTCGAGCAAATGACCGCTCTATTGAGAGCGAAGGCCTGGTCCTCGCGGCAATGACAATGTCGCACTGTGCCATGCAGGGCTTGGCCCAATAGGTTATCCACAGGGCTGTCGCGAGCGTCTTTTTTCGGGCCGAATTGGGGCGGGTACTCAACCCTGATAACCGTGTCTTGGTTATCCGGTTGAGGCGGAGCCAAGATGTTCCGTCCCCCCAAAGAGAAGTGAAAATAGGGCTGCGTCTATCCCAAAATTATGCGCGGATTGGAGGAGCTCAAAAATTGTGCCGGAATCAACATTCGACGATACTATCAGGCTGATTCGCGGCTCGAGGCCGGGCATTCTGTACTGACCTAAACGAATGGCCTAAGGGCCATTTGAACGATCCCCCAGTGACAGTTGCGCCGAGTTCCAGCACGGGATCGTTTATAGAGTTTCGCCCGATTCAAACTAAATGTTGGAATCAATTTAAGGGGCTGAAACTGAATTCAGTTTAGTAAAGTAGACGGTTGTATCCAATTTAACGATCGAGGCTGGGTGACCGTAATGAACAGGCGAGTCGTCGTTTGCGTCTTGACATTATTGGCCGCCATTGCAAGCCAGCCGGTCTTTGCCACGGATAAGATTTCCAATTGGGCAGGATTTTATATTGGCGGCAACGCTGGATATGCGTGGGGAACGGAAAACAATACTCTGAATATCGATGATGGGTCGACCGCGCTGAGCTGTCACTTCTGCGCTGCGGTGGTCGGCGGCAATGACGCAGGATTGGCTCAGGCAGCCGGCTCGTCGCACTTCGATCCGCATGGATTCGTGGGTGGCGCCCAGCTCGGCTATAACTGGCAGAAGGAAAATTGGGTCTATGGGCTGGAGGCCGACTTCGAATCCTTTAATCAGCAGCAGACCAACGCGGGTAGCGTGCAGCTCCCCGCGAACTCCGGGTTCGGAAACTGCGGTGCTGCCCCTTGCGTAGGCAGTTTTAGTAGTTCCGTAAGATCAGACTGGTTGCTAACCGTTCGCCCGCGGATCGGTTACGTCTGGAACAGCACACTTATTTACGGGACTGCCGGTCTTGCGCTTTCGCAGCTTTCATTTAGGCAAACATATAATGACAACGTTTTTTTGCCCTTTGGTGCTGGTGGGACCGCAACGTCGTCATCGTCCGTAACTCGTGCGGGCTGGACCGTTGGAGGCGGAATTGAACAGGCCTTAGGAAAAAATTGGTCCGCAAAAATAGAATATCTATATGTGAGATTTGGTGGTCTGAATGCGACCGGGATACTTCACGACGATTTCCCGACGGACACTGCCAACTTTTACAATAGTATTGATCACCTTGCGTCGAACATCGTCCGCGTCGGGTTCAATTATAAGTTTGGCCCGAATTATTGAATTCGATGGCTGTCGCATAGTTTGATTTCTTCAATCAGAAATACCGGCATAGCGCACCAGGGTTGACTTCTTTGTGGCTAGTCGGATTTCCTCTACCAACAAGTGCATTGCTATTCGCAAAGGTGACAGGCCATCGCTGCGGATTTCGGAATGATTTAGGCCGCGTACTTATTAATCGAGGTTGATGAGCGCCCGTTTGTCCGTTGTTGGCCCAATAGCGTCCTAGATTTTGCACCGCACCGAGTGCAGCGCTGTGCCATTAGTGCCGCGTGCACCAAGGGCCTATTGGACTGTGATTGTGATCATTTTGGAGAGTGGCGCGTTAGCGCGAATCACATGATCTTCACCGCCCATGATGAGTTGGAGCATGTGCTTCCCCGGCGCGAGCTTCAGCACCGTCTTCGTCTCGCCATGCATCAGATGGATATGCTTCTCGTCCATTGGGACCGTCGTGCCGGATTTGGGGAGGGGCGAATCGACGATTAGGTGCAGGTGTGCCCCGTGATGTTGATCGTCGCCGTGCATTTCGCCCATTTGCCCCATCTGATCTTTTTTATCCATCTGACCCATTTGCTCCGTCGCGCCTTTCGTCGCGGGCTTCGTACTGTCGTGCATTGCGTCCAATGCATCTTGGACTTCGACGATCACCGTAACAGGGCTCGTAACCACTTGGCCGTCCTTGGGCGACAGAATGACGGGCATCCCGTCAGCCTCGTCATGGGCAAGCGCAAAGGTGGTGAAGAACGCTCCGGTGATCAGAAACCCGGCAAAAACAGAAGCAAACGCAAAAGCAGGTCGCATGTTTGGTCTCCTTTCCATCAAGCCGAGTCCCAGGAAATGCGCGCTTGCCGATTCATCAGTGCAAGAAATTGCCGAGAGCAATCGTTCCCCTAGTGTGTAAACCTAGTCAAGAACGACAATATCTTGTTTGATTTTTTTTAACTTATAGAGGCACGAGGATCGGCCAGCCGATGTCGCTGATGGGTCAATCGCGACCAACGCACACCGCAGCAAACGGCGACATATATTAAAACTGCCACGCGGCGGCTCTTCTGAAATCTGATCAGCTGTTTTGGTTAGGCGGTAACTAACGCAACGATCAGATCGCGACGCGAGTGTCTATTTCTTGCGGGCAAACAGCTTGCGCCCAACCCAATATGCGCCGCCGACTAACGCGAGCGCAGGCAACCCAATCCCAGCAATCGGACCAGGCGCCGGAAAGATACCCCCGCCTCCAGCGAATGCAGGCTCTACGAAGACGGCGAACCCAATCGTAGCTAAGGCGAAGATGCGATAATTGCGCACGGTGCTAGCTCCCCATTTTTTGCGCCACAACCATAGCCGGCATTTGCGGTCTCGAATTACCTCCCGGCATATCCCGCGAAGCCGAAGTAGCTATCTTTTTCGGGCAAACAGTTTGCGCCCAACCCAATATGCGCCGCCGACTAGCGCGAGCGCGGGTAAACCAATCCCAGCAATCGGTCCAGGCGCAGTGAACGTGCCAGCTGAAGCCGGAACAACCAAAGCCCCGAGGCCAATCGCAACCAAACATACCGCCCGAAATAAATTCACGGACGATTGCTCCCCTTCGAGGCCACGTTCACATACTTGACGTTCTTGGGGAGAAAGACAAGGTAGACGACTGACTTGGTCGTTTATGTCTGAGTCTCAATGACTTGGGGCCTCTCGTCAAACGCGCTCCTGACCTGACCAGGCCTTTTTGTACCAGGCGGTTTGAAAGAAACTGTCTTGGAAAGAAGCTTGGATCATGCCGAAGAAGAGGTTTGGCGCGGAGCAGATCGTGATGCTGCTTCGCCAGTGACCAGTCTTCATTGAGTGGTCCAGGTGGACGTTAATTCAGTGCTGGCACCAAGCGCGGAGTCAAAAAGCTAAAGTCGCTTAGAGCGTGAACTCATAGAAGCGACATTGAACGCCTTGCCTAGGTCGCGGTAGCGAGGAGGATGGCTCCTTGCACAATGTAAAATTCAACATTATTTCAATTGCCGCAACGCAAACCCGACGTCCGTTTCGGGTCATAAGGCGACATCGAGGGTGTCGGCGCCGTCTCCGAAAGCCGACATTAATCGCCCCCGTTAGGCCGCCCGCATTGTGCCAGAAGCCGACATCGCGTTTGTGTCCACTAAAAAAAGAGGCCGCCAAATCGGGCGGCCTCAATCTACGGATAGAAATCATAGATCAGCTCAAACCAGATCGCCGGTCTCCGTTGCGGGCAAGTTCTTGCCGGCCTGTATCTGCATTTCCATAATAGTCATTGTGCTCGCAGAAAACGTTGCGCCTTCCGTGGTTGTCCAAAATTGCGCTGCAAGTGCAGCGATAGCTGCCGCAAAAGCCAAGATCACGTAACGTGTACGCATTGGATTTTCCCTGAGTAGTGGTCCCGATGGCATAGGACTAGGCCTAAGACATTAAACCCGCGTTTTTAATGATGATTAGTAACTCATGAATCAAAGAAGGCCCGGCTTGCCAGCCCGGGGCCTCCGCATTTTGCACGCGGCTCAAATGGGGTCACGTGTTAATCTAATGGAGATCATGGCGATGCGTCGCCAATCCCGCCAACGCGATGTCTGTAGTGGGTCATTCGCGACCGAGAAAATTAGCGCCAATTCTGGCCAATGTCCGCTTTGGCCCGATAGCGACTGATTTTCGTAGCGCAGAGAAATGACGCTAAGTGCCATTAGCGACCAAACGCACTGCAGCAATCGGCACATACAGAAGGACCGCCCTCGCTGC
>Ga0207071_1055_pt1 | contig 19956 bp, 15 predicted proteins | sample Alteio_BWMinHeat_67_FD_153531 | JGI IMG/M metagenome (GOLD analysis project Ga0207071, IMG submission 153531) | Enriched cells from forest soil in Barre Woods Harvard Forest LTER site, Petersham, Massachusetts, United States -... | ecosystem: Environmental > Terrestrial > Soil > Temperate forest >...
TGCTAGGCTCGCCACAATTGCGACGCGCTTAGCCACGTTGCTCCTGCGCAAGCCAGACCTGCAACATCAATACAGCCCAGAGGTCGTTATCAAAGCCGTCGGCACCCGCCAAGTGAGCGTCGTCCGGCAAATAGGTTACCAAATCGGTTGCCATCATCTGTTCTCTAAACTGAAGGCCCTCGATCACGCAGTTGAAAGACCGAATCGCCAGACGGCTTTTCGGCAGCGAAAGATCCTGCATTGGCAGAGAAACCAGTTGTTGGAGCGGCCGGCGGCTGGTATTGCCTGCTGGCGCCTCATTTCCAACCGGCGGACGCTACACCATACGGCAGCAATATATAGATCCAACTGATAGGCTGTGGGACTTTATGATGCGCCAGTTCTTCCGTGTGAATTGCCGCAAGCGCGCAAATGACCCATGTTTCGCGTTTGAATTGCGCGGCGAACACTAAAATACATCATCTGGCAATAGGCGAGACCAGCGATAATGCTGGCTTGGAGAGTCACATCCAGGATAACGTTGTGCGCTTCCGAGCTTTGAAATGGATTAGTGCCCCAGCCTCTGCAGGGAACGGCCACGATGATCGGAGAGGCAGCCGAGCTTATCGTAAAGTGGCGGGTAATTGACGCAATGGACAAAGTGCCGTGAAGATTCTTCACGTAATTGTTGGTTTGAATGCAGGCGGCGCGGAACACGTGTTACGCCGCCTGATTGAGTCTCATCGCGGTAGCCTTGAGTTCCAACACGGTGTCGTCTCACTGACCGATCTCGGGGAGCTTGGCGGCGCATTAATCGCTGCGGGTATTGATGTCCAGATCATGGGTATGCGCGGCATAACAAGCGTGCCTTCGATCATGTTCAAGCTGACGAAGCTTATACGTCAGAGACAACCAGATCTCGTTCAAACTTGGATGTATCATGCTGACGTTATCGGCGGCGTGGCGGCGAGGGCAGCGGGAAACCGGAAAGTGATTTGGGGTATACGCAGCGCCGACATGATCAAGGGAACAGCGTACAGCACCCATGTTATTCGTCGAGTTTGCGCCCTGCTCTCCCGTGTGGTGCCAGCCATTATCGTATGCGCGGCAGAAGCGTCGCGCACCACGCATGCCGCGATTGGCTACGAGCAGTCCAAAATGGTTGTGATTCCGAACGGCTTTGTGTTGCCCGATACCGGCGCTCTGGCGAAGCAGCGGCGCGCATTTCGTGCCGAACATGGATGGTCAGATGATGAGTTTGTGGTCGGCTGTGTCGGAAGGTTTAACTACTACAAGGATCACGCAAACTTCGTCAAGGCGGCGGGCTTGCTTGCGAAACTATATCCGTCAGCGCGTTTTTTAATGGTTGGGAAGGGACTTGATTTCAGCAACGCTGAACTGCGCAATCTCATTGCGAGTACGGGCTTCCCCGACAAGTTCACGTTGCTCGGCTTCCGAGATGATGTCTTGAAGTGTCTGACAGCACTGGACGCGTTCTGTTTATCGTCGCGCTCGGAGGGCTTCCCCAACGTTCTCGGCGAGGCGATGTCAGTCGGAATTCCATGTGTCGCAACGGATGTCGGCGATGTCCGCACGCTGCTGTCGCATACCGGGATAGTCGTGCCGAAAGAGGATGCGTCAGCTCTATGCGCCGGTCTTGCTCGGGTCATTGAATTACCGCAAACCGCGCGCACTGCGATGGGTCAAAGAGGAAGAGACCGGATCATTGCGGAGTTTTCCGCTGGGAAGGCGACGCAAAGATTCGAGGCGATATACATGTCGTTGGCCGAATGCGCGATTGCGAAGCCGTCACTCACATGATCATGAGTCATCGCGCGTATCAAGCTGGAAATTATCCATGTGTGGAATAGCGGGCTTTTGGACATCCCACGCGCTGACAGAGGCGCCAGAACGAGTGTTGCGGAACATGACCACCGCAATTACGTATCGCGGCCCTGACGGCGACGGATTCTATTGGGACGACGCTTCAGGAGTTGGCCTTGGCCACCGAAGACTCGCGGTCGTGGATCTGTCTGAGGATGGGCGCCAACCGATGATATCTGCGAGCGGCCGATTTGTAATGGTATTTAACGGCGAGATTTATAATTTCGAGCGCCTGCGCGCGGATCTGTCACCTCTGGGTCACAGCTTTCGAGGTCACAGCGATACCGAGGTTATGCTCGCCGCGTTTGAGGAATGGGGCGTTGTAGGTGCAGTCGAGAAATTTGTCGGCATGTTTGCGTTTGCGGTGTGGGACCGAATGGAACGTGCGTTGATTTTCGCACGAGACCGCTTTGGGAAAAAGCCTCTCTATATTCATGTTGGAGATCACTTAGTTGGATTCGCTTCCGAGCTGAAGGCTCTTTATTGCTTGCCCGAATTCAAGCCACGGATCGACCGCCAATCATTGACCTTGTATCTCCGACATAACTATGTTCCTTCTCCGCGATCAATCTATGAAAACGTCGTGAAGCTTGTACCGGGAAGCTTGGCAACTGTTCGATTCGACATGGGAAAACCATCTATCCAATACCGCACATTCTGGGACGCCAGAGCGGTACGAGATAGTTCTCGGGCGGCGCCGTTCGTTGGCTCAGAAAGAGAGATTCTCGACCGTCTTGATGAGTTACTGCGAGACGCAGTTGCCTTAAGAATGATCGCGGACGTTCCCCTCGGGGCATTTCTATCCGGCGGAATTGACTCGTCTTTGGTGGTAGCCTTGATGCAAGCACAGTCGGCGCGGCCGGTGAAAACGTTTTGCGTGGGATTCGCAGAAAGTGAGTACAACGAGGCGCCTTTTGCGAGCGCGGTCGCAAGGCATCTCGGTACCGATCATTCCGAAACGATGCTAACGCCGCGGGACGCATTGGACCGTGTCCCGCGCCTCGCATCTATATTCGATGAACCATTCGCTGACTCATCACAGGTGCCCACTCTAATGGTCAGTGAAGTGGCGCGCCGTGAGGTCACAGTCGCGTTGTCCGGGGATGGCGGCGACGAAATATTCTGCGGATATAATCGCTACTCGCTAGGCCGCGATATGTGGCGACGCTTCCAGATATTGCCATTCCCATTGCGCAGAGTTTTGGCTGCAGCAATCAAAAACGTGAGTCCGCGAGTGTGGGATGCTGCCTTTAAACCCGTGCGGGGCATTTTGCCCGCCGCCCTACGGGTAAGCATCCCCGGCGATCGTATGCACAAGTTCGCCTCTGTGCTGGAAATCGAGTCGCCAAGCGCTTTTTATCAACGATTGGTTTCTCACTTTACCAATCCGACCGATGTCGTTCGTGGCGGCTCAGAGCCCTTGTTGCGGGAATTCCCCTCTCATTTGGACTTGCGATCATTTACTGAAGAAATGATGCTGGTCGATGTACTCACGTATCTTCCGGACGATATTCTTACCAAGGTAGATAGAGCGAGCATGTCGGTGTCTCTGGAAACACGAGCTCCCCTCCTCGACCACCGATTGTTCGAATTCGCTTCGCATCTGCCGATGCAGTACAAATTGCGTGCTGGCACCACGAAGTGGGCGCTGCGCCAAATCTTGTATCGCTACGTGCCAAGTGAACTCGTGGAGCGGCCCAAGACAGGGTTTGGCATTCCCATTGATTCGTGGCTTCGAGGGCCGTTGCGGAGTTGGGCCGAGAACTTGCTCAGCGAGAGCCGCCTGAACGACGATGGCTATTTCGAGTCAGCTCCCATACTCAAACTATGGATGGAGCACCTCAGCGGACGACACAATTGGGCCTACCTATTGTGGAATATTCTGATATTTCAATCGTGGCTAGATGAGCAAAAACGGTGTCAAATTCAGATTTATGATAGAAAGCCCGCCACGCCTGCTCTTGGTCGTAAACAGCTATCAGTAGCCTCCGCGCGACGGGAGTCTTGGTAGAAGGACTAATAGCTGGTTCACCCGATCCTGAAAACCCAGAAAGCCTGATAGAACCGGAGCGCTGAAGACTCAATACGGTGTGCAAGCACGTGACTACCAGATGCGAGGCAATGGCCTGCGGTGCCCGTCGTCCCCACTGACGCGCGATGCTGTACTCATCGTCGGGGCATCCGGCGCACATTCCCGCTGAGCGAAAATGAGTCTCCTCGGCCATGCTTGTTTGGAATTGCTCGAAGTTCGCGAGATGCCCCGTTGCATCTCAAAATCGCTGCGAGGCCGCGTATAATATTACACTTCGAAGGCCGCTCAGCCTGAAATCGACGATCACTGCGAATCATCTTATAAATATAGAAGGAAGTTATTTTTGCCCAAGGATCTCACAAGGCTCGAGACCCACTTTGCGTTCGGCCATAACTGGTCTGATTATGCAGACAAGATAGGGGAAGAGCAGATAATCGAGGCAAGGAATGCTTTGCAGCGCTTACTTGGTAACGAAGTTCTAGCGGGGAAGCGCTTCCTCGATATCGGATGCGGCTCTGGTCTGCACAGCCTCGCAGCCTTGCAACTTGGTGCAGCAGAAGTCGTCGCCACGGATATCGATCCAGAGTCCGTTAATACGACCGAGCGAGTGCTCCGTCGGTTCGCACCAGCGGGTGCGTCCTACCGTGTGATCCAGCGAAGCGTTTTTGATTTAAACATCGCCGATCTTGGATCATTCGACGTTACGTATTCCTGGGGGGTGTTGCACCATACCGGAAATATGTACGAAGCTCTCGCGAGGGCCGGCGCAATGACCGCTCCCTCAGGGTTATTCGTGTTTGCCCTTTATGCAAAGACCTGGCTCTGCCGATTTTGGACGATCGAAAAGAGATGGTATGCAGCGGCCAGCGCCAAACGGCAGGAATGCGCGCAGAGAAACTACATCCGCCTATTCAGAATCCGCCTTCTAATCAGTGGCCACAGGTTTGCCGCCTACAAGGAAAAATATCGATCTCGCGGAATGGATTTCTATCACGACGTCCATGATTGGATGGGAGGTTACCCGTACGAGTCGATCTCCAATCGCGAAGTCGACGATTTGATGACGTCAACTGGTTTTCAAGCACAGCGGCTGTTCCTATCGAGTAAGGGTAAAATCCTCGGCCGAAATGTCGGTTTCTTCGGCTCGGGATGCGATGAGTACGTTTATATACGAAAGGGATCGAGCGATTGAAGTTTGGTGTTGCGTCTCTTTCGTTTTCGTCGCGCTCCCGGCTTTTCAGTAGGGCTGAACAAGCAACGGCCTCGACAATCCGATAAATACAGAAGGAAGTTGTTTTTGCCCAAGGATCTCACAAAGCTCGAAACGCATTTTGCGTTCGGCCAAAACTGGTCTGATTATTCAGACAAGATACGGGACGAGCAGATAGTCGAGGCAAAGAATGCTCTGCAGCGCTTACTTGGTAACGAAGCTCTCGCGGGGAAGCGCTTCCTCGATATTGGATGCGGCTCTGGTCTACACAGCCTCGCAGCCTTGCAACTTGGCGCAGCCGAGGTCGTCGCCATGGATCTTGATCCAGAGTCCGTTAACACGACCGAGCGAGTGCTCCGTCGGTTCGCGCCAGCGGGTGCGTCCTACCGTGTGATTCAGCGAAGCGTTTTTGATTTGAACATCGCCGATCTTGGATCATTCGACGTTACGTACTCCTGGGGGGTGTTGCATCATACCGGAAAAATGTACGAAGCCCTCGTGCGGGCTGGCGCAATGACCGCTCCCTCAGGGTTGTTCGTTTTTGCCCTTTATAGAAAGACCTGGCTCTGCCGATTTTGGACGATCGAAAAGAGATGGTATGCAGCGGCCAGCGCCAAACGGCAGGAATATGCGCGGAGAATCTATATCCGCCTATTCAGGATCGGCCTTCTGGTCACCGGCCGCAGGTTTGCCGCCTACGAGAAAAACTATCGATCGAATCGCGGAATGGATTTTTATCACGACGTCCATGATTGGATGGGAGGTTACCCGTACGAATCGATCTCCAATCGCGAAGTCGACGATTTGATGACGTCAACAGGTTTTCAAGCACAGCGCCTGTTCCTATCGAGTACGCGTAAGATCCTCGGCCGGAATGTCGGTTTCTTTGGCTCGGGATGCGACGAGTATGTTTATATACGAAAGGGATCGAGCGATTGAAGTTAAAGCGCCGTTGTTGCACTCGAATAGTTCTGGAATTTCCGAATGAAACGTGAGGGGCCAGCCAATAAATGCGTGGCATCGCCTGCTGCTGGACCCCCGGTCGCTCCCCGGATCAAAACGTCCTTGCCGGCATGCTGTACGCCGTCCGTCTCCGCAGACTAATGATAGTGGCATTTCCGTCGACACAATCTCAGATGTGCGCTCGAGCCATGCGCGGGTGCTGCGATTGATGCGCGATCGCGGGTTACGAGCTCCGAGCCGCAGCGGCACAGTGCGCGGACCGCGCTCGCACGAGGGCTCGATCATCCCGACGGCACCGGACGTGTGCTGGGGAACGGATCTGACCGGCGCCTAGTGCGGCAATCGATACACCGCTTTGCGCTCGCGTCCGGATTCACTTGTCGGACCGGAAATCTCGCGACTCTTTTGCGATCCAGCGCCAGAGCCAGCCGCAAGTGGATTACTAGGCGGCTAGAAGAATACAAATGTTGCGGTGGCGTGAGAGTTTTGTTAACGATTTGCAGCTTCGGTTTGTTGAATGACTATAACAATGCGGGAACAAAGATATTATGTTCAGCGAGCCGAGAATGCGAACCTTCCATTGGACAATGACGTGCGTGCTTGCAGTGTTGCCCATCGCGCTCGCGGAAAGCTATTTGCCGACCGTTCCTCCAGGTGCCGGCCTGCCACAATCCGACAGCTGCTATACCACGATAACCACGCCCGTTTCGAAAGCCACGGTCTTGAATGCAATACATATCAAGACGGCAGCCGATGTCCAATCTATTCGCTCGCAGCTTATTACTCAGGTTTGGGGAGCCGCCGGTTTTCCGACGCGCCTGGTCACCGGAAGCAATATAGTTCAAACGACTTCCACTACCCCCGCCGCCCTCGCAAGTGGGCTATATCCGTTGCTCAACGCTAGGTCTCACCTCGGATCTGAACAACGCTTGACGATCAATCTATTGTCCTCGCCATCGGTCAATTCAGTAGTCTTTCAATGGACTCCGAATGTCAGCAACGGAAGGCTGTTCGTGATGCACGACGGCCACTCAGACGACAGTTACAATTCCGACGGAACTGTACACATCCGGGCCATGAACAACATTTCGAGCTTTGTAACGGTCAACAGATTACTTGAATTGGGATTCACGGTCTTATGGATTCAAATGCCACTGTACGGCGATAACCTGACGTCCTCATCCGGCGCCTCGTTTCCCACTAGCAGCCTTTGCCCGAACACAGGGACCAACAACATAGTCAATCTAAGCTTGTGCAATCGTCATCAAGAGATATTTGACACTTACAGCAACCCGCTTAAATTCTTTGTTGAACCCATCGTTGTCGCCATCAATACAGCCGTTACGAATGGAACCTTTAAAGATATTACGATGATGGGAGCCTCCGGAGGTGGATGGTCGACTGTACTTGCTGCGGCCGTTGATCCGCGCATCGCCAAGAGCGCGTCGGTTGCAGGCTCGTTGCCGTCGTTTCTTCCTAGTGCGACTGACAGTTGCACGTTTTCGCGAGATGCCGAGCAACTCAACGGACCAGGTGTGCTGTACGGAGGGATTTCTTATTTGGATCTTTACATTTTGGCAGCCAATGGAATCCAACAAAGCGGCGCCAAGCGACAGCACATACAAATCAACAATCAATTTGATAGTTGCTGTTTTTTTGGAATTAATTACCAAGGTTACGCAGGTGTTCTATCCAACTATATGATCCACAACTCCCTGGGCAGCTACAAATATTATCTTGACTCGGGATTCGTCGGTCACGGATATCATCTGCAGGGAAGTGGAGGCAGTATGGTCAACACAACGCTGAATATCGTGCTGCACGTTCCTGGCGCCGCCACTGTCGTCAATGATGTGCTACCACAGTGATGCGGATTAGGTCGCGCATCAATAAAGTTTTCTGTCTTTGACGCCCCGATCCCGGTCCTCACCCGACGTTTACTTACAATTCACATACTTCTTTAAATAAACGTTCCCACTTTTCCGCAATCCGCTCGGTGGCAAACCGCACTCGTACATCCACCGCCCGGTTTGCAAACTCCGCCCGCAGATTCTCGTCACCCATCAATTGATTTAGCGTGGCTGTCAATTCCTGCTCGTTTCCTGAAGACACCAGCAGGCCATCCACTTTGTGACGAATAATGTCGCGCGGACCAGTGTCGCAATCGAAGCTCACCACAGGCAATCCGTAGGCCATTGCCTCAACAAGGGTATTTGGGAACCCTTCGAAAAGGGAACTCATTACATAAAGATCGGCGCACTCATACCAATCGCCTATATTACCTGCCCTACCAGGTAAAAAGACGCGATTTCCCAAGCCAGCCTCGCTCACCTGGACTTCTAATTCCGAACGCAAAGGTCCTTCGCCAAGGATAACCAGATCCCAGTCGGCATGAGTACTGGCGAGAGATTGGAAACTCCTCACCAACAAACCGAACTGCTTCTGGCATGACAAGCGACCTACGGCCAGTAGCAACTTTCTTCCCGCCCTACGTATATTTTCCACATTTATAAGCGGGATTTGATTGGTCAACGGCCAGTTAGCTGGATTGGGAATCGCAATCACGCGTTGTGCTTTGGTATGACATTTGAGCCATTCAGCCCCTTGGTCCGTTTGCGAGACCACGGCATACAAATGACCATAACTGTAAAAGCGCAACCTCTCCCAAATCGTACCAAGTGGATGCTGCGGCGGATAAATCCGTTCCGAGCCAACGGCTCGGATCGGATGTAGTCCACAAGACGCAATAGCCAACATCACGTTCGCTCTGTCCATCATCGCTAAGGCCACATCAGGTCGGATTTGGCGCAAAACTCGTTGTAATGCCATCACACGACGAAGATTCCGAATAAGCCCAACGATCACATTCCCGCTATCGCCGTCCATTTCCAAAGCTATGCGCCTAACAGCCTGGTTCAATGCGTAAAAATCATCGCTTTGTTGTCTCAAAGTGACAATAGTGATCTCCCAACCCTTCAGAGCCCAATGGTTGGCGAGATTAACAGTTACACGCTCTGCACCGCCAACGGAGAGGGACGAGATGAAGATGAGAAGTTTCACTTCTTAAGTACAGAGAAGAAATAAGTTTCTCCACTTCCTGCTATACCCAGGCCAATCATGAGTTTCTTGATAGCCGAACTAATGCGTCCTTTCCAGTTGAGTGCATGAACATCACCAAAGAAATGGCGAGACAATGACACCTTATCAAAGCAACTTCCCAGTATTTGGGTTAGTGAGTTCCTGTTGAATGTCTGAACGTGGCCCCACCGATGAAAGGTTTGACCGCAATGTGGGCACATGAATTGATTATCAAGCAGGTTTTCATCTGCCGGTACGGTACCAATAAAGCGCCCTCCAGATTCAAGTACACGAGATACTTCGCCCAATGTGGTGCGCACCTCCTCATCCGTCAGGTGCTCGATGACCTCTGACATTACGACGACTTCGAATTGTTTATCAGTGAATGGCATTGCTTGAGAGTAGCCAACCTGCGCCCGATCGCCCAGCCCAAATAGTTCGCGAAGATTTTCAATGGATTTTTCACTTGGATCCAGGCAGCTTACGACAGCGCCTTTCTGGAGGAGAATAGCCTCTAATCCTCCACGCCCCACACCGATATTCAGCACCCTCATTCCCGGCTTTATATGTCGAGAGAGGAATTCATAGCGCGTCCGCGCACCAGCGAACGCATTGGTAGTTACGTCCTCGTTTTGAAAGTAGTCCCATATTTTCGCCTGATCCATTTCTTATCCCCAATTCATCCCTCGGCGATTTGTCCGCCAAATAGCTCCCCAACAAGAGCCACAGGTTGTCCCATTACTATTTTCCCTTCCATATCCCATCTTCGGGACCGCTGAGTAAATCTCCTGTATTAGTCGCATAGCCCACCGCACACCAAAACGGGCTCTCTTCACTAAATGAAATATTCTCCAGACCCGACGACTCCATAAGCGCCTTCATTTCGACTTTGGTAAATCGCAGTTCCAGGCGCGTGCCAAATCTATCTAATGCATCAGTGCGCATAACATAAAAGCCGCTGTTGCGATATGACGCAAGCGGCCAATTGTGGATGTTCGCCCCGATCCGTTCAGCAAACTTAGCGGTTCGTGCCAATGGTAAATAAATCACTGTCGCTATCATCTGACTTACCGCAAATCGCAAGCCATAGGGCATGCGCGACACCACCCTGCGAAGCCAGTCGCTCGTTCGCCACAATACTCGAAACCACAGCGGCCGGTTATCAAACGCATAGTACATGTATAATAGAAAAGGAGCTCCCGGCTTAAGTTTGCGCACAGAGGCAGAGAGAGCTGCAAGTGGTTCGGGTATGTGGTGTAGCACGCCTAAACTATACCCAAAGTCCATAGATCGATCACTGACAGGAATGTCAGCCGCTCCCGCGTGATGAAACTCGCAATTGGCTTGCTCATGTAAATTCTTGCGGGCCACCTCGATTGCAGCACTCGGATCGATACAGTGCAGCTTACCAACACGCGGAGCAACTAACTTCGCCCACCGGCCGCTACCGCATCCCAGATCGAAGCCAATCGCATTCTTTGTTAGCGTTTCCCACGGAAACACTGAGAAATAGTTGTCAAATATTCGGATCCTGTCCTCATCAGACATACCGGTCTGGTCAAACCGTGCCCACTGATCACCAAACCCTTCGACAGTCTTAATGGCTAACTTTCTACTCTTGGCTTCATTCATTTGCTTAGTATCTCGTCAAACCTCTTGGAATCTCTGCACAACAGATTCGATGTCGTATCGTTCCTCTATCCAGTCGCGAATCGTACATTCAACCAAGCATTCCCGCGACCAACCATCAAAAAGCGAATCTCTAGCAAACCCGACTACTGATGTGAGGAATTCTTATAGACGCGACCATTGTGGCAACTGGATTGGTGGTACAGTTCCAGCTGAGCAGTTACAACAAGTAGCATATTGGTACAGGATATCGAATGAAAGTTGAAGTTGCCCGTATCGGACCGAGATCGGTCTCGTGCTTGAGGATATTCATAAAACTCTCGGTCTACGGGTTGGTATGATTGGAGCCCTTCGAGCCGAAACAATTGCGTTTCGCGCCGGAACCCGTTCGCACGATCGATGATGAAGTAAGATTTTCCAACATGTGGCAAAGTAAATTGTTGGAACGCAATAGGATAGCCTTTTGGACAGCTTCGCTGACTTAGCACATTGAGTGGTTTGATCAGCGAACTGGCTGGCGTAGCGGACGTGACGCAACCTCTTTCGCGCCCATGCGCCTCGTTGCGCACCACGGCAATTGAATTACACATACTGGACGCTGACTCCGTGCAATATGGCTTAAACCGTTTTCCATGACGGGCCCATATTTTTGGAGGGCGTGGCGAAGACGAGGCGACCGCAAGGCGCCCATCCAGAGTCAAACCGATCGCATCGAACCCTATGCCGAGCCGGCAGATACGCGATCGCGCGGACAGGAGCTCACTGCGGCTCTGCGCGTTCTCAAACTAGGGGCGTCCGGCGCGTTCGTTGTGCAGGTCGCGGGCGCGGGTATCGGACTGGTGGCGCATTTTGCCGTCGCTAGACTTATTGGCAAATCCGAATACGGCATCTTCGCGCTGGCGCTAAGCTGGGTCGGCACGCTAGCTGTCATCGCTCAATTGGGGCAGGACGTCAGCGTCGTGCGATTTCTTCCCGGCTATTGCTTACGGGGAGATTGGGACAAGGCGCGCGGTTTGCGGCGCGGGGTTGGTGCCCTGGTTCTCTGCGCAAGCATTCTCATTGCCGTGATCGGATGCCTGGTCATCTACGGGGCAAGCGCGAAACATGATCCAGCGTGGTCACGCACGTTTTACATTGCATTTTTAATGTTGCCCGTATTGACGCAGCTACAGCAGAGCAGCGCGCTGCATCGTGCGTTCAAGCGCGCTATAAGCTCGAACATCTATACTTCCGTGGCGCGACCAATCATTCTCATTGCACTACTTGCAGCACTTTCTATAGTCTCTCGCGTCAAGGTCGACGCCGTGGTCGCCATGACAGTTAGCGCACTTTCAGCTGTCGCGGCTCTGGCAGTTTCGGCGTGGGATTTGTCTCGAGCATGGCCCGCACAACACCGCAATGTCCCCCCAAAATATGAATTGAGCAGGTGGGCCACGGCCGGCGTTCATTTGTCTGTGCTTTCCATCGTCGTCGTGGCCGGCAACCGCCTTGACGTATTGCTGCTGGGAGCGTTGGCGGGCACCAGCGAAGTGGGCGCTTACTATGCGGCCGCGCAAATCGCGGGATTCGCACTCTACGGCTTGCAGGCTGCCAACGTCGTTCTCGCTCCCATGATCGCGGAACGCTACGATGAGGGTGATTTCAAGGGCTTGCAGGTGATTGCGCGTCGTGCCGCCCGGCTGGGCTTTATGGGCGCGCTGGCGACCAGTATCTTTTTCGTATGCACGGGGCATTGGGTGCTGGGGTTGTTTGGCAACGGTTTTGCGTCGGCCTTCGTGCCCCTGCTGATTCTACTGCTGGGGTATTGCGCGGTAACGGCACTGGGCGAGGTAGGATTTATGCTCTCGATGACGCGGTATCAGAAACAGGCAACCTTCTTTGCGCTGATCGGCATTGTCGTTAATACACTGGCGTCCTGCCTGTTGGTACCGTCGCTGGGCGCTGTCGGCGCGGCGATCGGCGCGGTATTTTCTATAGTGACATGGCGATGTTTGGCACTGCGATTCGTGATCAAGAACCTTGGCGTGAACCCTGCGATCATCGGCGGCGGCATTGCAATCCGTACAGAATAATGAAGATCGCCCCTGTCATTTCATTTTTCGATGGCGCCGAGGCTGAAACGGCAGCGCCTCGGCACCAACGCCAGTTCTTTCGGGGCTTCGAATCTTCTGGCTATGGGCGCAATGGCGTGGACTTAACCCGTTTGTACACAATCAGAAGAAAGAGCACTAAAAAAAAGGTATCGACGGAAAACACGAAATCGAATGATCCGGTATTGAGTGGAAGCGAGAGCACATACAGGCCAATCATAAAGAATGCGACCGCTTGAGGCGTCTTTTGCTTTCCGTCAAAGCGAATTTGCAAAAAACTGAGAGCCACTCCAAATATCAATCCCCAGACTACGGGTCCGACTATCCCGAAGTCCAACCACATTTGGCCCATCAGTCCCGGCGGAATATCTTGTGCATTCGAGTCCACAAACGTGCGCGTCGATATCCTGACAATGCGCTCCGGCAAAAAAGCGTCCTTATCGATGCCCAAACTGCCCAACGGTATCCTGCTAAGCATTGACAAGATGTGATCGACGCCATAACGGAATGGAATGTCGAGAAACATGAAAGTTGCCCACGACGTAACTAACGATATTCCAAGATAGGTAAATCCGCTTAAGAGCGCATCAGTAACGCTCGTATTTTTAGCCGCATCTAGTACTCCATCAAAATTTCCGCCCGCGCCGACCGAAAAAATCACTGCTTTGCCGTAAATTAGCACCGGTAGAAACAGTAGGAATGCGACACCGGCAAACTTCAGGTACCACTTTTTATTGACAATTACCAATGTGAAATAGATCAACAGAATATCAAGAGGGAGCGCACGCCGAGAAACACACAATAAGGAAAAAACGATGACACCGGTGGTCGCGACGACAAGACGCAAAAACTTGCCAAATCCTCCAGGTCTAAAAACAAAATACACAAACGGGATTATCGCAAGCAGAGCGAACGTTTGAGTCAAGGCAAACAAATTGGCGTTAACAAACGTTCGAGATACGCCCCCACCGGCCCGGTACAATACAAGTTCCCGGTAGGAATTCAATAGTGAATCCTGCCCCATGCTCTTGAGAAGAAAGTAAGAACTAAAAACTCCCAGTAGCATCACCCACCAAAGCCTCGAAGAGACCAACTGGAGGCCCGTGCGCCGAAGATTCTCCGTCGTTTGCGTATAACGAGAATAAAGTTTGTGATAAAAAAAATATAGAGCAAGAATAAAAGAGAGACTCATCATCGCCGACAAAAAAATGTAGATAGGCGAGATATGCTGATAAATACGATCAAAGAAATCATTCTGCAAATCTGGAGGCCGCGCATACTGACTTAGGAGAAAGGAAATTACCATTCCAGGAATAATGTTTTGCACCGCAAAGATCACGACGAAAAGACTCAGAAAGTCTGGTCCCTTACGTCTCGTACGGTTTCTCTCCAAATAGAACAGCAGCACGGTCAAAAAGAGGTAGAAAGCGGACGCGAGAATCACTTAGTCAGTTCTCCGAGCTCTCGCTCATTGCCAGCGTAATGTCTTTCATAACGCAGTACCGACCGAGCCCACGGCTCTCCACGTTGATTGATGTGCGATGAAGGAGGAGGCATCTCAAGGCATTGCTAGCACTATGTATGGATTTTGGCGCCGGGTACTCTTGCATTCTTCACTCGGAATTCTGTGATCGATTGACTATGCGAGACAAATCAAATCGACTGAATGCCAACGATCACGAGTCTGCTGCGTAACAAGCACTCTAGATCGAATTGCGTGAATCACCCCCCGTGATTCAGATATCGTCCCGTGGCCGGACGGCGTTGGGGACATGCTCGCCTGGAGCTGCGCTATTCCACAGACATTCGACAGTTGCATTGACCAACGCTTGCTGGCCGAATGATTTTATCACGTGCTCTCGTACCTGTTGCGTGAGCGCCGTACAATTTCGTTCCAATCGCACGTGAAGCCGGCAAATTCCGTCAGATAATGCGGCAGCGTCTCGCGGCGGCACCACGACACCGAACTCCCCGACGATTCGCGCCGAATCCCCCACATCCGTCACTACGCAGGGGCGACCACATGCCATAGCTTCCGCCACCACATTCGGAAAACCTTCTCCGCTTGAAGAGGAGGCAGCCATATCCAGCGCACTGTACGCCGCGCTCATATTATCGCAAGCACCGGCCCAGATCAGGCGATGCTCCAGGCCGAGTTCGGTTGCCTGCTTTGAAAGTCTCGCCATATCCTCGGGTGCACCATCGCCCACGCAAACGAACCACCACCTTGGATCAGTCAAGATTAAGCGCGCCGCGGCTTTTAGAAATGTGGGGTGGTCCTTCATGGGGTCCACACGCCCCACAAGCCCGACCAGCACGGCGGATTGCGGTACGCCCCACGCATGCCGCATCCGCTCGCGGCCCGCTTGATCGAAGCGAAAGTGGGACGTATCAATGCCATTCGGGATCACCCGCATCGCGCCTCGGGGGAACCCGCGAACCACGTGGTGTTCCAACCCCGCCGAGGAATTGACGATGCTGAGGTCAGCGTAGCGCGCAAGGCGACACTGTAACCAGAAGGTGACACGGGAAAGCCAGTCATATCGAGAAAAATCCACATTCGATGCGCGCACGCCCCAGACAACTAGGCTGCTCGGTTGGCTTAACCGCACCAGGAGCGAAAGAATGTTCGCATCCGGCAAGTAGCCGTGGACAATATCGGGGCGCGTTTTTCCGAAACATCCGCATAAGTCGCCATAGAAAACCGAACATATCCCAGCGTCCACGCTTGGCCAAATTGATCACCTGCACGCCCGCACGTTCCAGGTCGCCCTGAAAAGGGCCTCCCGCGTAGAAGCAGGCCACCGCCACGAGCCAGCCTTGACGACGCAATCCAGAAGCCAGCAGAACCAGTTGCCGTTCCGCCCCGCCCCGCTCGAGCGAGCGGATCAGGAACAAGATGTGGGGGTTATTACCCATTTTCAGTTGATACCAAAGGCTAGTATGTTTATTGGACAATCCAGAGATCTTCGTGAGAACACCCGAAGGTACCTGCGCCGAGTCCTGCAGTTCCGCAATCTGCATTGATCAAGACACTAAACGAAGCAATCGCAGACTCCGCAATCATTAGGTCTGGCCCGTCGAATATTCCATTCTTCATGGCTCATATTCATTGACTTGTCGAATCCGCGGCGACCGACGCAGCCTGTGCACCTCGGGCGACATGTACGCAATGCTATCCCTGACGAGCGATACGCATGACGCTAAAGTAGTTTTGAGTAAGAATGATTCCAAGACCCAGAATGAAACCACCCATAAGTCCAATGCCGAGAAGAATCGCACGTTTGGGTGAGACACGAAGCTCCGGCGCCGTCGCAGGGTCAATTATCCTAAATGCAAATTCTTCGCGAACATTGGCAAGCATCGATTGTTTCGTTTCATTCTCCACCAGTTTATAAAGAGCATCGTGCATTTCTGTGAGGCTTGTCTTCCGGATTTGCTCTTCGAGGTATTTCAGGCTCCGCTCAGCCTCACTTATTTTTTGAGCTCGAATATAGTCGTTTGCCGCCCTGGCATATTCGCTCGCCCAGGTTGCGGCAACGATAGGATCGTGCCACTTCATACCGAGTGTGACTAGTCCGGTTTTCTCATCCCGGTCAACAGAGCGCACCACCTTATCAAAAGCCCGGTAGATCTCATCCGCGGTAGGAGCGCCGTCGCTTGGACGAACGCGGACTGTGTCCCCCGATAGATTGTTCAATAAACGGGACAGTTGAACCTTGACCGGGCTGGGCGCCACTTTCTTCCATCGTCCCTCGCCCTTATCCCAGCGATTCTCGAACAGAATGATTGCCAACTGATGTTGACTAATAAAGTGGTCCGCCAGAGCACGCGAGCGCAAGACCGCTATATTCTGCTCTATGTCGCTAGCTCCGTTTTTTCCTCCAAGGCCAACCAAACTAGCAAGCCCCCCCAGTGACGACCCGAGTCCCTCCAGGGCTTGACCATCTATGCCGGTTGTTAGCGGAGCGAGCACAACATCGGCGCGATACACGGGGCGAGACAATATGCCAATAAGCAGGCCCATAACTGTCGCTGCCGCGATTGTCCAACCCAAGGTACGACGTCGCGTGCGAATCAACTGAAGAAAATCGTAAAGCCCCAGTTCCTCAACGTCCAATGTGCACCTCGATATCTAATTCCTTCATCGCGCGAACTTTTTTATGAACTGACGCGACTTCAGTATTCGATGGCCTTCTCCGCTACTTACCCGCCAGATCGTGCGTACTGAATGCCACTTACTGCTCGGTACCGCCTATCACGGCTAGACGCTATGAATGGCCAGGATTGCGATAGCCAAGTTATAAATAATGGTCGTGATAGAGGTCCACAGCGGCAATGGTGCTACCCTCTCGGTATCGAGCGGTACGACGATTGTATCTCCAGGGCGTATGACAGCGGTCTGGGAGCGTCTAAACCATCCTCTTCGTCCGCCCGCCACGACATCGCCGTTGGCGCGCACAATGTATATCCTCTTCCGATCCGCCCTCTGAGTTGCCCCACCGCTCTTGTCGATGTATTCGTCTCTGGACAAACCTGCCCGATAAACATGCGATGTCGGGTTTTGCACCTCGCCCAATACGGTAACTTCTTGAGTCTTCTTGGGTACTAGGAGTCTATCGCCATCCCGCAATAGCACGTCGCCCGACGCCCCAACTGGGCCGCTAATTACGCGGTGCAGATCGATCACCAACCGACCGACCGGCTTGGTGTTGCGAATTTGTTGAATCAACTGCTGGCCAACAGCGAGTGCCTGCCCCGCATTCCCGCCGGCACCATTCGTGGCGGCACTGGTGCTCACTGCCTGAAGCGAAAGTGCTGCCAAATCGCTTTGTAAGCGATTGGTCAAAGTGTCCAATTGCTCTTTTTCACGCTGCTTAAGTTCTTCGCGAATGAATATTGCTCCCTCATCGAATGCAAAGTCCGTGACACCCCCAGCGCGTCGCAACGCTGACGATAGCGTTTCCCCTTGGTGGATTGGATATCCGCCCGGATGTCGGACTTCGCCAGCTATCTCGATATACCCAGGCAGCTGCCAATTTGGCGTCTTTTTAATCATTAGGACGTCGTAGGGTTTGAGTTCCAGGTCCGCGCCGGGCTCGTTGCGACGAATCGCTGCGAGATTCACGTCAATCAGCGCGGTCTGCCGTTCCTTGCCATCAACGACTTCGTAGCGGGACAGTTCAGCCTCACCAGTGTAAGCCGAATCCTCGAGAGTGCCTCCCGCACGCAGCAGATCGCTGATATGCATGGAAGGCTCCAGCGGATAGCGCCCTGGCACCCTTATTTCGCCACCAATGACGACTACCTGAGCAGGCGCGGTCGCTGACGCCTGGAGCTCAAGGTCTTCGATCACGGGCGCCACAGTTCGACCGCGGTTGGCAGTCAAATCGAATACGATGATTCTGTCGCGTGCGTGCAGCTGCGGATCAGCCGCCGATCCCCGCGCGTGAAGCGCGCGCTCGAGATCCGCGGAAATAACTTCGATCTTTTGCTCTGGAGGCACTTCCCTGCGAATCATCACGTAATGACGGTCCGCGCCAGGTCGCAACTCATCGAAGCTTCCCAAGATATCGGTGAGCCGCAAACCCGGTCTATATTGAAATGCGCCCGGTCGGAAAACATCACCCGACAGCTCCACGGAGTTCTCGAGCGTTGGGCGAATGGCCGGGACGCGCAGCTTGTCGCCGTTCAGGACCTCCGTGTTGCGGCCAGCACTTGAATCCAAGTCGATGTTCCGCATTTCACGCAATCGTGAAGACTCGATGCGCTCGAGTTGCGCAAGTTTCCCATCTGCATCAGGAGAAAGCCCCCCTGCGATGTCGATAAGCTGCTCTGCTGTTTTCTCCTTTTTCAATTCGTAGATGGCCGGACGTCGAACCGCTCCATACACAGTCGCCGTGACGCCGATGGGCGGAATAAAAATGACGTCTCCGGGCATGAGTTGTCGATCGGCACTTGTATCCCCGTGCAACAATAAATCGTAGAGGTCGAGCACCGATACTAAACGGCCGTTGCGCTTCAGCTCAATATTACGCAGCGAACCTATTTGTTTGACCCCCCCGCTGACGAACAACGCATTCGTCATCGTGGAGAGTCCACTAACCGTATATGAGCCGGGCTTCTCAGCTTCGCCCAACACAAAGACACGTATGGAGCGTAAATCTCCCATCGTCACGCTGATCTGTGTGCCGATCAATTGCTGGGCGACTCTATGTTCCAGTGCTGCCCGCGCTGCGTCGAAGCCCATGCCGCTCACCGAAATGGGACCGAGCTTCGGAAATTTAATCTGGCCATCGCGACCAACTGTCAGCGTGTAAGAGGCAGTTTCACTCCCATACAGCTGAACATTGAATGTGTCGCCGGGCCCAACAACATAGTCGATCGGCACCTGTATGTCCTTGACGGGCGCGAATGTACTGGGAACGCCCTGGAATAGATCGTAGCCAAACAGCTTTGCGCCTTCATCGTTTAGAGGCTCGAGACGCAACAAGGTCAATTTGACCGTGAAGTCACGCAAATCGGGGTCGGCGCTCAGGCGCCGGGTGGCTTCGTCCGCCGTAAGTCCAGCCAGCGGAATAGCGGGCAGCCCAGGAATTTCTAAAACCCCGAAACGATTCAGTTTGTACGGATTGCCCTTGAGAATTCGATCTCTAATGATCCCCGACCCCTTGATTTCATCCGCGCTCTTGGGCCTGTGGTCGAATTGTATGCGGCCGAAGTCGCTACCGACGCCTTTTTTGCTGTTAGTACCGCCGGGAATACCGACGCCACTAACTCCGTTGGCCTGGGCGGCGGCAGCTAAGCCGCCAGCAGCTGCGCCGCCAATGGCGTTGTCGGCGCCGGGAGGAGAGGCGGCGCTAGTCGTGCCACCAGCCGGAACGATCACATCATTGTTTGCTCCGACAAGTTCAACTGGTGTCAAATCGATTAAAACAGAGTCACCTGCACGCAACTCCGGATCCTCATCGGATTGACGCAGCATGCGACCATCAATCGTCTTCCCCTTCTTAGTTTCCTTGTCTTGCCCGCCCAAGCGGTCGTCTCTTTTCTCGACCGTCTCCGGTGAACTGAGCTTGGAATCGGCTTTT
>Ga0207071_1056_pt1 | contig 19786 bp, 15 predicted proteins | sample Alteio_BWMinHeat_67_FD_153531 | JGI IMG/M metagenome (GOLD analysis project Ga0207071, IMG submission 153531) | Enriched cells from forest soil in Barre Woods Harvard Forest LTER site, Petersham, Massachusetts, United States -... | ecosystem: Environmental > Terrestrial > Soil > Temperate forest >...
CTCGGCTTCGAGCGCCGCGTCCACGCAAATCCGCTCGGCCCAGTTGTACTGGTACTCCTGATAGACCGCGACGGAGCGAAGCTGAGACTGCCTGCCGAATCTCCCTGTCATCGGATATTGGCGTCGAGCGTCGATTGCGCTTAACCGACGATAATCGAGCGGGACGTCGCGTGATCCAAAGCACCCCAGAACCCGGAATCCCAGATCGACCTGCCAACCAGGGTGTGGACTGTCGTCGTAGATCGGATGAAAAAACGTCGTAGGCCGCAGGCGATTCCCGCTTTGCCGGACGAGTTGCGTACGGCACCGCATGGTTTGTCGCGCGGCCCCTAGCGATCTCAGATAATCAAAAGGCTTCGCGAGCGTTGAGCGCCAAGTCGTCTCGCCTGCGAAGGCAGGTTCGGGAACAAGGTACTGGACGCCGCACGCGAGCAAGCGGCTGGAACGGCTGCTCGTGCCGCTCGCGAAGTCGGCTTTATCCACGAGCAGTACCTTATACCCCCGGGCCGTGATTTGCTGTGCGGCGCTGGCGCCATTCGCTCCCGCCCCGACGATCACGGCGTCGAAGTGCAGACCGTTGAGTTCGGGCAGTCTCTTTCGCATCGTCGGTCAAGCCTTGTCACAAACCGTAGCCGCGTCGGCGAAGATAACCCGTCGCAATCAGGCGCCGCGGGCGACGAAGTCCGGTTATATTATCTGGACGCCCGACCAAACATAACATCCATCATAAAAATATTCAATCCGTTCTATTTTTGCAAGATACTACCTCTTAAGAGGAATTTCCTGGGCCTTCTTGTTATGCCAACCGTCTCATTATAATGTCACACATCATATGCTCGCGAGCCTGGCGCGACGGAAGGAATTGATGCGACCCGCATTGACCGATCTTCAGGAACAGAACTTTGATGTCGCTATTGTCGGGGGCGGCATCAACGGCGCGTCCGCGGCACATCATCTCGCTACCGCCGGGTATAAAATCCTTCTGGTAGACAAAGCAGACTTCGGATCGGGCGCAAGCAGCCGCTCCAGCCGTCTTTTGCATTGCGGATTAATGTACCTTGCGCCCTACGATTCGATCGGCCGCATTCTATTGCATCCCGGCCATCTTCTACATGGAATGGAAATGGCGCGCTTCTCGATGCGAGGACGCGATGATTTCGTCAAATACTTTTCAAATCGGCTCACGCCATTTCAATTCTATTATCCTCTCTCCAGCGATCAGCCGTTTAGTCCTCCTCAGGTCAAACTTGGATTCGCGATCCTCAAAAACCTGTACCGCGGCGGTCAGCCACTCGATTACGAATACCTCGATGCCAAAAGCGCGAAGAACAATCCATTTCTTAAGCGGATTTCTGATCCCGACTCCTTGCGGGGAGCCATCAGGCTACAAGAATACAAATACGATTGGCCCGAACGCATCGTGATGGACTACGTACTGAGTGCTGAGGCGCTCGGCGCGATCGTACGAAACTATACAGCCGTCGAATCCATAGAACGCGAGTCTAATCATTGGAAAGTCGGCCTGCGTGAGACCACGGAGAACCATAGTGACACAGCGACAATTTGCGCCACGGTTATATTGAATCTAACAGGCGTTTGGACAGATAAGGTTGTTCGCCTTTCCGGCCAGCAGACGGCACGCAGAGTGGGAACAACGAAAGGCGTTCATATCGCCATCAAACTCGATCCGGAATTCCGCGCAATGGGATTCGTCGCCATGCAACGCGACGGCAAAGGGCCGTTCTTTTGCGTTCCATGGCGGGAAATGCACTATATTGGCCCAACGCGCACTGCGTTCAACGCAGATATCGAGGACGTGCGACCGACTGAAGAAGATGTCGCGGTCCTTCTTGACGACACCGAGCGGCTCCTGCCGGGATTGCGGTTAAAACGATCGCAAGTCCTTTTCGCCTGGGCCGGCGTCCGCCCTCAAACTTACGATGAGACCCATCCTCTCAAGGCTGCGCACGCCCGGAAATTTCATGATTTCGGGTCGGAGGCCTTACCGAATGTGTTCAGTCTCACCTCCAGTCCGATTATGTATCAAAAGCAGACTGGCGAAGAGATTCTCGCTCTGATTCAGAAGCGCTTGCCACTACGACATGCTCCCGCCTCCGCGGGCCCGATGCCGCAACGGACGGAGCGCGAAAAGGATATTTTGGTCGATCCGAAACGAAACGTCTTTGCACTGCGTGAGATTGCGACGCGACAGCACTGCATCACGCTCTCGGATATCCTCTGCCGCCGGCTCGGCGCGTGCTGGAACGAGAGGATGGGTCTCGACATCGCCAGCGAGGTAGCTGAGATTGTCGCGCCCACGCTTGGCTGGACCGGTGAGCGGACACGCGGTGAAGTAGACGACTATCGAGCTTTCATCGGCCGGTCTTTTCTCGGGCCGTTTTCCGAACGTTGACAGAAGCGGATTGTCGTGGACGCAATCGAGCCTCTCATTGATTACGCGATTGGCGCGCAGGGAAAGCTGCTTCCACAGCGTATCGTCGAGCTAACGAAGAATCTCATGTTCGACACGCTTTCGCTGATGCGGGTAGGTGGCGCAGCGCCTGGCTGTGCCGCAATATCCGCGTGCTACGCAAAATGGGGAGGCAGGCCGGAGGCAACCGTCTTGACCACAGGAGCGCGCTTGCCCGCTCCCGTGGCAGCTATGATTAACAGCGTAACGACCCATGCTCTCGACTTCGATGATACGCACGAAACGGCCGACGTTCATGCCTTCGCCGTCGTGCTGCCCGCCGCTATGGCGATCGCCGAATGGACCGGACGCGTTGCCGGACGCGATTTTCTAACCGCAATTGGGATCGGCGCGGAAGTCGCTTATCGGATGGGTGAAGCCATCGAAAAATACCGCGGCTGGCATCCGACCGCGACATGCGGCGTGTTCGGGGCAACTTTCGGCTGCGGACTGATTGCCGGTCTCGACCGCCCGACGTTGCACAACGCACTCGGGATTGCCTACAGCCTCTCCGCAGGCAACTGGCAAGCGATCCTTGACGGCAGTCTGACCAAGCGCATGCAACCCGCTTTCGCGGCACGCGCAGCGGTGGAGGCTACCGTTCTCGCTATGTCAGGCATCACGGGGGCAAAGAGATTGCTTGAGGGAACTTTTGGTTTTTATCCGCTCTACGAGCACGGCGAATATGATCGCGACGCGCTGGTCAAGGGCCTTGGCGAACGATTTGAGATCGAGCGCGTATCGTTGAAACCTTACCCATGCTGCCGTTTCTGCCATTCGGCGCCGGAAGCCACACTTCTTCTTGCCGAGGAATTCGATCTACGGCCCCAGGACGTTAAGCGGGTCACTGCGAAGGTGCCACAGGAGGTCAAGGATTTGGTCGGACAACCTTATCGGCCCGGCGATTCGCCAGAAGTGAGTGCGCAATTCAGCATACCGTTCTGCATCGCTGCCAGTCTGACGCACCGCCGCCTTGGCTTGCAGGAGTTTCAGCGCCCGATTGTGCTCGATCCAGATATTGCGGAACTTGCCCGTAAAGTCGATATCGTGGTCGTCTCGAATCTAGATCGATGGGGCCCTCAAGAATTCATTTTCACGCTGAATGATGGCCGTGTCGTCTCGCGAACGGTCAAAATAATGAAGGGCCACCCCGATCACCCGCTGACGCGCGTTGAGATTATGGCCAAGTCCCGCGACTCTCTCGTGTTTGCCGGCCTGCCCCCCAAAATCTCTGACGATCTCGCGCGCTGCCTTGATGCGTTCGAAGAACGCCCCGACACCATGGCCAGCATTCTCGGCGTCATGCGCCAAAACGGTGCGCCACAATAGCGGATTAACCGCTAGTTCGAGCGACTGTCAAATTGCGCGGGCGGCGTGCTCTCCTGCCACAAATCCAAAGGTCAGCGCGGGTCCCAACGTGATGCCCGCGCCCGGCGATGCAACACCTTGCGTGATGCTCGCCATGTCATTGCCGATAGCGTAAAGGCCAGCGATGGGCTCTCCATTCGTGTTCAAGACGCGTGCAATGCCGTCCGTTCGAAGGCCAGCGAAAGTTCCCACGTCGCCTGGCAAAAGCTTGAGCGCATAAAATGGGGCAACGGCAATCGGTGCCACGCACGGATTGGGCTTGTGCCTCGGGTCGCCGTGGTAGCGCTGATACTGGTCTTGTCCGCGCCCGTATTCCGTATCCTGCCCAACTCGCGCGCCGGCATTGTACATGTGGAGGGTGCGCGCAAGATTATCGGGCGCGATTGCCAGTTGTCTTGCGAGGTCCTGAATTGTATTAGCGCGCTTGAGATATCCAGAGCGCAGATGCGGGCCAATCGGGAATGGAAATGGTCTCACTGCGCCCATGCCATAGCGGCGAAGCGCTCGATGATCGCAGATGAGGTAGCAATGCGCGCTGTTGCGACCCGCATCGCGCGCTTCGCGGATCATCGCCTGAACGAAATCATGATAGGTCACGCACTCGTTAACGAAGCGGCGTCCGGAGGGTGTGACGGCGATATATCCCGGTTTGCTTCGGTCAACACCGCTTGTATGAGGAAAAAGTCCGGCCGGTCCTTCTTGCCGCGGCACGATCGAAATCGGAGCCCAATACGCCGCATTCTGGTAATCGCACGACACCTCAGCACCCACTTCCTCGCCGAGACGTAATCCATCGCCAGTATTTCCTGGATTGCACAGGGACCAATGCTCCTGCTCAGCCGGAGCATGCGCATACAGATCCTTGCGCCGCTCAAGGTCGCGGGAAAACCCGCCCGTCGCCAGTACCACGCCTTTCCGTGCAACCACTTGCATGTGCCTGCCGTCTTTCGTGATTGTAGCACCTTTTATTCGACCGTCCTGTCGCACCAGCGATCGAGCTGCCGTGGAGAGCAGCACAGGAATTCTGAGGTCGAAAACCGATTTTGCAAGACGCGCGGCGAGCGCATTCCCGTTCACCAAACGCACGCTGCGCCCATATCGCAGTTGATCGCAGGCCTGCAAGAAAAGCCGTTTCGCAACGAAGGCCGCCGCAGTGACGGAGCGCGTGGCGTCATAGAATTTTCGCAAGTCCGATCGCGGAACCGCTACACCGAGCACCGTGAGCTCTCGTAACGGCCGCTCGAGCCGGCGGAAATTCGATCCAAGCTCGCGCCCATCGAACGGCGTGGTGTAAAGCGTTCGCCCACCAAGACGACTCCCCGGCACGGAAAGATGATAGTCAGGTGCATCTGCCTGCAGAGCAAATTTCATTGCAGTCGATCGCTGAAAAAAATCAACCATGCGCGGTCCATTGTTTAGGTAGGATAGCGCGCGCTCTGCATCGAAAGCTGTTCCTGCGAGACCACGCAGGTAGAGCATCGCATCCTCAATAGAATCGGGAATACCGGCACTGACCGCGAGTGGGTTGCAAGGAATCCAGAAGCCTCCTCCCGAGACGGCAGTGGTCCCGCCGAACGTTTCCCCCTTCTCAACCACGATGACTTCAAGACCGTGCAGTCCTGCGGTAATCGCTGCCGACATCCCGGCGGCCCCACAACCGACGACGAGAAGATCGCATGTTAGTGTGTTGGTCATGGACAGTACTACGCCTCTCGCGCGAGCAGCGACGTCAGACCGCGGGCCGTCGGTGCCCGTTCGATCGTACCGATGCAATCGAGGATTTGGTCAACATACGCACGCAGATGAGTCGACGCGACATTGATCCGGAACTTTTCCAAGATCTGTTCCTCAGTAAGCGGATTGTGCACTGAGCCCAACGCGCCGAGACTTTCCGCCGACCATTGCTCGCCGTTGCGCACAGTGACGGTGACGCGCGCCGCGATGACCTTTGGATAGAGATCGTCGAGGTCCTGAGCGATGGTCATCTTGACGTTTTTCTGAAACGCACCCAGTTCCTCATCGTCCAAGAGCGTTTCGTCATAAATGGCCGGATCGCGAATGTCGCGTCGGAAGACGAGGCCTGCCGTTAAAGGCACACTGTATTTCGCTGCGAAGATCGATTGCGTTCCGTCGAGCAGGTTGAGCTCAATGAGCTTGCGTGGGCCTTCGACAAGGACCTGTTGGATATCCTCAAGCCGCACGCCGTGGCTTGATTTTATCTCCAGCAAGGCGTCAATCACCGGATGGATATCGCTGCAGCATGCGTAGGGCTTCACGGTGATCACGCGAATTGCGAAATCTTTGCCGAGCTTTGCGAGGAGGCGATCCGTTTCCGGCCTATCGGAGAATACGTTGCAAAACCCAAAGCGGCCCTCAAGCACGGTCGGCGGTCCGGTGAGCCCATTTCTCGCAAGGTAAGCCGCGGTCACGCCGCCTTCGGCAGCGCGGCCTGCGTGCAGCCATTTCACTGTGCCGCCTGATTGCGCGTATTCCACGATGCCGCTGGCAAATGAACCGGCTATTCCGAACGCATACGCAAGAGTCCCGGCGTCAAGCTGTAGAAGTTTTGCTGCCGCGGCAGCCGCGCCGAAAACGCAGCCTGTCCCGGTCGGGTAAAAGCCACGTAACATATGCCGTGTCGCGCCGACTGCCACTCCAGCGCGCGCCGCGAGCTCGTAACCGACCACGAGTGCGCACAACAGATCGCTTCCACTCGCGCCCTGCTCTTCCGCCACTGCCAGGGCGGCGGGAACGACAACGACGCCAAGATGGCTCAGCGCTTCGTCATGCGCGTCGTCGATCTCGTCGGCGTGTCCCATGTTCCCGTTGGCGAGCGCGGCCATCGCGGGAGAGCATCGCGTCGATGAGCCGATCACTGTTGCGGGTCCGCATCCCTGCTCCATAGCGGTGCTATAGCGACTAACTGCCTGCGACCAAGGGCGCCGCGCGCCGACGATCATGGCGCCGATCGAATCGATCAGGCGCAATTTGGCGATCTGAACGAGATCGGATGGCAGACGCTCTAGCCGCGCTTCACAAACAAATTCACTGAGCACACGTGTCGCACCCCGCGACATGTCAGGCTCGGCCAGCAATGTCGTTGCCAGCGATATAACCGAAGACCATTGCTGGCCCTAGCGTCATTCCGGCGCCCGGCGTATGCCCGCCAAAGATACTCATCATGTCGCTTCCAACCGCATACAGTTGCGGAACAACCTCATCACCTTTCAACACGCGCGCGTGGGCATCGGTCGCGAGACCCGCCAATGTGGTGACGTCACCGGGAACGACTTTAAGCGCGTAAAACGGCGCCCTCTCCAGGGGAGCCAGACTGGGATTTGGCTTATGCGCGAGGTCGCCCTGAAACCAGTGATACACATTTTGCCCTCTGCCAAAATCCGGATCATGGCCCTCGCGAGCATTCGTATTGAACCATGCAACAGTTTGGCCGAGCGTCGTCGGGTCGATCCCTATACGGGCAGCAAGCTCCTGGATCGTGCGGCCTGAAACAATGTATCCGGATTTAAGATGACGCCCAAGCGGCACCGGAAACGGCCTTGCCGCACCCATACCATATCTTCGGATGGCGCGGTGATCGCAAAGAAGATAGGCGTGCACACCATCCTTGGTCTGACCTTCACGAAACATCGCCTGCACGAAATCGTGGTAGGTAACCGCCTCGTTGGTGAAGCGCTTTCCTGCCGGTGACACTGCGATGAAACCCGGTTTGCCACGATCACCACCATTGCTGGAGTGCGGAAATGGACTGATCGTCCCGTCCCTTCGCGGAAAAAGCGACACCGGCGTCCAGTATCCGGCATTGCCTGGATCGGTCACGCGGCCGCCAGCAGCCTTCCCGAGCCGTAAACCGTCCCCATTCGCGATCGTATCCGCCGCGGAATAATGCCTGCTACCTGTTTGGACATGACGATAGAAATCGCGCTTGCTTAGCTCGTCGTGCGAAAAGCCGCCACAGGCCAAAACGGTCGCGCGCGCCGCATCAATTCTGATCGCCTTGTCTTTGTGAACGACATCGCAACCGCGTACGACACCGTCCTCCAACCATACCGCCTTGGCTTCGCACGAACGCCATATGGGGATTTGCATCTCGAGCGCAGACTTTAGCAAACGCGCTACGAGCGCGTTTCCGTTTACGAGTCTGACGCTGCGTCCGTAAAAGCACTTATCGTAAAGCCGTTCGATCAGGCGACGCGTCACATACGCGAGCGAGCGCAGTGAGCGTGTGGCGCTGAAGAAGTGCCGGATATCGGTCCTTTGGATGGCGATACCAAATAGCGTTAGCTCCCGCAGTGGAGCATTCATGTGGCCACGCCATTCACCCAATTCTCGTGCGTCGAAGGGCGCGGCGTAGACAGTGCGACCTTGCAATGAGTGACCAGGAATATCGAGATGGTAATCCGGCATGTCGCTTTGGAGCAGAAACTTCATGCTCGTTTGATTTTGGAAAAACTCGATCATACGCGGGCCGTTCTCGAGATAAGCCTCGATCGAAGACCATGCGTTGGCCGTGCTTTTAGTCACACCTCGGAGATAGGCTGTGGCGTCGGCCATGCTGTCAGGAATCGCAGCATCCTGTTCAAGCGGATTGCAGGGAATCCACATTCCTCCGCCAGACCGGGCGGTTGTCCCTCCCACCCGATCGCTTTTCTCAATGATCACAACATCCAACCCATGCGACCGTGCTGTGATCGCCGAAGACAGGCCCCCCGCGCCGGTGCCGACAACGAGCACGTCGCATTTGAATACGTCACTAGGTGCCATATCGATTCACAAATCACTTCGATAGGGACTGATCATCTGGAAAAAGGGTCGTGGGTGTAGTTCCGTGCATATTTGACTTGAGAGTTTGGAGCAACCGGGCTACGACGCCCGGCTGCTCGCTTTTTAAACTGCCCGATCAGGCGTGCCACCAACGTTCGATTGCGCGGCAGCCGTCAAGTTCAAAGCCACTTGTCGATACTTTGTCATGCTTGATGGTGTTGGAGATCGCATCCATTGCCGTCGTAAACGCGAAAATTCCGACCCCACCGTCGTCACGGATCAGCATTTGCATCTCACGATAGATTTGGCGCTTCTTGTCGCGGTCGACAGTGGATGTGACCTCGTCCAACAATTTGTCGAAGCGCTCGTTCTTCCACTCGGCGTAATTTGAGATCGCGCCGCTGCGATAGGCGTGAGTGAATAGATACGACTCGGTTGCGCGACCATTCTGGTTGCTCTGACACCACGGGACTTTGTGCAGCACACTGTCCCAATAGTTGTCTGCCGGCTCCTGAATGACTTCGATATCGATACCTGCGGGCCTCGCATGCTCTTTCATCAATACGGCTGCGTCGACAGCGGTCGGAAATGCGAGCACTGAGGTGTGGAACTGCAATTTGATGTTGCTGTGCCCAGCTTTCTTCAGGTGGAACTTCGCTTTGTCAATGTCATATTTCCGCTGCGGGATGTCTGATGCGAAGAACGGATAGGATGGAGAGAGTGGGTGGTCGTTTCCGACAAATCCGTGTCCGCTAAGCGCGGTGTCGACAATGGCTTGGCGATTGACCGCGTATTTGACGGCTAAGCGGATATTGACGTCTTGAAACTCGGGCGTATTGCAGCGCATAGGTGTGTCATAATGCTTCTTGCTTGACACCTCGATGATCTCTATGCCGGCCACCTTGGCCAGCAAGGCTGCGGTGCGTGCATCGCATCGATTCATGACGTTGATGGCACCGGAACGAAGCGCATTCTGGCGGGCATTAGTATCGTTGATGCATAAAATCTCAACGCGGTCAAAATGGCCGCGACCTTGTTTCCAGTAGTTGCGATTTCTTTTAGCGACTGTTTTCACGCCAGGTTCGTAGGATTCGAGTATATAAGGTCCCGTCCCGTCGCCTGATGTCGCGTCGAGTTTGCCGGACTTGTCGAGCGGCATGATCGACAGATGGAAGTCGGTAATCAGGGCCGGAAATTCGGCGAACGGCTGGGTCAACTGGATGACGACAGTGTCGCCATCCGCCTTTACGTCCGCGACCTCGGCGACGACCGAACGCCCGGTCGATTTGGAATCTTTGCCACGATGATGATTGATCGACGCTACAACATCGTCAGTGGTCAGGGTCTTACCGCTGTGAAATTCAACGCCTTTGCGTAGCTTGAACCGCCAAGTCTTGAAGTCGCTCGAAGACTCCCACGACTCCGCGAGTTCGGGGATAACCTCGTTATCAACGGAGATTTCAGTCAGATTGTTCCGGGTTGTCCAGTTTGCGACGAACCGCTCGATTTCGCGATGTGTTGCGGGGTCGTTGGAGTCGCCAGTTTGACCTCCGACCACCGCGAAAGTGCCTACACCGCCCTGCTTTGGAGCTGCCTTTACCGGCAAAGGAAGTCCTGAAGCCACTATAAGGGCTGCCGCACCTGACATTAACGTTCTTCTTGTCGGCGATAAAATGGAGGAAGCCGCCTCGTGCCTATCGGTCATTACATCTCCCCTTCCTTCGGTTACAGATTCAGTTTTTAAGTCAGATAATATCTTAATATGATAACTGACACAACCGCAAGCTGGGGTGGTCCATTGCTTGAGCCGGATTGCAAGGGTTTTTGAGAATCCAGTACGAGAGTGCGCGCTGTTGCTGTTGGGGCTCACTAGCCGGCGGCTCGCGCCTTCAGCAAATTATCCAGCCAGTCAGGGTCCATTTGCGGAACGGACGCGAGCAGTTCTTCTGTATATTTGTGGAACGGCGGCGCGAGTACTTTCGAGCGCACGCCATGATCGACTACACGCCCTTGATACATAACTGCGACATCGTCGGCGATGGCATCGACCGTTGCCAGATCGTGCGTGATAAATAGATAGGAAAGTCCAAATTCTTTCTGCCGCTTCAACAGAAGCTTCAGGATGTTCTCAGCCACAAGTTGATCCAAGCCGGACGTTATCTCGTCGCAAATAATGATCTGCGGCTCGGCAGCCAAAGCGCGTGCGATAGCCACGCGCTGTTTCTGACCCCCGCTTAGCTCGCCGGGATAGCGCGGCGAAAATTCTGACGGCAATTCAACCATTTCGAGAAGCTCTTTGATCCGCGCATCAATTTCAGACGACTTCAGACCGCGATGAACCTTTAAGGGGCGTGATAAGATTGTGCCAATCGTTTGGCGCGGGTTTAGCGCGGTGTCAGCGCTCTGATAAATCATTTGAATATCGCGCAGGTCCTGCGGACTGCGCATCTTGAGCTTGGGCGGCAACGCCCTGCCGTTCAGGAAAACTGCACCCGCGCGCGGTGGAAGAATACCGGTGATTACGCGGGCAAGCGTCGATTTGCCGGAGCCGGATTCGCCAACCACTGCTACGGTTCGTTGTTTTCCAACCGCGAGGCAAACGTCATTAAGCACGTCGCCGCCTTGTGTATAACGCGCGGTCAGATTAGCAACACTGAGAAGTGGCGTTTGATCCGTCGGCGGGATTTCTGGCTTTCTCGAATTGCGCAGAGCCCAGAGGGATTTGGTGTAGTCTTGGGCCGGCGCTTTCAGGATGGTGCGCGTGTTGGCGCATTCCACAAGATTTCCGGATCTTAAAACCATAACCCGGTCGGCCATCTGTGCGACGACCGCAAGATCGTGGCTGATGAAGATCGCAGCTGTATTGTGAAGCCGGATCACTTCTTTGATTGCCGCCAATACCTCGACTTGCGTCGTCACGTCTAGCGCCGTGGTTGGCTCGTCGAAAATAATCAGATCGGGCTGGCACGACATCGCCATCGCGGTCATGGCGCGCTGCAACTGCCCGCCTGAGAGCTGGTGCGGATAGCGAAAGCCGATTGTTTCCGGTTGTGGTAAACGCATTCGCGCGTAGAGTTCGATGGCCTCCGCTTGGGCCTGCTGCTTTGTCCTGTATTCACGCAATACCGGCACTTCCATATATTGCGTAATGATGCGGTAGGCGGGATTGAAAGACGAGATCGCCGACTGCGCGACATAGGCGATACGAGCGCCACGCAGCGATCTAATTGTCGATTCCGACGCGTTATCGACCGCGACCCCATCAAAAGAGATTTTGCCACTTTCGATGCGTGTTCCGTCGCGCGCATAACCCATCAGTGCCAGCCCGGTCATCGATTTGCCCGCGCCCGATTCGCCGACTAGTCCCAAAACTTCGCCGCAATCAAGATCAAGATCGAGACCGTTGACGACCGGAGTCCAGCGCCCGCCGCCGGATTGCGCTTCAATCCGCAGACCCCGAACCGTAAGAAGTTTTCTCATGAGGGGGAGCCGCTCGAGAGGTCGATAATTCGATCAACAATGAGATTAATGGCAATAACCAACGTGCCGATCGCCGCCGCGGGCAGTAGGGGCGTCGTATCGCCGAAGCTGATGAGCGTCGCATTGTCGCGCACCATCGAACCCCAGTCCGCAGTAGGCGGTTGAATTCCCAAACCCAGAAAGGAGAGAGAGCTGATGAGCAGGACGACGAAACAGAAGCGCAGGCCGAAATCAGCCATCAGCGGAGGCATGATATTGGGTAAGATCTCGCGAAATATTTTCCAGCTCAGGCTTTCACCACGCAGATTGGCATCTTCCATATAATCGGTGACGACGACAGCCGCCGCCGCCGATCGTGCAACGCGGAAAATACGTGTCGCTTCGATGAATGTGACGATCAGGACAAGGATAGGGACACTGTTGCCGAGAAAACTCACGAGGAGAAGGGCAAGAATCAGCGCGGGCACGGACATGGCTACGTCCACTGTCCGTCCGAGAAACTGATCGACCCAGCCGCCGAATAGCGCCGCTATCACCCCGGCGCCGGAGCCTAATAAAGAAGACAGGATCGTGATGATAAAAGTGATGGCGATCGTATTTCGCGCCCCGTAAATCAGGCGCGAGAACATGTCGCGACCGAGATTGTCGGTCCCAAGCAGGAAATGTGTACTCCATGGCTCGTAAGCTCGCCCCACGATCTGCGTTTCACCGAAAGGCGCAACGAGCGGCGCGAAGAGAGCAGCAAAGATGTAAAGAGCAAGCACCGCGATGCTTATCCAGACGATAACCGGAGAACGTCGCAATGCATTCAGAACTGCAAACATTTGCACCTAACGCGCGTGCAACAATTTAGGATTGGTGGCGATCGCTAGGACGTCGGCGATTAGGTTAAGACCGATATACGTGGCTGCAAACAGCAGTGTGATACTTTGCACCACAGGAAAATCGCGCTGGGCGGCCGCATCTACGAAAAGCTGACCAAGCCCTGGATATACGAACACGACCTCGACCACCACGACGCCGACCACGAGGTAGGCGAGGTTAAGAACGACCACGTTAATTATCGGCCCGAGCGAGTTTGGCAACACATGCGTCACGACAACCCGCAAAGGCGACAAGCCTTTCAGTTTTGCCATCTCAACGAACGGGCTCGATACGACATTGAGAACTGACGCTCGCGTCAGACGCATGATATGCGAACTCATTGCCAGGGACAGCGTTAGTGCCGGCAAAAAGGTTTGGTAGACGCGCGATAGGAATCCCGAGTCGGGATCGATCTGTGCGAGGCTCGGAAAGATTCTAAGCTTAATCGCAAAAATGACGATGAAGATGTAGCCTATGAAATATTCGGGAAAAGAAACGAAAGACAGGGATACGATGTTGACAATCCGGTCGAATATCGAATTCCGGAAATGCGCGGTTAGGACGCCGATTATAAGGGAGAATGGAATTGACAGAACAGCCGCAAAGGCTGCGAGAAACAGCGTATTACCGATGCGCGACGCGATCAGCTCGACGACATCACGTTTATTGGCGAACGATGTGCCAAGGCGGCCATGGAGAGTGTCATTTAGCCACGTGAAATAGCGGACTTGAATGGGTTCGTTCAGATGAAGCTCAAGGCGTAGGGCCGCAAGCGATTCCGGTGCCGCATCCCGCCCAAGGAGAGCCTGGGCGGGATCGCCCGGCTGCAGAGCCATGCCAAAGAACGTGAGGGTCGCAACGATTAAAAGCGTCGGCAGCGCAAAGCCAATACGGACTGTGATTATCTTGAGTAGGGCTTTCATGAAAGGCCTCTCGAGAGTCCGTTAGTTCGAACTTCGCAGCCAAGCCGCTGGCTTTGATTCAATGCTCTGCACCCCGGAGACCTCGCCCTGAACCTAAAGAGCGTACTATTCAACATAAAATTATGCAATGCGATCTTTTTCGAATGAATCATCGCTGCTGGGAAAGTCGCGGCCGCTGCTCCCTGTACCGAGGACCTAAACAGATGGCGGTCGGGTCAGTAACTCGGAGGTGTTAGCGAGCCGTATTGCTTTCCTGAGCGCCTGCTTTCACGATAGACGATGTATCCTCCCGACATAACCAACAATCCTGCGCCCGCAATCGTGGTTGCTGTCGGGATGTCGCCCCAAATCGAAAATCCAAATAAAGCTGCGAGAGGGAGGCCCAAATAGTCAAAGGGTGAAATTAGCGCGGCAGATGCAAATCGAAGAGCCAGCATCCAGCAATATTGACCAATTCCAGAAAGCACCCCGAGCGTGCACAACATAAATACGTCATCCCTAGTCGGCGTAATCCATGCAAAAGCAAGCGAGATTGTGCTCAACACGAAGACGACGGACACCTGATAAAAAAACGTTGCTGCTGCCGTTTCTTTAACGGCCGTTCGTCTCACTTGAATCGCCACCAACGCAACAAGCAATGCATTGGCGAGCGCGAACATGGCGCCGCTTTGAAAAATCCCGGCACCTGGCTTGGCTATTATCACCACGCCAATGAATCCAATCATGACCGCTGCCCAGCGATGCCTTCCAACAACCTCGTTTAGAACAACGATCGACAATAAAGTCACGAATAACGGACTTGAATAGGTGATTGTGACAGCATCACTGAGAGACATTAACCGAAAAGCGATGAAAACACTCATCAGTCCCACAAAATGAAACGAACCTCGCAAAAGATGTGATCGGAGCTGACTGGTGCGCAAAGCACACAATCGGCCAGTTCCTACAACCACGATTAAGCAAATAACAACGGAAAAAGAGGCACGAAAAAACAACACTTCATTTGCGGGGTAGCGGGCAACCTGCAACTTTACCATTGCATTCACGAATCCGAAGATGAGCACGCTAGATAACGCGCAGAATATTCCCCTTCGGACGTTCGACCCCGGCGGCGATTTAGATTGCACGAATGCTCTGCCGGCGCAGCCCCTCAGATCTATATAGTGAAATGTAATGAGATTGATCTTGTGGTTTAGCAAGAATCGTTACTTTAAAATTTCCGGAAACCAATTGCCTAAGCATGTCTGCCATCTCACAATTCAAAAAATGGAGTCTGTACTCGCGAAGTCAGACACCGCGACCAACCTGAAAACCGTAAGCCCGTTTCATTTCGGCTTTGCGGCTAATACGTGAGATGACGGCGCATGGAATAAAGTAAACCAGTGCGACAAAAGTAAAAATCTCGACGGACTTGAATTCCCGATTGTCAATTATTGTTGCTGCTCGGAAGAAATCGACGACCCCAATGACATAAATGAGTGACGTCGTTTTATAAACCATAACGCCTTGGCTCAGCAAAGCCGGAGTCATGTTCGACAATACTTGCGGCATTATTATATATCGCGCCGTCTGAAACCAACTGAGACCACCAGCGCGGGCAGCGTCGATGTTGCTGAGCTCGACTGATTGGATGCCCGCTCGAACGATCTCTGCAGAATAGGCCGTGTTAAACACAATTAGAGCAATTAGACCCGCCGCATATGCCGGAACCGCCACACCGACCAATCGAGGCAGCAAGAAATATATCCAGAAGATGAGCATCAATATTGGCGTGCCGCGGATGGTTTCAATTATTGCAAGACTGAAATAACGCGGCAGCGCGGCCTGAGCTGATCGTGCGAACGCGAGAGGCGCGCCAAAGAATAATCCTCCACAGAGCGTAAGAACCGTCAGCTCAAGGGTGGTCTTAAATCCCTCGAGCAGAAAAGGAAGATTGTCCAATATTACTGAAACATCCATTATTGCACTCTTTACGTGGGAGCCAAACGATCGATTCCTACCGAATACGCTCTCAAGCGACGGCTCCTTAATTTCCATTCGGCGGCGAGTGCTGCAGCCGATATTCCGAAACTCATCAGGAGGTAGATGACGGTTGCGGCCGTCGCTGCTTCGAATCCGCGAAACGAATAGGCCTCAATATGCTGTGTTTGGAAGGTCAATTCCGGAATCGCAATGGTCATGGCAACTGATGTATTTTTCAAAGTTTCTATAATTTGCGTCGTTGCTGGCGGAAGCACGATGATAAAGGCTTGCGGAAATATGATGCGCCGCATCACTTGCGCACGACTTAAGCCGGTGGATAGTCCAGCTTCCATCTGCCCTTTGGAAATCGACTGGATTCCGGAGCGGACGACCTCTGCAAGGTAAGCGCTCTGGTGGAGCGCCAAACCAAAAATGGCAGCGGGATAAGCTTCCAGGCCGAAAGCAAAATAAAGAAAAAATAATTTAACAATCAGGGGCGTGTTCCGGTTGATCTCTACGTAAAACTCACACGCCACTCGCGCCAGGCGCGAGGGGATTGCACTTATGGCTCCGAAAATTGTGCCTAAAACGATTGCTGCGATGCCCCCGGAAAAAAAAAGAACCAAGGTCACGAGCAGGCCGTCAAGAATTATGGCGCGATATTGCCAGAGAACCGGCCAATAAAACTTGTACATCCCTCCCCTCCTACTGCGGCCTGATATATGCCGTATTACACGAAAACATGTTGCATATACTATTTTTTGTCACTAAGTTCAAAGTGGCTGTTGAAGGCTAATGGGAGGGTACGCCATGTGGAAGCTAGGACACTTCGTTGCGAGCTTAGCTGTTCTTCTGCCGTTCTTGGTGCACACGCCGGCAACCGCGCAACAGCCAGCACAAGAGTCGACGCTTGATGTTGTGAAAAAGCGTGGCGTACTCATTGCCGGATTACGCAAAGACTTGCCGCCTATTGCCTTTGTCGACAAACAGGGTCAGTGGGTTGGCTTTGAGGTCGAGCTCTCAGAACTAATCGCTAAGAAACTGGGCGTGAAGTTACAGCGCGTTGAAGCCGGTGCAAGCACTCGAATTCCGTTGTTGGTCAACGGCAATATCGATTATGTGATGAACGGCATGATCCCAAGCGCCGAACGCGCTAAGGTGATCGATTTCTCAATGCCATACCTTTTTTACTCGCAGAAAATCCTGACTAAGAAAGGCAGCGGTATAATTGGAGTAAATTCTTTGGCCGGAAAGAAGCTTGGCGTTACGCAAGGTAGTCTGGAAGCCGCACTCATCGCCATACTGCAACCGAAAGCCGAGTTCGTATTTTTTCAGGAGTGGCCGCAGACCGTTCTCGCTTTGAAAAACGGCAAAGTCGACGCTGTTTCAACCACAGATTTTATCTTAAAAGCCATGGCGGGCGGTGATCCAAACCTAGAAATCCTCGACGATTCCCTAGGTTGGTTTCCGATGATGATGGGTGTGCGGCAGAACGATAGCAAATGGCGCCTCGCACTTGATCAAGCGATCAATGAGGTCTGGGCTGACGGATCCTACCTACAAATATACGAAAAATATTTCGATGGAAAAAAACCTCCTTTCAGGCTCCCGATATGGGCTGACTATGTCGTGAAATCAAAACATTGATGCGTCAATCTCTCCGAGGCCACAGATTGCCTCAAAGCTTTATAGCTATCGGATCGTCAGTGGCATGCCTAATCCGATAGTCTCATTTAGAAAGGTGAATAAGTCGTTCGGCAAAACTCACGTTTTAAAAGATGTCAATCTGACGGTCGAAGTCGGTGAAATCGTCGTAATTTGCGGACCGAGCGGTTCTGGAAAAAGCACACTTCTGCGCTGTATCAACAAGCTTGAGACGATCGACAGTGGGGAAGTTGTAGTTGATCAAGTGGACCTAAAAGCGAACAACAGAACCATTACCAAATTACGCTCAAGAATAGGGATGGTTTTCCAGCAGTTTAATCTTTATCCGCATCTGACGGTGCTCCAGAATATTACGTTGTCTCCTATTTTGATTCGCGGTCTCAAAAGGGAGTTCGCAGAAGAACGCGGGAGAGATCTTCTTAAGCGGGTGGGCATTTTGGAGAAAGCGAATGCTTACCCTTTGCAACTCTCGGGAGGCCAGCAGCAGCGAGTCGCGATTGCTCGTGCGATGGCCATGGATCCTCGAATAATTTTGTTCGACGAACCAACCTCCGCCTTAGACCCGGAAATGATCCAGGAAGTTTTGGATGTCATGATCGGCCTAGCGCGTGAAGAAATGACCATGGTTGTCGTTTCGCACGAAATGGGGTTCACTAAAAAAGTGGCCGATCGGGTCATCTTTATGGATTCGGGGCGCATCATCGAGGAAGGTGATCCCGAAGCGTTCTTTAAGAATCCACGTGACCCACGTACGCAACAGTTTCTATCCAAAATTCTAATTCACTGAGTTGCAAAGCCGTACAGCAAAGTCGGTACGCAGCCTAGTGTCACCGTCAATCTCCAAAGAGTGTGCGAGCGATATTGAGTTTGAGAATATCATTCGTGCCCTCACCCACAATGTAAAGTGGCGCTTCGCGGAAAAAACGTTCTGCCATCACACCTCGGATGTAACCAGAACCACCGTGGATCCGCAAAGAATCGGTAGTCACCTGCAGAGCTGCTTCGCTCGCCGCAAGCTTTGCCATTGCAGTCAGACCATCAGCCGCGCCAATCTGCAATGCCGTTGCAGCTGCAGCAGTCAGGCTTCGCGCACTATTGACAGCAGTCGCCATCTCCGCCACTCGTAACCGTACTGCTTGGTGTTGCTTGATTTCCACCCCAAACGCCTTGCGCGTTTTCGCGAATGTTAGGGCCTCGTCGAGCGCGGCTGCCGCAAGTCCGACAGCACTCGCAGCGATCGCGAGACGGCCAAGCTCAAGCCCGTCCAATAGCTGAGAAAGACCGCGGCCCTGGCTGCCACCAACAAGCTGTTTCGATGACACTTGCACCGCATCAAAGCGGATCTCATTAGTATCGACGCAATCGAAGGCCATTTTCTTCAATGGTTTCGCCCGAAAAACGCCGTCGTCACGCTGTGGCTCAATGATGAATAGCGCCAGGCCCCGCTTGGGAGGCTTTGCAGATGGGTCAACTTGCGCGAGCACTAGCAACAACGAGGCATGCTGACCGTTACTGATGTAAGTCTTCTTGCCGCTAATGATGTAGTTGTCGCCATGACAGTCGGCCCTCGTTCGGATTGCCTGCAGATCGGATCCAGCATGCTCTTCAGTAAGAAGAATTGCAGCATGTAGTGTGCCAGTTGCCATTCGCGGGAGTAGCGATTGGCGTTGCATCTCAGTACCATGCCGCAGAATTATATAGGCTACCGTCGCGTGGCTCGTCAGATGAGATGCAAAGGAAGTCCAACCATAGGCAGCAGTCTCCATGATTTCCACGAATGCCGGCAATGTCAGCCCAAGCCCACCGAAGGTCGGGGGAATCACCAAGCCGAATAGTCCAAGTTCCTTGGCTGCGGCAATCAGTTCAGCCGGATAGCTGCCTTCGGCCTCGTGCTTTATTGCCGCTGGTCGCACCTTCTCAGCGACAAAGCGCCGAACGGCAATGAGAAGCTCGCGCTCTATTTCGGATAGCATTTAGCCACTGAGCTCCGATGCCACAAAACCATGTAAAATCCGAGTTCGTCACTGACAGTTTGCGCGCACGCAGCTAAAAATCGCTGACTTTTGATTCACCACTCTAAGCATTCGGCCATATTACGCAAACGGAATCCGGTAACTCGAACACAGCATAGGCGCAGCGTGTCCTCCCAATTTCAAGTCCCAGAATTCCATAACGATCCATTCGGCGAAATCCGCGGCGCAATTTTATTCAAACTAGTCCTTTCGCAGGTCGTAATCGGCGCTGGCGTTATAGCCGTCGGTAAAGTGCACGC
>Ga0207071_1057_pt1 | contig 19701 bp, 16 predicted proteins | sample Alteio_BWMinHeat_67_FD_153531 | JGI IMG/M metagenome (GOLD analysis project Ga0207071, IMG submission 153531) | Enriched cells from forest soil in Barre Woods Harvard Forest LTER site, Petersham, Massachusetts, United States -... | ecosystem: Environmental > Terrestrial > Soil > Temperate forest >...
GGCAATTGCGCCGGCGCGACCAGCGAAGGCAGCAAGGTCTGGGCGGCCGGTGCGGCAAACGCGTCCGCGACCCCGAAGAAGAAGCTCAGCACGTACAGCTGCGAGACTTCTACATGATGCGTCCAAACGAAAGCCGCCAGCGTGGCCACCAGGAGGGTCCGGGTGGCCGCTGTAAGAATCATGATTTTGCGGGGCGAGACACGGTCGGTCACCGCGCCGCCGATGAGCATCAGCGCAGCCCTGGGGATGGCCTGCACCATCATGATTCCGCCGAGGACCGCCCCCGATCCGGTGAGTTGCAAGATGAGCCACGGAAGTGCCACGAGGAAAAACTGGTCACCGCATCCGGAAATGGTATTGCCTATCCAAAGGTAGCGAAACTCGCGATTGAACAGGGGATGTCGTGCGTCTGAACTGCTCATAGGCCGCCGATGCGAATATGTAAATGCGAATTTACATTTACATACGGAGGAAAGTCAACTAAGATAAAGGCGTGCGCACACCGAGACCGACATTGGCGCCGCAACAGGCGCGCAGTAGAGAATCTTTAGGAAAACTGCTCAAGGCTGCGGTAGAGGTGCTGGGGCAGCAGGGTATCGCAGGGACCACGATCCCGCGCATCGCTGCGCACGCCGGCCTGACCCCCGGCGCCGTTTACCGGCGCTTTCGAAACAAGGATGTCCTGCTGGAAACTGCGATTCTTCGCATATTGGAGGATCAAGCCAAGGTCTTGCTTCTCTCGCTCACCGTTGAGGCCGCCGCCGAGATTCCTTTTCCAACATTGGCGGAGCAAGTCATCAATAGCTTGGTGGTCAGCTATCGTGTCAATGCCAGTCTGGTACGTGCCGTGCGACAATTCCTGCAAGAGAGAGAGGGCGGCGCTTTTTGGAAGAAAGCCTCGAAGCTCGAAATGCGGACGTTCGAATATCTGGTCGATATTTTCGCAACGAGGAAAAGTGAAATTAAACATGCAGATCCCCGCACGGCGGCTGCTCTCGGACTCATGATGATTAACGGCGCGTTATGGGAAATCGTTGTGAATCCTGGGGACATCAAGCTATGGAGAGGTCTCCTTCCTAAAAATGATCGGGCGCTCATTGTCGAGCTTACGCGTGCTTTTTTGAGCTATTTGGGCGTGGAACGGAAGAACCAGTAGCGGAGAACGGGTCGCGAGAATTGCCTCGCCTGGATCTGCCGTTCGTCAGTGCCCCTTTGAGGGCGCCCCGGCATGTTTCGGTGACAAAACAGAAGAGTGCGGCTGCGTCCTCAAAATATCCGCCAGCCTATGCGGAATGTATGCAACAAAAATCGCCGCCCCCAATACGCAAGCTGCGCCCACTGCCGCACCCCATCCTCGAACCAGAGCCTCTGTCCCCCGCACGATCGGCGTGTCCCGCCACACCTTCGCACCCGGATACGGGCACTGCCGCGACCGGATAACTCGCACGGCAAGTACCGCGAGATACAGTACGATCGGTAGCTCGCAGACACCGAACCCAATCGCCAGCAATTGCACTCTGCGAAAAAACTCCTCCTCATTGTCGACCGCAAGGTACCTGATGATCGCGGGTCGCAAGAATGAATTCCCACCCCAAGCCAGCAGCACGCCAATGCCGGTATAAATCACAATCCTTTTGATGACGGCGGATCGAGGAATCGCCCTCATGACCTCAACTTCCACGTACTGAAAGCTCTTCTACAGCAATCATTTTACCCACGATTGTCAATGTGAACCACCCCAGTGAATCGGAATGTCCCGGATCTCGCTGTCATTCCAGGCGGTCACCACCCCAGACACCGATTCGTTCGGCCCGGGGTTCGAAACGCTTAGCGAAGTAACATGAAACTTATAGCCGCTTCCGACCTGTTTTTCCGCCATCATTTCCATGCGATGCCCGGTTTCGCCGTTGATGAATACATTCAACGTCACGATAAGCGCAACGACGAGCGCTACGCCCAGTACTGCTGGGAAACGCATATTTCGCGACCTTACTCGGGCGGCTAAGCTCGCGAGTTGAACCTCGTTCCGTCCGAGTTCACGGATCCCCCAATAAAAGAAGGCGAGCAGAGATAGCATCAATGCAGCGAGCCCCGTGAAGCGCGCGGGCGCGAGCCGGAACTCGGTAAGCGTCAGGCTGACGGGCTGCAGGGTTTCCCACAACAAAAGCATTGCGACGCCTGCCGAGAAAAAGAACATACCGAACCAGCGCACGGCCGTTGCGGTCCGCAGACTGCCGCGCATTAAAAGGATGCCCGCGATCACCGCGAACAAATTGAGGCTGGATCGGTACGACATCCGATGCACGATGCAATAAACCATCGATGCGATGTCGACACATCCGACCACTACGAGCGCAAGCCCGACACGCCACAAGATCGCTCTGTAGGACTGACCTTCCATGTCTTAAATCTACTCCCGGTGATTCAGATCAAGAGTGACCTACTGCACATTGCCCAGCACCCCTTAGCCTTTCATGCTGCGCTTATAGTGACGTGGCGCGCCTACTCTCGACGCCTTTTGTCCGGCCACCAGCGCAGATCGCGCACCCCATGGTGCTTGCGCAGTACGGTCTCAAGCGCGTTGGCCACTGCGTCGACGCGTGCTCTCGTATCGATCCGCCGGAATCGCTTCCACACAAACGGCTTGTCCGGAATGATGAAACACAGGAACCCGTCCGGATACTCCTGGTAGTTGCCGCAACCAATCCAAAGATTGAAAGACGGATTCTCAATTTCGATGGCGTAACCCCAATCTTCCGTGTACGGCTCGTTCGTGACTAGGCCTTGAACCGCGAGTTCCTGCCTTAAAAATCGAGTGAGCGCCGCACCCCACCGTCCCGGATTGACCTTTTCCTCTTCACCCGGTTCAGCAGAAAAGGCATCAGAACGGAATTCAACGTGAGTGCGCATCAGAAACCTCTTCTTCCGAACTGAGCAGTGTTTTTCTCAAAAACCCCACCACATGCTCCTCATACCCTTGTTTGTCGTACGCCAGCAAATCCTGATGTCGCGCCCCCTCGACGATCCAGAGTGACTTAGGAGTTGACGCCGCCTCGAACAGTTCTTGCGATTCCTCCAATGTCGTGTACTCATCTCTCGATCCCGCCGCGATCAGAACCGGCGCTCCCATGCTACCAATGTATCGTATGGGCTCAAGATCCGATGCCGCAATGTGCAGCCGCGGCTCAAGCTGCATGAGCAAAAGTGGCGAAAGGATCGGTGCCAGCGGCCCCAATCGAATCCTAATCCGATTCTCGACGGCGCGTGAAATCCGCGGGTACACGGCCTCCAGAACCACCGCATCGAACCCCGAAGGCTGCGGCGCCAGCAACACTGACGCCCCGCCCAGCGAGCATGCCACCACGCCAACTTTGCGCCCGGGCGCGATATGTTTGATCCAATCCCGCGCCGCCACCACATCGGCGGATTCGCGGAGTCCAAACGTGATCGCCTCACCAGGTGTTTCCCCATGTCCCTGCAGATCGACAAGCAGCACCGAAAAGCCGTGCCTGGTGAGCAGCCGCGCCCTCGACACCATCGTCGACCGATCCGCGCGAACGGCGTGCAACAGCAGAATGACCGGCGAGCTCGCCCCCTTATCGACCCACCATCCGGCTATGGAGTGACCAACTCCCGGAATGGCAACACTCTGCGCAGAAAAGTCGGCTGGCATTTCCACGCGATGGTTAGCCGGCGCGACGAGCTTCGAGCCCAATACCCACACAGATATTCCAATTAGAAGCGCGAACGCGACGGACGTAAGAACTAATAGTCGAGCGGGCCCACGGATTCTCATCGTCAGCTGCTTCCCGCGCTAACAAAAAGCCTTGATCTACTCGGCACTATTGCGCATGCATCGTTGCAAGCATCTTCTCCCATTCCGCGCCAACCCAAGAAGTGCACTTCTCGCGCGTATAGTCCGATGAGTGCTTGGCTACCTCGCGTTTCACAAGGTCCCATCCCTCCTGTACGTAGGCGGACTGATCGGGTCCCGGCGTGGACTCTCGCATCTTCTCAAGAATTGACTTAGCCGTGGCCTCGGCACTTTGTTTGCGCTTGGGAAGAAACCCCTTCTTGACACAGAGATCATATTGCGTAGCCATCCCGCCAAAGAAAATCCCGAACTCCCGGGCATCCGCGTGATTTTGAGCCAACGCCTGAGCTGTCGAAGCGTCATCCCCATAAGCGGCACAGACAAATGACGCGCAAGCCAGCAGGACAGCAAACAGAACTCGAATTCCCATCTCTCCTCCTTAAACCGCCGTCCCCGTCACACGCTTTCTCGATCTACTCCGAGTATGACAGTGCGGGCATTCCCATGCCGCCAAAAACAAGAGCGACTTAAACCAGGAAACCCGTCGCATCGACATGGGCGTCTCGCACTTCGAACAGCTTTCGGGATTTTGCTTGACTGAGCGTGGTCGCCGGCGACGCGCCAACCAGACTGCAACCGCGGCCAACGCAACAATGAGTGCTAGAAAAGCCAAATGATGCCCTCCATGACGCGTGCCCTCCCTGGATTCAAGACCCCATTCTAGCCGGCAAGGCCGGTCAACGCGCAACAGCTTTGCTCACGCCCCCTTATCTAACGGAAACGGCAATCAGCGCCCCGGTTCAAGTAAGTGCAGAATCGGCCGATGAGTGAGTAATGCCTCAATCCAACAGTCGCGGCTGAAAATGAAACGATCCCAGTACTACCTCCTGCTGGTCCCATCATTTTTGGCAGCTCTACTCGCTGGAGTCTCGTTTTTTTATTCATGGCGATATCACTCGCTGTACGTATCGGCAGCAATTAGCCAAGAGCGCTTAGTGGAGAAACTGAAATCCCTTCAGTGTCTTGCACCGCGTGATCTCGATTTTGTCCTTGATCAGGCTGCGCGGAATCACCAACATACCCAGGACACCGCCGCCCTGTTTTTTCAATTCGGCTTTTTGCTCGCTGCAATAGCCCTCCTCGTTGCAGTTTTCGCGCATAAGGCGAGTAAACGGCTTACATCCATAAGCCCCTGACGCGTGTTCGCCGATAGTTTCGGACCGCCGTCCGCTGCTACTTCCTGTAGCAAGCCGCTCGACTGCCGCGGCGGTCGACAACTCCTTCCCTAGTGGCCTTCTCTCCTGGCGCCAGCGCCGAGCCGCGCCTCGCGGAGTCCCTTCTTCATCGGTCGGCCCGTTCGGCCGCGACGCTCCGTCGACTCCATGAGACTTCCCGGTGAACAGCGACCGGTCATTCACCGGGAATTGCGGATTATTCGCCGAATATCGCGTGAGCGCCTGCAGAATCGCGCTCAAGATTCCCCCATTGAAGGAAACCTAAGTCTCACCAAGGGAGATAGTCATGAAGAACCTGAACACCCTCTCTACCAAACTCACCGCCTTCGCAGCCGCTCTATTGATGAACGGCCTTGTCATGGGCGCCCTCGGATATCTCTTCGTGCTGCAGTCGCACCCGAACATGTCAGCGATCGCTTTCGCCAAGGCAGTCGTCGCGCATCAGGGGCTCAGCTAGGTATTCTTCGTCGGCCGGGCTGTTCGCACATCCATGTGCTCGCCCGGAAACGGCGAGTCAGGCGCGCGGGCCCGACTCGCCTCACGGACTGCCGTCCGTTGCCACTTCCTGTGGCAACTCGCGTGCACCAAGCGTGGAGCGATGTTTGTTTTCCGGGGCGTGCGAAACAGGGTGAGACGTATACGTCGAACGGGATTTGCCAGGACAGGCAAATCACCGGCTTTCTAAGCGCTGCAGGATTGCAAAAGCGCAGAAAGTTTCGCCCGAAGCCTCCAAGGGTCGAACGCATGTGTTCGACGGGTAACCAGGGACTGGTTACCCCGGGCTTGCGCGAAGCAGGACAGCGCAGCGCAATGGATTCACGGCGTCCCGGAAAACAAATGCGTTCCATGCCCCGAGCCGGTCCGCGGCGTCCCTCTTCCTCTGACAGCTTCCAGTATTGATTCCGATTGCTCCTTACTCCTTATATATACAGTGCTTGGTTCTTTCTTCTCGTCCGTCCACCTAGCGAAGGTTCGGCCATCATCGGCATCGCGCTCCTCCCGCAATGAGCTTTCGCGGCATAAAGCGCGCTCGATCCATTCAACCCTGCTGCGGTAGTGAATAGGTTGTTTATTCCTTCGCTGCGGGTCAACGCGCTCTGACTTCGTCTTATTTTGCGCGTCGCCCGGTTGAATCTGGATACTCCCGCTATTTATTCCACGACCCATGTGCGCTCGGCGCTTTTACTCTGCCGTATCTCCTCTCCATCGCTTCGGATTTCCGGAGCGATGAAAGTCCAAACATCTAAACTAGGAGTATTGAAATGAACAATCGCAATCAACAAACCGCTCGCGCCACTGCACCCGCAGAAAGCCCGGCGCCCACCTACCTCAACGTCTTCACCGTCGAAGAGTACGAGTCCAACGGCAAAACCGGCAAACGCTGGACCAAGATCGGAGCAGCCTTTCCCCACAAGGAAGGTGTCGGGTTCAATATTGAACTCAAAGCGTTCCCAGTCGACGGTCGACTCGTCGTTCTTCCGCCGGATACCGACGACGGCAACAGCCGCAACGGCAAGTAGCCCACTGCGCTACCTTCCTAGGGGCCCTTTCGGGGCCCCTTCTTTTTGTTAAGCAGCTAAGTTCGAATTGCGAGCATCCGGCTCAGTCGCGCGCACCCAAGGTGAAGCGCAGCATTTGTTTTCTGGACTGTGCGAAACAGGAAGTTTCGCGCAGAGCCTCCATGGACGGATCTACGGCGATCCAGAAAACAAATGACGCTTCACCCTTCACGGCGTCCTGGAAAACAAGTAACGATCCACGCCCGCAACGGCAAGTAGCCCCAGCGCTCCACCTCGGCGATCCAGACAACGAGTAGCGATCCACGCCTTCTCCGCGTCCCGGAAAACTAGATCCACGCTCGGTCCGGAAGACTCGTAACAATCCATGCCCGAAATGACAACTAAGTCGACGATTATCTACTGTCTCAGCCCAGTCTAAATGCCCCTACAAACTATAAATATTCAGTTGGCTTCCAGCGCCAACCACGACAAAGTTTCCAGAGATCGCCGGCCCCAGCGAATAAGGGTTGTCGGTGTTATTGACGAAAGCTGGCGCGGACCATTTGAGCAAACCGTTTGAAGTGGCGAATGCGTACAAAGATGTACTTTGAGTCGCGGGAGAGTTTGTGCAGACGAAGACAAGGTCATTCACAACAACCGGAGAACTTAAGCCGGCTTGATCATTGACATACATCGGGGGCGCCGCTGACGAATACCGCGTAACCGTGTCCGCTCCGACCACGGTCGGCCATGAATCGGCCAATGTATTCCAATCACAGATGCGCATGAAGGGCGTACTGGCAGCGTCAATACCCCCGTAGCCGCCCAGGCCATAAAAAATGTTTTGATAGACGGGATCCACCGCTGCTGCTGCGAATACGCCCCACAGATTTTCACCGGGGCCCATATGCGGGTCCACTGCGGGTAAAGCGGCGCCCGTCCCATCCTTGGGCAACAACTGGCGCCTCGCCAACACATTCATCGTCGCGGGGTCGATCAAGAAGACCGCCCCCATCTTTGAGCCGAATGTCACCACGTCTTGCGCCGGGCGACTGTACAGCATGGGTGGGCAGGGAACGTCCGCATCGCTATCATTAGGTCGGTAGCAATCAGCAGCCGTGGGCTGGAAGAAACCGTTAAACGCGCCCGTGTTCGCATCCAGCGCAAGCAGACCGCTGCCATACAGGGCATCAGGAAGCGGTGTGTCGGGCATAGCATTGCCTGTGCCGACAAAGACGCGATTGAGTCCCACATGATATGCGCAAGAAGACCACACGGAAGAACCCTTACTGGCAGGATCCGGCTTAACGGAGAAGCCGACGAATCCCGGCGGAATTGCTCCCCCGACGGTTGATGAGGGCACAACGTTTGGGGCGTTATCGACTCCACCCAAAAACTGGTTTGTGGAGAAGAGCCAAATAACCTTTCCGCTGTTCGCATCCAGGCAATAGAGGAAACCCCACGCTCCGGCCTCACCCTCACCCGCACCGACATACACCTTCCCATTGACTACCAACGGCGAACACCAAGTCTCGGCAACAGGATTGGTGACAGGTTGGTTCTGCGCGACGCTCGGGTTTCGAAGATCGGTTGCCCACAACAACGCAAATGTATTCGCGTCGACGCAACGGATTTGGCCGTCGAGGCCCGAGAAGTAAATTTTGCCACCAACCACGGCCGGCGTGCAGCCGATCCCGGTCTCTCCTTGACCCGCCCCCGCGCCCGCCGCCGTCACAAACGAAAATTGCTTCTCAATTGCGCCGCTCGCAAGGTCAATCCGAAACAGCGTCCCGCCACCGGCCCCATTGCCAGGAATGCTGCTACCGACATAAATTTTTCCATCGACTATTGCCGGTACCGCTATAACGTGCGCCTTAAGTGCCACCGTGTGCCTAAGCGTAAGACCGGGAACGGAAGCGCGCGTGATGTCGCTGCATGCGACTTGGCCGGTATGCTGCGCATCGTGGTGATAGATGGGCCAATTACGGGCTTCCGAGTGAACTACTCTCACTTCCCCCTGGCTAAAGGGCGAGATTTTATTGCAAAGTCTCTGCCGCGCGGTCACTTGATCTCCAACTTTGAGACGACCGCTAATCGGTACGTTTACGGTCGCCGTGGCCGCTGCCGCCGTGCCCCGCCACAGTTTGTTGACATCGACGTCGACCAAGGCGCCCGGGACGACATGAGTTACAGGGACAGACGTCATACAGTCGGTGAGTGGCGCTCCGACCGTCGGCACGTTGAGGGCCGGAGCAGGCTTGACCACAACGGCTGCCGATTTGTTGCTCGTGGCGCCGCATCCGATCTGAACCGCGAAGATATGATCCCCCGTGATCAGTAATGGCGCAACACCGACATCGACCGTCTGGGCAAACGCTTGCATGTCCCCAATTTCCGCGCCGAGCAGCGCCGAGAACACGTAGACGCGTGCGCCGACATGCAGGTTCGTGACTCGCACGATCGCGCCGCACTCAAACAGCGGCCCATGCACGAGAGGCTGCGGCATGTTGGCGGGAGCCGGGTCCACAGGCACCGCATTCGATTGCACGCTGACGTTCCCGCAAAGTGTCTGCGTGGCGGTAACGAAGGTTCCGCCTGCCAAGGCCGGCGTCGGGAAATCAAACGTCGCCTCGGACGGAGCCTGCGCTATCCCCAATGAAACACCCGATTGGAAGATCTCGATCTGGGCGCCAGGCTTAAGATCCGTCAGCGTGACACTGGTTTGGCCCGCGCACAGCGGCTTGATCACCGTGGGCGGGGGCGTGGGCGCGGTCGGCTGCACCATCTGCGGAGGCGTAAAACTGCCTTTGATCTGACAGCCGGGGAAGGCCTGGCTGGCCGTTACCTTTTCCCCGAGCACCAGTGGTACGTTCAAGATAAACCACAGTCCGGTTGCATCGAAACACGCCGACTCGTTGGGATTGCCCGAGCGCTGAATCGTGACGGTCGCGCCCTCAAAGACATTGGTCACCAGCACGGCCGGATCACATTCCTTGAGAGGACCGTTAAGAGTGGGCGCCGGAAGCAACCGCTCATTCGCACCCGGATTGGGGTCCGGCTTAGGTCCGGTGGTGAGTGCCCCCGGGATGCCGCACGCGGTCTGCCGCGCGGTCAGAATGTCGGCATGACCGATGACTGGTGCCAGGCCAAGACGCGCGTTGCCATCGGCGGAAATTCCTGATCCTCGTGGGACTCCGAGGACATCCACATCAACTTTCGCCCCCGGAACGGCGCCCGTGAGCCATAGGCAACTTCCGCACACATACAGATGACTCTGAAATACCAGGGGGCCAATGACCGCCGGCCTCTTTTGAACCGTGATCCCGGGGCCCAGCGCGCTCAAGATTGCGCCCTGCCTCTGTAGTGCCTGCACCGTGGATCCCGGCGTGAGCTGTACACCGGCATTTAGCGCAAAGGTCTGGTCCGACCAGCCGGCCACGCCGCTCCCGACAGGACCCACCTGTCCGCTCATGTGAATTTCGACGGTTGAACCCGTGATCTGACCTTCAACCCGGACCGAGCTACTACATTGCGATAGAGGTCCATCTACTCGAGGAGGAAGCAACGCCATCTGGTTTCCCCTTCCAAAAAGAGCTAGTTCTTGCCGCCGCGTTGATTGCGTAAACTAAAGCGCTAATTGCGCGCAAATACCCTCACGCACAGTGTATGTTTTCAAAGCACTCGACGTTTGCTGCAGAGCCGTACCTTCGATGATCGCCCGACAGTTCGATGACAATCCGTTGCCGCATCCATGTGGCATTCTGATCGCCCCGCATCGCCTTCTCCTGCTGAACACGATCGTAAATTTCATGTCTATGCACCGCTACATCCTTCGGCTGTTCTCCGTCTGGCCGGGCCGTTCGTGCTGTCCATGCACTCGCCCGGCGGCGGTGCGTCAGAGGCGCGACTTCGACTCACCTTACGGAACCTAGGCGCGGCGCCTGCATTTCCGTTGCCACCGCGTCGCTGCGCAAGGCGGCATGGAGGCCGCCGAACGCCCAAAGGGCGGCCCCGAGTTTACGAGGGGTGAGGCATGCAATGCCGAATAGTCCTGCTTCGCGAGCGGACCGGCCAACACTTCCTATGTTGGCGTTCGGCGCATGCCCCTTACCCTTGTGGCAATTAGCGCTCGAATGACATCGTCGACAACTCCTTCCCTGGAGGCCTCCCTTCCTAGCGCGTTAGCGCGTGCCGGCTTCGGCGTCCCTCTTCTCCGAAATAACTACTCTTACCGTTCTGGACATGTTGTCAACGATCCGCCGCCAGCTCCTTCCGCTCCAGCACCCTTCCCCTTGAGATGATCATCACGATCTTATCGTAGGCCTCAATGCTCTCCGTCGGATTCTCTTGCAGCAATAACAAATTTGCGCGCTTGCCGACCTGCACCGTCCCGACTTCTTGGTCAAGGCCGAGCGCCTCCGCATTCGACAGCGTTGCGGCGCGAAAGATTTGCTCGGGCGATAAGCCTGCCCTGAGCAGCAAATGCATTTCGCGCCAACCGTTCAGGCCGGGCTGATTCGAGTAACTTGGCATCCCTGGTGTGTCGGACCCAAATAGAACCCGGGCCTTGTGCTCGGCCATATAGCGCATTGAGGCATCGCCTCTCTTCATGGCCTTGATCAGCAGTGGATCCTCAACAGGAGATTGGATTGCGGTCCATAGTCTCTCTGCACCGCCTGAGTCGAAGACCGCTTTCGGAAGTAGAAATTTGCCAGCCACATCACGAAACCACTGTCCGTCTTTAGATCGGTACCAATTGATCACCTGCATCGGTACCGCACGAGCAAACTCGGGGCTACTTAGAAGGGAGGGGTCGAAAACGTCCAACTCGCCGTGGAGTACGCGCATGGTTGGCTGCCAACCCATCTTAGCGGCCAGCACGCTGTCGAGGATCGCCTGAGCACGTGGTGTCAGTTCAGTTGCTTCCTGTTCTCGATTCCAATGCCACATGCCGTGCGCGGCGATGTCCACTCCCGCCTTTACTGCAAATTCTTGTCCGTCAGTACTGTTGGCGTGAATAAGAACCGGAAGGCTTTCCGCGTGTGCTGCTTTGACCAGCGCTTGAATCGTATCGAGCCGAGGCGCCGGCCAGTCATCGGTCTCGCCAAATCCGCGCTCATAGAAGGTCTTTACACATATCGCTCCATCGGCCTTCATATGCGCAACCACCGCCACTGGTGTGTGCGTCCTCGGATCCAATCCGTCGGGTGCGCTTGCCTCCTGGCCCAGCTCTACAATCATGTATGGGTACTGTTTGACTTGTTCCGCCTTCGTCTGATAGGTCTGCGGATATCCACCTTGTATTGGGACACCGCCGCAGAAGTAGAAATCGGGATGGATCCGAGGGGCGTCCCAATCGCCTTTCCGTTGAGGGGTGCCCATCACGTCGATCACAGTGGTGAAGCCATAGTATAGATAGCTTCGCGGTTCCTGTTCACGCAGGGCACGCGCAAGTTCATGTTGCTTTTCTTGCGCCGGCTCCAAGCCAGGCAAGTCGTCTGTATGTACATGGCTGTCGATCAGACCGGGGCTAAGAAAAAGCCCCGTTCCGTCGATGACTTGGACGCCCTTGGCGTTCGCAAGTGATTGCTTGCCGTGAGAAATCGAAGCCACGCGATCGCCACGGATAACCACCGTGGCGTCGCGCAGTGGGCTTGAGCGCTCCGCAGAGACGATCGTCACGTGGTCGATGCGAAGATTGGCGGCCGTAGCTGAGCTGCAGCACAAAACGACTGCGATGACAAGGCTCTTCATAGCACGAATGTTACGCCGCTAAACTCCGCGTCGCACCGTTCTTCGTCGGCTGGGCTGTTTAGGCGTCCTGCCCTCGCTGGACGACGGCGGCCCAAAAGCGCGACTCGGGTGAAGTGCGCTCCGACCTCCAGCTGGAGTGCTCGATTTGTTTTCCGGGGCGTGAAAAACACGGAGGTTTTTCCCGCAGCGTCCAGGGACGGATTGACCGCGGCCCGAAAAACAAGTCACGCTCCAGCCCCCTGGAGACCAGGCCTGTCAACGACAGGCCGACTCTTGGCGCGACAGCGCCGAGCCGCCTTTGGCGGCGTCCCTCTCCTCCAACTTTGTGGCGGCGGAGTCTCGCAACGCCCGGTCACTTTCAGATTAGCGAGATCTGGGGGCGGACTCGAATCGCACCCACATCATTGAGTCCCCCAAGCTGTCTCGAGAGGCGAGCGCCCGGTCGCTCAATAAATCATTGCGATTTGGCCCTCCTACAGTCTCCAGTGCACTGCTGGAGATGGCAAGCTCACCTAAGTCCTTGCCATCCTCATCTCTGATCTCAACTCGGTATGTACTAAATCCATCGCTGGGCTTTACAGTTCTCTGCAGTACTCCGAGTGCCATCTCGGCGACTAGCTTTTGCTCGAACCGTACGTCCCGATCATATCGGCGTGCCCCTCCGGGGCCACCTAAAAGGATTTTTTCGGTTTGATCAATGCCACGAGGGCGAGTCTTGAGCTTCAGGACCAATTCCTCATTTTCCTTTTGCAAGGATTCGACTTGAAAGCTGTTGTATTCCGCATAGTGTTCAATCAACAGACGGAGCTCCTCGAAACGCAGCGGGGGACTTACTCTATCTGGCGGGATCCAGCCTCGATCGATCATCAATTGCTGATAGTTGGTTCCGAATATGGCAAGCGCAAGCGTAATCGCGATGCAAGTTAGGATTAGGCGGTCGCAGAGGTCTTGGATTTCGGAGAATGTAAACCGCTTCGGACCCCAAGTTCGCTTACCTTGAGGCGTCTCGTCCCACATCTCAACTACGTTATCGTCGAGTATTCGGTATCGATGATGAGCATAGGCATTTCTCACATGCCTATCTAAACCGTCCTTCAGCAGATTGGACGGAGCAAGTGACCAGTCTTCCATCAACTCGATCGCCTTGATGTCAATGCGCCCATCGGGTTTAGGATTGAACACAGGCTCCTTTATCCCGTAGACGTGCCGAAATCCCACGATGACGGGAGCAGCTATAATGGTGAGCAATCCCTCTGTAATTGTTTTGTACAGGGACAGAAGCGCCTCGATGCACTCGTCACCTATAAGTTTGTCTACTGCATCGCGTTTACGAAACACGTCGTTGAAAGCGCCGGAGATGTGATCATTGATTCGCGCATACGATTGACAAATCTCGCTAGTTCGTTTCAGCGCCCCACGATCAAGATAGTAATGAGCCGCGCGTACCGTTTGCTCCCATCGCCTACGGTCTTCGGCGCTGAGTTGCAGGACAAACATGTTGGCGAGCATCGATGCGACTAGGCCGTATTCAAGATCCGACATCTTGGCGCGATAGGTTAGGAGATCGCCGAATTGGCGTTGCAACTCCACTCCGGCGACAATTTCGAAGGGATTGCTAAATGTGCGGTTCATAGACTTCTGTCTTGTAAATCTGCGTTCCGGTATAGATCGACTGCTTGGTGCAGCATGCTTTTACTACCCTGGTCCCCGATGCCTCACCCAACCCGCACCCGCACCAACTCCCCGGCATTCTCCGTGACAACCTTCCGGCTTAGAAACGCCTTAAGTATGGCCACATGACTCTCAAAGTGCTGCGTCACCGGCATTGTGACAAACTCCCCTCCACCCGCGAGCGCCATCGGCAAGAGCAGCTGATCGGCAAGATGACGTCCGACGACTGCCTCCGACACCAGATAACTCCTGGCAGCATCCACCGCGCGCTTCGCCACGCTCTCCGCCGACACGCCCTTTTCTCCAAATCCCGTGAACACCTCGGTGATGTGCTCGTGCTCCACCGTAATGGTCAACGCGTTGCCCGGTCCAAATTCCCCAGACAATCCACGAATGTGCAAATTCTCTCCCGACCAATTCATCATCTTCCCCACAATCTCCAATTCCCGACTCGCGACATGCATGGGGATCCCTGAAATGTACGCCTCCGCATAACCTCCCTTGCGCACGCCGCGTTCCTTGAGCGTAATCGCTGACAGCTGCGGTGAAGGAGTGACGCGCGCCAGAATCTCCCCGCCACCCCTCGGGTAAAAACCATGACGCACGAGGTCCAGCTGCACCTTCGGTCCCATCCGCTCCACCAGCGGCAAATACGTGCGCTGCAGGAAGTCCACCGGCGGGCACGCCTTGTTATGCGTGCCGCCCGTGATCCGAATAGTGCTTGGGGTAGACGCAGTCAATAAAGCCGGCAACACGGTCTGTAGCACCAGCGTGGTGCTCCCCGCGGTACCGATTGCGAACTGATAGTCCCCCGGCTTTACCTTCCCAGGCCGAAATGTGATTTCGGTGCTGCCGACTTCCGCACCCGTAACGGATGCGGAGCACACGGCCGCCGCGGCCTGCAGGGCCGTCAGATGCTGCCGCATCAAGCCGGGCTTCTCGCGCTTGGCACGAATGTTCTTCAAGCGAAACGCCTGATCAGTACACATGGACAGCGACAAGGCAGACCTCAAGATCTGCCCGCCGCCCTCGCCTTCCGATCCGTCAATCTCAATCATGACTATCCCTTCACACAAACCACTTGCTTCAACGTATACACAATCTCAACCAGATCCCGCTGCGCGTGCATCACCGCATCGATGTCCTTGTAGGCCGCCGGCGTCTCGTCGATCACATCCTCGTCCTTTCGACACTCCACACCGGCGGTGGCCGCCACGTGATCGGCCAGCGTGAACTTCTTGCGCGCCGCCGTACGCGACATGGAACGGCCCGCACCATGACTGCAGCTATCGAAGCTCTCCGCGTTACCCAAGCCGCGCACAATGAAGGACCGCGCCCCCATGCTGCCCGGAATGATGCCCATCTCGCCCTTGCGAGCACGCACCGCACCCTTGCGGGTTACCAAAATGTTTTCGCCGAAGTGATGCTCGCGCGACACATAGTTGTGGTGACAGTTGATCGCCTCCACATGGGTCTCGAACGGCTTGGTGATGACTTCACGCAACGCTCCCACCACATGCTGCATCATCACCTCGCGGTTATGTCGCGCGAAGTTCTGCGCCCACTCCACCGCCTCGACGTAGTCGTCGAAATGCTCCGTGCCTTCCGGGAAGTACGCCAAGTCCTGATCCGGCAGATTGATCATCCAGGTACGCATGTCCTTCTTCGCCAACTCGATGAAATGCGCTCCAATGGCATGACCCACGCCCCGCGAGCCACTGTGCAGCATGATCCAGACAGATCCGGCCTCGTCCAAGCACAGTTCGATGAAATGGTTGCCCGTACCCAGGGTTCCCAGATGGGCATGGTTATTGGTGTTCTTCAAGCGCGGATACTTCGCCGTCAAGCGCGTGAACGGTTCGACCAGAGCGGCCCACGCCGCATCCGCCGCCGCAGGCGCCTTGTCGCCCCATGCGCCCTTATCGCGCTTACCCACCGTGCGGCCATGAGGAACCGCTCGCTCGATCGCCGAGCGAACCGCGCTTAAAGAATCCGGCAAATCCGAAGCGCTAAGCGTGGTCTTGGCCGCCATCATGCCGCAGCCGATATCCACACCCACCGCCGCCGGAATCACCGCATGCAGCGTCGGAATCACGCTACCCACGGTCGATCCCTTGCCGACATGAACGTCCGGCATCACCGCCATGTGTCGAAAGATGAACGGCATGGTCGCGGTACGCGCCAGCTGCGCGCGGGCCTCGTCTTCGACCGGCACGCCCATCGTCCACATCTTGATGTGGCGCCCGCCCTCGACATCCATCACTTCGAAAGTCTTCTCACTCATGACCCTATTCTCCATCCTTTCCAATTCCAAATCAGAGACTGCGACAACGTTTTTGATGAAACCCGTGCTCTACCACTGAGCTACAAGCCCCCAAAGTTTGGACTTGGCGGGATTCGAACCCGCGACCCCGTCGGTTGTAGCGATGTAGTTCCACCGGCATTCGCAGTCTCCGAAACCCCAAAAAAATAAAGAAGAACCCAAGAGCGCGACAACGTTTTGACAGGACGCCCGGCCTTGCGACCGTGAGGAGTCGAACCTCTAGCCCTCTTTAGAGGGCGTTACCAATGTAGTCCTGTCGGCATTCGCGCCAAACCCTTGATGAGTGTGTTCGTGACAATTATTTCCGGTGACGCAACATTTGTGGATGTAGTCATCCGATGCATTCCCGAGCACACCCAAAACTTATAAATTCACCTCTTCGATCAGACCAATCCAATGGTCCGAACTCAACGTTCCAGCGGCGAATCGCTTGACGATCTCGAACACCTCGTCGGAGAATCCCCCAACGTTGAGCACATCCTGCCGCTCCAGCGCCTGCGTCGTTCGGTTCGGCTGCAAGTCGATGCACACCAACTTCGCGTTAGGGTTCTTCACCTTGAAGACCTCCCATAACCGCAACGTCTCCGTCGGCCCCGCCGCCCGCCCATCGACCCATGACTGGTTGTCGGATACCAACACCACCAGGTCCGCACGGTCGCGACGCTCGATCAAACGCTTGATCGGCGCGCTGCAGCTCGTTCCTCCTCCTCCCAAGGCAGCCAAGATCGCCGCATTCCGCATTACCGAGTCCCGCGGATTGATATCTACCTCCTTCACCTTTTCGGCGAACGGCAATACCAAGGCATTGCGGTTCGCCCGAACGATCGCCGCCGTCACCAACGCCGCCACCTGAATACAGCTGATCGCACTCGTTCCCCCCTTACGGGACCCGGTAACCGCGGAGGCCATAGACCCAGAAACGTCCGGACACACCACCACGCGCCCCGGGTAAGGCGTCACCCGCTCCAACGCGATTTCCATCGCGTCCTGCAAAGCCTCCTTCACCGCGCGCGGCACAGTGGCTCCCGCCGCGAAGTACGCCGCCATCAACTGGTACGGAAACACTCGAGCCTTGGCGATTGCACTCCGATCGCGCAGCCGCTCTGCCATCATCTCCGCCATTCCCGCGATCTCGAACACCCCGTGGCGCGCGAACGTATTCAAATTCATCCGCACCATCTGCCATCCAGCCGCACGTGCGACCTGCGCCCACTCCTCCGCATTCAAGTTCAACGCCGTCAGCATCTGAAAAGGCACATTGGGCACTGCCGCCGAGCGGTCGAACCGATACTTGATCAAAGCCTGCAAAGCTTGAGGCAACGCCTCCATCTCGTAAGGCTTGTTCAGCACCCAGGCGAACAATGACTCGCGCTCCGCGGAAGTCGGCTTCGGATGCACCATCCGCACGATATCGCGCAAAGACGGATTCGCTCCCACTGTGGCGTCCATCAACTTCGCGTCGCTCGCCGTGTTCAACCACGCCTCCACCAGGCGCTTAGGGCTGGATCCCAACGACTTGCGTCCCGTCACCCCGCTACGCATGATCTGAACAAAAGTGCGCAGCATGCGTCCATTGTCGATGACCTTTGGGAACGCGGCCTTGAACAGCTCCGGGTTCTTGGCCGACAACACCGCCAACAGCAGCGCCGGCACGTCCTTCATCGATCCCTTCGTGCGGGCATAGATCGCGGTCTTCGCGATGAACTCCGCCTCCAGTTCCCGCGCCAGCGCCAACACCGTCTCCAGCTGTTCGGCTCCGCTCGCGTAGAACGTGTTGCTCAAACACCCCGTCGCCGCGTACTGCGCCAAGGCCTGCTTAGGATCTCGCGCATACGCCAAGGCTCCCTCGCTATTGATGGCAGTTGCAGCCGGCAACATCTTCCCGCGTGAAGACTGAAACAGTGCCTTGTTCGCCATCGTCGTTCTCCTTGCCTCTTAAACTCTTTTCGGGAATCGACGGCGCCCCCATGGCGCCGCCCGGATCTCTCGTTTCTTTGTTTGTGATTGAGATAAAGCAAGCGGTGGGCCACCCGTGCCATATGCATGGGTGGAATCTTGTAAGTATCTGATTTAATGACGTTTATAGGCTGAAAAGAGACTTTCTGTCCTTCGTTTAAGCCAGTCACGTCCGGCACGAAAATAGATATTCCTAGCCATAAATATCTTTTAAGCTAGTTACATGCAGAACGTGATCATCGGCTTTTTGGGCTCCACCCTGGATGCCGGCGGAACCACCGCAGCCCGCTGGGAAAAATGGCGGCCCACGGTCTCGATCTGCCAGCACGAAGACTTTGTTGTGAACCGGCTCGAGCTGCTCTACGCCAGACCCCACACCAAATTGGCGCAGCAAATCATCGAGGACATTGGTACCGCCTCGCCCGAGACCACCGTGAAGCTTCACTTGGTCGATCCCCGCGATGCTTGGGACTTTCAAGAGGTGTACGGACTCCTGCACCAGTTCGCTCGCGCGTATCCCTTCGATGTCGAGAACGAACGCTACTTGATGCATATCACCACCGGCACCCACGTCGCGCAGATCTGCATGTTTCTCTTGACCGAAGCGCGCTACTTCCCCGCGGCGCTGCTGCAATCCTCACCACAGAATCAGGACAGCGTCGGCCCCTACACCATCATCGACTTGGATCTTTCCAAGTTCGACCAGCTCGCCGCCCGCTTCGCCAAGGAAAAACAGGAAAGCACCGCCTTCCTTAAATCCGGCATCAACACCCGCAACCCCGCCTTCAACCGCACCATCGATGAGATCGAACAAGTCGCCGTGCGCTCCCGCTCTCCCATCCTCTTGAACGGCCCCACCGGCGCCGGCAAATCCCAGCTCGCCGAACGTATCTACGAGCTCAAGAAATCCAAGCACCAACTCACCGGCGACTTCGTCGAGATCAATTGCGCGACCCTAAGAGGCGACGCCGCCATGTCGACACTCTTCGGTCACGCCCGCGGCGCCTTCACCGGCGCCCAAACCGAACGTGCCGGACTCTTAAAAAAAGCGCACCTCGGCATTGTCTTCCTGGACGAAATCGGCGAACTAGGCCCAGACGAACAAGCAATGCTGCTGCGGGCCATCGAAGAAAAGACCTTCTTCCCCTTAGGCTCCGACAAGGAAACCCAAAGCGACTTTCAACTGATCGCCGGCACCAACAAAGACCTGCGCGAAGCCGTCCGCGCCGGCCGCTTCCGCGACGACCTCCTAGCCCGCATCAACCACTGGACCTTCCGCCTGCCCGCCTTGCGCGACAGACCCGAAGACATCGAACCCAACGTCGACTACGAACTCGAGCGCCACACCCAAGTCTCCTCCACCACGGTCCGCTTCAACGCCGAAGCCCGCCGCGCTTATCTAAAGTTTGCCACCGCCCCCGAAGCCCTCTGGCGCGGCAACTTCCGCGA
>Ga0207071_1042_pt1 | contig 19340 bp, 38 predicted proteins | sample Alteio_BWMinHeat_67_FD_153531 | JGI IMG/M metagenome (GOLD analysis project Ga0207071, IMG submission 153531) | Enriched cells from forest soil in Barre Woods Harvard Forest LTER site, Petersham, Massachusetts, United States -... | ecosystem: Environmental > Terrestrial > Soil > Temperate forest >...
GACGGAGGACGTTAGACCGCGCCCGACCGCGACCGGAGATCGACCCAATGCCAAGACCGAGCAGCGCCCCTCCGGCGGCACGGCCCACCACCTGGCCGCGAGCGCTTGCTCTTTGCGAGTAATCGCGAGCAAAGTCATACGATGGCCGACGGTCTCGCCGTCTGTGCGATCGCGGTGCTCATCAGGCCAAGCAACGCAGCACACGCTACTATCGCTACGCGAATTTCGATCTTGCGCAAGCTCGTCTTTCCCAATGCAATGTATATTAAAGATGCTCTATACTCGCACCGCTCGCGGTCGGGGTCAAAGCTTTTCGATCATGTGCGCCGTCGTATTGCCGTCATGTCGAGCATTCCGTAACGCGTTCGTCGGCACGTGGCGTGGGGAATATTGGTTGGACCGGTGCCGCGGTCGCTGAATTGAGAAGTATCGAACAGGTTGATATTCTCAAAAGGTCGGGCCGACGGGGTGATCAAATTGATCAGTGCGCATCGTCTATTGAGAGTGGCGGCCATTGCTTCGGCACTATGTTGCGCCGCGTGCAGTGGACGCTTGCCGCAGGGTGCATTGGCTCCGGTTGCACAGGCCGACACGGAAGGGACATCGCTCGTCCCGATGCTTATCGCCACAACACGCAATCGCTCAACAGATGCCGGTGATATGTTCGACCGTGAACGGGGGGACGCAGTGTCGTATGGCTCCGTCACCGTGTCGATCCCGCCAGACGCAACGCGAAAGATCGGCGAGGTGCAGTGGCCGACTTCTTTGCCAGGCGACCCTCGGCAAAATTTTATTACCGTGGCCGCGAACTATCTCGACAAGGCTTCATTTGTCGGCGCCCTGTCGACGGCTGCGAAACAGAGCGGACGCGGCAAGGTGCTTGTCTTTGTTCATGGCTTTAACAACCGCTTCGACGAGGCGGTCTTCCGGTTCGCCCAGATCGTTCATGACTCCAAAGCTCCGGCTGTTCCGGTCTTATTCTCCTGGCCGTCACGGGGTTTGGTCGGGCTGCGCGAGTATCAGGACGACCTTAGAGATGCCAACGGCTCTCGCGACGCGTTCGGGCAGTTGCTGGACACAATTGCTGCCAATGCGAACGTGAGGGAGGTTACGGTCGTCTGTCATTCGATGGGATGTTCTCCCACCCTTGAAGCGCTGCGGTCCAAGGCGATCCACGCCGGCAAGATCGGTGACAAGATCAAAAATGTCTTGCTCGTCGCGCCCGACGTGGACGCCAATGCATTTCGTGTGCAAACGGGACAGCTGGGCAGCGCCAGGCCACGATTTGCCGTGTTCATGTCTCGGGATGACCGGGCGCTCAAATTGTCCAAATCGATTTCGGGCGGCGTAACACGTCTTGGTGATATCGATCCCGATCAAGAGCCATATAAAAGTGACTTTCAACGCGAGGGCATTCTAGTGTTCGATTTGACGGGCCTGCGGGGAGGCGCACACTCGCGCGCGTTCGAAGAGGTTACCTCGGTCATGGGCCTGATCGAGCAGCGGCTGGCGCAGGGCCAACCGATGACGGAGGACGCGTCGACGGCGACTGATGTCGGGCAGTGATTTGCCAACGCGGCCGTCCACAGCCGCGACGTTGAATGCGCGCTTCGAGCCGCTCCGCCTCAAAAGCCGTTAACGCGCCGATCTTCCCGCCGCTCAGCAGTTTATCTCAGCACTCAACCGTTACTTCTCGTGCCGTCTAAGTGCCATATTGTTTCTGCATCATTCCAAATACAAACACTGTTCCGCGCAAAGGAGGACAACATGGCACGATTCTTAGTTGCTGCTGCGGTTGCGGCGATCGCCGCTTTAGCTATTTCCGGTGTCTCGAAAGCTGCGCCCATTGCGCCAGTCCGGGCGGGCGTCGCAACCAACACCGCTAATATCATTCCCGCATATTACTATGGTGGCCGTTACTACAGATATCGTTGGAACGGCGGTTATTACCCGTACTACTCACACGGGCATTACTACCATCATCGATACTATCGTAATGGGCGGTACTACTACCGCTGATAGCGGCGTCGCAGAGCTAATCGAATTTCGAAGAGACCGCCTCGCGGCGGTCTCTTTGTTTGTGCTGTTTGGAGCGGTGCGTCGGTCGCGAATGGCACAAAGCGGACACGAGCGAGTGCAGCGCACACGGCCGCTTTCGGGAGCAAAGCGGACATTGATCAACCGACACCCAACCGCGATTTATGAGTACACGCCCTAGCAGGATCGTGTACGGCATCCAACGCAGAAAAGCGCTATTATCCGCTCCAGCATGGGAAGACAGCTAGCTGTAGTGCTTTACGGGGTGGCGATGGCAGCCGTCATAGTCGGTGTAGATTTCGCGTTTTTCAGAAACCAATTCTGGGAACGGCTGGCGGTGAATATCGGGATCGTCTTGGTATTCGGGGCTTTCTACTGGAGATTTCTGCGTCCATGAACATCGCTGCGACGCCGGCAAAATCAAATCTGTCGGAAAGCAGTTCAAGCTATTGCGCTTACTATTCTGGAAACTTTCGTCTCGCAGTTGTCTTCGCAAGCGTCTCGCCGTTTGATCCGATAGCCTTGATGTCAAACTCATACGTATGGATCTGGTCTGGTGGCGGTGACGGTCCGTTGAAACCGGAATTGAATGCCCCGCACGGAATAGACGATTGTCCTTTGTAAGCCACAGTTCCACCACCGTGGTTGTACTCAGGTTTATTCAAATCCCTCATCCAAAATTCGATTTTAGCCGTACCTTTGGGAACGGACTTCAGCGTGAAAGCGGGTGAACCTGAGCACCAACTAAACGTCGCAGTGAAGGCTAACGCCGGGCTTGTAGTCAGGAAGAACACAGCACCGCCCAGGATGACAACGGCAAAACGTAGCGACATGGTCTGGCCTCCCCAAATGCTAGTAAGACGCGGCCCGATCCGACGCCAACATTGTAGTCATCGTGAAGTTTATTGGGTAGCAACCGGGAAAACAATAAATATGACGAAAGGGCATTTAGAAAGGCATTTAAATCGATGACGTTCAAAGAATTTTGCACAACGGAAAAGTCAAATCCCGAGGCGAACCAACCTTTTTAAATTGCGGTGGTCAATACCCGAACCAAATTTTCACTTGGCTAATCTGGGGAGACAGGCGCGGAAATTATAATCCGCCACCTGAAAGCCTTCAAGGAAACTGCGTCTGCGGAACAGGTCTCGTCAAGCAATTCAAGGGGAAGCCCGAGATTGTTTACCCCGAACCGCTTTACCGAGCACGCACTGAAGACGAGAAGGCAAAATGCAAGTGAATGATCGCATTACGGCAATCGATAGATGAGACCAATTGTTCGGCAGACGATGGTTTTGCTTACCAGAGAAAGCCGGCGTTTGAATTCGTTTTGAACTTCTTCCATAGCGCCGGCTCGACATGGCTCAAAAAATAGGGGAGGCGTTGATGAGCGTAGAAAATCCGGCATATTTTGATCTCAAAACCGTTTCCCTCATGAGGGAAACGCTTGACGATGCGTGCGCCTGCCTTCGGCCACAGGAGCGCGAGACAACGAGCCGCACTGTATTGGCCGACGCCATCCTCGCGTTGGCGGCCCAAGGCGAGCGCAATCCGGAACGCCTGATTGGCGCCTCGCTAGCGGCGGCCAGTAACATTCACAAGGCTGACGCCGCCAACGCGCTCAGAAGTCCCTTTCGCTATAGGCGCTCCTTTTCGATAGTACTTTAAATCGTCGTTGAAGCCTTGATACCGACTATTTCGCCACGCCATGATAGCGTCGAAAGGTGACGATTTCCCCGACCCATTCGGTCCCGCCAGTATTACAAGCTGCACATCGGGGCCGAGCCCCTCGATCGTCAAATCGGTGAAGCGTTTGAAAAGCTGCAATTGTAGGCTGGCAATTTTCATGTTTCGAGTTCATCAGCTGGTAACGAGCTAACCGTTACCCAGCCCGTTACCCTGACTTATTTTTGCGGTTTGCGTTTTGGGCTAAGTTCTGGTCGGGGCGGCGTGATTTGAACACGCGACCCCCAGTCCCCCAGACTAATATTCAACTTACCCATAGGTTACCAAGAGCACCCAAGACCACCATTTACCCCAACGTTTGCTTGCATACCTCTTGTCTACCGCACCCTTAAATGCTCTTAGTGAACCACAGGACAAGCCGCCAAAGCTTACCCGGTGCTTACCAAGAGGGTCCGATGAAATTCACCGACGCGAATGTTGCCTCGTTGAAACTGCCGAAGGGCAGGAGCGATTTGGTCGTGTTTGACGAGCGGCGCCCGGGGCTGGGCGTGAGATTGCGTGCCGGCGCGGATGGAAAGTGGATCAAGCGGAACTGGCTGGTTCAACTGCGCGTCAACGGTCGGTCGCAGCGTCACGAGCTTGGGCCTACTAGCGCGACGAGGACCAAGCGCGCGCGCGAACTTGCGGACGAGATTTTTGCCAAGGCTCGGCAGGGTATCGATCCAAAGGCTGAAAAACGCGATCGGCACATCAAGGCTGCGGAGACCTTTGGTGTTCTGGCCGAGCGCTTCCTTAATGCTAAAAAGGAGCGCCAGCGCGCGCGTAGCTACGCCGGACTGGAACATCATATCGAGCGGCATTTGGCGCCGCTCAATGGCGAGGCGGTGAGGAACATCGATCGAAAGATGATCGCGGAGAACTTAGCCCGGCTCGCCGATGCTATAGGGCCAGTAACGGCCAACCGCGCGCGTTCGGCTCTCTCCAGCTTTTTCGCTTGGGCGATGGGTGAGGGCCTGGTGGACGCAAATCCGGTGTTCGGTACGACGAAGCGGCCAGAGGTTTCTCGCGATCGCGTGTTGAGCGGCGCGGAGCTCGCCGCGGTGTGGCATGCCTGCGGTGCTGACCAAATCCCAGCGGATGACTATGGCCGGATTGTTCGGCTTTTGCTCCTGACGGGTCAACGTCGCGATGAAGTAGGGGGCCTCGCCGAAAGTGAACTACGCCGAGATATGCGGATTTGGTCATTGCCTGGTGCCCGCACGAAAAACGGCCGCCCGCATGACGTACCTTTGTCGGACGCCGCGCTAGCGCTTTTGCCGGCATCTCGCGCTGATCGCGACTGCCTGTTCGGTAGTGGGGAAGGGTCGTTTTCGGGATGGAGCCGGTGCAAGGAACGTCTCGACCAACGTATTGCGGAGGCCTCACCGGATGGCGAAGGCATTGCGCCGTGGGTTCTGCACGATCTCCGCCGCTCCTTTGCTACCGGTCTTAACGACCTTGGCGTTCTGCCGCACGTCATCGAGGCCCTTCTAAATCACACTTCGAGCACGGCGAGCGGCAAAGCGGGCGTGGCCGGCGTCTACAACCGCGCGACTTATGCTGCCGAGAAAAAGACCGCCCTCGATCGATGGGCCGCGCACGTTGAAAAACTAATCAACGGCGACGCATCGAACGTAACGGCTATACGGAGCGCTGTTTAAATTCCTTACACGCGGCCATAGCAGTACCTTGCGAAAAGTGGCGGCGCCGGATCCTTTGATTAGGTTCACGCATGGCGCAACCATCAAGGAGGCCGGTCAGTGTCTGACATAGAGAAGTGGATTACCGTAACGCCGATCGATATAGCCGTCGGCGTCCTCACTCCTGACTGCTCCGTTGCAATTCAATTACGAATTCATCCTGACCATCTTCACCTGGCCCCTGCGGTCGGGGTTGCACTTCGCATGACAGCGACTGAAGCAAGACGAATCGGCAGGTTGCTACTTCGTAAGGCTGACGAGGCAGAAGTGGGATTACCTCGGGCCTAGAATACCATCGGTGCTTCATATGGGGCCGCCCCAATACATTTATCATTCGGCCTCGCGAGTCAGTGTGACGGTTGAGTTCCACTCGGGCTGGCGGCGTAACTTCCCCCGGGGCCTTCGCTCCCGCGGCATCGGCAAAAGATTTTGTGGGTTGGGCACCGCTGAATCGTCGGCGGCAACTAAGGGTTCGGCCGCGTCGATCTCGTCATGAAATGCCCGGGCCATTCCACCGGGCATTTCTACGAGGCGTTGCCGGCGAACGGGATGCGCTATCTCTTGCGCCAACAATTCCTCGCGGCGCGCGAGCTTCCCTTCCTCCACCTTCAACTCGATGCGGCGCTTTAAGATGTCGGACCGCTCTTTTTCGAGCTTGCCCATTTCTTCAGCTATGAACGCGTCGTGCACTGCTCGCGCGCTAAAAAGGTCGGCCTTCGCCTTTTCTGCGGCTCTCGTTGCCGCACGTAGCCCCTTCACGCGCGCCGAAGATTTCTTTGGGTCCGCGGCGAGCGTGAGAAGCGCGAGAACGGGCGCAAAGCTATCGAAGATAGCCGGCGCGGGTTCGTGGCTGGATTGGTCAGTGCTGATTGGGTCGGTCATTGTATCCTCCTTGATCGGGCTTATCGGCCAGTGGTCATTGGCTTCGTGGGTGCGCGTGCGCCCTGCGGTTTGACGGCGGTAGGTGGCGTGTTTGGTTTCGGTTCTGTGTTATTGTCCGCCGTGGCCAGCACGCCGGCACGAATTTCCGGAGACTGCTTCGCCAACGCGGATCGGACACCATCGTTGATGTGAGATTTGCTGTTCATCGTAATTGTCCCGTTTGCCGATTTGATCTTGCGCAAACATGGAGCTCGATGTTGCAGGGGGCAACGCCCCGGTAACTTCAACTCGAAGGGGAAAATGATAAAGGGCGCCGTACGCCCCACATCGCTATTGTCGGGATTATATTCCTTGGCGGCGGGTTAACGCTGAATTTGCTGCCTATTTTGGACGTTAGCGCCTGAGGAGGTTACTGGGGCGTTGCTCCCTGTTCATCGATCGGCCCTGATGCCCGCTAGCTTCGCGAACACCTTGGGCCAGCCTATGAACGTCGAAATCGCATCGCTGCCGGACAGCCTCGCCCGCAAACGCATTCTCAGCATTGAGGCCTCGGCGCAATTTATCGGCGTCTCAACGAACACGTGCCGCAGAATGTACGCAGCGGGCACGCTGCCGAGGCCAATCCCGCTCAACGCTAGAAAGCTCGGTTTTCAAGTCGGAACACTCGTTGACTGGCTCGAAACCCGCAAAGACGGGAGCGGCGTCACATGAGCCAGATCGTAGAACACAGCGCCGCGCGGCGCGCTTGCCGGATTTGCGGCAAATTCATTTCACCTAACCGACGCCGCTGCAATTCGTGTGTCCAAAAGGCTCGCCAATCGGCCGAAGCCAGGATGAGCTTAGTCATCGCGGTTGCGATGCATAAAGAAAGGGAACGTCAAGTTCGGGACCGCGAGCGTGAACGAATTCGCGCCAAGCGCTCGGACCCGGTCTATTGGCAAGCCGAATTAGCGGCAAATCGGGCGAGGAAAGCGGCGAAGCGAGCCGAGCGCCGTGCCGCCCGTCTGGCTCGTGAACGGTTGACGACCGAGTCCGCGGCGGACGGCCCGTCATGACCGCGGCATTGCGCATAGCCGAGCCGTCATCGGACGCTCTATATTTTGCCGTCGAATGCTGGGCGCAGCGAACGATTGCGCGAGCGGTACTGCACTTCGAAGGCGTCCTGGATCTTCACACGGCCGTCGACGGTTGCTGGCAGGCCGCCGAAACCGCCGGGCTCGTGGCAGTTTTTGGGCCAGACGAAATTCAAGCAGCAATCGCGCTGGCGTTTGACCGAAGCGGCGCGCCGGCCGCCGACGCGTTTGGGGCGGTTCGATGTTGAACCCTGATCGTGACTCCCCTCAAGTCGCCGACCATGATCCTCGCGCCCCGTGGATGTTGGACCGGAAATTGGGCGGCATGTCGCCGGCGGCTCGGCGTAAAAGCTGGGAGGCGAGCCAGAGGGGCGCTGCGCAGGTTGTCCAAGCGGATGCAGTCACAGTAACGCCGGCAAATGGCGAGCACGCCAACGGTTTCGATAATGACGAGCCGCCTAACGATGGCTGGCAGCCACCCAAAGAAATGCCGATTGATCTCGGCGATGCGGTAGCCGCAGGTGTCGCACCCGCAGCAATTACCGCACGACCATACCAATTCCTCGAGCCTGAATCTTTGCCGCGGCGCGAGTGGCTTTATGGGTGGCACCTTATTCGCGGGTTTGTTTCGGCCACGGTAGCGCCCGGCGGCATCGGCAAGTCGAGCCTTTTGATTGCGGAACTGCTTTCCGTCCTCGCACACAAGCCGCTGCTCGGCGCGCGCCTCGCGCCGCGCCCGTTGCGCGTCTGGTACTGGAACCTCGAAGACCCCGAAGACGAATTGCAACGGCGCATACAGGCAGCATGTCTGCATCACGAGCTGACAGCCGAGGATTTGGGCGACCGCTTGCACGTCAATAGCCGGGATAACCGACTGGTGATAGCGCGTGCCACACCCGGTGGTGCATTGGTGGCCGAGCCGGTGGTCGACGCCCTGATCGCCGAAATTAAGGCGCGCGAAATCGACGTGCTTGTGATTGACCCCTTTGTGAGTTGCCACCAGGCGCCGGAAAACGACAACTCCGCGATCGACGCCGTGGTCAAGGCATGGGGCCGTGTCGCTGATGCGGGCAACTGCGCTATCGACCTTGTGGATCACACGCGCAAGATGGCCGGCGCGGAGGTCACATCGGACGCAATGCGGGGTGCAAGTTCCAAGGTCGACGGCTGCCGCGACGTGCGGGTGCTCAACCGGATGAGCAAAGAGCAAGCCGAGCGGTGGGGCATCGACAACGAGCGGCTGTATTTCCGGGTCTACTCGGATAAGGGCAATTTGGCGCCACCGGCCGATCGCTCGGATTGGTACCGATTGGCAAGCGTCGACCTGAAAAACGGGCCAATTGGCGAGAGCGACCTGGTGCAAGCCGTGGAGCGGTGGAAGGCGCCGGACGCATTTGATGATGTCACCGTGCACGACCTCTTTGCCGTCCAGAAGGCTATCGCCGCCGATGAGTGGCGCGCGGACCGACAGGCGAAAAAATGGGCCGGTCAGGCAGTCATTCAAGTGCTCGAACTGGATGGCGAATTGCCAGCTGTCAAAAAGAGGGTGCCGCAGCTCCTAAAAGTCTGGCTCGACAGTGGCGCACTCAAATGCGTGAGCAGATCGGGCAAGGATCGTCACCAGAAGAAATTTATTGAGGTCGGAGAATGGGCTACGCCATGACAACGACGCCACTGCGGGACCCGCAACCGGTGCCGCATTTTTGGTGCCGCAGTGCCGCGGCTGGAAACCGTTTGCGGGTACTGCGGGACCCCCTTAAGGGGTACGGGAGGTGCCGCAGTGCCGCACCACCCTCGCGCGCGCGGCTTACACGCACACCGCGGCAGCGCTTCGCTGGCGCTACGCTAGCCGGGTGCGCGATGCGGTGGGCGGCATGACAGCACCCAAACCGCCTGCGGTGCGCAGGACAAGCACGTCGCCCGCACGTCCTCTCAGTGCATGGCCCGCCTTCCATCGGAAGTCCGCTTAAGCCGCATCAGCATTGAGTGAGCGCAAGTGGTGGGACGTTGAAGAGCGGCAGGAATAGATATCTTCTGCGCACGCATGAGCCCGAAAATTCTGAAATGGAGCCGCTCGTGACCGAAAACCTGCCTGCCGGCCCAACGCGCCAGGCGCTCGCCGTCAAAGATCGATCGCAGCCGGGTCGTGTCACCGGCAAGTTGAAAACGGCAATCGATCGCATGGTGTGGCACGGCGACAAGCGCGCCGACGCTGCGATAGCCGCGGGCCTAAGCGACCATGGTTTGCGCGCAGCACTGAAAAAACAACACGTAAAGGGCTATTGGAACGCGGAGTTAACAGCGCTGCGTGAAGGCGAACGGCCCCGCAATGTGCACCGCCTCGCCGAATTGCGCGACCAGGACGAAAACCGCAATGCGGCCGTTGCCGCGATCAAAACGCTTGAGCAACTTACCGACGAGGGTGTGGCAGCGGGTCGGCATGAGCAGCGCACGCCTGGCATGGTTGTGGTGATTGTGGGCGGCCCGTCAGCGCCGACGCCCAGTAAGACCATTGAAGCGCCGTTTCGGGTGGCGGCACCGGTCGATGTGCGGGAGTCAGCCGCGCCTGTGTTCCGACACCCATTCGAGCGCTAGCCTCGGTCTACAAGACTGCGGGTCATGCTTCACGAAAAGCAATAAAAGCAAGGATAAAACGAGGCCTTGGGGCCGGTGACCGGAGTTTTGTAAGCGAGGGGTAATCCGCGGCGAGCCAGGCCAAGCCTCAGGGGCGGCCGCCGGCTGCGTCAGCGTGCGCTTCGCACCCCCGGGGGCTCTCGGTTCCGGAAACAGCTCTGCAAGGCGACCGGAGGGGAAAATTACGCGCTCGTGGTGAGCGTCCTATCCCGCCTCTGCGCTTGACCCCGAAATTGCTTGGGGCCCAATTTTTTTGCCTCTGAAAATCTCTGAGCGTTTTGTGCGGCTACCGGGGCGTTGCTGGGTTTTGTGGTCGCCCGCATGTTCGTGTCACGCCGGGCGGAAATCCGGTGGCGCGAATTCCAAGCTTCACATCCCGTGGCGCCGAAGCGTTCGCACAGCGAGCCCTCTAATCCGCGCCAGAGGCTTTCCCGGCTTCGGCGCCACGGAGACTGATATGCCACTCTTTGAGCTCAAGATTGACGCCCCCGGCGGGCATTTCGGCGAAGCCGAGCACCAGGAGCGCGCCGTAATTCGTCAAGCTGTCGAGACGGTTCTTCAATCCCTCGGCGACGGAAAAAGCACGGGCGGCGATGTGACGCTGTCCGGTCACAAGAAAATCGGCTCCTGGACCTACAGCCCGGTTGCCGAGCGCTGACTACCAAGCACCGCCCGCCGTGCGGCGCGATGGAGCATTCTAATCTCGGTCGCGCAATTGGGCTTCGAGCAAGCGTGCCAAATATGCTTCCAATTCAGAAAAATCGAGATTGCCTTCGTGCCAGGCGCGGTCGGCGACCCTCAGCCCAGCCACATACCCGTCACGGTCATCTCTGATCCGTTCCGGAACAATCCGCCTTCCGGGCAATAAACTTCCGGACTTGGCGCATAGGAGGTAATAGCAAGTCGCCCTCGCTGTGCGACCGTTTCCTTCGATGAAGGGATGAATCCAATTGAGACGCCAGAGTCCATAGGCGGCTAATTCCGTTGCGGTCCAGTTGAACCAATTTTCATGGATGGTTGAAATGAACCGGTCCATGAGTTCTGGGACTTCTTTGAAATGTGGAGGGAGATGATTTCCGACGTAAATCGGCTCTTCGCGAAATCGACCGCCGAATTGAGAGATATTCGCTACTGCGACGTGGTTGAGCGCCCAGAGAGTATATTTATCTAAGGCCGTGTGGCCTTGGATGAGCCCGAGTTCAATGCAGGTAGTAAGAAAATCATATTGTCGGATTAGATTCTGTTCTTGAACCCGATCAAATAATGCGCGGTCAGCGCCCTCTGATACGATCATGGTCAAAAAGAAGCCCGGTGACGGGCCGGGCTTCCTCCAAAGCAGCTATACCTCAAGCGCGGGCTAGTCGAAGGCTGTTCGCCGCGGTGCGCGCGGACTCCTTCGTGATCCTCGAATCTTTCGGAGCATTGCCATAGGCGAAGCTCGCCCGCTGCTCGCGGAGCACTTCCTCGGTTACACCCGTCTGCCGGGCCTGTTCCAATAGTTGGTCAAGTTCCGGGCGCGGAGGTGCCTGCTTGATGGTTGATTTGCGTATCGCCATTTCGTCCTCCTGATTTTCGCGCAGAGCATAACTCACGTATTTTTTAAGAAGATATAACTTCGCGGCCCAAAGGGCGACCCCTCCGGGCAGGCATTTTTGGGTTGGTGTGGATGGCATGATTCGCGTCTGTTTGGCGCAAAGCATTTCGACAGTGAGTGTGCCAAGAAACCAACGGCGAAAGCCGCCGAGTCGCCGCCAACCAGAGCGCCGTCATGGTCGCGCGGATCGCCACCCGCGGCAAAGCGCGGGCCGTTCGGCTGAGTAAGGAAAAACGGTCGGAAATCGCGATCGACAAATAGCCAGCCATCCGACTTGACGTGTCTGTTTTCCTGCCCTACAAGTAGGGTGCAAAAACCGACAAGGGTCTGGTCTATGGATCTGGTCTATGGATCTGGTGCAGACGGTAATCCGGCGGGAATCTTGGGATGTTGATAAGCGGCTTGCTGAAATGCAACTCGACCGGGCAGCGCTTCTTGAATGCCGCGACGTTGCGGTGAACGAAGCGGCGAACGCAACGGCGTTCCATGCGGCGAACGCGCCGGGAACGTTCGCCTACCACCAGGGCACTTGGGCGCTACGTGACAGGTTCGTTGGCCCGAATTGGGTTGAATGCCGCGCTGATGGCATCGAGGGCATTCGCAACGACGCGCTGAAAATCAAGGTCGCGTTCTGCAATGTCGATGAGGCTTGCGCGGACAAACATCCGCAGCCGCGCTCGAAAAAGGGGGCCGGAGCCGAGCGGGCGAGCGGCGGACTGTTCCGCGATCTTCCACAATTTGCTGCACGTCAAACCGGCGATATGGCGCTCTACTACTTGATGGTCGATGCTGAGGGTGCCGCCGAATTGACGCGCCCAGTTCTTTCGAATGGTGGGTTTAGCGGTACCATCGAGCGCTTGTATCTTTCCTTTGGCAATGACGATGACATCGCCGTCATCGGCGAAGACGATACCGGCCCGACTGACAATTTCGATCCGCAGGTCGTTCGCAAATAAACAAGACGAGTTCTGGAATGTTCAACCCACGAAGGCTCAGCCTTGCGCGGATGCGCCGTCGACTCACGGGGAAGGCGCTTGCCGAAAAGGCATCGCTTGCGGTCGACACGATCTTGCGTCTTGAAAAGGGCGATAACCAGCCGGACGATGATACGGTCTCGAAACTCGTTCGCGCGTTGAACTTTCCCAAAGAGTTCTTTTTTGACGCTGAGCCGGAAGAAATTGATACCGGCGCCGTTAGTTTCCGCAGTTTCACGAAGATGAGTGCACGTGAACGTGATGCGGCGATTGCCGCGGGGGCTTTAGGGCTTCAGCTTTCTTATTGGGTCGAGCATCGCTTTAGCCTTCCCAATCCTAATTTGCTCGACCTTAGCTATGAGACGGACCCAGTGACTGCTGCTGCGTCTCTGAGGCAGTTTTGGGGAATTGGTGAGCGGCCAATTCGCAGCATGTTACCGCTTCTCGAAACGAATGGCATCCGGTTGTTTTCGTTGTCGGAAAACACAGCGTCGGTAAATGCATTCTCGTTTTGGAGAGACGACAAACCATATGTCTTTCTAAATAACTTTAAGACCGCAGAGAGCAGCATTTTCGATACCGCACACGAACTGGCCCACCTTGTTTTGCACAAACATGGCGATCCTAAAGAAACGCGCTCGGCGGAAAGGGAAGCAAATCTTTTCGCGTCTGCGTTCTTGATGCCAGCTAAGGATGTAAGAGCAAACACGCCTCGACGGCGCATCACAGTAGATACTGTGATTGAAATGAAATCGCGATGGCGCGTTTCAGCAATGGCGATGGCGTATCGCTTAAACAATCTCGGTCTTCTTTCGGAGTGGCAATACAAATCAATTTGTATTGAGTTAGGAAAGCGCGGCTACCGCACAGGTGAACCACGTGGAATTGAGCGCGAAACCTCGGTCATTTGGAAAAAAGTTCTAACTCAGCTTTGGGTCGAGAAGACGACTAAGAACGACATTGCCGCCGACCTGCATTTGCCGCTGGATGAACTGGAAGGGCTGATCTGGAATCTTGCTGGAGTGGAAACCAGACCGACCCCACATGACGCGGGGTTGCGTGCGATAAAATAAACTTACGCACATGGCGCTAAGCATCGAGGTTTAGATTTCGGCGGCAGCATGCCCCATGTCGCGGACGGCGGGCGGCCGTCGTCGGCGCCGGCGGTTCAGCCAGATCGTCCGATCTGTGACGACAATCACTAAATCCCAGGGGCACCCCATTAAGCTCGCTGGCCATGAACTAAACGGCCCGTCGTGAGTTAGGGTGCTGTGGCATTGCGAGGTTCGCCATGCGAACAGTTTACGAAATCTTCGACTCCCCAGAAATGTTGGCACTGTTAGCGTTTGGGCTTATCGCCAGCGCTGCACTTTGGTTGTTGCAGGCTATCTAATCCGAAGGCTGCGCGAATTTCCGCCATGTTTATAGCCGTGCCGATTTCGACGGCCTAGCATTTGAAACGTGGCGCGGGCTGGTATCCTCAGCGCCATCACTCTCCCTTGACCCCGATCCTGCCGACATTGGGTCGGGGTCATTTTTTGCCCCGAAGCGGGCGAACCTCAGTTCTTTTATTTTCATTTTATTGCGGGCGGTTGAAACGCGGCGCTAAAGTATTGGCCGACGGAGATACGTTTCCGCTTTTTTGAAATTGGGGGTTGTGATTTGAATTTGATCGCTGGCGTCGCACTCATAGCGGTTGCGGCAGGGATGATTTTGGTGGCGCGACCGAGCGACGGTGTGTCAGCACCGTACCTGAGAATATTTATCGTCGGTCAGATCTACCTCTTGACCGCAATGATCGCCGTCGTCGTGGGCGTTGCGGTGGTGATCGTGAATTGGCCGTTTTGAGAGGGCACCTTGGCGCGACAGTGTCGGAGATCGAGGGCACATGGCGACGGCGGTGATGATCGTGAATTGGCCGTTTTGAGAGGGCACCTTGGCGCGACAGTGTCGGAGATCGAGGGCACATGGCGACGGCGTTCCTGAATTGGCTTGTAGCTGATCTGCCGATTTTTGGATTACATGCTCAAAATTGGATGCCGGTTTTGATTGCGTTCGGCGCATTCTATCTTTGTGCCGTGTTGTTCCTGCAGAGCGATCGCGAAAAGCGACGAAACTAGAGTGTCGTCATAGGGAGAAGGGGCTGTGGACTTTGGGTGGACCGGCAAAGCATTCTGGATCATCACCGTCGTCGCCATACTCGGCACGGTCTGGTGGACGAAGCGCGGCCGAGACGATCCTCCGGGTAAAAATTAAGTTGCGGGGAACGCCGTGATCGATTCGACTTGGCGCGTCCTCATAGTTGACGACTCTGCGGTAACCACAAAAGTGGTTGGCTCCATTCTTCGCCAATGCGGCTTCAACAATATTGAAATTGCCGAGAGCGGGCGGTCGGCTCTCGAAATGATGAGCGAACGCAGTTTCGATTTAGTGCTTTGCGATTGGGAGATGCCGGTAATGGACGGTGTGAGCGTCTTGCGCCAGATTCGCCAAGACCCGACGTTAAGGCATACCCGTTTTATATTGATGTCCGCCAGAAAAGAGCCGCGATGGGTGCAACTAGCAAAGGACGCGGAAGCAGACTCACTAATTGCAAAGCCATTCGATGCCGACGCTCTAAAGCAAAAGATCGGGCAATTGCCGGTGGCGATACGTCGCTAGTTCGCGCGGATATAGCCCTGGGGTTGTGGTAGCGTCCCTATGAGCGCACATGAAAACATGTCCAGACTGCCACGGTGATGGTGTCGTTGAAAAAGGCACGGACGACGAGCAGCAATGCCCAACGTGCGGTGGCCTTGGTTTCGTATCCGATGATGACGACGGCCAGGAAGACGTAATACACACAAGGCAGCCGAGTTGAGGTTGTGCGACAGATTGAGAATGGAGTCCGATGGTCGCGAGCGGGCGTGCGCGGGTTAAATCCGACTTATGAGGGTGTAGGAAAGATAGACGAACAGCGCGGCTCCTAAAATCAACAAGAGCACCGCAAGAATGACGTCCATCCTGTCCCCGGTTCCGGGCCGCGTCTCAGCGCTATCAATGTCGAGCGCGGTTTGGCGGAAGCGGATTATCGCCAAAACCATTGTTGCGCCGCCCAGCATTATCAGAAGCAGCCCGGCAATGTTGCCGACGAGTTGGCCACCGATCGATGGCACGCGAGCCCCGAGCGATTTGCTCGCGAATTCTAAAAATAGGTCGAATTTCTCTACAAGAAATCCGAAAGCCATAATCGCGATCGAAGTACGAACCCATGCCAGAAACGTGCGTTCGTTGGCCGCGTGGTCAGTATATCGCTCAATCATTGTTGCCGACCTTCCTTGAGAGGGGTTGCATCCGCTTTGCAAATCGGCGAGTCTTAATGCGCAGCCGGCGGATGCGATCAACACCCGCCGGCCACTTGAAAGCCAACCGCCACATGGAGGGCGACCGGCTTCCCATGATCTACATATCAAATCACGCTCGGATTCCGAGTCCGCCCTCCAGGCATCCACAAACCTATGGAGGGCTAAAGCCGTGTTTACGGAATTGAGGGCACTAGAAACGTTCAACTCCTTGCCGAAAAGCCATTCCACGTTTCTCTGCACCGAGAGCGGACATGAGCCTCATATTCGCGTTGGCGAGTACGCCGTTATCGACAAGAGCGATCGGACGCCTCAGCATGGTGAGGTCTATCTCATCAAATATCCGTCGGAGAGCCTCGCACTGAAACAGGCGAATTTAGCGACCGGGGTGGAAATCGGGAGGAAACGCCTTCCCAAAGACCCGCGCATTTGGTGGCTTGACGCGCTCAGAAAATTTCACAACACGGGCGAGAAAATCCACGGAGTTCCAGTTTTTGCGGGGCTTAGCGATGGGCCTTATGAGACCCATTATTTACGCCGGTTGATTGTCGGCCGCATTGTCGGAATCGCTACGAAGTCGTTCGGTCGCCGGATCGGCGGAAAGGCGGTGCAATCATGAGCGGTGTGATCGAAATGGGCCCTCGACAACCTGCGCCCGCCGATAAGGTAAAATCGAAATTTGCCGACGACGGATGGCTACTGAGGTTGTGTGCCCGTTAGCGTGCGGCCAGGGCGCAGCAGCAGAAAAACTGGGCTGAACACGACGCCCACACTCTGTACGGCCACCTGGACGATACCGAACACGATCTCGACCTTGGGCCGCTGACCTCAATGCAAGAGGCGCAAGATCATCTTGCTGGCTTGCGCCCGCGCACGATGCTTGGCGCCAGGCAATTGCTCGGCGTCGCGGTTACGATCCTGGCTGCAAAAAATCGAAGAACCTGAAAGCGCCTTAGCCGAAGGCCCCGTCGTCGACATGGTGCGCAACGTAATGAAGTCGCTCGAGTCGTGCGACAGCGAGACGCGCATCGGGTTCAAGGAATAGACGAGTGAAGGCGCGGTGTCGCGAGGCTCAGCGGAGGCTGTTCTATTTCATCGGGACGGGCCCGTGCTAACTTCGTTATGGCAGGCTGCCGGGCTAATTAGGGATTAGTCGGTTGAGCAAATCGTCGCTAACAATCGTTGTCGGCACGGTCGTCGCGGTGTCTGGGCTTTCGGCGTTCGCCAGCGTCGAAAGCTCCGTGGCGAGCGCGATGCGCGCGTGCGAAGCCTTCGACCGAATGGGCGTGGTAAGCGAGAACTGCGAGGTTTCAGCCACGGATTTTTCGATTGAGCTGTCGATGGATATTTCAGGGCGATCCGCAATAGATATTTGTAGAGAGGCGGCCGAAAACATGAAAAAGGCAGGCGTTCTTTTTGATCAGCAATGGCGATTAAAAATCTCTTCTTCCTTTAGTAACGGCAAAACTTTGGCGACGTGCCCGCTCAGCCATTGACTGATTGAAATTCGGCAAATTGGTTGATCGTATCGCGAGGGCGGAGGGCCCGCAGTAGTCTCTTGCTCTCATAAACAGAAATTTATTTGATAGTAGCTCAGCGAAATCCTTAGCTGCACTGTGCGCAATCAGCGCCGCTCGCATGGCGGCGTGAAATCCTCCACCTGCACAAACCCGCGCCTAAACAGCGCGGGCTTTTTTTAGCTTGCGCGGGAAGCGGGGTCGCGAGGCCCCGCGCTTTACATGGCCCCCTGGCTGTATCCATGATGCCACAAATGGTGACATCAAACCGGTATCGGACGAAGGCGCAGGAGCTACGGCGCGAAGCGCAACGAGAGGATGCCGACCCGGTAGTTAGGATCGAATGTGAGCGGCTTGCCGCTTCGTATGAGAATCTTGCCGAACAGCTAGAAAAAATCGCGGCCCAAGAGCAGGCGCGCGGGGGAAATTAAGTTCACAATAGGGGGACGAGAATGGAGTCACTCATCGTAGGACACTGGCTCATCATTATTTTCTTCTTGGCGCTGTATGCAATCCCGATGGCAATAATTGTCGGGCGAACAGGTCACAGTAAATGGTGGGCTGTGGCCTTTTTCATTCCGGTGTTCCACCTCATCGCTCTGTGGGTATTGGCCTTTGTGAATTGGCCAGCCGTGGACCGACCGAGGCCGATGGCAAAATAGGGAGGTCGCGATGGATCCCACTGATTATTCGATGCTTGCCGCGCTAATCTTCGCGCTGGTCGCCATTGGCCAACTCGCTCGGGCCTTGATGCGACTTCCGGTGACCATCGGCCAGACTTCGATACCCGTCTGGGCGAGCTGGGTCGCGTTCGTTGTCGCAGCCACTCTCGCTTGGCTTGGATATCTAGCGTCTCAAGCCTAGCATGCGGTGGCGGGCTAATTCGCTGGCCAGACGGGGCGTCCGGTTTGTGCCGGGCATCAATTTAATGGATGATCTTGCCAGCGGCATCGCAGCGCGCGAGGTATTCCCGAGCCTCGGCCTCGGTTTCAAAACGCTTGACCCGACCGTTCTCGTACACCGTCGATCCCTTCCAGAACGCAATAAACCCACCGCCCGATGAGGGCTCTATGCGGTTATTGGCATTGAGATCCTCAATATTGCCAGTCACGGCGAACCAATTCCCGTCGCTGCGATGGGCGACCGTTACTTGATCTTGAGTTTGCCAGCGGACTGCTTGCCGCGATCAGTGATCATTTCGTATTCGACGTGCTGGCCTTCATTGAGCGTGCTCAAACCTGCCTGCTCCACGGCGGAGATATGCACGAACACATCTTTGCCGCCGTCCTGAGGCTGAATGAACCCAAATCCCTTAGCCGGATTGAACCACTTCACTGTACCGCTTGCCACAATCTCTCTCCCTTGGTCGCGCTAACGCCTGACATCGCCCACGGTGCAATTCTATAACTTCCTGACATGCCGATCCAGCGAAACAGCGGCCGGCAACGGTCCGACAACTCTAAGTAGATGCCTGATCAAAGTCGGTGAGCCATCGAAGGTGTGAGGCGCCGGCACTCACTAGGTGTACCGCTAGGTTAAGCGGCGGCTGAACAATTTCGTCAGGTTTCCCCTGCTCGTGTCGGTAGAATTGGGAAGCATCGACCCAGGCCTTAAAGCTGTCGAAGGATCTGTCGGCCGCGCGAACTGCGACTACGTCACCGTGGTAGGTACTCACAATCCTACCCCGAAGAGGCTCAACCTCTTTTCCCCCCAGCCGAGGCATATCTGGCAGCATAAGCTTCACCAGGCCTTCGGCCGCTCCGAATACATTTCGGATCGCGGCTTTGCCATTCGGAGTAATTTCCGAGAGCGCATTTCGACCGGCTTCGAAGGAGTGGAGAACATTTGCATACCGCTTTGGGC
>Ga0207071_1058_pt1 | contig 19324 bp, 20 predicted proteins | sample Alteio_BWMinHeat_67_FD_153531 | JGI IMG/M metagenome (GOLD analysis project Ga0207071, IMG submission 153531) | Enriched cells from forest soil in Barre Woods Harvard Forest LTER site, Petersham, Massachusetts, United States -... | ecosystem: Environmental > Terrestrial > Soil > Temperate forest >...
CTTGACGCTCATCCGCACGTGCCTTGGCATAATAAGCCAACGAACAACCCACTTCGTCCAACTCATTCATGATATGCGGCATATGCTCTGCCAGGCGAAATTCAAATCCTAATTCTTTGAATTCATTAGCAATAGTTTGTTGTAACTCGGCAGGCGAACAAGAGCGGTTAAAATCTTTAATATGGGCAAAAGTCTGAGGCAGCATACAGGTGGAAAATGTTTGAGTAGATGATGTCATGGCGGCAGATTCTCTCGTTTGTTCGTGTATTTTTAATCCCGCCATCCTACCATATGCGTCAAAAAAATGCACGTTTTTTTCAACTGTTATATGATCAAACTAAATGAATTATAGTGCTATTGTGATATTTTCAGGCCGTAGGCCTGACAGCCCCATCAGCCCAGGGCAAGCGCACGTTTTTTGTGCGCGCTGCCCTGGGTCAAGATTACCCCAAAAAGTTTTTGCGCTGTAAGCGCATATGTTACCTTCACAAAAAGCAGCGCTTACAGCGCGAAAATCTATAGAGGTATTCTGACCCAGGGCGGCGTGCACAAAAAACGTGCACTTGCCCTGGGCTGATGAAGCCGCCAGACCTACGGTCTGGGGGCATCGCAATTTTTTATGAATAGCGTAAAATGATCATCATGCAATAATTTTAGAGATAACTATCATGACCAAAAAATTCCTCAAAATAAAATCTCGCTTAAAAATTCCCAAGCGTGAAGAATGGCTTTTTAAAAATAAAAAAGCACTAGCCCAAGTCCTACAAGGACTAGAAGATTCCGCAGCGGGCCGAATAACCTACAGAGGCAGCTTTGCTAAGTACCTAAAAAAATAATGTTTTAATTATATTCTGGAGGACAAATAACGCTATATTCTTTTCCTTGCCAAGGTTAAACCATCTCCTATAGACAACAAACTAATACTCACTCTCTCGTCTTTTAAAATTTTTGTATTCAATTCACGGATAGCAACTGTATTAAGTTCTTGATCCGACATATCCGCCACCTGCCCACTCCACAACACATTATCAACAGCAATTAATCCACCCGGTTTTAATAACTGCAAAGATAACTCGTAATATTGTGAATAATTCACTTTATCCGCATCGATAAACGCAAAATCAAACGTGCCTGCTTCACCGGATTGCAAAAGCTGATTTAAAGTTTCCACCGCAGGCGCAAGTCGTAAATCAATTTTATGGGTGACACCCGCTTTCTGCCAAAATTGCTTAGCGATCCCAGTCCAATCGCCATTAATATCACAAGCAATCACTTTGCCATCCGCAGGCAATGCTAAAGCAACCGCCAAAGCGCTATAACCGGTAAATGTGCCAATATCTAGAGTCTTACGAGCACCTATGAGTTCCATGAGCAATGCCATAAACTGCCCCTGCTCGGGTGAAATCTGCATTTGCGCCATACTCATAGTGTGGGTTTTTTTGCGCAATTCTTGTAAAACTGCTGGCTCACGCAAAGAATTTTTTTGCAAATAATCATATAGTTCTGGCGTTAAATTTAAGGTAATATCTGACATATGTTATACTTATCCTATTATCTAATCGTTTAAAGGAGTAAATCCATGAATACTGGCGTTATTATCCTGATCGTGTTACTCATTATCGCAGGCTTTATTGTGATGACCTACAATAGCCTCATCGCCTTAATTGAAAGCATACGCAATAATCAGAAACAAATCGACATCCAGTTGGATAGACGCTTCAAAGTCTTTGAATCACTCATTAATGTTGTCAAAAAATACATGGATTATGAACAAACAACATTAAAAGATGTAGTCGCTCTCCGTAATCAAGCACAACAAGCAAGCGCCCGCGGCGATGAAGCCAGTCGTATGGCTGCTGAAAATAAAATTTCAAACATCGCATCTAATTTAAATTTAGTGTTTGAACAATATCCGCAATTAAAAGCCAATCAAAACTGCTTGCAGCTACAAGAAGAAATTGTTAACACCGAAAATAAATTAGCGTATGCGAAACAATCTTTTAATGACAGCGTTGAAAGATATAATGCTTCAAAAAAATCTTTTTTCACCTCTATGATTGTCAGCTTATTCAAAAGCAAATTAGATTTTGATTTCCCCTATTGGCAATTATCTGAAGGCAAAGTAGCAGAGCAAGAAAACTATAGCGTGAAATTATGACTGAGTTTGTAGCCAATACCGCCGATTGGCGCAAAACCATTCGTCAAAATACTCGCAAAACATGGTTTGTGATTGGTTTGTTTTTTCTGATTTATTTCTCGATTGGTATGTTAGTGGATATGTATATTAATGCTGGACATTATCCCGATGCGACTTATTCACAATTATTTATGGGTCTTGTTAGTTTTAAAATTTTTCCCTTAGTGACACTCATCATGTTAGCAGTAGCGGCGGTTTCATTATTCGTGACATTTATTTTATATGATAAATTAATGCTGCTAGGCACTGAATATCATGAAATCACCCCCACAACCGCGCAAACACTAGAAGAGAAACAACTCTACAATGTTGTCGAAGAAATGAAAATCGCAGCAGGCTTACGCTTCATGCCAAAAGTATTTATTATTGATGCCGATTACATGAATGCTTTTGCCAGCGGCTACAGTGAAAAATCTGCTATGATTGCTGTCACCCGTGGCCTCATGCAAAAATTAAATCGCTCGGAATTACAAGCGGTTATTGCTCATGAACTCAGTCATATCCGCCATTTAGATATTAAGTTAACACTGATGGCTTCTGTGTTGGCTAATTTAATTATTATGGTATTGGATATGTGTTTTTATTCCGTGATTTTTTCACGCGGTAGCGATGATAATGGTCGTTCACGTAATTCACTGGCAACGATTATCGTGTTACTGCGTTATTTGCTGCCGATTGTAAATATTTTATTATTGCTCTATCTCAGTCGCACGCGCGAATACATGGCGGATGCAGGTTCAGTAGAGTTATTACGCGACAATCAACCGTTGGCAAACGCCTTATTAAAAATTCAAGGCGACCATGCAGACCATAGTGATAAATACAGTGCCGAGTATCAACAAACCCCTCATGAAAATGTGCGTCGCGAAGCTTATATTTTCGATCCTGTGCAAGCAGGTATTGAGCCTATGTCGTCTTTAGCGGATGCTTTTTCTACGCATCCGAATCTTGCGAGTCGCTTGCAGGCAATTGGGTTTAAAATAAAAAAGTGACCCATGTCATCCCGAGCGTGATGACAATGAAGAATAGATATTGTATAGTGCTCCCTGATTTCCAGGGTTAGGGACAACGCTGCTCCATGCGAAAACTATTTTTTTTATTTCTGTCACTGTGTTCCACTACTGCTTTTTCCTACCAACACGGCGCCACACTCTCCTATGTGATTTTTCCCAAAGATCCTACGAATCTACACGGCATACGCGCCGCCTACTGGTTTCAACCTGAATCATGGATTTGGAAAAGCGCACAAATTTATATAGACACCAGTGCAGGACATTGGTGGATCACCAGTAACAGCCCTAATCACTCCCTGAATAGCATCGCCGTTGCACCCGTCTTGCGTTATTATTTACAGAAAGTCCCAACTATTTCCCCTTATGTAGAATTCAGCATAGGCCCTAGCTATTTATCGCGTACACGTATCGATGGCAGGAACCTGGGCATGCATTTTGCTTTTCAAGATCAGCTAGGCATAGGCATGACTTACGGCAAAGAAGAACGATTTTATAGCAGTATCAGCGTGTTACACTATTCTAATGGTTCACTTTGCCGCTGGAATGCGGGAATTACTGTTCCTATTATGCTAAATCTTGGCTATAAATTTAATTAGCGTTATACTTCTCGGCTCGATGCAACACCGCTTAAGGGAAAGATTAACGTGCCCAATAAATACAGTCCGGTCAAAAACACCCATCTCGAAGTTCGTTTGATCACCCAACGATCTCTGACTGCATTGGTCATGATGGGTATACTGGCACTGATTTTAATCTTGCGTTTAGGTTTTATGCAGTTAGCACAACATACGCTATACACCACATTATCCAAAAAGAATTGGCTAGACCTCATCCCCCTCGAACCCACACGCGGTTTAATCTACGATAGAAACGGTTTATTACTTGCAGAAAATACGGCTGTTTTCAGTTTGGATATTGTCCCTTATAAAGTTGCAAGTTTTCCCAAAATGCTGGCCGACCTTGCAAAAATTGTTGCTCTGTCAGACACCGACATTGCACAATTTCAACACCTACTAAAACAACACCGCCGTTTTGATGAACTCACTTTGAAATTACATTTAACAGAAGCGGAAGTTGCGAGATTTTATGAAAACCAATATCGTTTTCCCGGTGCTATTGTTAAAGCACGCTTGATGCGTCATTATCCACAAGGTGAAAGCTTCAGCCATGTTTTAGGTTACGTAGGACGCATTAATCTCGACGAATTAAAAGAAATAGACACGAGCAACTATAGCGGCAGTAATTACATAGGCAAAGCCGGCATCGAAAAATTTTACGAAGATGAATTACACGGCGCCGTCGGTTACCAACAAGCAGAAACCGATGCCAGCGGGGAACCTGTACGCGTACTCAACCAAATACATCCTATTCCCGGAAAAAATCTTTATCTCACTTTGGATAGTCATTTACAAAAAGCTGCTGAAGAAGCACTCGCAGGCCATCGCGGCGCAGTCATTGCCATTGATCCTAGCACAGGCCAAGTGCTCGCGATGGCAAGCGTTCCTAATTTTGATCCTAATCTTTTTGTCGAAGGTATTCGCAGCCAAGATTACCAGGCATTACAACAATCACCCGATCATCCTTTGTATGATCGCACAGTACATGGTCTTTATCCTTTTGCATCGACTATCAAACCGTTTATTGCTTTAGCAGGATTAAACACAGGTGTCGTCACCGCAGAGGATACTATTTTTGATCCGGGTTGGTTTCGTTTAAAAAACAGTACGCACTATTTTCATGATTGGCAACATCAAGGTCATGGCACTGTCGATTTACATAAAGCTATTGTCAGTTCCTGTGATACTTATTTTTTTCATCTTGCTTCTTTGTTAGGGATTGAACGTATTGATGCTATTTTACAACAATTCGGTTTTGGTAAAGCCACTGATATTGATCTCGATGATGAATTAATAGGAAATATCGCCTCCCCCCTCTGGAAAAAGAAAGTGAAAGGCATTGCCTGGTATCCTGGTGACACACTTAATTCAGGAATAGGCCAAGGGTTTATGCAAACCACACCACTTCAACTCGCAGCAGGTGTTGCGACCATTGCAAATCGCGGCATACGTTTTACGCCGTATTTAGTACTGGCACAACAGACTCCTGGAAAACTTTGGGTAAAAAGAAAACCTACCGCTCTCCCACCTGTTCATCTAAATTCAGAGAGCTGGGAAGCCGTGATCACAGCAATGCAAGATGTATTTGATTCTCCTGAAGGAACAGCACATCGTTTTAGTCAGGGATTAACCTATAAAATTGCTGCTAAAACAGGTACTGCACAAGTATACTCACAAAAAGTCAATCGCCGTGAAAGCACTCTACGCGCTAACCAAGATAATATGCCAGAATATTTACGCGATAATTCGCTGATTATTGCTTTTGCACCCGTTGATAAACCGAAAATTGCGATTGCGGTGGTTGTAGAAAACAGTCACTTAGCAGGAACTGTTGCCAGAAAAGTTTTAGATGCTTACATGATTTCCAGAACAAATAATACAACGTCGTCCCGCGGCTTGTCCGCGGGATCCAGGCTAGACACTCTGGATCCCGCGGACAAGCCGCGGGACGACGTTTCTTCGTCTGCAAAACATGAGGGGTCCCCCAACACACTAAATAATCCCGAGAAAAACTATGCTTTTTAAAACCCGTTTCCAAACCAAAAACAGCGGCACCCAATACCGCACCCTATGGCAATGCTTGCACATAGACCCTTATTTATTAACTAGTGTTTTGTTACTCCTCAGCATGGGCTTATTGATTTTATATAGCGCTGGCAATCAAAACCTACAAGTCATGCAGCAGCAATTACTACACATTGGTTTTGCACTTTTTATAATGATATTGTTCGCACAAATTACACCAACCACGTATCAACGCTGGGCACCATGGCTTTATGGCTTGTCACTTGTTTTATTAGTCGCCGTATTAATAGTAGGACACATAGGTAAAGGTGCACAACGTTGGTTGAATTTAGGGATATTGCATTTACAGCCTTCTGAAATGATGAAGCTTGCAATCCCTATGTGTCTGGCTTGGCAATGTCATAAATTGCATTTACCTATATCGGGTAAAACCATTTGGCAGGCTTGTGTGATTATTCTAATTCCCGTTGTTCTCACTGCTAAACAACCTGATCTCGGCACCGCCATATTATTAGCGGTTGCAGGCGCCAGTGTGTTATTTTTTGCAGGCCTACGCTTCAAAGTTGTTGCCATACTCAGTTCTGTATTTGTTGTTTTTGCACCTATTGCTTGGCATTTTATGCATACCTATCAAAAACAACGCGTACTCACTTTTTTTAATCCAGAAAGAGATCCACTAGGAACAGGTTATCATATTATCCAATCAAAAATTGCTATAGGCTCTGGTGGTTTTTTTGGCAAAGGTTGGCTGGCTGGGACACAATCACATTTACATTTTTTACCAGAGCATTCCACTGATTTTATTTTTGCTGTTTGTGGTGAAGAATTTGGATTTTTAGGCAGTATCATTTTGATTATTCTATTCATGCTCATGATAGCACGCGGTTTATATATTACGATGCATGCTCAAGATACTTTTACCCGTTTATTGGCCGGCAGTTTAACACTAACGACTTTTGTCTCATTTTTTATTAATATGGGCATGGTAATAGGCATACTACCGGTAGTAGGTATTCCTTTACCTTTAATCAGTTATGGTGGATCATCAATGGTGACGTTTATGGCAAGTTTCGGTATCCTAATGTCCATTCAAATGCACAGAAAGTTACTGACTACGTAGGATTGATAGAAATGATCAAGAAAATAGTATTAGGATTGAGCTTATTATTATTCGCGACTGCGAGTACCGCTAGCACCACATTTGCTAATCGAACTGATGTGAAAAATTTTATTAATCATATGGTTAAAAAACATCATTTTAAACAAAATGACCTGACCGCACTGTTTAGTACGATTAAAGTTCGCCCACGCATCATTAAAAGTGTGAAAGCACCACTGGAACAAAAACCCTGGTATCTTTATCAAATGCTTTTCATCACGGAATCCCGTATCCGCCAAGGCGCACAATTTTGGAACAAATACGCCACTATCCTCACTGCCACCGAAAAAAAATACGGTGTCCCAGCCAGTATTATCGTAGCAACTATCGGTGTTGAAACAAAATATGGAAAAAATACAGGTGAATACCCCGTCATTGATGCACTGGCCAACATCGGCTTTAGCAATTCTCCTCGCGCTGGTTTTTTTCGTCAAGAACTAGAAGAATTTTTATTGTTGTGCCGTGAACAACATTTAAATCCACGTAAAGTCATGGGCTCTTATGCCGGCGCTATCGGTCAACCGCAATTTATGCCTAGTAGCTACCGTTATTTTGCCGTGAGCTATACCGGACATACACACATCGATTTATCACACAACGAAGGTGATATTATCGCAAGCATTGCCAACTACTACAAAAAACACGGTTGGAAAACGAATCAACCCGTCGCCGTACAAGCCACTATCAACGGCTACCACTATCAAGAACTTATGAAAACAAATACTTCCACAAAAATGATTCCTGTCACAGATTTTTCACGCTACGGCATAACACCAGAAGCAACAGTGCCAGATGATTTATCTGCACGTTTGATTCCATTACAAGGTTATTATCGTAATCAATATTGGTTAGGTTTTCATAATTTTGATGTGATTAAAGCATATAATCCAAGTAATTTATATGCCATGACGGTATTCCAATTAAGTTATTACATCAGTTCATTAAGGACGAGATTAGACAATGCATAAAAATATTAATATGAGTCAGTTACTTCTTGCGGCATGTTTTATTCTTCTCACTTTACTCAGCGGCTGCGCAACTCACCGCAAAGATGGCCCGCCATCTTTTTATGTCGATGAAACAAAAATTCCAAACGCGGTTCCTAAAAAAGAACCTTTAAGCAAATACGGCAACAAACCCGTTTATTATGTTTTCGGCCAACGTTATTATGTGTTGCCCACCAGTAAAAACTATGAAGAACGCGGTATCGCTTCTTGGTACGGCACAAAATTTCACTCACGTCACACTTCCAACGGTGAACATTATAATATGCTAGCAATGACAGCTGCTCATAAAAGTTTGCCGCTGCCAACGTATGTTGAAGTAACCAATTTAGCTAATCACAAAAAAGTCATCGTCAAAGTCAACGATAGAGGCCCTTTTGAATCTCATCGTCTTATTGATTTATCCTATGTTGCCGCCAAAAAACTCGGTATGTTAGGACATGGTACTGCTTACGTTGATGTCAGGGCCATTGACCCTGATCATCCTTATATTCGCAGTAAGTCACGTCATTTTGCCCATTACCATCACAAGGACTTTAGAACACATGTTAAACGTTCTGTTATCTCTTCTAGGCATCATACTCACCATCCTGCTCATAGTCGGTATACATGAGTTCGGACATTTTATTGCCGCGAAGTTACAACATATTAAAGTTTTAAAATTTTCCATTGGTTTTGGCAAAGCGCTTTTTTCTTGGCATGATAAATCGGGTACGGAATATGTTTTTGCCGCGATTCCTTTAGGCGGCTACGTAAAGATGCTGGATGAAAACGAAGGCACGGTTGCCGAAAAAGATTTAGCCTATGCCTACAATCGCCAACCTCTTTATAAACGCGTACTAGTTGTGATTGCTGGGCCTTTATCTAATTTTATTTTTGCTGCGTTATTGTATTGGCTATTATTCATCATTGGCTTTACCTCTCTTGCGCCTATTATTGGCGATATTACACCACACTCTATTGCAGCAAATGCCGGATTAAAACCTCAACAAGAAATTATCCAATTCGATCACAAAACGATTAACTCCTGGTCAGATATGATTGTGCGTCTTTTACCTCGCATGGGAGACAAAAATACTTTACAAATTACCACGCAAACACTGAATCACACCATCAGCGAACATACTTTAAATTTGCATGACTGGGAAATGGATAATCTCAAACCTGATCCATTGAAAAGTTTAGGTATTGTTCCTTATATGCCTGTTATTCCTGCAAAAATCGGCACCATTCTTGCCAATTCACCTGCAGCTATTGCCGGCTTGAAAAAAAACGACGTAATTCTAAGCATCAATCATCAGAAAATTGATGACTGGCAAGATCTCACAGTAATAATTGCTAACCATGCAGGCGAAACATTACCTTTTCAAATTCAACGACAGGGGAAAAAAATAGCGCTTCTTGTAACATTAGGCGAAAAACGATTTTTGTTTTTTAAAAAATCCAGTTACTTAGGCATCAGCCCTGAATTCACCTGGCCTAAAAGTTTGGTGCGCACTATTCAATATCCACCCGGTCAAGCATTAAAACGCGCGCTTGACGAAACTTTTACTTACATTCACCTTAATTGGGTCATCATGCAAAAAATGGTAACCGGGAAAATTTCCCTACAAAGCTTAGGTGGCCCGATTACCATCTTTGAAAGTGCTGGTCATTCGTTTATTCAAGGCATTATTCCGTTTTTAAGTTTTATTGCTTTTCTAAGTATTGCGATTGGGTTTATTAATATTTTGCCTATCCCTGGATTAGATGGCGGACATTTCTTTTTTCAAATGATAGAATTGGTTTTTCGTAAACCCTTAGCAGAAAAATGGCAATTGTTATTTTTCCGCATAGGTATTTTATTGTTGCTTGCACTGTTTATCCAAGCATTGGTAAATGATTTTATGCGGTTGGGGTAACCATATAAATCCCTTTTTAAAAAGACGTTGTTGCGTAAACATTTAAATACTACTCAAGCCGGTGAGCATGGATACTCATTACGCAACAACACCACTTGAACAGCTGAGGAATTTTTTATGATTTTACAAATTATTATCGCCCTATCCATTATCCTGTTTCTTTTTATTTACCTACGCCAACAAAACAAACACCAGGATTTACAAACACTCAAAATCCTGCAAGACACTTTACAAAAAGGCATGCAAGAAACAAGACAAACTGTGAAAGAATCTTTAACCGATTATTCTCATGAACTCGGTAAACGTTTAGATACTCTCACGCAAACCACAGACAACCGCTTAAAAGAAATCAACGAACAAGTGGAAAAACGCTTAGCCAGTGGCTTTGAAAAAACCACTGAAACTTTTAACAATATTTTAAAACGACTCGCACTCATCGATGCCGCACAAAAACAAATTAGCGAATTATCCAGTAATGTCGTCAGCCTACAGGAAGTCTTAAACGACAAACGCTCGCGCGGCGCTTTCGGTGAAGTCCAACTTTCTGGTTTGATACACAATATGATTCCTGAACAACATTTTTCTTTTCAACATTTACTGAGTAACGGTAAACGTCCTGATTGTATGTTGTTTTTACCGGAACCTTCAGGTAATGTTGCCATCGATGCAAAATTTCCTCTAGAAAATTTCAGGCTTTTGACTGAAAAAGTATTACCCGAATCAGAAAAACGCCAAGTAGAGCAACAATTTAAAATTGATATCCGCAAGCACATACAAGATATTGCGGATAAATATATTATCCCGGGGGAAACCTCCGACGGTGCTATGATGTTTATTCCTGCCGAAGCTGTTTTTGCAGAAATACATGCGCATTATCCAGAGTTAGTTGCATTCGCACAACGTGCTAGAGTATGGTTAGTCTCACCTACCACTCTAATGGCTGTCTTGACCACTGCCCGAGCTGTATTAAAAGACGCTGCCACTCGTAAGCAAGTGCATATTATTCAACAACACTTACGCTTGCTCGCTAATGACTTCGACCGCTTCCAAAAACGCATGGATAATTTGGCCAAACACATAGAACAAGCCCACACCGACGTGAGCGACGTCCACACTTCCGCCCGCAAAATCAGCCAACGCTTTGGCCAAATCGAAAAAGTCGAGCTAGACGCGTTTTTGCCTGAGGAAATAGAAACTCCCCCGACATAGTATTAAAAACTTGCATTATGGATTTTTATCGATTATAATTACGTAATACGAGATTAACATCGATGAGGTCTACTTTATGCAAACAGTCACTATTTCCCCAAAATATCAAGTTGTTATCCCTAAAGAAATTCGAAAAGCACTTCATTTAGTTCCAGGGGAAAAACTACAAGTCTTTTACTACCAACACCGACTTGAGTTTGTTCCTATGAAAGATATCAAAAAAATGCGTGGATTCCTTAAAGGAATTGATACGCAAATTGAGCGTGATCAGGATAGAACATGAAAAATGTGGTAGATTCTTCTGGTTGGCTTGAATATTTTGCTAATGCGAGTAATGCTCATTTCTTTGCATCTGCAATAGAAAATACAAAAAACTTAATCGTACCCACTATTTCTTTGACCGAAGTTTTTAAACACGTTCTACGCCAATGTTCAGAAAAACAAGCATTTGAGAGCATTGAGTGTATGCTACAAGGTACCTTAGTAGATCTTAATCTTGATATATCACTAAATGCTGCAAAGCTGGGAGTTCAATACAAAATTCCTCTTGCTGATAGCATTATTCTTGCCACTGGTTTAGCTCATCAAGCAACCATTTGGTCTCAAGATGCTGATTTTGAAGGACTCCCACACGTGAAATATATTAGAAAACAAGCTTCTTAATTTATGAAAAAAAATGCTTCTGACAATGAACATAATACCCTCTTCCAACAAGCCATGCGCGGCGTCAAACCATTAACTCCTAGCAAAACCCGAGTAAGCTTGGAAAAAAAAACCATCCCTCGCCCCAAATTGCGCAAACCCAAACCGCCAGGGCCCGAACTTTTTGCCTTTTCCGACTATGAAACACTAGAACCGGTCAGCAGCGAGGCCTTATTATTTTTTGCAAAACCCGGTTTACAGCATAAAGTGCTTCGCAAATTACGCCAAGGTCAATATAATGTGGAAAAGAAATTGGACTTACATGGCATGACATCAACCGAGGCAAAAATAGCGCTAGGAGAATTTCTACAAACCTGTAAACACCAAGGTATTCGCCATGTTCTCATGATTCACGGCAAAGGCCGCGACACACAGAAACCCATACTTAAAAACCGACTCAATCACTGGCTGCGGCAAACACCACAAGTGTTAGCTTTTTGTTCTGCATTAGCCCAAGACGGCAGCACAGGCGCATTATATGTCTTACTTAAAAACCAAACAGGAGAATCCACCTCGTGACCCCTAAAAATACAATCATCATAGGCATTTCTGGTGCCTCGGCTTCTGGTAAAAGTCTTTTAGCTAACACCATCGTCAATGAACTAGGTTCAGACCAAGTCGTGGTTATCCCTGAAGATTCTTACTATAAAGACCGCAGCGACCTACCTTTTGAAGAACGCGCAAAAATAAATTTTGACCACCCTAACTCTCTGGATTTTGAATTATTTCACAAACAATTACTCCAATTAACAAATGGCGAAACAGTACAAGTGCCTATCTATAATCATTCCCAACATTTACGTGAAAAAGCAACTCGCACCATAGGCAAACACGCCATCATCGTCCTCGAAGGCATCTTACTATTTGCCGAACAACCTTTGCGTGAGCTTATGGATATTCGTATTTATATGGAAACAGCACTCGATATATGCTTAATACGCCGCCTGAAACGCGACGTTAAGGAACGCGGCCGCACACTGGATTCTGTACTCAAACAATATGAAGAAACCGTAAGACCTATGTTTTTACAATTCATAGAACCTTCCAAACGATATGCCGATATTATAGTACCACGTGGCGGCAGCAACCGAATTGCTATTGATATGATTAAAGCCAAAATGCGCGAGTTGCTAGGCACGCACTTTGCAAACTCCCCTACCGATCCATGAACCGCAACCTAGGCGCCATACTCATTCTCGGGTTGCTGTGGACATTATGTATTATCAGTATCTATCAGTTGCATGCGTTTCCATGGATATATTATCTGATACTTAGCATAACTGGTTATCTGGCCATTGTATTTTTTATACTTTATTTTAATAAACGCATACAACAACTCGAAAAAAATATCAGCACATACGAACTCAATAAAAATGAATTACTCTCCAACAAAGAATTGCTTGGACAACTTGAGCATTTTGATGCGCTAACTTCACTTCCTACTCGAATCTATTTCAGACAAGCCATGCAAAGAGCCTTGACACACGCAGCACGTTACAAAAAAATGCTCGCGTTACTCCATATCAAAATAGATCATCTACCTAATGAAGCAGACAACCTCATCCAAGAAATTGCGACCCGTATTACGACTATCTTACGCAAAGGCGATATTGTCGCCCGTCTCACAGAAGACCAATTCGCTATTTTAATCAATGATCTCGTACATCCTAAATACGCAGGACCTGTTGCTGAAAAAATTCTTCGCGCCATTCACGCACCTTACAATATCAACTCGCAAGAATTCAACTTAACTGCAAGCATAGGTATCAGCATATATCCTAGCGACGGAACAACACCAGAAAAAATTGAAGAAACCGCAGATACTGCATTACTCACGGCTAAACAAAGCGGTGGCAATGTTTTTAAATTTTTTACTAAAGAAATGGATATTCACGTACATGAACATGTACAAATGCAATCTGCTTTACGTAACTCTATCCCTAAAAATGAATTGACACTGTATTTTCAACCACAGTTTGAAATTAAATCTAATAAACTAGCTGGCATTGAAACATTGATTCGTTGGCAACATCCAGAACAAGGATTAATATTACCCGATCAATTTATTCCATTAGCCGAAGAATCGGGATTAATTATTCAAATAGGAGAATGGGCACTGCACGAGGCTTGTCGTATTTATCAATCTTGGCTCAAAGAAAATTATCAACCCGTACAGCTGTCTATTAATATTTCGGCCAAACAATTCCACCATCAAAATATTGCTAAATTACTTAAACCCCTATTACAGGATTATCAAATACCCGCTAGCTGTTTACAATTAGAAATAACAGAAACAACAGCCATGGAAAATGTAGCAATTACCGCCGAAAAACTAAAAGAAATTCACGCCCTAGGCGTTTGCATAGGCATTGATGATTTCGGCACAGGATATACCTCGATTGGCCATCTTAAACATTTTCCTATTCATACACTGAAAATTGATCAAAGCTTTATAAAAGATATTCCGAAAAGCCCCGATGATATGGCCATCACAATAGCCATTATTTCACTTGCACATAATCTAGGAATCAAAGTGGTTGGCGAAGGTGTTGAAACGCAGGAACAACTGCAATTTTTACGCCGCCATGATTGCGATATTGCGCAAGGTTTTCTTTTCGGCAAACCCTTAACACAAGATCAAATTATTAAATATTTTACTAAACGATGACATCCGAACCTTATACAAAAATCACAGGACTTAGCCACGACGGACGCGGTATTGCTATCGTTGATGGCAAAACAACTTTTTTACATGGCGCTTTGCCAGGTGAAACTGTCACTTATAAACTCACAAAAAAACACTCTCGCTACAATGAAGGCATTGCATTAACTATTTTAGAGCCTAGTAATGAACGCACCACTCCTACTTGCGAACATTTTCATATCTGTGGCGGCTGCAGCATGCAACATATGGAGGCAGATGCGCAAGTTCAACATAAAGAAGCGATTTTATTGGAACAACTTAAACATTTTGGCCATGTAACACCACAAACTATTTTGCCGCCCATCTCTGGAAATCCTTGGGGGTATCGACGCAAAGCACGTTTAGGTGTGCGCTATGTCAGAAAAAAAGAACGTGTACTGGTAGGTTTTCGTGAAAAATTCAGCAATTATTTGGCTGATATAAAAAATTGTCCGGTATTGCATCCAGCCATTGGCACACGCATCACAGAACTCGCTGAACTCATCGCAAGCTTGGCTCAATATGAACAAATCCCGCAAATTGAAATCGCGGTCAGTGATAGTGAAGTCGCACTGGTTTTTCGACATATGCAAACATTACCCGATACTGATCTCGAAAAATTACGTCGTTTTGGCCAGGCGCATCAATTTCATATTTTTTTACAGCCAGATTCTCCTGAATCCGTTTATCTACTTTGGCCTGAGAATAAAGATATTTTTTTGCATTATACTCTTCCACGTTACCAACTGAATTTTCAATTTCATCCACTCGATTTTACGCAAATTAATAGTGAAATTAATCCATTAATGATAGAACAAGCATTGAAATTATTAGATTTAAAAAAAGATGATGTGGTATTGGATTTATTTTGCGGGTTGGGAAATTTTACTTTGCCGATAGCAACGCTTGCAAAACAAGTAACAGGTATTGAAGGTGCAGAAACTATGGTTCAACGTGCAAAACAAAATGCTTTACATAATAAGATCACCAATGCGGAATTTTTTGCTGCCAACTTGATGCAACCCTCGCCACAATCCGCATGGATGCAAAAAAAATATGATAAAATTTTATTAGATCCACCACGTACAGGAGCAAAAGAAATTATTGAATATTTTTCACAATTCTCAGCAAAGAAAATTGTTTATGTCTCTTGTAATCCAGCAACGTTTGCCCGCGATGCAGGGGAATTAGTTCTGAAACACGGTTATCAACTAACCGCTGTGGGAGTGATTAATATGTTTCCGCATACGAGTCACGTTGAGGCGATGGGGTTATTCGAAAAAATTTAAAAATCTTTTGCCCTCACCCCGACCCTCTCCCGCTGAGCAATCCTCATACTTTTCTTTATCCCGCGGCGGGAGAGGGAGAATTAATGTGCGCTAGCAATCCCCTCTCCCGCCGCTAGCAGTCATGAAATAAAATGAACTCCATAGCGGGAGAGGGTTAGGGTGAGGGAAAATCAACTTACTTCTTCGCCGGATTCGTAAAATCTTGAATCAACGACTTCGCCGAAGGTACATACTTATTATTCATATCATTTAATGTGTCACCCACTTTGGATTTCAAAGTAGCCAATCCCGGTTGCACTAAATCGCCTAAGTATTTTACCGCCGGTTGAAATGAAATAACAAAACGAGATTGCGTCCACCAAGATTCTTGCTGAAACGGTGACAATTGAATTAAAAAGATTAACACCAAGTTGATAAGAAACCCGCGAAAAAAACCAAACACCCCGCCTAACAATCGATTGACAATACTCAACGATACAGCAGCAGAAACAAAATAATTGACAATAGAACCTATAATCAAAACCAATACAAACAACCCAATAAAACTTAATGCTATCGAAATAACTGATAACGACTGTGTCGCTTGTGAACCCATAGAGGAAACAGATGAAATCACTGCCTGCCCTGCCGACGAATCTGAGAAATACGCCGCCACACGTGTTGCAAATAAACTAGCAATGATAAAAGCCGCGACCCAAGTAGCAAGCGCAATCATTTCTTTGACAAACCCTCTACCCATCCCTGCAATGATAGAAATAAAAAAGATACCTAAGATAATATAATCGACCCAATTAAAGTCAGCCATGACAACTCTCCCTAAAGATTAAGCACCAATAATAAATAACCCCGAAATACCAACAATCCAGTGCGACAAAATCACACCGACCAAAGTACGATGTCTTGAAAACATCCAACCCCAAATCAAGCCCGAAAAAAACACAAACCCAATCACCAATAATTTTAAATGATAATGGGTCAAACTAAATAGTAAATTCGATAATAAAATAGAAGATGGAACAGTATTTTTACCAATTAAAAATTCCTGAAAAGATCCTTGCAATAAACCCCGCGCCATCAATTCCTGCAATGGCACAAACAGAAAATAAACTGACATCATTAACAAACTCGTCTTCAAAGGAAAAGTTCCAGCAAAAAACTCACCATCAAAAATAGCGCGATGCGCATAAGCAGGAAGAAACTGAATAAAACTAATTTTCATTACAACAAACAATGCAAATAAAACACCAGAAACAATCAATGCCTCCCTGACTGCAGGCTGCCATTCATTGAGAGTAATACCATAGACTTTTAACGGATAGCCTGAACGGTAAATAACAAAAATAGTTCCTAATGAAAATAAAATTAATTCAGGAATAGAAACCACCATGCTAGTCACAGTACGGAATTTTTGTTCATCCAAAAATTTCACTGCCAGTACATAAACTGCTAGCATCACCAGCGTATTAATAATCAAAACTCCCATAGCAACACGCGCTTTGGTGTGAACTAATTCTTTGCGTAAGGCATCAACTACCGCATCATTGGCGCTACGAATACGTTGGCCTAATCCTTTTGCCAGATTTTGAATCATAATGGAATAAAATGGCGGTTCAGAAACCAGTTCTTCTAATTCTTGTAATTTTGAGGTAATCTTTTTGTAACTGTGTTTTTCATCGGACAGTGATTGAATTTGTTTGACAGAAAACGCGTAAAAAACAGTACCCGGTTTACTCACTCTAACTGAGGCAGAACGTGGTGCATTATCCAATAAAGTCAGCTCACCAATCACAGCATTTGCTCCCAGTACAGCAAGATGGTGTTCTGTATTGCCATTGGCACAATCCTGCCTATAGACAACTACCTCACCTTGTTTAATGATGTATATTTGATCACTTACTTCATTTTCGCGAATAATTACATCGCCTGGTTCTGCATGTATGGTTTGTGCAACACCTAGCATTAACTGAATTTGATGTGGTGAAAACCCCTGAAATAAAGGATGCTCAGCAAAAACACGCAGTTTTTCTTCATCTTCGTCAAGCGACATGGGGTATTCCACTACTATCTCTATCGACCCATTTTAGCAGAACTTTTTACCCATGACACTATCGATGGTGTACAATCACTAAAAATAGCATCGACTCCCCAAGTCATTAACTCTTGTGCTCGTTCTGCTACATTGACCGTATAGGCTAATACTTTTCTGTGTGTTGCTTTAATCGCTGCAACAATTTCTGGACTCAAGATAGCTTGATTGACATCGATCAGTGCGTAATCTAACTTCTCTGCATGCGCTTGCCAATCCTCATGCCATTCATCTATTAACAATCCTAATGGCCAAGCTGCCGAATCTTTTCTCACCTCTTGTAAAATCGCCATTGAAAAACTAGAAATAAATAAATGAGGTAAATGCGTGCCATATTTTTTTAAAATGTCTAAAGTCTTTTTAACCGTAAGCGTTGTATCTATTTCTGTTGCTTTAATTTCAATATTAGCAGACACTCCTAATTGACCTAACAACAATAGCACTTCTTGAAAACGCGGTATTTTTTCACCGGCAAATTTTGGTGAAAACCAAGATCCCGCATCCATGGCCGCTAACTCAGCATAAGAATAATCTGCAACACTGCCTTGATTACCCGTAATTCGTAACAAATCAGTATCGTGAAAAACAACCACTTCCTGATCCTTAGACAACATCACATCAAATTCCACCCAGCGAAACCCTAAGGCATGTGCATTACGAAATGCCACCAGAGTATTTTCCGGCGCCGCTGCGCATGCACCGCGGTGGGCAATCACAGGAGGTGAAAATGTCAAAGATTTAATATCCATATTGTTCCAGCACAAACTTGCGCCCGTGCCCGCGTGCGAGCCCGCGGGCGTCTTTTTTCATCAACTTCAAATAAACATTGACAAGAAAAGACGGGCGCGGGCTCGCACGCGGGCACGGGCACGTAAAAAATCACCCGACAAAATTCCTAGAAACACTTATGCGTGCTATAGTATTCCTTACCTAATTACGTATTATATGTAACCCGTATGACAACCGCAAACTTTTCCACCCCCCACCCAGCCTACGTCATCAACCAAATGATGAAAGCAAACCCACGTCCCATCCTCATTATTACACCAGATACCCCAACTTCCGATCGTCTAGAATACGAATTACAATTTTTCCAATCTGATTTACCTTTAATCGCTTTTCCCGATTGGGAAACCTTGCCATACGATCATTTTTCACCACACCAAGATATTATTTCTGGACGTTTGTCTGCCTTATTCCAATTACCCTCATTAAAAAAAGGCATAGTATTAACTTCCATCTCAACATTGATGCACCGCCTCAGCCCCAGAGAATACCTAGAAGGCAATACTTTTTTATTACACACCAAAGACAAATTAAATTTGGATGAATTCCGCAAGCGCCTAACTAAAGCCGGTTATCGCGCAGTCACTGAAGTCAGAGAACACGGCGAATTTGCTGTACGTGGTGCTATTTTTGATTTATTTCCTATGGGGAGT
>Ga0207071_1059_pt1 | contig 19138 bp, 17 predicted proteins | sample Alteio_BWMinHeat_67_FD_153531 | JGI IMG/M metagenome (GOLD analysis project Ga0207071, IMG submission 153531) | Enriched cells from forest soil in Barre Woods Harvard Forest LTER site, Petersham, Massachusetts, United States -... | ecosystem: Environmental > Terrestrial > Soil > Temperate forest >...
TGCGGAACGACTTGCTGCGGCCTTGCTCTGGACGCTGCGTGTGGGGAAGTACGATTACCGGGGCTGACTCCCGGCGCGGCGCCGCCACGATGGAGGCGGAGACTTCGCGGCGCTTCAGCTTGACCGAGAGCGTGCGCTCGATGCGGCCGATCTCGGAGCGTTCGCTGCGGGTGGCGAAAGTGGAAGCGGTGCCCTTGGCTCCGGCGCGTCCCGTGCGTCCGACGCGGTGGATGAAATCCTCGGGGACCTGCGGAAGGTCGTAGTTCACCACGTGAGAGATACCCTCGACGTGAATTCCGCGGGCGGCGACGTCGGTGGCGACGAGCACGCGGTAGTAGCCATCCTGGAAGCCTTTGAGGGCCTGGATGCGCTGGTTCTGGCTGCGGTCACCATGGATAGCGGCTGTCTTGAAGCCCTGCTGTCCCAGTTTCTTGGCCAGCTTATCGGCGCCGTGCTTGGTGCGGGAAAAGACCAGGAAGCTTCCCTTCTCTTCGTTGAGCAGCATTTCGAGCAGACCGAATTTGCGATCCTGCTCGACTTCGAAGAGGTGCAGGTCGACGTGGTCGTTGGGTTTGGTGATTGAGCCCAGTTCGATGCGCACCGCGTTGCGAACGTGGGTTTCGACGAGTTGTCTAACGGAGGATTCGAGCGTGGCGGAGAAGAGCAGTGTCTGCCGCTCGGCCGGCATGGCGGCGATGATGCGCTTGATGGTAGGCAGGAAGCCCATGTCGAGCATGCGATCGCTCTCGTCGAGGATCAGCATCCGAACGGTGGCCAGGTTGACGAGGCCGCGGCTCATGAAATCGTAGAGACGGCCGGGGGTGGCGACCAGGATACCGGCGCCGCCGCGGATATCGCGGAGCTGTGTGCGTTCATTGAGTCCGCCGACCGCGACCGCGGCGCGAACGCCGGTGCCGCGCGCGATCATCAGAAGCGCTTCGTTGATCTGGAGTGCGAGCTCCCGGGTGGGCGTGAGAATCAGGGCGCGAATGCCCGGTGTGCGCGGTTCAGTGGACAGCAACTGAATGGTTGGAAGCAGGAAGGCCAGCGTCTTGCCGGTCCCGGTCTGGGCGGTGGCGACGATGTCTTTGCCGGCGAGCGCGGGCTCGATAGCCAAGCTCTGGATGGGGGTTGGCTCGGTGAAGTTGTTCTTCGCGAGGTTGCTCTTCAATTGAGCGGAAAGGGGCAATTCAGAGAAATTTGTCATCTAGTAGTTGTGTTTAAAGAAGGGAATCAGCTCAGCCGACTTTCGTTTACAAGGAAGGAAGGGTCGCGGATCTACTTCAGCAGTTCCCAGTATAGCGCACTTTTCCACGGGGTGCTGGCGACGCAACCGTGTTAACATCAATTCTCGCGTTTGACCGGCAACGCGAACCCCTTCCGCAGCTTGCCGGGCAACTGAAATATGAGATTCGGATTTCCCAGTACGCTTGGCGCGTTGCGTCTTTCCGGTCTATTCGTCATTCTGCTTATCGCGAGCTCATGCCACAGGAGCGGGATGCCTTCGCGGATCGAGAACATCCCCGCGGATCTGGCGAATCCCGAATTGCAGGTGTACGGCATCGACCCGGATGGCTGGATGGAAGGCACCTCATCGCTTCTCCTGGACCTGCCCAGTGACGCACGTTCTCTGACGCTTCGAGGAATGGTACCCAAGATCGGTGACGCCCCGTTCGTGTCGGATGTGGAATTGCGCCTGGATGACAAGGTGCTGGCCCGGCAATCGATTGGCCCCGGCGATTTTAAGTTGTCGGCGCCTGTCAGTGGAGCGCCCGGCAAGCACCGGATTACGTCGGTATTCGGCGCCACACAGGCCCTTCCCGGCGGGGACGGCCGGGTTGTGGGCGGGCGACTGCAGTTCGTCGGCTTCGATGCGGTTGCGGTTCCGGTACCTTCTGTTCAGTCGGATATCGTTAAGGGCGTCCGCTTGCGTTTGGGTAACGGTTGGGGCGCGCTGGAGACCTTTCAAAACGAGACGTTCCGGTGGGTCGGAAATGACGCCCAAGTTCAGCTAGCTCCGGTTGCGGCCACGAGAGTGGAATTGTCCATTCGGGCCGAAGCCGGACCTGGCATCGGCTCGACGATCTTCCTCCTGGAGGCGCGCGATCCCGCGGGCAAACCGGTCGTCACGGCGCGGGTTCAGGGCCGCAGTACCGTTCGATTGTCTCTCCCCGTGGAGCCAGGTAAGCCTGGCGAGTTCCGCCTTCACGTCGAGGGAGGCGGCAAGACGATCGCAAACGATCCGCGGATCTTGAATTTCCGGGTCTTCGAGATCTCCGCCGAACCCAAGCCCGCCCAGTGAGAGCGTTGGACTTCGCGAATGATCATTTGAGCTGCACTCCTCATGTTCCGGGAAGGTGCCTCGCGGGAATTGAGGGCTCCGGCCCATTGCGTTATACTGTGGAATTCAATTTGGTGCCTGGAAAGATCCTCCTCTGCGCACGCCTTTCGTGTCTCGGTTGATTGCGCCGCGTGGGTTCGATCTGCTCCTTTAGATAGACGGGTGAAATTGCTATGAAACGAGTTCTGGTTACTGGAGGCGCAGGCTACAAGGGCTGCGTACTCGTCCCGAAATTGTTGAATGCCGGGTACGAGGTCGTGGTCTACGACATGATGCTCTTTGGATCGAAAGGTTTGCCGTCGCATGCGAACCTGGAGATCGTCGAGGGCGATATCCGGGATATTGCACGGTATTCTTCGGCGGTCAAAGGCTGTGACTTTGTGATTCACATGGCCTGTATCTCGAACGATCCGAGCTTCGAGTTGGACCCGGAACTGAGTAAGACTATCAACTACGAGTGCTTTGAGCCTTTAGTTATTGCTAGTAAACAGGCGGGCGTACGGCGTTTCGCGTACGTGTCGTCCAGTTCGGTTTATGGTGTCAGCGACGCTCCGGACGTGACCGAAGAACACCCCCTGGTGCCGCTCACGGACTACAACAAGTTCAAAGGCATGTGCGAACCACTACTGCTCCGTCACGCGTCGCCGGACTTTGTTCCGGTGATCCTGCGTCCGGCCACCGTTTGCGGCTACTCGCCGCGCATGCGCTTCGACCTGACGGTCAACATTCTGACTAATCATGCCGTCAATCGCGGTTTGATCACGGTATTCGGCGGCGCACAGAAACGGCCGAATATCCATATCGACGACGTCACGGAGCTGTATGTAAAGATGCTGGAGTATCCGGACGAGTTGATTGCGGGCGAGATCTTCAATGCCGGGTACGAGAATCACACGGTTTCGCAACTTGCCGAGATTGCGAAGTCGGTCGTGGAACGCGAGTTCCCCGAGAAGGCACCCATCCGCATCGAGACCACCACGTCGAACGACAACCGTTCGTACCATGTCAGTTCGCGCAAGATCGCGGAAAAACTGAAGTACCGGCCGGCGCGGACGATCGACGATGCAGTGCGCGACCTATGCTGCGCGTTCAAGGCCGGCAAGTTTCCCGATAGCATGACCAACGAAGAGTATGTCAACGTGAAGACCGTCAAGAAGCTGGAGTTACAGTGAGTAATTCCCGGCAAATCGCGGTAGTTACGGGCGGCGCTGGCTTCATCGGCAGCCACATGGTAGACCTGCTCGTCGCCGAAGGTTTTCGGGTTCACGTGATCGACAACCTCACGGGCGGCAGGTTGCTCAATCTGGAGCACCACAAAACGAACCCGGACGTGGTTTTCGAGCGGAAGGACATCCGCTCCCTGGCCGCTGACGATGCGCTGTTCAGCGGCGCAAAATATGTGTTTCACTTCGCGGGCATTGGCGACATCGTGCCTTCGATCGACCGGCCGCTCGACTATATGTCGACCAACGTGCTCGGCACGGCACACGTCCTCGAAGCGGCGCGCGCGGCCGGCGTCACGAAACTCGTTTACGCAGCGTCGTCATCATGCTACGGCCTCGCGGAAGAGTTGCCCACTACCGAGTCCGCACCAATCCGGCCGCAGTACCCCTACGCGCTGAGCAAATACCAGGGCGAACAGGCGGTGCTGCATTGGGGAGAGATCTACCGGCTTCCCGTGAATATCATTCGGATTTTCAATGCTTACGGAACGCGTTCGCGCACCACGGGCGCGTACGGTGCGGTGTTTGGCGTCTTCCTGGCGCAAAAACTGGCGGGTAAGCCGTTGACTATCGTCGGCGACGGCACACAGACCCGCGATTTTCTGTACGTCACGGACGTCGCGCGCGCTTTCTATGCGGCCGCCTGTACCAAGATCCAGCAGCGGATTTACAACCTTGGGGCAGGCAGCCCTCAATCCGTGAACCATTTGGCGGATCTCCTGGGCGGTGAGCGGATTGAGTTGCCGAAGCGGCCGGGCGAACCCGATTGCACGTGGGCCGATATCAGCAGAATTCGCACGGAACTAGGGTGGACACCGCAGGTTCGTTTCGAGGACGGTGTAAAGACCATGCTCGAGAACATCGAATACTGGCGTGAGGCGCCGGTGTGGGATCCTTCTTCCATCGCGGAGGCGACGAAAACCTGGTTTGCTTTCCTGGATAGGGGACAAACGGAGGCGGCATCATGACGCCGGCAGAACAGTCGCTATTTGAACGCAAGATCAAAACCCCGGAACAACTGCGCGAATTGCTCGGGCCCGCGCCCCGCGAGCGCAAGACGATCATGTGCCACGGGACGTTCGACCTGGTCCACCCCGGTCACGTCCGCCACCTGATCTACGCCAAGAGCAAGGCTTCCATTCTCGTCGCCAGCCTCACCTGCGACGCTCATATACAAAAGGCCAATCACCGTCCCTTCGTCCCCCAGGAATTGCGCGCCATGAACCTCGCGGCGCTCGAAGTGGTGGACTACGTAGTCATCGACTACAACCCGAAGCCGCTCGAAAACCTGCGCATCATCCAACCGGATTACTTCGCCAAGGGCTACGAGTACAATCAAGGTGGAATCCACCCCAAAACGCTCGAGGAAAAGGACGTCGTGGAAGCTTATGGCGGCGAGCTGCTTTTCACGCCCGGCGATATCGTCTACTCCTCATCCGCAATTATCGAGACCAGCCCGCCGAATCTGGCGTACCACAAACTGAGTTCGCTGATGGACGCGGACGGCGTGTCTTTCGATGATCTGCGCAAAGTGGTGGGCTCGTTGAAGGGGACGAGGGTCCACGTGGTTGGCGATACGATCGTCGATACCTATTCCTATTGCACCCTGATCGGCGGTAATACCAAGACACCTACGTTCAGCTTGAAGTTCGACCACAAGGTTGATTTCGTGGGTGGCGCCGCAGTGGTCGCAAGGCACATGAGGAAGGCGAACGCCGAGGTGACGTTTACCACGGTGCTGGGCAATGATCCGCTCAAGGATTTCGTTTTAGCCGATCTGGAAGCGCTGGGAGTCCACTGTAACGCGGTCATCGACCCTACACGGCCGACAACCCAAAAGAACCTGTTCACCGTAGGCGGGTACCGATTGCTGAAGGTTGATTCAGTGGACAACCGGTCGATTTCCGACAAGGTGTCGGCTACTTTTGTTCGTCACATCTCCGAAACGCCGGCCGACGCCGTGGTGTTCAGCGATTTTCGTCACGGCGTGTTCAATGGTTCGACCATCCCTCAGCTTACGAAAGCCATTCCGGAAGGACCGCTGCGGATTGCCGATAGCCAGGTCGCCACGCGGTGGGGAAACATCTTGGACTTTCAGGGGTTCGACCTGATCACCCCGAATGAGCGGGAAGCGCGCTTCGCGTTGGGAGATCAGGATTCGACCGTTCGTCCGCTCGCGCTCGACCTGTTCCGAAGAGCTGCCTGCAAGCACTTGATTTTGAAAATGGGTGAGCGCGGGATCATCACGTATCGAACACCGGACCCCGATGTGCGTTCGTTCTTCACCATAGATTCATTCGCCGAGCATGTAGTGGATGCTGTGGGGGCCGGCGACGCGCTACTGGCCTACGCGACACTCGCCTTGGTGGTTTCCAAGAGCCCTCTGATCGCGTCGATTCTCGGCTCGGTAGCGGCTGCGATGGCTTGCGAGCGCGACGGTAACAATCCGATCGGGCCGGAGGAGGTTCTCGGCCGCCTGGACCGGGTGGAGAAACAGACTCAGATGCAACCTGTGCCTGCGCTCTCCACGGGAGCGAATCTCCGTTGAGGGTCATTGTCATCGGCCTTGGCATTCAGGGGAAAAAGCGCCTCGCGAACGCCGGCAGCGAGGCGGTCGCCACCGTGGATACGGTGCAGGCGCAGGCCCAGTATCGAACCGTCGAAGAGGTGCCCCTGGACCAGTATGATGCGGCCCTGGTGTGCACTCCCGATGCCGCCAAGTTGCCGATTCTGCGCTATCTGCTGAGTCATGGCAAGCATGTCATGGTGGAAAAGCCACTGCTGGGCGACCGGCCAGAGGATCTGCCGGAACTCGACGCGCTGGCACGAGAGCGAAATGCGGTGTGCTACACCGCTTACAATCACCGCTTCGAGCCGCATATCGCGAACCTGAAACAGGTGCTGGATTCCGGCCGCATCGGCAAGGTGTACAACGCGCGTTTTTTTTATGGCAACGGTACGGCCCGCGATGCGCGGAATTCTCCGTGGCGGGACAAGGGTTTTGGAGTGTTGCCGGATCTGGGTTCTCATCTCCTGGATACCGTACTCTTCCTGTTCGGACCGGTGGATGGCCCGTGCCGGACCTGGCGCTCCGACCGCTTCGAGAATCGTGCCTACGACCGGTTTCTGTTCGGTTTCCATGGCCCCTTGCCGGTCGACTGCGAGATGACGATGCTCTCGTGGCGGAATACGTTTCACGCCGATGTTTACGGGGAGTTGGGGAGTGCGCACATATATTGCCTCTGCAAATGGGGACCCAGCACGCTAACCGTGCGGCGCAGGATCCTGCCCAGCGGGCGCCCTGACGAAGAAGCGAGTACGCTGGTGTGCCCGGACCCGACTTGGGCGATCGAATATGAACACTTCAAGTCGCTCTGCAAGGCGCCTTCTTCGAATCTCCAGAACGATATCTGGATTCAATCGAGACTGCAGGAATTGACGGCGGCACTGGCGTGAGCACGAACCACAGCATCGGGTTCGCCGGGTTGTCGCACCTGGGAATCATCTACAGCATGGCCACGGCAGTCCGAGGGTTTTCGGTGCTGGCTTTCGACGAACGCGAAGGCTTGGCCACGGAGTTGACCGCGGGCCGGTTCCCGGTTTCGGAGCCGGGTCTGGACGAGGCCTTCCGGGCGCATGGCAAGCGTCTGCAATACACGGCCGATCCAAAGGCGCTGGCGCAGTGCGGGTTGATTTTTATCACGCTCGATGTCGCCACCGACGCGAGCAACAATAGCGATCTGACAGCACTTGAGAATCTGATCGACCGGGTGGCTTCCATCGCGGGCGCGGATACTACGATCGCGATCATGAGCCAGGTGCCTCCTGGTTTCTGCCGAAAACTGGCCGGCAAGCTTGGCTCCAGGCTGTACTACCAGGTGGAAACGCTCGTCTTCGGCAATGCCGTGGAGCGCGCGATCAACCCGGAGCGTTATATGGTGGGCTGCGGCGACCCCGCGGAGCCGTTCCCTGCGCTCTATCAAACGTTTCTGCAAGCGTTCGGCTGCCCCGTGCTGCCCATGCGGTTCGAAAGCGCCGAGCTGTGCAAGATCGCCATCAACTGCTTTCTGGTCTCGTCCGTGACCACGACCAATATGCTCGCGGAGATCTGCGAGGGGATCGGAGCAGACTGGTCTGAATTGGCGCCCGCACTGCGTCTGGACAGGCGCATTGGACCCTATGCCTACCTGAGCCCCGGCCTTGGCATTGCGGGCGGAAACCTGGAACGCGACTTGGTCACCATTCAGCGGATCGCCGGTCAATTCGGCTCCGATGCGGGGGTGGTCACCGCGTGGCAGCGGAACAGCGTCTATCGCCGGGATTGGGTGTTGCGCCGCCTCTTCGAGGTAGGGCTGCTGGAACGGCCCGCGGAATCCACGCTCGCCGTCTGGGGCCTTGCGTATAAACAGGACACCCACTCCATCAAGAACTCGCCGTCCCTCGCGCTGCTGCGTTCACTTTTCGATTACCGCTGGCAGGCATACGATCCCGCCGCGATCATCCCGACGGCCGATTTTCCGCGTGTGCGCGTCTGCTCCTCCGCTCTGGAAGCGGCCCGGGGCGCCGATGTGCTGATCGTCATGACGCCGTGGAAGGAGTTCGCCTCGGTGCCGCTCGATGGCTTGACCACCCCGCATGTCCTTGACCCATACGGCGTCCTGGACGGCAACCGCTGCCGCGAACTCGGCCTCCAATACGCCCGCCTGGGAGCTTGAATATGCTGGTTCACAAACACTCAACCCCGCTCAAACCTGCCCGCGTGGTGATCCTCGGCGCGGGCGGCTTTCTTTCGCCCGAACTGACGCGCTTGCTCGCCGCGGACGGCGTGCCCACGCGCGCCATCGGTAGCCGCGAGATCGACCTGACCGCCGCCGATGCCGGCGAGCGCCTGGCCGCCGAACTCCGGCCTGACGACGCTGTGATCATGGCCGCGGCCCTGACTCCGGATAAAGGCCGCGATATCGCCACGCTCATGAAGAATTTGAGAATGGCGGAGAGCGTCTGCGCCGCGATTGGACGCTCCAAACCGGCGCACTTCGTGTACATCAGTTCCGACGGCGTTTACGATGCGCGCTTTTCTTCGCTGCTTACGGAGGAATCCACATGCGAGCCGGCCGACCTCTATTGCCTGATGCACATCGCCCGCGAGCGCATGCTGGAGCAGAGCTGCCGCGCCGCCGCGGTGCCGCTGGGTATCGTGCGTCCCTGCGCCATCTACGGTCCCGGGGACACGCACAATAGCTACGGCCCGAATCGCTTCGTTCGCACCGCGCTCAAGGATGGCAAGATCACCCTTTTCGGCGGAGGGGAGGAATGCCGGCATCATGTTCACGTCACTGACGCGGCGAAGATTTCTATCCTGTGCCTGCTGCACGGGAGCACCGGCGTGATCAACGCCGCGACGGGCGAAGCGGTTTCGTTCCGTGAGGTCGCTGAAAAGATCGCCGCGGTGATCGGCAACGTCGCGGTAGAGAAGACTCCACGGGCGAACCCAGTGACCCACCGGCATTTCGATAGCTCGGCCCTGGCGCTGGCATTCCCCAGCTTCCGCGCGACCTCGTTGGACGACGGCCTGGCTCAGGCCATCGAGCGTTCGCAGGGCCTGTGATGACCAGCCAATCCAGCCCGGTGTGCGGCGTGGTGTTGCTGCGCAGCGATGGAGCCGCACTGCTCCAATTGCGCGACGATCGGCCGGATATTCAGGATCCCGGAATATGGGTCTTCCCCGGCGGCCATGTGGAAGCAGGCGAATCGCCCGAAGCAGGAGCGGTCCGGGAGTTCCTCGAAGAAACCCGGTACCAGTGCGAGGGACTTCAGCTTTTGGTGTCATTCGAAGCTCGCGCCGTCGGTTACCCTGGAGAGTACCCGATCATCTTTTTTTGGGCGCGTTTTGACGGCAAGCAGCGAATCGAATGTTGCGAGGGTCAGGAACTACGGTTTGTCAGTCGTGACGAAGTACCGCAGTTGCCTCGGCGGGAATATTTAACAAGCGTATGGGACCAGGCGCTCCAGGCGAGCGGCATCCAACCGGAAACGAGGAGTAAATGAAAGCAATCGAAATCGGCCATCGAACCATCATGGACATCGGCCGCTACCAGGACCTGGAGATTGCGGGTATGGATACCGCTCTGCTCTTGTCCTTGTTCCGGCAGATGCTACGCTTACGGCGGACCGAGGAGGCTCTGGTTCAGGAATACCATCCGGCCGATGAGATGCGCTGCCCGATCCACTTCTGCATCGGGCAGGAGTCAGTGCCCGCCGCGCTCTCGCAACTCGTGGAATCCGACGACTATCTCTTCAGCCATCACCGCTCGCACGGCTACTACTTCGCAAAGGGCGCCCCTCTCCGCGAGTTGTTCGCGGAAATTTACGGCAAAGCGACCGGCGCCAATCGCGGCCAGGCGGGGTCGCAGGACATCTCCCACCAGGACTCCCGCTTCTATAGCGGAGCCATTCTCGCGGGCGCGATTTCGCTAGCGGCCGGGGCGGCTTTTGGTCTACAAACCGCGGGAAGCCGTAACATCGCCATCTCAGGTTTCGGTGAAGGCGCGACCGACGAGGGCGCGTTCTGGGAGGCCGTGAGCTACGCCGGCGCCAGGAAACTCCCACTCTTGCTGGTTTGCGAAAACAACCGTTACGCTACCTACTCGGACCAGTTGAAGCGCCACGCCACGGACAACATCTGCGAGCGCGTCGCGGCGTTTGGCGTCCGCTCGCGGCGCATCTTCGGCAACGATGTGGCGCTCACCTGGCGTACCTTGCGCGAAGAAATGATGCGCGTCCGCGAGGGCCTCGGCCCTTCCCTGGTGGAGGCGTACACGTACCGCTGGAACAGCCATGTCGGCCCTGAAGACGATGGCGCCAATAACTACCGGACTGCTGCGGAGATGCAGTTCTGGAAGGACAACTGTCCGATCGTGCTGCTGGAAGAAAAGTTGAGCGCCGCTGGGGTGCTGACCCAAACAGCAAGGGAGACCATGGAGCGCGAGATTGCCGCCGAAATCGACGAAAACTTCCGCTTCGCCAAAGAGAGCCCTTTCCCCGGCGAAGCCGATTGGCACGCCATGAACTGGAACGACGCCAGCCCCGAAGCCGACCGCTTGCTGGGCACTTCCTTTGAATCGGACTTCGACCAATACCAACCCGAAGCCAAGCTGGAGCCGTACTAGAATGAACCGTCCTCTTTCCTACGCCAAAGCGATTAATGAAGCGTTGCGCCAGTCCATGGAGCTTTCCGAGAGCGTAGTCGTTCTCGGCCAACTCGTGGACTATAAGTCCGGGATCTTCGGGACTACCTCCGGGCTGTTCGATCAGTTCGGCCCACGTCGCGTACTCGATTTTCCGGTCGCCGAGAACCTGATGACCGCAACCGCCATGGGCTCCGCATTGACCGGATTGCGCCCCGTGATTGTCCACCAGCGACTGGATTTCATGATCTATTCCCTGGACGCCATCACGAACTGGATGTCGCTGTGGCACTTCAAATCGGCCGGGAAGTCGAACATGCCGGTCACCATCCGCGCCATTGTGGGCAAGGGTTGGGGCCAGGGGCCGCAGCACTCCAAGAGCTTGCACGCCTGGTTCGCACATTTGCCGGGTCTCCGTGTCGCCGTGCCGGCCACCGCGGACGATGCCAAGGGCCTGCTGATGGAGAGTATCTTCAGCGAGACACCCGCGATCTTCATCGAAGGGCGTGGCCTGTTCTCCATGACGGCCAACGTTCCGGACAAGCCCTATCGCGTGCGCTTCGGCAAAGGCGTGGTCCGGCGCGCCGGCTCTGATGTCACGCTAGTGGCGATTGGCACCATGGTTCCCGTGGCGCTGCGCGCGGCAGCCACACTGGAAGCGGAAGGCATCGACGTCGAGGTGTTCGACCCCCGAACGCTCGCGCCGCTGGACCGTGAGGGGATCTTCACATCGGTTGAGAAGACCCGCCGCCTGGTTGTGGCCGACCCCGCCTGGCAGAGTTTCGGCGCCGCCGCCGAGATCATCGCCAGCGCGGCGGAGCGTTTCGCCGGTGAGTTTCGGGCCAACCCCAGGCGTTTTTCCCTGCCTGACAGCCACACCCCGATGAGCTCCGCCCTGGAGAAGCAGTATTACGCCGAGGACGCGGTCCTGGCCGATACCATCCGGAAGATGATGTGATCGCATGGCGCATATCGACATCCTGAACGAAATCCATCAAGCGTCCAAGCGCGACTACCTCTCGCGAGTGCTTGCAGGCAACAAAGCCGATTTCGCAACTCTCGCCAAGAAATTTGACGTGGAGTATTGGGATGGAGACCGCAATACAGGGTACGGCGGGTACCGTTACGACGGGCGCTGGCGCGCGGTGGCCCAGCGCTTGGCCGACCTCTACAAACTGAAGCCGGGCGATCGCATTCTGGACGTCGGCTGCGGCAAGGGCTTCCTGCTATACGACCTCACGCAAGTCGTGCCGGGCGTGGAGATTCAGGGTATTGACGTCTCCTCCTACGCGCTGGGGCATGCCAAAGAGGAAATCGCGGCGGCCCTCCAGTTGGGAAATGCGACCGCCCTGCCGTATCAGGATCGCAGCTTCGACCTGGTGGTCGCTATCAACACTCTGCACAATCTTCCCATCGATGGACTGTATGCCGGCCTGCGCGAGATCGAGCGCGTCTCCCGGGGGAACAAGTATATTGTGATGGATAGCTATCGGAACGAGCAGGAGAAGGTGAACCTGCTCTACTGGCAACTGACCTGTGAATGTTTTTTTACGCCGGCCGAATGGGAGTTCATCTTCGAACAAGCCGGGTATACAGGGGACTATGGCTGTGTCTATTTCGAATAAGGCCGCAAAGGTAGGGCGGATGCGATGATGAAACCCGAATCAGAAAAGCACTTGGACGCGGCCACGCGTGAACCGCAATATCAGCGCTCGATCGATTTGGTCGCAGCGAAGGGCCTGACCACGTTCGGGCTCATGACCAACCAGGCGTGGCAGGACGACCCGCGCCACGTGGTCTTCACCCTGGCGCGGTACAAATTCGTGGCCAAGATGTTGTCGGGCAGGTCGAATGTACTTGAGATCGGATGCGCGGACGCATTTGGTACGCGGTTGGTGGTACAGGAGGTGAAGCGCCTCACCGCGACGGATTTCGACCCGGTTTTCGTCGCGGACGTCCTGCGGCGCATGGACGACCGTTGGAAATTCGACTGCATGCAGCACGATCTGTTGGCGGGGCCAATCCCTGGTTCGTTCGACTCGGCCTACGCTCTGGACGTGATCGAGCACATCAATCCGAGCGACGAAGATGTCTTCGTCAGCAACATCGTCAAATCGCTGACACGGGAAGGCGTGCTGATTCTTGGCACCCCATCGCTGGAGTCTCAGGCACACGCTTCGCCTCCGAGCAAGGCGGGGCACGTGAACTGCAAGACGGGTAAGAGCCTGCGTGCACTCATGGAACGCTATTTCCACACTGTCTTTATGTTTTCCATGAATGACGAGGTGGTGCACACGGGCTTCGCTCCGATGGCGCACTATCTGATCGCCATTGGCTGTACCCAACGGGAGCAGTGGCAGGGGCGGTAGAATCTCGTGATCGAAAACCCTGACCTCGTCCAAAACCCGATCGATTTGACCATCGTGATTCCCTGTCTGAACGAGCAGGATAACATCGCGGCGACGCTGGACACAGTGGCTCTCGCCATGAGCGGTCTGCAGTTCACGTACGAAGTGCTCGTAATTGACGACGGCTCCGTTGACGCAACGGTCTCCACCGTGAAGGAGTATGCGGACGCTCATCCGGGCATGCCCATCCGGTTGCACAAGAATGTCAGGAACCAGGGGCTGACACGCTCCTACGTCGACGGGGCATTTCTGGGGAGGGGCAAATACTACCGGTTGGTTTGCGGCGACGACGTCGAGCCCGCTTCGACACTCACCGCGGTGTTTCAGGAACTGGGCAAAGCGGACATCGTGATTCCCTACCACGGCGAGGTTCCTGGAAAGACGCCGCTGCGGCGCGCCCTCTCGCAATGCTACACACGGGTGGTGAATTCTCTAAGCGGTCACCACGTCCGCTACTACAACGGCATGGCGCTGCATCTGCGGTACAACGTCATGCGCTGGGGCCCGTATTCCTTCGGCTTCGGCTTTCAGGCGGAGTTGATCACACGCCTGCTCGACGAAGGCGCAACGTATATCGAAATCCCCGTTAAAGCCGTGCACGTTGAAAAGAAAGGCAAGAACTCCGCGCTCAGCGTCCGGAATTTCCTCTCTGTCGGGCACACGTTGCTGGAAGTCTTCATCCGGCGCGTTCGCAAAGGCGCATTCAAGAGATGACGGGCCGGTCGAAGACCTCCCGCCTTGGCCAAGGCGCCAGCCGTTGTATTATCATGGAGCATCCAGGCCTTCAGACGAAGTTCCCTCCCGAAGGGTCAGAGACGTGATTTCAATGCGCCACCTGATAAGCAACGTTTGGCAGCGGCTACCATGGCGTGCCTTGGCGCGTTGGTGGGCGGTGGGCATTGCGTTTCTGGTGATCGGGCTGGGCATGCTCTATGTCCTGCGGGACCTGTTGAAGTTGCCGTTGCTCGCCTGCACCCTCATCACAGCCGAATCGACCACGATCATCCGGTATTTCATCAACGATCTCTGGGTTTTCAAGGAGCGCCGTCTCAGTCTAGTCCGGCTTTGGCAATTCCATGTCGCCAATATCGCCGGCTTCGTCATATGGTCGGCGGTTGTGAATGTCCTGCCTCGCTTCGGTGTCCACTATCTGATCGCGTCGGCCGCGGGTACAGCGTGCTCGGTTGTGTCGAGCATGGCCACTAACTTTCTTTGGATTTGGGGAAAACGAGCTAAAGGGGCATCTGAGCATGCGCCGCAGTCGGCAGACGCAGTGCCCGAGGTAACCGATGCAGGTTAAGTGTGGTTCCCGGTTGATTACGACAGCTGGTAGGTCGCTGTTTACAACGGCCGATGCGCCGGTTACACGCAGCTCGCATTTTTAGCGATCGAACCATGCCAGCTCTTCTCTTGACGTTGGTCCTATTCCTGTTCCTGATGCTGCTTGGTAAGGCCATCCTGGTAGCGCTGAATTTCAAATTTCCGATTCTACGCAGTTGGCTTCTCGCCCCATCCATCGGCCTGGCCGCAATCGTGCTGCTCGTTCTCAATCTCAACCAGGCTGGGCTGCCGATCGGGTCTTTCGCCTCCTGGCTCATCGTCGTTCTCTCGGTTTTCATCATCGGAGTCTTTTGGAGGCGGCGCCCGGTGTGGCCATGGAAGCAGTTGGGCGCCATCGTTGCCATCGCGATGGTGGCGCTTGCCTATACCTGCTGGCCGATGTTCTTCTACGGATTTCGATGGGTAGGATATCTGAACGCCGACATGGGCACATATTGTCTGGACGCACTTCGGACGATGCACACTGGATTCTACAGAGTTCCCACGCGACTCGAGTTGATGGGCAGGGACTATTCCCTTTACTTCTGGTTTCACTATGCCGTCGGCCTTTTCCGTTGCGGAGGCGATCTCTTCCTTGGTTGGGTCGCTTCCGTGACGGGCACAGAACCGATCAGGGTTTCCATGCCTGTGGTGGGGGCTACGAACATGGCGGAGATTTTCGCGGGAGTCTCGCTGGTTCTCGTAAACGCCAAGGCACGCAGATCGGCGATCCTTACCGGGTGCCTCTTGGCCGTGAGCCCATTAATGGCCTTTGGCGCCATGGCTCAGCTCCTGCCTCAGATCAGCGGCCTAGCGCTCCTCTTCAGCCTTTGCGCGTTGTGTATGCGGCCATTGGCTTACGGGCGGGAAGCCATTTGGAAATCAGGCCTTCTCATCGCATTGGTGGGGACTGCCTGCTGCATCTGCTATCCCGAAGTGCTCCCATTTGGCGCCCTTGCCATTGCGGCCTACCACGGCTTTCAAGTCATCCGCCGCCGTCAGGCGCTTCGCCCTGCGATAACAATCGCAGGCGCTATCGCTGCCCTCTTCATACTTATTGCGAGGCAGACGCTCCTTACGGCGATCGGCACCGTCCTGTTTATCGTCTCTGCAACCAAGGAAGCCACCGGGGCCACTGACTTCGATACAGTCCTCGATCCCAGCATGTTCGCATCCATGTTCGGGATTCAACTCTACTACGGCGCGCGCTCCGATCCGTGGACTTCGCTCGCCATTCTTCTGGGTGCTGTTTTGTTTTTCGCAGCGGTCGTCATAGCCGCCCGGCACTCCCTTCAAGGCCGTCCGATAGCGTTCCTGCTATTGGTCATGCTGTGTGTGGGTGGCAAGCTGTTTCAAAGTCACTCCGCATTCGGCGTGTTCAAGTTGTTCATGTACGGCCAGCTCGTGCTCCTCTATTCTGTCGCCGTGTTCTGCCTCTGGCTGGCTGGCAAGAGGTACTACCTTGCGGCGGGAGCTTGTTACTTGATCGCCACGGCCTGGACTGGGTACGTTTATATCGCAGGTTCAACGGACTTCCGCCTCGAGGAGTCCATGACTTTGCCGCATATCGTACGGGCAGACGTCAGGAACATTAAGCTGCCGCAGGATGCGCCGACGATCGTAGATACTCCGAATATGTCGGGCGACTTCCTGATTGCTGCCGCCGGCGTCGGAAGCACGCTTGAATGGGCTGACTACAACATTTTTAGAGCGTTTAGCAAGCCGCTGATATCGGAAGAGTTGCTCCGTTTGCCTGGGCACCTGGGGTTAACCGGTGATTATGTTTCAGCGCGCGACGAACTCGGCCGGATCGTCCAATCCACTGTTAGGCAGGAATATGTCCTAGGACACTTCTTCAGCCAAACACAATTGTCGCCTGACGTTAAGTATCTTGGTCATCTGGCTCATGATCCATGGCATGTGAGCAACAACGATGTTCCGGGCAGCGATGATGGCCAATACTTCGTCTTCCATCCGCTAGAGAAGGAACGAAATCACATCGTCCTCCACTCCACGCATTTGGGAGGGGTGCTCCTCCGATCGAATTCCGTTTCGGAATGGCCAGTCGAGCCGGATTTGTATCGGCCGGGGGATACATTTTACGCCGTGGGGCGCTATATGTTATTTGAGGTTATTCAACCGACCCCAGCGATCCGCGTTCGAATCAGTCTTTCCCGATCCCTGATGGGAGGAGGGGGACGCACTGCCTTGCCGGTTGGTGCGCAAGTTGGTGCAACATCCAATCAACGCCTCCCTTTGCTTGGTAGCGGCAGCGCGAACGTGATTTCGGAGCCGCTTCGATTAGTCGAGCGAGATGGCCATTTCTATTTTGCCCTTGACTTTGGGATCGAGGGTAGCTATTTTGCGCATCGGAAGACCGGCCTGATGCGGTTGTTCAAGGTGGACATGCCCATCGACCCACGAAAACCGGTCGCTTTTGTCCGAGATCTCTCGGTACTCACTGAGCAAGACTACCAGGCTGTGGTACGGCCGCGGAGGATCTCGAAGTGGCCGGCGGGATTGCTGAGCGAGAATGTCGAGTTTTCGGGGATCTACGAGGATGGCTGGATTTCGGACCGGGCGTTTGTTGTACTGGGCAAGGCGCAGGCAGGGGATAGGATACTGATCAAGGGCATGATGCCCCATCTCGCCGGACTGGCGGACGGCAATCGCGCCAAAGTGCTGTTGAACGGCGCTTCGATGTGGGAAGGCGTGATTACGCCGGGTCGATTCTTCATTGAGGGAACAGCTGCCGCAGAGACGGCGAATACCCGTCTGGATTTCGTTTTTGAGAAGGCCGCTCAGTTGCCTTCTGGCGACGATCGCCCGGTCTCGGCCCAACTGCTCGATGTCGCCATAATTGATGGTGCCTCCCGAGAACGGCGGGGGGCGAGATGATTCCCGAGTGTCTGAATCCTTGGGGTGTCTGCTCCGCGACGAGGGTAGTCCCGTGCAAATGATCCTGATTAGAGCTCTTGAGTTGTTCTTTGCTTGCATGGCGCTCCAGGCCTGTGCTTGGCGGGTGTTTACAATCCGGCATCAGATGCTCGGAGTATTCGTCGTATTCTTTGTGGCGCCCGCGATCTTAATTGTCTCTCTGCTTGCTCTTCCGCCGCAGGATCTCGACTTGTCCGGGCAGGGCTTGGGACTGATTTGCCTTTTGCACTTTTCTCTGTCGGGCGCCTATCTGTTTTTGTTCACCGGTGTCGCGGGCTTCAGTCCCTCGATCGCGATTCTGGAAAAGGTCGCAAGAAGCATGCCGAGAGGTCTGCACCGGGACGAGTTGGTTCCGGTCTGGTTCACCGACCAGAATCTCTCCGGAGCCCGGCGCCATAACCTGACGGCCGGCGGACTGTTAGTCGAAAAGGACGGCTATCTGCAATTAACGGCATCGGGACTGCTCATCGCGCGGTGTTTTTTGGTCTTCCGCCGTTTTCTGGGCCTTCCGGACGTGGCACAAGGTTAGGGGAAATATGACTGGACCGATCGCCTTAACCGTAATCCTCGTGGTGTCGCCGATTGGGCTACTCGTGGGTCAAGCCATCCTGTCGCGGCTCCTACGTGCCACGGGCGCCGACGTAGCCCCGCAACTTGTCGCGTTGGGGACGATACTGATCGGGAATGGCGTTGTTGGTTTTTTGGCGTGGGGCTTTTGCCTGGGAACCTCGTGCTCTGGCAGACTTGAGATGCTCTGCGGTCTGATCTATACACTCCTTGTCTATAACGCGCTGTGCTTCTGCTATCTCAATGTTCTCAATGCTAGCGAAACGTCCTTACATGTGCATATCATCATGACGGTATTGCTGGAGGGCAACGTGCGGCCCGAGAATCTCGCCGCAAAATACGGTGCGAAAGAGATGATCGCATCGCGAATTGATCGCATGATCGCTCTGGGACAAATCTCCGAGCGGGACGGAAGGTTCGTCCTCGACAAAGGAGCCCTGCTGGTGACCATCGGAAAAGGGATCAACGTATTGCGAAGGACCTTGCGGCTTCCCTTGAGCCCGCCGTGATCGATTGCGGGTCTGGCGATAGTCAAGGCCGAAGCCGAAGTCGCGAATTACCTGGCGCCTAGGATACGTTCAAAGACGCGATGTTCTCGGACACGCCGCGCGAGGAAAGCGTCCCCCGGGAAAGAGCGGTGCCATTGGTCGATAAACATGAGTTGTCCCGTGTCATCAAGGATCGGGCATTCTGCTTCATTACAGGATAGTTCGTGAACATCAATATACGGGATACCCTTCTGCTGGGCATACTGCTTCATGGGTAGATTGGTTTCCCGAAAGAAATCCGAGTGCTTTCTGACACACTCGTTCAGCTCCTCGGAAGTCAGGCCATCTTTTGATGAACTTGGGCATTTATCGAGCAGGTCGACAGCCGGCACGGTGAAGCCCTCCGGTGGCCCAACCAACACCACCTTAAGCCCGCTGGACAGCAGTTTGTCGATCAGGGGCGGTGCATCCGGGTGGGCAGTGGCCCACGTTGCGCGATTCCACAGACTGGCGAGGACCACTGCGTCGACCTTTTTCACCGGTGACAGGGCAATCTCAAGCGCGTTCTTCATGATCAGGGCGCAGGGTTTGATGGAACTATCATTAGCCGGAATCTCGAGATTGCACCCGGGCCCTGTCTTCTGAATGATATTGTATTCTGGGTAGG
>Ga0207071_1060_pt1 | contig 19048 bp, 23 predicted proteins | sample Alteio_BWMinHeat_67_FD_153531 | JGI IMG/M metagenome (GOLD analysis project Ga0207071, IMG submission 153531) | Enriched cells from forest soil in Barre Woods Harvard Forest LTER site, Petersham, Massachusetts, United States -... | ecosystem: Environmental > Terrestrial > Soil > Temperate forest >...
CAAGGTCACGCATATCTCGCCGGAGCGAGTCGTTGCCGAAGTGAAAGTGCGCGAGGAGTTCAACAACCGCCACGGCATCATGCACGGCGGCGCCATCATGGCGCTGGCCGACAATGCCGGAGGGACCGCGACGACCGCCAACCTCAAGGACGGCCAGAGCACGACCACGATCGAAAGCAAAACTAATTTCTTCGCCGCCATTCCGATCGGCGACATCGCGCGCGCGGAATGCGTGGCGCTGCATCGCGGCCGCACCACCATGGTCTGGCAAACGCGGGTGACGCGCGGCGACGGGCGGCTCTGCGCACTGGTGACGCAGACCCAGCTGGTGCTCAATCGCGAGAAGAAATAGACCGAGCAGGCCCTAGCGCGGTGTCGGCGGACGTTCCTTTTCCGCCATTTCGTCGAGCTGCTTTTGCATCTTTTTCAGCCGGTACTCGGTGACAAACCCGAACCAGCAGATGCACAGCATCAGCCACCACAGCATCTCATAGGTATCGGGAACGTGGAAAATCCACGACACCATGGTATCGAAACTCGGGATCCAGGACATTGTCACTACCGCCTATTGCTCACGTCACACGACACTGCGCACCTTGGCAATCATCCGCGCGCGTTAAGGTAAAGCCCAAAGACCGTTAATTCCCGGCGCCGACCGAGGCACCGACATTGCCCGCCGCGGGTCGCGCAAGAGTGCCGCGGCTCGCCAGCACCACGCCGGCAGCGCAAACCCCCATGCCGACGATCGACAGCGCATCGAGCTTTTCACCGAACAGGACGTAGGCCATCAGCGCCGTAACCGCGGGCACCAGATAGAACAGGCTGGCAAAGCCCGTCGCCGCCGAACGACGGATCAGCCAATACATCAGCCCGACTGCGCCCAGCGAAAGCACCAGGACGAGCCAGGCGATGGCAAAGATAAGCTCGGCGCTCCAGTGGATGACGCGGGTCTCGAAGGCAAACGCGCCCAGCGTAAACAGCGCGCAGGCGGTAACGTATTGCACCAGATTGCCGGTACGCCAGTCGATCGCGCCACCGAAACGCTTCTGATAGAGCGTGCCCAGCGCAATGCCGATCAGCGACAAAAAGCTCGCGGTCCAGCCGAGCCAGCTGCCGGCCCCCGTGACGCTGCGATCATGCAGCACCAGCGCAACGCCCACGAGGCCCAGCGCAAGCCCGAGCCATTGCCGCCGCGTCACCGCTTCGCCCATGAAGCGATTGGCAATGGTCGAGGTGAGCACCGGCTGCAAGCCCGGAATCAGCGCCGAAATTCCCGCCGGCACCCCGTGGCTTATGGCGACGAAGACCCCGCCCAGATACAACACGTGCACCAGGGAGCCCACCACCATGCTGTGACCGATCTCGCTTGCCGAGAGCCAACGTGCACGCACGATCAGCGCAATGGCGCCAAGAAGAAGGACGACAAAAGCCATGCGCACGGCGAGAAAGGTAAGCGGCTCGGCGTACGGCAGGCCAAACTTAGCGCCGATGAAGCCGCTGCTCCACAGCACCACGAATACAGCCGGTGCGGCAAAAACGGCCGCATTGCTCAAGCGCGTCGTCGTCATGGCGGATTAATGTTCAAGAGTTGCAGACGGGAAGGCAAAGCTCGTCGAGCTATATCATCTTACCGAATTCCGCGCGGAAATTTGCGGGAAGTTCCGTCGCATCGCAGCAATTCTTCGTTCTATAGGAACGATACAAGGCCCGCGCAGTTTCTTCCATCCAGGCGCGAAAGCGCAACGAAGGATGGAGGGTGACATGTCAGACCCGCTCAATACTGACCCGCGCTACAGCTATTCCAGATTTAGCGACTCGGTTGGCCGACGTGACAACAATGTCGCTGGAACCTGGAGCTGGATTGCGGGCATCGCCGTCATCGCCTTGATCGCGATATTCCTGATCGCCGGCGGCAAAGGCGTGAGCGATAACACCGCGAACAATACTGCGCCGGTCAGCACGACGGGCAGCGCACCGACGCACAATGTCACGCCGGGACCGGGAACCACCGGCATGGGCACTCCGCTGCAGCCCCTAACCGTACCGGCGCCCGCGCCGACAAGTCCGCCGGCCAGCGGCAACGGCCAGTAAGTATAAAAATGAATCGGCCCCGGCGCATCGAAGCGCCGGGGCGGCTGCGACTTGCGTCGCGGCTTAACCGATGATCGCTGACAGGCCGAAGCCGACGGTGGCGCTGACGACTGCTTCGATCGCCTGGAACTGCATCCCGCTCAGCATGTCGCTGACATAAGGGAAAAGAACGTGCCCCGCCGGCAGCATGATCGCGGCGATGGCGGCGACGCAAAGCAGTCTGGAAACCAAAGCCCGATCGATCATGATACCCCTCCCCCCGATCCGGCTTTGAGCCGGTTTTTCTTATTCTGTCACGGCGCGCCAGCTTGAGGCAATCATTCGAGGGCCTTGTCTATCGGCACCCGGTAGCCATTGGCGAGCCGGTTGGTTTCGTTGGCCATGCCGGTAACCGCCATGACCTCGCCGAACATGGCCTCGCTCATGCCGGCCTTGCGCGCGGCTGCGGTATGGCTGGCGATACAATAGCCGCAGCCGTTGGTGACGCTGACCGCGAGATAGATCATCTCCTTGGTCAGCGGGTCGAGCGCTCCCGGCGCCATGATCTCCTTGATGCTTTCCCAGGTGCGCTTGAGCGTCGCCGGGTCGCGCGCCAGGTATTTCCAGAAATTGTTCACGTCGGGGACGTCGCGGGTTTTCTTGATGTCGTCATAGACCGCGCGCACGGATGGAGGCGCGTCGGCGTATTCGATCGGCGGCGTCGGCATGGGCGGCTCCTTCAAAGCAGAAGACTCATATTGTCATTGCCGGGCTTGATCCGGCAATCCATGATGCCGGCAAAGAAACTCCTCAAGGAACGCCGGGAACACAACCATGCCGAAAACGCCGGATTACTTTCACGGGAAAACCGTTGTCATCACCGGGGCGGCGAGCGGCATCGGCCGGGCCGCGGCGCTGATCTTTGCCCGCGAGGGCGCAAACGTCGTCCTCGCCGACATCAACGAACAGGGCGTGGAGAAAACCGCCGAGGCGGTCAACACGATCGGCGCCCAGACGCTGGCGCTGACCATCGACGTGACCAAACGCGCGGCGGTCGAGGACATGGTGCAACTCGCCCTCGACGGCTTCGGCCGAATTCATTTCCTGTTCAATTCGGCGGGGGCAGCCCTCAAGCGTTCCAAATTTCTCGACATCGACGACGATCTCCTCGAGCGTACGCTCGACCTCAACCTGAAAGGCACGTTCTACGCCATGCAGGCGGTGCTGCCGCACATGCTGAAAAACAAGTTCGGCGTCATCGTCAATGTCGGCTCGATGGCGCACAAGCGCGGCGGGCCCGGCACCTCGGTGCACTACGCCGCGGCCAAGGGCGCTGTCGTCCCCATGACGCTGGGCGTGGCGCGCGAATTCGCCGCTCAGGGCATCCGCGCGCTGTCGATCTCGCCGGGGCCGGTCGACACCGCCTTCGCCGCGGCGGCGGCGACCTCGCCGGAACTCAAGCAGGCGATGCTCAACGACATTCCGATGAAACGCTTCGGCACGCCTGAGGAAATCGGCGAACTGGTGCTGTTCATGTGTTCGGATGCCTGCGAATTCATGACCGCGGACACGGTTTATGTGAACGGCGGCGGCGGCTGGCGCTGAGGCGGGAATAATCCGCGCGCTGCGTCGTTAGTCTGGTAAGAGCAAAAAAATCCAGGGAGGATCGCGATGCTGCGGCCAGTTCTTGCCACTCTCATAGTCGTGGGCTCAAGCGCTGCGGCGCTGGCGCAAGGCGCGCCGACGCCGCCCGTCGGCCCCGACTATTCCAAGATCCAGGTCAAGACCACCGACCTCGGCCACCGCACCTACATGCTGGAGGGCGCCGGCGGCAATGTCACCGTCGCAATCGGCGAGGACGCCATCATCATGGTCGACGGACAGTTTGCGCCGATGCACGACAAGCTCAAGGCTGCCATCGCGGCGGTGTCGCCCGAGCCGGTCAAATACCTGGTCAACACGCACCATCACGGCGACCACACCGGCGGCAATGCCGGCTTTGCCAAGGACGGTGTCACCGTGGTCGGCAACATCAACGAACGCAATCTGCTGGCCGCCGGCACGACGAACAATGTCAGCGGCATCAAGGTGCCGCCGGTGCCGCCCGAGGGCCTGCCGAAGCAGACCTATGACGACAAGACCACCCTGAAAGTCAAAGGCGTCACCGCGCGGCTGACGCATCCGGCAAACGCGCACACAGGCGGCGACACTTACGTGTGGTTCAAAAACGCAAACGTGCTGTCGACCGGCGATACCTTCATCAATACCGGGCGCTATCCCAACATCGACTGGGTCAACGGCGGCAGCATCGACGGCATGATCAGGGCCGACACCGCCTACCTCCGGCTCGCCGACGGCAAGACCAAAATCGTGCCCGGCCACGGCAAGCTCTCCACCAAAGCGGACGTGAAAGCGTTCCGCGCCATGCTGATCGAGGCGCGCAAGCGCATGGCGGCGCTGATCAAGGCCGGCAAGAGCGAGGACGAGGTCTATGCCGCCAAGCCCTATGCCGATTTCGACGCCGCCTGGGCGGGCGGCAACGAACAGGCGGCGAAGAATTTCATACGCGTGGTCTATCGCTCGCTGAAGAAATAAAGGCCGCGGCGCTCCCGTTACGAGGCGCAAACCGCCGGCGAGCAATAGAGGACGTGCGTCATCGCCCTGTTCTTTGCTCGGCGTGGGGTACGCCGCCGGCCGCGCCCCGAAAAGTACGAGGGCGCGCAGGACGCCTGGGGTCCAATGGACCCACGGGCCTCGACGCCTCGCGGCAATCGAGGCATGCCGAAGTCCGTCCTCCTTCGCGCTTTGAGCGCTTCGGAGGAATACCGCAAGTCCGCCGTTCCCTCAGGCGTCCCGCGCGCGATGTTTTTAGGTTTGCTCCGCGCCGACCCCGGTGGGCAGACCATTTGTACCCACCGCTTGTGACCCCCCTGCCGGGGAGCCGGATCTCACGCGGCGTGGACCGCCGGGCCGCTTCGTCGCATCTCCAGCGAAGCGTCATTCCCGGCCACCGCTCCCCGCCTTATGTCCGAGATGCTGATCAGATACCCCTCGTTGTGAGGCGGGATGCATATAGGATTATATTCCCAATTATATCGTTTACAGCACAACGTCAATATGCTGTATGTCGGGAGGTGAGCGATGACTGAAAAGTCAAAGCGCACTGGCGCGCCCGATGAAGGAGAAATTACTGCTGAGATTATTTCAGCTGAAATGATTGAGAGGGGTTATCGTGTTCTTGTGGCTTCGGGGATAACGGATGATCCAATGGAGGCGGATAGACTATTGGTTGAGAAAATATATCGAGCCATGGCTGCTTGTCGGCGTCAGGAATAGGGACAAGCGCGACATTACCCACCATGATGTTGAACATATTACACAACTTAGAATAAAAATCGCATTTGGAAATGAAAGCTACTAATATTGCGGTGTCTTTGATTGGAGTATTTGTATCCGGCACCCAAAAATTTGGTGGCATAAGTGTCACTTTTGCAATTGTTTTCCCTTCTTTGTCCGCGCCGACTTGGTTGACGACGTTCCAATGTACTATTTCGTTTCGTTCAATATCTATTGGGCGTAGTTGTTCGAACAATGAATTGCGAAAGACATTGAAACGGTCATTGAATTTTTTCTTGAAAAGTTTTTCCAGTATTTTGTTTCTCGAATCTGTACTTGAAATGCGAAAAAATATAACTCCCGCAACCTCTTGAGTTGTTCCAGAAAGCATCGCAAATATTCTGGCAAGAGATTGTTCTATATTTGCATATGCTTGAATGGCTTTTCCGCGAATTGCCCAAAATTCATCATTGGAAGCGTTCCTCATTGCTTCCCCAAGGTCGATCATAGGCATATATTTCTCCTATGGATGCCAAGCGAGATGAAAAATTTAGCCGCCAGGAAGCGCTCAAGCGGTTTGAAAAAGCGCTTCAAGGTGCGTTCAAAACACCGCCAACCCCGATGAATAGTTTGCCGCGAAAACGGGCTAAGCAGCAACGCGCAAAGCGTTCTAAGCCCAAATAAATGCTGGCGATTGCCGCCAAAATTATCGTGTTTATTGGCGTTCTAGGGACGGTTGCTTGGGTAGCTAGTCTGTTTGTAAAAACGCGCCCACCATCATGGCCCGCCACGTTCATATTTTGGGGCTTTTCTATAGCCCTAGCGGCTTTTTTAATTTGGCTATAAATAGAAATCGGCCCGGACTGCCATCCGAGCCGACAAAATAGAAACGAGCGCCGTTTTCGCAAAAATCCGTTTGGCTAGTTCACTCTAGCCAAGATGGATTTGGTATGCAAATTCCCAACCCTCGCGCTAACGCTTTGCGTCTCGGAATACGATTGTTGGCGGCAGCGGCCAACCCTTGGTCCGGGCTAACTCGACAATTTGCTCAGCAAGGCCGATGGCAGCCTTTGGATCCATACGGATTGCCAAGGTGGTGGCCATTAGGTGCTTTTCGGCATCGCTCAGTGCCGCTACATCAAATTCAGTTAATGCGGTCAGTTCTACCAGCGGACCATCTTCGTAATTCTGAACAGTCCAACTCTCAATCCGTTGGCTGATTTCATTACGTCGCCCGGCCCAAAGGCTAAGGTGCGTTACTTGTTGCATCGCTTCCCCCTCTTTTTGCGGCGGAAACGATAGCGGTTTTTGCGAATGCGCCACATAGCGCGCTCGGCCCAAATCACGTAATCCGGCTCAGTGAGATTGCCGGTACGTCAGCCGCTTGCCAGTTCCGTTCTGGATTGCAAGGGCCGCGCGTTCCCCATCCTCAATTCCGAGCTTGGAACGGTTATTGTAGCGGAAATCAAATTCCGCGAGATAGCGATGCAAATGCTTTTCGTCGCAGTGCTGGTACACGCCGCGCATACCGCGCTTAAAGATTGAGAAATAGCCTTCCGCTGAATTTGTGTGAACGTCATCACGGACATACTCGCCAGCGCTATGCTTGACGGTTTCGTGTGCCGCAAAAGTCTTATCTGCGCCTGTGTAAAGACGGCTTTCGTCGGTATGCAATCGCGTCTCTTTCAGCACGTTTTCATTCACAATCGCCATGACGTTTTCTTTGCTGGCGACCGGAACGTGAAATGTCCGAACCTCACCGCCACGCTCGACTAGCGCAACGATGGGCCGTTTGTTTGACGGTCCTGTGCGACCGCCTTTTGTAAATGCGCGCCCGCTTGTCGTCTTGTGACGGCGCTTAGGCTCGGCAACTGGGCCGTAATAGGTTTCATCAGCTTCAACGATTTTACCCTCGCCACCTAACGGCCCAAGTCCGCCCGTTCGCATACATTCACGGACGCGGTGAGACATGAACCAAGCCGACCGATAGGTGATTTTCAGTGTTCTATGAAGCTGGTGAGCGCTAATGCCCTTCTTGCTCGATACCATGAGATGAAACGCCTGTAGCCATTTGTGAAGCGCGATATGGCTGCGCTCCATTGGCGTGTTCATGGTCACGGTGAAATTCTTGCGGCACTCCGGTTCGGCACAGCGATAGGTGCCAGCGGGCTTGATCGCGTAGGCATGGCCTACAACGCCACAGTGCGGGCAAACGGGGCCGCCCGGCCACCTAAGAGCCTCTAGGAAGGCTCTTGCCGCGTCGTCGTTCCTGAAATGCTCGCCTGAGAACGTGTCCATGATCGTCTCCTGTGAGACAAATATGGACATATTGCGTTTGTGATGTCAACGATATAATTGGGATTATATTCCGAAGCGGACAAAGTCAAGCCCCAAGGGCGCCGCCGCATCCTCGTGCGCTAGCCTCTCCGCTCGTCGGCCAGCACCATCTTGTCGCGGGTGCGGGTGACGCCCGAGGGCCAGGTGCGGTCGAAATCGGCGATCAGCTCCTTGAGGTCCTGCCCGGCGAGCGCCGCGTCCATCGAGAGCTCGTCGGCGAACCGGTAGAGCGCGTAGTGGACGTTGCGGTCGACGCTCGACCAATAGCGCCAGGCCTTCTCGCATTTGAAGGCGCGCATCGCCCACGGCAGGTGGTCCTCCGCGTACCAGCGATCGAATTTATCCCGCAAACCCGGCTCGACGGCGGCGCGGACGAGAAAGATGGCTTTGGGCATGGGCCTCACCACTCCGTATGTAAGCCGGAGCGCGGCTTACGGGCTCCTGATGAATCTCAGATAGAAGGCTGCAAATACCAGGACGATGCCGACATTGACCATCAGCCGTTCCCACAGCCGGTTCCTGAAGAACAGGATATCCACGCCGACGATAACGGCGATCATCGCCGCAACGTAAAGCACCACGGGCATATTTATTTTCATCTCATGCCGCCCGGGCATTTGCGCTCCGGAATGCGCGTGTCGCAGACCGAGACCTTGTTGAGCCAGGCGACCCACTCGGCCGCCTTCTCCTGCGCCGGCTCGAACTTGAACGCCTTCTGCACGACGTAGAAGCTGTCGTTGCCGGAGATCGCCTTGAACCACGTCATCTCCGGCTTGGCGGTCTGCCGGTTGAGCCGACAGGTCATGCGCCACATCATGGTGACGTAGCCGTTCTCGATGCCGGCCGACACCGGCGCGCTTTTTGCCCCGGCGCAAGACCCGGCCCACAGCTTTTCCATGCGCAGGCGGAAGCCCGCGACGCTGTCCTTCAAGCCGAAGAAGATCTGCACCGTGACCATCTCGGTCCAGTTCTCGACCGTTTCGGCCGACGGCACCATTTCGCTGATGAGCGCTTTTTGCTCGCGCTTGTTGTAACCGACCTTGTGGCCGGGCGGCATGGTGACAAGCAGATTCTCGTTTTCCAGCGCGACGGCGGGCGATGCGATGGCGAACGCGAGGGCGGCGGCGAAAAGGCCCCTCATCTTACGCGCCCGTTTTGACGCGGAGCCTTGCGGCGAGCTTTGCATCCAATTCTGGCAGCAGCACGATGCCGTCCTGATCGCTGCCGGAGGAATGTACCACGATCCAGGTGCAGCGCGCCCCGCTTTCGTTGACCGGCGCGTGCGGCACGTCGGCCGGACAGTACGCCTGCTCGCCGGTGCGCACGAGGACGCGGTGCTCGAGCGCGTCGCCGTAATAGACCGCGCATTCGCCTTCGAGCATGTAGGCGATGGTCTCGATTTTGTCGTGGTAGTGCGCCCTCGCCCGCGCGCCGGGCGGCATCGGCATCACGTTCATGCAGACTTTTTCCGCGCCCACCGTCTCCTTGGAGGCGCCGGCGCCATAAACGACGCCCTGCTTACCGAGGTAGGTCTGGCCGGGCTTGACCACCGCAAATCGCTCAGTCGCCGCCATGTTGGGCCTCCCTTGCTATTGCCGGTGCCCGCCTATTTCATTGCGAGCAATTCTACATCGAACATCAAGGTTGCGTTCGGCGGGATAACACCGCCGGCGCCGCGCGCGCCATAGCCGAGCGCGGGCGGAATGATGAGCGTGCGCTTGCCGCCGACCTTCATGGTGGCGACGCCCTCGTCCCAGCCCTTGATGACGCGGCCCTGCCCGACCGGGAAATCGAACGGCTCGTTGCGGTCGACCGAGCTATCGAATTTCTTGCCCTTCTGCCCGTTTTCGTAGAGCCAGCCGGTGTAATGCACGACCGCGGTCTTGCCCGCCGCCGTGGGTCCCGTGCCGACCTTGGTGTCGGTGTATTGCAGGCCGGAAGGAGTGGTCATGCGTTTTCCTTGTTGGGCGTGCGCGGGATTCATGGACGCGACATTGAGTGCGACGGCTAGAACGGTCAGCACGGTACGAAAGATCACTATGCATTCTCCTTGTTTGGTTTCCCGCTTTGGCAGCTTGGTTGATTGTCAGGCTTCGGCCTTTTGCGCACGCCGATCACACCGGCAAATTGTCGTGCTTGCGCGCCGGCATCTCCACCTTCTTCTCGCGCAGCATGGCGAGAGCCCGCGCGATGCGCCGGCGCGTCGAGTGCGGCATGATGACGTCGTCGATATAGCCGCGCTCGGCGGCGACGAAGGGCGAGAGGAACCGGTCCTCGTACTGCTTGGTCTGCCGCGTGATCTCCTCCGCCGAGCCGCCGCGGAAGATGATCTCGACCGCGCCCTTGGCGCCCATCACCGCGATCTGTGCCGTCGGCCAGGCGTAGTTGAGGTCGGCGCCGACATGCTTTGACGCCATCACGTCGTAGGCGCCGCCGAAGGCCTTGCGCGTGATCACCGTCACCAGGGGCACCGTGCATTGCGAATAGGCAAACAGGAGCTTGGCGCCGTGCTTGATCAGCCCGCCATATTCCTGGTCGGTGCCGGGCAGGAAGCCCGGCACGTCGACGAAGGTGACGATGGGGATGTTGAAGGCGTCGCAGAAACGCACAAAGCGCGCGGCCTTGCGCGAGGCGTCCGAGTCGAGCACGCCGGCGAGCACCATCGGCTGGTTGGCGACAAAGCCCAGGGTCGCGCCGGCGATGCGGCCAAAGCCGGTGACGATGTTCTTGGCGTAGGCGCCGGCGATCTCGAAGAAGTCGCCCTCGTCGGCGACCTTAAGGATCAGCTCCTTGATGTCATAGGGCTTGTTGGGATTTTCCGGAATGAGCGTGTCGAGCGAAGCGTCGTTGCGGTCGGCGGAATCCTCGCTCGGCCACTGCGGCACGCCACTGCTGTTGCTGGCGGGGAGGAAGTCGATCAGCCGCCGCATCTGCAACAGGCATTCGACGTCGTTGTCGAAGGCGCCGTCGGCGACGCCCGATTTTGTCGTGTGCACCGAGGCGCCGCCCAGCTCTTCGGCGGTGACCACCTCGTTGGTCACGGTCTTGACCACCTCCGGCCCGGTGACGAACATGTAGCTGGTGTCGCGTACCATGAAGATGAAGTCGGTCATCGCCGGCGAATAGACGTCGCCGCCGGCGCACGGCCCCATGATGACGCTGATCTGGGGAATGACGCCGGAGGCGAGCACGTTGCGCTTGAACACCTCGCCGTAGCCGCCGAGCGCCGCCACGCCCTCCTGGATGCGCGCGCCGCCGGCGTCGAACAGGCCGATGACCGGGCAGCGCGCCTTCATGGCCATGTCCTGCACCTTCATGATCTTCTGCGCGTGCGTCTCGCTGAGGCTTCCGCCGAATACGGTGAAGTCCTTGGAGAACATATAGACGGCGCGGCCATTGATGGTGCCCCAGCCGGTGACCACGCCGTCGCCGGGGATTTTCTGCTTCTCCATGCCGAATTCGGCGGAGCGGTGCTCGACGAACATGTCGAACTCCTCGAACGAGCCCTTGTCGAGCAGGAGTTCGATGCGCTCGCGCGCGGTGAGCTTGCCGCGCTTGTGCTGGGCCTCGATGCGCTTTTCGCCGCCGCCGAGCCGGGCCTCGGCCCGCCGCGCTTCCAGCCGTTCGAGAATATCCTTCATGGTCGCTTTGGCCCCTGCCCGTCCCGCCGATAGTGTGCCGAATTGGCCTGCAAAAGCCAGACCACCAGCCGGTCTCCGCGCCGCCCGCGTCCGGCCCTTGGCATCCCCGCCCGGCCTGCTTAGAACCCGCCCATGAGCGAGACCGCGACCGCCGAGCAGCTTCTCCAGCAGGGCCTGTTCCACCACCGCCAGGGACAGATCCCGCTCGCCATGGAGCGCTACAGCGAGGTGCTGCGCGTCAACCCGCAGAACGCCGACGCGCTCTATTACATTGCCGTCATCGCCTGTCAGGAGGGCCAATATCAGCAGGGCATCGACCTTGCCCGCCGTTCGCTCGGCTACAATCGCCGCCAGGCGCGCGCGCATAACGTGATTGGCCAGGCGCTGCACCGCCTCGGCAAGACGAAGGAGGCGCTCATCGCCTTCGACGACGCGCTCGAATGCGACGCGAATTTCGCCGAAGCCTACGGCAACCGCGCGGAAATGCTGAGCGAACTCGGCCGCCATTCGGAGGCGCTCTCAAGCTTCGAGCGCGCGCTTGCGCTCAATCCGGACGCGGTGCCGGACCTGATCAACCGCGGCGTGCTGCTGCAGCAGCTCGGCCGCGCCGAGGACGCGCTGGCGAGCTTCGACAAGGCGGACGCGGTGATGCCCAACAACGCCGCGATCCTCACCAATCGCGGCATGGCGCTGGCGGTGCTCGGCCGCCATGACGAAGCGCTCGCCGCGCTCGATCGCGCGCTCGCGCTTGACGCAAGCTTTGCCGAGGCACAGCGGGCGCGCGCCGGCGTGCTCGAGGCGCTCGGCCGCCCCGAGGAGGCCCGTGCCGCGCTCACCAAGGCTACCGAGATCGAAGCGCGCATGGCCGAGGCAAGGGAAAAAGAGAGGGCCAAGGACGACAAGCCGCCGGCATAAAGCAGGCTATCTTGGGGCTTCACAAAACCGCGCATAAATGCCCATAGTATCGGATGGGGCGGCGGCTTGTCGCTCGGGGATCGTCAACTCAATCAAGGATTTGCCCAATGAACGCCAAGCCCGTTACGCCGCGCCTGCGAACCCCGACCGACCTCGGCGAGAACGCCACCAAGGACATCGCCGGCGCGATCAATGCCGTGCTCGCCGACGTCTTCGCGCTTTACATGAAGACCAAGAATTTCCACTGGCACATGAGCGGGCCGCATTTCCGCGACTACCACCTGATGCTCGACGAGCAGTCCGACCAGATCTTTGCCATGACCGACGTGCTCGCCGAGCGCGTGCGCAAGGTCGGCGGCAATACGCTGCGCTCGATCGGCGACATTACCCGCCACCAGCGCCTCGCCGACAACGACGCCGCCTATGTCGATCCGCTCGACATGCTGGCCGAGCTGCGTGAGGACAACCAGCGCCTCGTCGCTGCGATGCGCGAAGCGCACGACACCTGCGACGAGCACAACGACGTGGCGACGACCAGCGTGCTCGAAGTCTATATCGACGAGGCGGAGCGGCGCGCCTGGTTCCTCTACGAGGCGAGCCGGCACGGTTTGCCGACCGGGCAGTAAGGCTAGCCAAGCAAGAAGGCTAAAGGCCGCGCCGGCGCCCCGCCCGGCCGGCCGCGGGTGACGATGGATCAGCGTGTCGATCGCGCCGGAACAATGACGCCCGCCGTCACGGGGGCAACAACCGTCAGGATTGTGTCGCGCCGGGAGCTTGCCGGCCTGCCGCATTGGCAATCGGCATTTGCGCGGCAGCGCAAGGACCACCGCTATTACGAGCTGGTCGAAGACACCCTGCCCGACGGCTTTGCCTACGGCTACCTCGGCGTCGAAAACGGCGGCGCAATTATCGCCATCCAGCCGTTCTTCACCATCGACCAGGACTTGATGGCGGGCGCGGGCAGAGCCGCGACGGCGCTCGTTGCCGCCGCGCGCCGTATCTGGCCGCGCTTCATGCGCGCGCACACGCTGATGGTCGGCTGCGCCGCCGGCGAAGGCCATCTCGACGGCGGCAACGCCGCGGCGACGGGCGAAGTCTTGGCGCGCGCGCTGACAAAACTGGCGCGCGAGCGCGGCTGCAGCATGGCCGTGCTCAAGGAGTTTCCCGTGCAATATCGCGCGCCGCTGCAAGCCTTGCGTGCGGCGGGCTTTGCCCGCATTCCCAGCATGCCGATGACGACGCTGGCACTCGACTACGCGAATTTCGACGATTATCTGGCGCGGGCGCTGAGCGCCAATTCACGCTCGACGGTGCGACGCAAGCTACGCGTTGCCGCGCGCGCCGAGCCTGCCATCACCATGGACGTCGTTGTCGACGCCACGCCGATCGTCGGCGAGCTCTATCCGCTGTACGAAAAGTCTACCAGCGTTCGCCGCTGAAATTCGAAAAGCTGACCAGAGAATTTCTTGGCGAAATCGGCCGCCGCATGCCCGACAAGGTGCGCTTCCTGGTCTGGCGGCAGGGCGAGCGCGTCATCGCTTTCGCGCTGTGCGTGGTGCATGAAGGCTCGATCGACTTCGACTATGTCGGCTTCGACTATGCGGTCGCCTTCAAGCTGCACCTCTACTACCGGGTGTTCCGCGATCTCATCGACTGGGCGATCCCCAACGGCTGCACGCGCTTCTACAGCGGCAGCCTCAACTACGACCCGAAGTGGCACCTGAGGCAGTCGCTCTACCCGATCGATCTGTATGTCCGGCACACGTCTGATTTAATCAACGCCGTGTTCCGCCGCCTGCTGCCGCTGATGGAGCCGACGCGCGCCGATCCGATCCTGCCGAATTTTCCGAACTACCGCGAATTGTGGGAGTAACCCGCAAACCTATACGTGCTTGAGCACCAGCGCCGCGGCGCGTAGTTCCGCCTCGCGGAAGGCACGGCGCTCGAGCGCGATCTCGTCGCGGCCCCATTGCGACATCTGCCAGTCGTCGTCGACGTGCGCTGCGGCCCACACCCTGTCGGCATCGAAGGCGCCGCCGGAAAGTGCGAGCGCAAGCAGCAGCGAGCCGGTCAGCGACGCCACCGAAGACACCGCGGCAAGGCGCCACGGGTCGGTGGGAATTTCGGCGCGCGCGGCGGCGATCGCCCGGCGCGGCTGGGCGGCGTACATCACCCCCTGAATCTGCATGAAGCACGCGTTGAGCGTCTCGCTTGCCCAGTTGAGGACCGGATCCCATGACAGCGTCTGCCGCTCGACCAGCCCGGCCGGCGCTTCGGCGCGGTAGCAGACAAGATCGGAGTAGAGATATTTCGCCACGTCGTCGATCACCGCGTCGCGGTTGAAGACGACTGCGTCGATGGTGGCGTTGGCGAGCCGCGTCAACGGCATCCGCGCCGGATCGATGACGGTCTTCTGCGCGTTCCATTCCTCGGCAAGCGCGTCGGCCAGTGCACGGTTAGGCGCCACCAAATGCCGCCTCGCCGGCGTCTTCACCGGCATGTCGTCGAGCAGCAGCACGAAACCGCCCTCGCCTTTGACCGCATGCGCGCGCTTATAGAAGCGCTTGCGCAATTGCGGCCGGACCGCGCGCCGCACGGTCTCGGTGGCATCGAGCGGCCGCTTTTCGATGATCTCGCTGAGAATATCCCGCATCAGATTTATGTGATTGTGCGGCGCAACAACTAGCACGCCGTGCCCGACATACCGCAGTTTATGAGCCTTAATGTTACCTCACCCCCACCTCGCGGACGCAAGTGTTGCGGGCACTTTCCCCACGCCGGAGGCGTTTTTTGCCCGGTGTGGCCATTCTGTCGCCGCTTTCCGGGCGCGAAAAGCCTTGGCCGTTCCGCTAGTTCACCATGACGGAAGGATAGGTAGCCTAAGGCCCGCCGACTTAATATTATTCGGGCTCGGATTCGCCGCCGGGTGGCGCGGCCGAAGGCCGGGGGGCAATACAGCCGTCAAGAGCTGTGACGCGGACGGATTGTTCTGCGTAACCGGACGCGTTTCGAGGAATGAATGAAGAATACTGATATCGCCGCCCCGGACTACTTTCATAAAGTCGTCGATTGCCAGTGGGCCTGCCCCGCGCATACGCCGGTGCCCGAATATATCCGCCTGATCGCGGCCGGGCGTTACTCCGACGCCTACATGATCAACTGGCACTCCAACGTCTTCCCCGGCGTGCTCGGCCGCACCTGCGACCGTCCCTGCGAGCCGGCCTGCCGGCGCGTTCGCGTGGAAAACGAACCGGTGGCGATCTGCCGGCTCAAGCGCGTCGCCGCCGATTACAAGGACGACATCAAGGAGCGGCTGCCCAAACCGGCGGCGCAGAAAAACGGCAAGCGCATAGCCCTGGTCGGCGGCGGACCTGCCTCGCTCACCGTCGCCCGTGACCTCGCCCCGCTCGGTTATGACGTCGTGGTCTTCGACCAGGATCCGAAGGCCGGCGGCATGATCCGCTCGCAGATTCCGAAATTCCGCCTGCCCGACAGCGTGATCGATGAGGAGACCGGCTACATCCTCGGTCTCGGCCTCGAGTTCCGCGGCGGCAAGCGCGTCGACAGCATGAAGGCGCTGCTCGCCGAGAGCTGGGACGCTATTTTCGTCGGCTCCGGTGCGCCGCGCGGGCGCGATCTCGACATTCCCGGCCGCAAGGAAGCGGCGAAAAACATCCACATCGGTATCGACTGGCTCTCCTCGGTGTCGTTCGGCCACGTCAGCAAGATCGGCAAGCGCGTGATCGTGCTCGGCGGCGGCAACACCGCCATGGACTGCTGCCGCTCCTCGCGGCGGCTCGGCGGCGAGGACGTGCAGGTCGTCGTGCGGTCCGGCTTCGAGGAAATGAAGGCGTCGCCTTGGGAAAAGGAAGACGCCATGCACGAGGGCATCCCGATCCACAATTACCTGGTGCCGAAGGAATTCACCCACGACAACGGCAAGCTCACCGGCATCACCTTCGAAAAGGTGCGCGCCGAATTCGACGCCAAGGGCCGCCGCAAGCTGGTGCCGGCCGGCGAGCCGCCGCAGCACTTTCCCTGCGACGACGTTCTGGTTGCGGTCGGCCAGGAAAACGCCTTTCCCTGGATCGAACGCGACGCCGGCATCGACTTCGACGACCACGGCATGCCCAAGGTCGACACTACGACCATGGCCTCGACCAACCGGCGCGTGTTTTTCGGCGGCGACGCCGCCTTTGGCCCGAAGAACATCATCTGGGCCGTGGCGCACGGCCACGAGGCCGCGGTTTCGATCGACAAGATGCTCAACGGCGAGGACATCAACGATCGTCCGGCGCCGGCGGTTGAGATCATCAGCCAGAAGATGGGCATCCATGAATGGTCGTATAAAAACGAAGTGATGCTCGACAAGCGTTACAAGGTGCCGCTGCGCGACAAGGTGATCGCGCTCAAGGACATCAAGGCCGAAGTCGAGCTCGGCTTCGACCAGCAACTGGCGCTGCACGAAGCCGGGCGGTGCCTCAATTGCGACGTGCAGACGGTGTTTTCCGCGCAGCTCTGCATCGAGTGCGATGCCTGCGTCGACATCTGCCCGATGGACTGCATCACCTTCACCCGGAACGGCGAGGAAGCCGAGCTGCGCACGCGGCTCGAAGCGCCGTCGAACAATCTCACCCAGGATCTTTACGTCCAGGACGGACTCAAGACCGGCCGCGTCATGGTCAAGGATGAAGATGTCTGCCTGCATTGCGGGCTGTGTGCCGAGCGCTGCCCGACCGGAGCCTGGGATATGCAGAAATTCTTGCTCGATATGACCCACGCAGGGAATTCATGCCACCCGCCACGCCGATCAGCCGCGTAAACGACTTCGTCGTTCGTTTTGCCAACGTCAACGGCTCGGGCTCGGCGAGCGCCAACGAGATGTTTGCCCGCGCGGTGATGCGCATGGGCATCCCGGTCGCGCCGCGCAACATTTTCCCGTCGAACATCCAGGGACTGCCGACCTGGTACGAAGTGCGCGTGTCTGAGGCCGGCCATCTCGGCGCCCGCGGCGGCACCGACCTCATGGTGGCGATGAACCCGCAGACCTTTGACAAGGACATCGCCTCGATCGAGCCCGGCGGCTACGTGTTTTACGATTCCACCAGGCCACTGCCGCCGTCGAAATTCCGTCCCGATATCGGCGTCATCGGCGTGCCGCTGACCGCGATCTGCAACCGCGAATACACCGATCCGCGCCAGCGCCAGCTGTTCAAGAACATCGTCTATATCGGCGTGTTGACGGCGCTCCTCGACATGGACGTCGCCGTCGTCGAGAAGCTCATCGGCGAGCAGTACCAAGGCAAGGACAAGCTGATCGCGCCCAACATCAAGGCGCTTCATATCGGCCGTGACCATACGCTGCTCAATCTCGAGTGCCCGATCGGGCTGCGGCTGAAAAAATGCGACAAGGTCGGCGACCGTATCTTCATCGAGGGCAACGCCGCCGCCGCGCTCGGCGCGGTCTATGGCGGGGCGACCGTCTGCGCCTGGTATCCGATTACGCCCTCCTCCTCGCTCGCCGACGCCTTCACGCGCTATTGCGCCAAGTTGCGCGTCGATAGCGACAGCAAGCAGGCGAAATACGCGATCATCCAGGCCGAAGACGAACTTGCCTCCATCGGCATTGTCATCGGCGCCGGCTGGAACGGCGCACGCGCCTTTACCGCCACCTCCGGCCCCGGCATCTCGCTGATGCAGGAATTCATCGGGCTTGCCTACTTCGCCGAAATCCCGGCGGTCATCTTCAACGTGCAGCGCGCCGGGCCTTCGACCGGCATGCCGACGCGCACACAGCAGGCGGACGTTATGTCCTGCGCCTATGCCTCGCACGGCGACACCAAGCACGTGCTGCTGTTTCCCGAAGACCCGGCCGAGGCCTTCGATTTCGGCGCCACCTCTTTCGATCTCGCCGACCGGCTGCAGACGCCGATTTTCGTCATGCTCGACCTCGATATCGGAATGAACCACCGGCTGTCGCGCCCGCTCGCGTGGGATGATAAGCGCGCTTACGACCGCGGCAAGGTAATGACGGCCGAGGAACTGGAAGCCGGCCGCGAATTCGGCCGCTATCTCGACGTCGACGGCGACGGTATCCCCTACCGTACCTACCCCGGCACACACCCGACCAAGGGCTCGTTCTTCACCCGCGGCACCTCGCGCGACCGCTACGCCCGCTACACCGAAGAAGGCGTCGCCTACGCCGACAACATGCAGCGGCTGATCCGCAAGTTCGACACCGCCAAGGACCTGGTGCCGCGGCCGCTGATCGCCAGCGCCGCCAAGCCGACCAAATACGGCGTCATTTACTACGGCTCAACCGCGCCGGCGATGGACGAGGCAATCGCCATGATCGAGGCGCGCGGGCACACCCTCGACCGCATGCGCGTGCGCGCCTTCCCGTTCCACTCCAGCGTCAATTCATTCGTTGCCGAGCACGACTTCACCTTCGTCGTCGAGCAGAACCGCGACGGGCAACTGCGTTCCCTCGTCGTCAACGAATGCGGCATCGACCCGGTGCGCCTGGTGCCGATCCTGCATTATGACGGCACGCCGATCACGGCGCGCTTCATCGCCAAGGCAATCGGCGACCAGCTGGATCAGCTCAAGGTAAAGCCGATGCGGGTGGTATCCTGAAACCGCGGCGGCTACCCTTCAATCTCGGCATTGCCGACGGCTTCTGCTAAAATTCGTTGATTCGACGCGGCTGTGCCAGCCACGTTCCAGCCTCCCAGTAATCAGTCTCAGTG
>Ga0207071_1061_pt1 | contig 19039 bp, 15 predicted proteins | sample Alteio_BWMinHeat_67_FD_153531 | JGI IMG/M metagenome (GOLD analysis project Ga0207071, IMG submission 153531) | Enriched cells from forest soil in Barre Woods Harvard Forest LTER site, Petersham, Massachusetts, United States -... | ecosystem: Environmental > Terrestrial > Soil > Temperate forest >...
CGCCTTCGATGCCCATGCGCTCGCGATCAATCCACAGGTAGCGACGGACGGCAGCGCTCACTCCATATAGAACATCCTGGCCTTCGTTACCGTTCTGATCGGCGAAAACGGCGTCGGCGAATTTCTGCCCATAGCCCGTGGAACCGCGGAAGTTGACATTAAGTACGGCGTAGCCATGCGCGGCGTAGACCTGATTTTTGATGTTGAAGGCGGGGCCGTTCTGGCCGTGCGGGCCGCCGTGAATGTTTACAATGAGCGGATGCTTGGAGGTGGCGGTCATGCCGAGGGGCTTGGTGAGGAAGGCTTCGACTTCGAATTTGTTGTCGTTGCTGACGAAGGTGAAGGATTCGACTTCGGCGATTTGCTTTCCGGCGAAGAGCTGAGCGTTCAGGTCGGTGAGTTTGTGGGCGCCGTCGCCGGTCTTGAGATAGAGCTCGTTCGAATCGCGGGGGGAAGCGAAGCTGTAGGCCAGCGTGCCGTCTTTGGCGAGGGACCAACTGGAGACGCTTCCGGTGTCTTTCACCAGTGTTTCTGGTTTTCCACCAGCAATTGGGAGACGCACGAGATGGATGCTGCCGCGTTCCTGAACGGTGAAATAGACGGAGCGGCTGTCGGGCGCCCACCGCGGGGCACCCTGGCGACTGTCGATGACCGCGCCGATTTCGCGGCGATCGCTGCCGTCGGCGTTCATCATCCAGACGTGGGTGTCTTCCATGGTGGTTTCGCGGTCGGTGACGCCGCGGCGCGTGCCGCGATAGACGATGTGTTTGCCGTCGGGCGACCAGAGCGGCTCGTACTCGTTGTACTCGGTGGCTGTGAGGCGGCGAATGGTGTTGTCGGAGACTTTCAAAGCGAAAATGTCGTAGTTGAAGAATTCGTCCTGATTAGGCTCACGATTCGAAAGGAAGAGAATTTCCTGGCTGTCGGGCGACCAGTCGATGGAATGTTCGTCGGTTTCGCCCTGCGTGAGCTGATGGATTTGTTTTGTGGCGACATCGACGGTGAAGATGTGCAATCGCTGATTGTCGTTGAAGCGCGTCATTCCTTCGCCGGCGTCGGGCTTGTACAAATACCGCGTGATGACTCTGGGATCGCCAGCGGCTTCGGCGGCTTCCTTGCCGGGAGTCGAGGAAATAAAAGCGAGCTGTTTGCCGTCGGGGGACCAGGTGAACTCTCTGCCCGTTCCGGGGAGCGGACTGTTGGTGCCGTTGGTCGAGGCGAGAAAAGTGAGATCTGAACCGTCGGGTCGAGCGATGAAGAGTCCGGAGTTTCCGCCCACGCTTCCCTCAAACGCCAGCCACTTGCCATCGGAGGACCAGAGTGGGCTGCCGGCGGCATCTTTCTCACCGCCGACGCGAGCAGACTTCTGAGAGCCGAGATCCATGAGCCACAGTTGGCCGTAAGGGCGGCCGGGGCGGTCGCGCATCACGATGGTGTAGGCGATGCGATGGCCGTCGGGAGAGAGCTCGACGCTGCCGACGGAACGCAACTGGGAGAGGTCGGCGCTGGAGAAACCCTGGGCTGCGGAAGAAGGAACTGCAGCGAGCAGGGCCAACGTAGAAACGATGCATGAGCAAGACCGGAGAAGAAACGAGTACAGCTGTAAGCGCATTGGATTTCTCCCATTGGATTAAAGTCGCGGCTCCGCCTGAACTTACCTCTCTGACGGCCCCAAGCTGGAAATGGATGATGCTTACTTCAGATATTTGTCTACCCAATCGATCCAGTAGTGGAAGCAGTCCATGGCGCGCACGGGGTCGCCGGGAAAATGGCCGGGGACGGGAAAGGCGATGAACTTCACGGGGACGCCATTGTCTTTGAGGGCGTGGAAGAGGGAGTAGCCTTGCGTGACGGTCACGCGAGCGTCGCCGGTATCGTGGAGGATGAGCGTGGGTGTTTTCATGCGCGCGGCGTAGGTGATGGGAGATTGCGCGCGATAGTCCTTGAGATTGTCCCCGACGTAAGGCGAGCCTTTGAAGCCGTAGCGGTCGCCGACGTTGCCGTCGGAAAGATTGTATTCGTCGTAGACGTCGGTAACCGGAGCGCCGGCGACGGCGGCCTTCCAGATTTGATAGTGGCCGATTAGCCAGGAAGTCATGTAGCCGCCGTAGGACCAGCCGGTGACGGCGATCTTCGAGTCATCGATGAAGCCGAGCTTTTTGACGGCGTCAATGCCGGCGATGACGTCGCGGCCGGGGCCGTCGCCGGCATCGTTCCAGATGGCACGCTGATAGGCGTTGCCGAGGTTGTCGCTGCCACGGTAGTTCGGTTCGAACACCACGTAGCCATGCGAGGCCATGAGCTGCGGAAGAAGACTGAACTGCATCGTGGTGGAAGCCTGCGGGCCGCCGTGGATGATGAGGACCAATGGATATTTTTTGTCCTTTTGAAAATCGGGCGGGTAGACGAGCACACCGTCTTCCTGGAAATTGTCGGGTCCTTTCCATTCGAACCGTTCGCTCTTGCCCAAAGTGAGCGAGGCGATTTCATTGTTGAAATCTGTGAGGCGCTTTGGCGTGTCGTTCGCGGAAGTCATGTAGTAGAGCTCGGACGGGTGCGATGGCGTGCTGCCGGTGAAGGCGATTTCGCCTTTGCGGCCGACGAAAGCGTCCACCCAGAATCCCCAGGTAGGGCTGATATCGCCGATCGCCAGTTTTTTCGCGGGGCCGTTCAGCGGCTGGAGCCAAAGCGAGGTGGTGGTGCCGTCGTGGCCGCCGACGAGAAGAGAGTTGCCGTCGGGCATCCAAATGACGCGTTGGAGACAGCGATCGATAGACCGCGTGATGTCCGTGCCGTCGCCGCCGGCGGTCTGGGTGACAAAGATTTCGTTCTCATTGTTGGGGTCGCCATCGCGTGGATACCAGTAAGCTACGCGCGAGCCGTCGGGAGAAAACTCCGCGAAGCTTTCGAACTTTTCGTGCTTGGTGAGCTTGCGGACTTCGCCGGTGTCGACGTTGAGGACTTGCAGGGTCGTCAAGTCCGCATCGCCCTGATGGGGATGCTCCTGGCGGGTGAACAGCAGCCACTTGCCGTCCGGCGACCAGGAAATGGGAGAGGCCGGCGAACTTGGAGGCGCGCTCTTGGGAAGACTCCAGGCGCCGGAGGTGAGGCGCTTGGCTTTTCCGCCCGCCGCGGGAAGCATCCAGATGTGGGAGGGGAGAGCGGCTTCTGTTGCGAGGAAGTCGTTATCCCCTACTTCGAACGCGTCGTGATGCTTTTCGATTTCCTTCTTGTTTTCGGGCTCGTCGGAGGAGACGTAGGCGATGTCCTGGCCGTTGGGGCGCCAGGCGAATTGCTCGATGCCGTTTGGCGCGTCAGTAAGTATTCGGGCTTCGCCGCCGGTCATGGGCAGAACAAAGACCTGTGGCTTGGCGTCTTTGCCGGCTCCCTCGACAGCGACGAAGGCCAGGCGGTCGCCGTTCGGCGACCAGCGCGGCGAGCCCACGGCTTTGCGTTCGTAAGTCAGACTGTGCTGCGTGCCCGAAGCGATATCCATCTGCACGAGTTCGCGATCACTGCGGTCCTGCTCCAAATTCGGGCGCGAAACGACGAAGACGATGGACTTGCCGTCGGGGGAGATCTGCGGATCGGAAACGGAAGTGATTTTTGCAAGATCGTTGAGTTCGATCCGGCGGGTCTGCGCGGAGCCTGAAACGGGGCCGAAGAATGCCAGCGCAAGGCCTAGAAAAGCAATCAGCATGATGGCCTGCGAGAAATCCATTGGAATTCGAACGGTGACAAGACCAGCGTGATTCTTGCGACGCGTTTGCTCATTCATCAGAGGCGTCCCCTTAAGTAGAAATCAAATTGCGGATTTTGCCGGGAGTCTGAAGCAAATGACGCCGTATCGTGGCACGCAGGCCGGAGTACAGTCAAGGAAACCAGCGGAAGATTGCGGGACCATCGTGCTAGAATCGCGGCGGGTGGACCCGATGTGAAATCGGGGCCACACAAAAAACAATGAGCCGACTCTGCTCTTCCCGTTTCGAGCGAGCGGCGCGCCAAATGGGCTGGACGCGCATCGCCGGCATCGATGAAGCCGGACGCGGCGCGTTATTCGGGCCAGTGGTTGCCGCCGCGGTGATTCTGAATCCGAAGCGGCGAATGGTTGGCCTTGACGATTCGAAAAAACTGCCTTCTGAGCGGCGCACGGAACTGGCTGCACGGATCAAGGAACATGCGCTGGCCTGGGCTGTGGCCGAAGTGGACGCTCAGCGGATCGATGCCTGGAATATTTATCAAGCCAGCCGCCAGGCGATGACCGCGGCGTTGCAGCAGCTAACGACTTTGCCCGATTACCTGCTCATTGACGCCATGCAGCTGGATGTTTTGATCGAGCAGAAATCGCTGATCAAAGGTGACGCGCGTAGCGTCTCGATCGCCGCAGCATCCATCCTTGCGAAAACTCATCGCGATACCCGCATGGAAGAGTGGGATGCGGTGTACCCGCAGTACGGACTGGCGCGCCACAAAGGCTACGGGACGCCCGACCACCTGGAAGCGCTGCGTGTGCATGGCCCGACGCCGCTGCACCGCTACTCGTTTGCGCCGGTGCGCGAAGCCGGGTGCTGGGCGACGGGCGCAACGCAGACCGAGCTTCCGCTCGAAGTTTAGTGTTTGTCTCTAGCGCGGTCCGGGTCCGAGGCGGTTTTTTTCTTGTCAGAGTGCGCCGGCCTTGCCCAGTTGTTCCTTCATTCCCGCGAAGCTTTGACGGGAGGATTCTTCCGGCGAGCCCGCGCCGTGCCAGTGCGTTTCGAGACTTATGGTTCCGCGATAACCGCCCTGGACTAAGGCGCGAAACTGGCCGACATAGTCGATGATGCCGCGGCCCATGGCCGCCCACTCATAGGTGCCGTCGGGTTTGCGCACTACATCTTTGCAATGCATGTGGCCCATGCGCCCCATCGGGATTTTCTGAAATCCATCGGGAAAAGCAATCTCGCCGCGATACGCGGCGTTGCCGGGGTCCCAGTTCAATTGGAAGTTGGGCGACTGCACGGCGTGCAAAGTGCGTGCGGCTTCCGCGCCAGTCGCGGTGTTGCAGGACATTTCGTTCTCGAGGAGCAGAGTCATCTTCACCTTGGCGGCGTCCTCGGCGGCCTTTCGAAGGATGCCGTTCATGGCGGCCCGAAAAGGTTCCGGGTCCTCCAGCCGCCAAAAGTCGAAGCAGCGGATGCAATCGGTCCCCACCGCTTTGGCAGCGGCTACGGCGCGCTCCAGCACTTCGCCCTGCTTTTCAAAGGGAAAATCGGCGCCAAACTCGGGCTTTGCCGGGCTGAATTTTGATTTGGGAGCCCCCGGACAATCGGTCTTGAAGAGCGGACTGGCGATGTCCGTCACCTGGAGGGCATGTTTTCGCAAGAGCCGTTGCGCTTCCGCGATTTCTTTTTCATCGAGGTTGATGATGTTCTTGTTCCACATCGTGCGCAACTCGACGAACCCCAGCCCAAACTCCCGGGAGGCAATTTCGAGGGCGTGACCCAGATCCTGAGAGATCTCATCGGTGATAACCGAAAGCTTGAACCGGCTGTTCAAGACTGGAAAAGCGAAGGTTCGTGTGTTGCTACGGCGGGAGAGGAGCGAGCTGGCGGCTGCTCCACCAAGTGCCCCGAGAAAATGACGACGGGATGGAAGCACGCGCATAGAGCACCCGCCTTCCTGTCCGCTTGCGGACAATGCCGGATGGTATCATTTTCTAGGGCCGCACCGTTCCGCCGGCCATGAGTTACTGGAGCCAGCGGGAAAAGCAGTTCCTCCGCGTGTTCGCCCAGTGTTCGCTATCGAATGTCCTAGTAAGGACGGGGATAACTGCCTGCTCACACTAGGCTCTGCGTTCATTGACTTGCCTTTTTCCCGCCTGTTAGCGTTACGAGGTAGCGTTGCGGCTCGTCTAGTCACCGCAGCAAACCGAGGAGAACGTCTGGGGCAGACTCCAGGGGGAGAATTGTCCTTGCACGAGCATGGCGTATAACAAGAGCAAAAACGTCGAAGCCGCACAAAAGCTGCTGAACCAGGGCAAGGTTGTTCAGGCCATCGCCGAGTACCAACAAATTTTGAAGTTCGAGCCGCGCGACCAGGTCACGTTGATGACCATCGGCGAGCTGTACATCCGCCAGGGCGAAACCTTCCAGGCCATCGACTACTTTGAACGCCTCGCGCAGATCTTCGTGGGTGACGGTTTTCTGACCAAGGCCATCGCGGTCTACAAGCGCATCGCCAAGCTGGCTCCGGAAGAGATACGCCCACTGGAAAAGCTGGCCGACCTCTACGTTCAGCAAGGCGTGATGAGCGAGGCCCGGCCGCTGTTCCTGCAGCTGGCGGAAATTCATCTGAAGAACAACCGGCAGCCGGAAGCCGTAAGCCTGCTCAAGAAGCTTCTGCTGGCTGAGCCCGACAATCTTCGCATTCAGATACGGCTTGCTGATCTCTATCAAGCTATGGGCCAGACCAAAGAGGCCATGGACGCCTACATTTCTGCGTCGCAACGAGCCCTCGCGCGTGGCGATCAGGCGGAGAGCGAGAAACTCGCGGATAAGGCGCTTAAGCTCGAACCTAACAATCTGCCTGCCATAATCGTCAAGGCGCGTTCTTACTCTTCGCAGGGGAATCTGGCCAAGGCCGCAGAGCTCCTGGAACACGTTCCCGATCTCGAGAAGGGCGGCGAGCAGACCGAACTCCTCCTCGATCTTTATACTAAGGGCTCCAATTGGGATAAGGCCACGGACTTGGCGGTCCGCGTCTTCGAGGCGGACGAAAAGAATTTTGGGCCGATGCAAAAGGTCGTGGAATCGCTCGTGGGATCTGGCCAGGGCGAAAAGGCCATGACCATTCTGGAGAAGGCGCGCTTGCCCCTGATCGACGCGGGCGAGCATGAGGTCATCGGAAAACTCCTCAATGAGCTTGCCGCGAGTATGCCCGGGCAGATTGAGCCGCTCCAATGGCTGGTCGAACTGTATGGCCGCACAAGCGACTCTTTCCGCATGCCCGATGCGCTCGCGCATCTTGGCGATGCACTGGCCGCCGACAATCAACTGGACCGCGCGAAGCAGATTTTTGAGCAACTCATCGACAAGGAACCGGAAAGCGATTCCGCCAAGCGCAAACTCAACGGGGTATTGCGCAAGATGGGACTGCTGGCTCCGGAAGAAGCTCCCGAAGCCCCCGAGGAAAACCTGCAGGCAGAGATTTCTATGCCTCCTGCGCCCAAGCTGCGGCCCACGGAGGAAGAAGCCGCTCCAGAAGTTCCAGCGAAGCATCTAATGGTGTCCACGGAGCCTGCGCTTGACGATGAGACGCAAAAATTCATCGCGCAATCGCTCACCGACGTAGACTTGTTCGCCAGTTATGGCTTGACTCAGAAAGCCATTGGATTGCTCGAAGCGATTCTGCGCCGTGCGCCGCGGCACACACCGACACTTGAAAAACTGCTCGACTTCGTGCTGGGTGCAGGTGACGACCGGCGCACCGCGGAACTCGCCGCACAACTCGAAAAAATCCATACCGAAACAGGCGACACACGCAGCGCCGAGCGATTTGGAGAATTGCGCCGGCGCTTCCAGCGTGCCGCCGGCCTTTCGGATGAGGACCTGGCGATCGCTTCCCCTGGGACACCCGAGGGTAAGGCCGTGTCGCCCATCGAAGAACTTCCCGAAATTGCGATACCCGAGGTTTCCGCGGAACCTGCCCCCGAGCCAGCTGCTGCAGGGGAAGAAGCGCAACCCGAACCGGTTGAAGTTAGCGCTGCGCCGCCAGCACCGGAAGCCAAGGACGAAGTGCAGGAAGTCGACCTGTCCGAAGAATGGGATACGCTCCTAGACGAGTCAGCTAAGAGCGAAGCAGCGGTTGAGACGCCGGCCGTTGTTCCCGAACTGCACAAAGAGCCAGCTTCCATCGAAGAGTTCCAGATTGGAGAGGAGCCCGCCAGCGTTCCTGCGGACGATGCGACGGTCGAAGCGTTCGACATCACACCAGAGGCTCCAGCGATCCCGGTCGTGCCTCCTCCTGCCGCCGAAGTAAAGGCAAGCACACCGCCCGCGAAAAAGGAGAAAGAGGTACCGGCTCCCGAGATTCCGCGGAAGCCTGCACAGCCCAGTGCGGATGAATTTGAGCTCGCGCAGGAATATGAACTTGTGCTGGACCCTGAGCCTCTTGTACCGGCTTACGATCAGAAGCCGCCCGAGACTCCAGTCGCGCCTCCACAACCCGAACCAGTCGCGCAAAACGCCGCTCCAGCGCCGCCGGCGGGCAGCGGTTTCGCTTCCGATCAGTTCCTCGCCGATCTCGCCAACGAGATCGACGGGCTTGGAATGGACAAACTTTCGCCGGGTTTTTCCGGCACGACGCCAGGGGCCCAGTCACAGTCGCCGGCTAAGAAAGATGCCGCTCCGGCGTCTCCCACCGCCTCCGGCCCGCTCAAGGAAGTGTTCGACGACTTCCGCGCGGAGCTTGGAGAGATGGGAGCCGAGGAAGAGGATCTGGAAACGCACTACAATTTGGGTATCGCTTTCCGCGAGATGGGGCTTCTTGAGGAGGCCATCAGCGAATTTCAAAAGGTCGCCAAAGCCACCGAGCGCGGCCGCGCGTTCCCGTACGTCATGCAGTGCTGCACGTTGCTGGGACTGGCCTTTATGGAAAAGGGCCAGCCGGGGATTGCCGCCATTTGGTACGAGCGCGCTCTGAAGACCCCCGGTAATGATCCGGAAAGCACGCTCGCCTTGCGGTATGATTTGGGCGTGGCGCAGGAGACAGCGGGCGAGCTGGATGCGGCGCTAAAGAGTTTTTCCCAGGTCTATGCGATGAATATCGACTACCGTGACGTGGCCGAGCGCATCGCTGCTCTGCAGAAGCCTGCCCGCTGAAGCTGTTCCTCTCCTGACAGGACGGATTCCTTTCATCGATGAGCCGGGTCTATAAGGCATTACAAGTCGTTCTCGCGTTCGAAATGGGCGCGATACTTCTCTATCTGCCGTGGTCGGCGTATTGGGAAACGAACTATTTTCTCATCCATTTTCCTTCGCTCATTCACATCGTTCTCCACCCGATTTTTCGCGGCGCGGTGAGCGGGATTGGTGTGCTGGATATTCTGCTGGCTGTCGGCTGGATTGGGTCGCGCCCGAGTGCTAGTCGTGTCCCGCCTCAGTAGCACGCGCGGCGCGGCGATTCTTTGCTATGTCACGGACCGCCGCATCCTTCCTCTCAAAGATCCCAGAGATGCTTCCGAAGCACTCTTGCGTTCGGTCGAAGCGGTTGCGGCCGCAGGTATCGATTGGATTCAGATTCGCGACAAGGACCTCTCGGGAAAAGACGCCACGGACCTAACGAACAAAGCTTTGCAACGCGCTGCGAAGGCCGCCGCCAGGGCAACACCTGCACGCATCCTTGTCAACGACCGTCTGGACGTCGCGCTCTCGGAAAGAGCCGGCGGCGTGCATCTGGGTGAGAAAAGTTTGCCGGTCGTGGAAGCGAGACGCCTAACAGTCTCTCGTGTACCTGGCCAGGATTTTCTGATCGGCGTTTCTTGTCATTCTCTGGAAGCCGCGAAGGCCGCAGAAAAAGACGGCGCCGACTACATCTTCTACGGCCCGGTTTTTGCTACTCCGTCGAAAGTTGCGTATGGCACGCCTCAAGGACTCGATCGTCTTGCCGAAGTATGCCACTCGGTTTCCCTGCCCGTGCTGGCGATCGGCGGAGTCACTCCCGAAAACGCTGCTTCCTGCCTCGCAGCCGGAGCCAAGGGGATCGCCGCCATCCGACTATTCCAGGACGCGCAAGACTTAGAGGTTCTCGTTCGATTTCTTCGAAAACTAAGTGTGTAATCAGCGCTCTTGGAGCCGCCGAAGCAGGCGGATTTGTCCCGCGTGATAAATGTCGTGAAAAGCGATGCCATAGAGCTGCCGAAGGAATTTTGCGGCGCGCGGTGTGCGGAGCAGTACCACCATGGCAGAGCGCAAGGCCCGGTGCTCGCGCTCTAGCAGTTGCTTATCCGCGGCCCACGCTGCCTCGTCTCCTTTGCCCTTCTCTGGGCGCGGGAAGAAATTGCTGCCTTTTAGTGTAAAGGAGCCCCGTTTTCCACCTTCCATTCTTCGGCGCAGAGCATATTTCCAGTACGCCGCGTGTAAGGCCACCTCCCAGATGTTATGACGGCCGGATCCCGGCCGCCACGCAGCCTGCCGGGCGGTCACACCTTTCAGGGATTGTTTCAGATTCGGTCCATGCCAGGTCTTTTTCTCGTATGCTTCGTCCAGCACGGCGAGCACGAGTCGCGCAGAGTCCACGTTTGCCCCCTCATCAGGTCCGAGTGATCGGACAATTTGCGCAAAGAATGGCGCTCTCTTCCACGGGTGTCAACGAGGCTGAAGATCGTTTTAGTTGAAAACAATTCGCAATTCTAGCTGAAAACTAGTTGCATTCAATATAGGACTAAGTTAGTCTGCTTTACAGTTGCAACCTATTTGCAAGGAGGATTCTTGGCTTTCTGTTTTCGGTTGGCTTTTCCTGGCATCACTCTCTTGTCCCTGATTTCTTTCTGGCTTTCTCCTTCGGCCCATGCTCAAGAGAGCCCTTACATTGTTGCCTATGACCACTATCTTGAGGAGCCGGGCAACCTCGAGGTCGAGTATTTCTCCACTTTTGGCACGCAACGCGCCGGCAACGACTTTCACGCTTTCTGGATGGAGTTCGAATATGGTGCTACGGCCTGGTGGACCACAGAGTTCTATCTGGATGGACAGACCACGTTCAACGACAGCACTACTTTTACGGGCTTCCGATGGGAAAATCGCTTCCGACCCCTCAAGCGCGAGCATTTCATCAACCCGGTCCTCTATGTTGAATACGAGCACAAAAGCGGCGCCGATAAGATTCTTAAGGAAGGAGAAGGGCACGACGTCGAAGCGGATTTCCTCGCGCCCAATGCGGAAGCCCGCAAGGAGCACATTAACGAAGTGGAATTGAAACTCATTCTTTCCAATACGTTCAAGGGCTGGAATTTCACGGAAAACACTCTCGCGGCAAAGGATCTCTCGAACTCACCCTGGGAATTTGGCTATGCCTTGGGAGCCAGCCGGCCTCTTGCTCTAAAGGCTTCTGCCAAACGGTGCAGCTTCTGCCGGCAAAACTTCGTAGCCGGCGTCGAGATGTACGGGGGCCTGGGGGATCGCCACAGCTTCGGACTGCATGAGACGTCGCACTACCTGGCCCCGGTTGTCGCTTGGAATCTTCCGTCGGACTGGACTCTGCGCCTCTCCGCAGGGTTTGGTTTGAACGACAACAGCCACCGCTTTCTGCTGCGGTGGGGGCTTTCGCGGGAAATCACCGGCTTTGGTTCGATGGTCAGCCGGTTGTTTGGAGGCCACAAGTGAAGGCCTTCATCGCGGCGTTATCGGCCATGGGCGTTTCTCTCGGTGTCTCACTGGCTTATGGTACGCAAGAGAAGGAACCTCGGTACAAATACAAGAAAGACGCGCTGGTCTACGCGGAAATCGCCAAAGCGCCGGAGAAAGCTCGCGCGAAACGCAATCCGCTGGAAAAAGATCCCGATGCCGTAGCGGCAGGCTCGATCTCATTCGAACAACACTGTTCAGAATGTCACGGCGAGGCCGGCGAAGGTGGAAAAAAGGGCCCAAGCCTGCTCGCGCCGGAAGTCCAGAACTCAGAACCTGGAGCCATCTTCTGGATACTGACCAACGGAGTGGTACGCCGAGGAATGCCGGTGTGGTCAAAGCTGCCCGAGCCGCAGCGGTGGCAACTGGTGAGGTACATCAAATCTTTAGGTGCGGCTCCAGCAAAACCGGAGAATGCGCCGTCCACAACGCCAACACCTACGGCGCCGTCTTTGCCGCGTCATTGAGGATCATCGCCAGGCGCACTCCCGCTTTGGCAATTTGCTCTTCCACCACCGGTGCAGCCTGTTCCTGATACGCCGCACCGGCGGCCAGGTGCAGAGCCAACAGACGTGCGCCGATGTTGTTATCGTCCGTGCAGCTGTGCACGGTTACCTGCGGTTCGATAGCAATTTTTGGGGTCAGCGGTTCGTAGACGTTTTTTTCAGCGCGTTCGTGGCTTTCCCAGGCCCAATCTTCGACGTGGATTCCGGCTTTCTGCCAGGTTTCGACCTCCGAGGCAAATGCGGCTTCCAGGGTGTCCGCATATTCCGGCGGGTCCGCACCTTCCATATCACGCTCCGGAATCGCCGTGTCCCATAGACTGTGCAGGTTCGGCGAAAAACCGTGGCCCCTTTCCCGCGGCTGGCGCCGAAAGTATTTAACCGGCACGCAATTTCCGCCTTCGTCGGCATTGGTTGTAGAGTGCAGCGGCTGGTGCAGGTCGCCGACAAAGTGGATCACGTAGCGCAGCGCTTCCGCGCGTTTTGTGGCGTCGGCATTTTTATTTTTCAAAATTGCTGCCTGTTCCGCAATCGCACGTGTGACGCAGCCTTCGTCGCCGCAATAGGCTTGCAGAGGCCCTCGTTGGGCTCCACGCGGAATATCGATGTAGTGCCAGGGGCCATTCTTTCTGTCGTTACGCACGTCATCGGGCCAGGTCGAGGAGTCCGCCGCCGCGTCGTGTATCGCATCTCCGCAGTAGCGCTTCAGCTTGGGATCAATGGGATTGTTCTGCAGCAGGGTCTCCACCATCTGCCGCGCTTCCGGCGTCAAGTGTTTTTCCGCGATCAAAGCCACTGTCTGATGCCCTTTGCATCCCCACCCACGCGCCTCCGGTGCAGCTACCAGCATCAAGGTGAAAACCACGACAATACCGCCCCACAGTACTTTCATTCGATTTTCCCCGATTCCGGAATTGTCATGCAGTCAGAAAGACGTACGGCAGGCACTTCGCCGTTTCAGGCGCTCAGCCAGCGCCCGATCGGTTTCCACGATTCGGTGTGATCGCAGATCACTCGTAGCGCGGCGGTGATGGGGATTGCCAGCAGGAGGCCCATTCCACCCCACACCCAGCCCCAGAAAAGCAGCGCAATGGTGATGGCCACGGCGTTCAATCGCACGCGCCGGCCAACCAGTTGCGGCGCAATAAAATTCAAGGCGATCACGTGAATGGAAAGAAGCCCAATGGCAATCCCGACGAACGGGCCAAGTGTCTTCCATTTGGTCAGCGCGATCATGAACGCCGGCAGCCAGGCCATCACTGCGCCAATGTACGGCACCATGTTAAGCAATCCAGAAACCATGCCCGTCAGGATCGGGTATTCGAGGTCCAGCATCCAGAAAAAGAGGCTGCTTGCGGCGATCACCACGAGGGTCACGAGGCACATGCCCACCAGGTAGTCGCGCAAAACTTCCCGCAAGTCTTCCAGCGTTTCCTTCACTTGCGTGCGCCGCGACGCGGGAAAAAGCTGCAACGTCCCGTGCCAAACTTCGCGCTTTCCGGCCAGCATAAAAAACACCAGGAAAGGCATAAACGTCGCTTCCAGAACCAGCGCGTACAGGGACCCAATGCCGCGCATGATCAGTGTGCGCACGATGCTGGTTTCCGGAACCGGCGCCGCTGGCGCTGTGCTCTGCTCCGGAGAGATCTGCGAAACTTGCCCCTCGATTCCCTTGATCTTGTTGTTGATGGCGCCGGCGGCGGTACGCAAGACGCCGCTGTAACGCGGCCAATTCGACGCGAAGTCCGCCGTGCGCGTCCATAGCCCATAACCAGCGGCGATCAAAACGGCAATCAGGATCAGCACCATGACCATGGCGCCGATGGTCCGCGGCACTCTCATCTTTTCAAGGAATTCCACAGCGGGATCGAGAAAATAGGCCAGCAGAATGGAAAGTAGCAGAGTAATGACCACGCCCGCGGCGTAGTAGAAGAACAACAAAATAATAGCCGCGGCTAACACGCGCATGCTGAAGTTTGAGCTGGTGAAGCGAACGACGGATGGTGGCGATTGCGTCTCGGGCACGAGCAACTCCGGTGCTCCACGTTAACATATTCACGCAAACTGTCGAGGCTGGAGTGCTCGCATGTTTCGGCGGCCTCACCCTTTCATTGCGCGTGCCGCTTCCTTCGTTTTTTCGCGTTGCCGCAATGGGCATCTCCGTGATTGCGCCGAAAAACCTTGGTTTTGCCGTATGTTAGACTTTTCTGAGGTCGTCCACGAGGAACCCGGTCGCCCTGAATTCACATTCGAGTTTGACCCTCTTTTTCCATGGCCAAAGAACTCTTTGGAACTGACGGCATCCGCGGCGTCCCGGGCACCCCGCCTCTTGACGACGCCACGCTCTTTGCCACCGGCCGTTCGCTCGGCGCCTATCTCAAGCGGGAACACGGGAAAGCGCATGCCCTGATCGGAATGGACACGCGCGAGTCCGGCCCGCACATCGCATCTCTCCTGGCCGCAGGTCTTGCGCAGGCTGGCGCGACGGTCGCCTTCGCCGGCGTGATCACTACTCCCGGCGTGGCCTGCCTCGTGCGACAAAATGATTTTCAAGCAGGTGTGGTCATTTCGGCGTCGCACAATCCTTTTCAGGATAACGGCGTAAAACTTTTTTCTCATGCGGGGATGAAGTTTCCCGATGCCGTCGAAGAAGCGCTCGAAACGGACATTCTTAGACATCGAAGTGAGGCGCCGCCAAAGAATCCGCCTCGGCTTGCCGCGGATGAATCGCTCCATGCCGAATATCTCGATTTTCTCCACAGCCGCGCGATTCCCGGCGCGAAACTTGCCGGCTTTCGAATCGTTCTCGACTGCGCCAATGGCGCTGCTTGCAAGCTCGGCCCGGAGCTCTTTCACTCGCTTGGCGCCGACGTTGTCGCCATGGGCGTTGCACCCGACGGCCGCAACATCAACGCTGGGTGCGGCTCGTTGTATTTGGAAGGCTTGCAAAAACGCGTCGTCGCTGAAAAGGCGCGGCTAGGTGTGGCCTTTGATGGTGACGCGGATCGCGCTCTGTTCGTCTGTGAAACCGGGAAAATCGTGAATGGCGACGGCGTTTTGCTTGCGGCCGCGCGCTTTCTCAAGAAACAAAACCAGCTCAAGGGAAATCGCGTCGTTGCCACTTCCATGTCCAATCTCGGACTGGAGCGCGTCCTCGCTCGCGAAAGCATCGTACTTGCCCGGGCCAACGTGGGCGATCGCTACGTGCTCGAAGAGATGTTGAAGAGTGGAAATGTTCTTGGCGGCGAGCAATCCGGCCACATCATTTTTCTCGACGACAGCCCGGCCGGAGACGGCTTGCTCACCGCCGTCAAGATCGCCTCACTCGTTTCCATGCACGGCAAGATCGAAACGCTTGTCGACGGGCTCAAGGACTACCCTCAGCTCATCGTCAACGTCAAAGTCCGTTCGAAGCCGCCGCTAGACACGCTCCCGGAAGTTTCGCGCGCGCTTGCCGAAGCCCAGTCCGCTCTCGGCGAAAACGGCCGCGTGGTCCTGCGTTATTCCGGCACCGAGCAACTCGCTCGCGTCATGGTCGAAGCCGAACATGACGCCGACGTCCAGCGCTTCAGCCAGTCACTCGCAAACGCCCTGCGCTCCTCCATCGGCGCTTGACCCGCTCTCTTTTCTTCGAAATCCCTGTGTTCTCAGCGCCTCTGTATTATTCCCCCAGCCTTGTCTTCTTTGAAAGAAACCCCTGCAAGAATTCCCGCCCGCCCCGTTCTAACCGTGAAGTAATTGGAGGCATTCCCATGGAAGACCATCTGCGGTCCCTAGTTGTTCGCTTAAGTGAGGTGTTTTCGGCCCGGCGCCGTTTGGTGCTGGCGGGCAGTCTCTTGGCCGTTTTATTGGTTTTCTTGTACGCGGTGAATCCGAGTCGGCCATCCATTCAGCAGACCAAGGATCCATTCTCCCCATATCATGGAAGCCTGAACTCCGAGGGCGCTGTACCAGACATTCGATCCATGACCATTGACGCGCACGAGACTACTGTAGCGCCGTCAGCTCGCGTCCCAGACAAATCCTATTCCGCGGGATTGCTCCCGGAGCCGCGCATCGCCTATTCCGCCGAGCTCTCCGTCGTAACACGGGAGTTCGCCCATTCGCGCTCCAGCCTGGAAGAAATTCTCGATCGCCACCGCGGCTATGTCGCCAAACTGCGCCTCGTGGGGCAGCCGTCCGGCAGCGTCCTGTCCGCCACGCTACGCGTCCCCTCGTCCGAATATCGCGCTGCTCTCAACGAGTTGAAAGCTGTTGGCTTCTTGGAGCATGAAGAAGAAGCGGCCGATGAAATCACGCAGCATCACGGCGAAATTGAAGCCCGACTGGTAAACGCCCAGAACGAAAAGCAACGCATTGAGCGACTGCTCTTGAGCCAGCCACAAAAGCTCTACGATTCCGGCTCACTCGAGCGCCAGGTTGCCATGCTCCGCACGGAAATCGAGCGCATCGAATCGGAGCGCTCTGCCGCCAGCAGCCAGGTCGCCTTCGCAAACGTCTCTTTCTCGCTACGCGAAGAACGCATCGCTCCCGCCGAGACAGTAGGAGCAAAGCTTCGAGTCGCCGCCGTCAGCGGTTTCTCCGATGCGTTCGAGAGCGTCTCTGCCCTGCTGCTCTTTCTTGCCGCCCGTGGCCCGTTGCTTGTCCTATGGGCCGCTCTGATCCTGCTGCCCGCGCGCTACTTCTGGCGCCGCCGTTCACAATGGGGCCTCCGCGAGGCCGAAGCTCCCAAGAATTCATGATCGTTCCTGTGGGGCATCCAACTGAAAAAATCAGCCTGTCCAGGGAACTTTTGGCCGCCTCGCGACATTACACTGAGTGAAGGATCCAGGCGGCTTACTATGCAAGACGCATTGCGCGCGCTCGTTCTAAACTCGGAGGCACTTCCCCGAACGGTCATGAACGAGACGCCCACAAATCCAGCTAGCGCTGCGGGTAGCGCCGTGGCGGCATCCTCCACGACCGACGAGCAATTGATCCTGGCGTTTTCCAAGGGTTCGTCCGAGGCCTTCACAGAGCTCTTCTCGCGCTACAAGCAAAAGCTCTATGGATTCTTTCGCCGCCGTATTGCCGAGCCTGCTCATGCGGAGGAATTGACGCAGGAGACTTTCGTGGCCCTTCTGCGCGCTGCCGCCCACTACGAACCACGCGCCCTCTTTCGCACCTATCTCTACGCTATTGGCTTTAAGATTCTTCGCGCCCATCGCCGCAAAGCTGCTTTTCGGGCCACTTTCCTTGGCCATCAAAAAACCACGGCCGATTCCTCCAAGCGGGATGCCACCGAGTCCGGCCTGTGGGTCCGCCGCGCCGTCGAGAAACTCGAGCCCATGGACCGCGAAATCCTTCTCCTTCGCGAATTCGAGAAATTGAGTTACGCCGAGATTGCCGATCTATTGCAGCTTCCTCTAAACACTGTTCGCTCACGTCTCTTCCGCGCTCGCACCGCGCTTCGCAATTTGCTTGAGCCGCCTGCTGAACCCTCGACGAAAGGCGCCGCGATGAACCCCGCGCAGAAAGAGGAACAGGAATGAACGCCACTACCCATCCCGTTGCTCCCGAAGAAGTCATGGCCTTGCTCGACGGCGAACTCTCCACCGACCGCGCGCAAACCGTCTCCGCGCATATTGACCAATGCGCCGAATGCCAGGAAATTCAAGCCGCGATGCAGGCCACTTTGCACAAAATAGCTGCGTGGAAAATCGATGCGCCCCCACGCCTGCTAGAACACGTTTTTCTCAAGGATGGTCAGATAGGGACGTCGCAGCAGGGAGGAGTGGTCAGTTTATCTTGGCTCCACGACATTCTGAGTCGCAAGCGGATTTGGGCTCCAGCACTGGCTTTAGTGGCCGTTCTTTTCGCGGTTGTGGGAGCATTGACGAGTCGCTTCGCTTACACGCCTGACTTTGCCATGAAGAGGGCAGCGCAGTCTCAGGCAGTCCGCACGGTCACGAAACTCGAACCGCTTGATGAGAAAGGGACAAGTGCGGGTCGCGCGGCGGGAGACCGTCTTAGTGAGGATGCAGGCAAAGCGCTACGGCCAGAATCTTCAAAAGAATTTGAGCATTTACAGCTCTATTCAAGAATCGAGCGTCCCGTCCAGCGGCCCGAGTCGCACCAAGGCCTGATTCAAACCGGACCCATGATCGCGCGCACAGTTTCGGTCTCAATCATTGTCAAGGATTTCGACGCGTCTCGAGACTCTCTTGACGCCATTCTCGCACGTCACAACGGATACGCTGCCGGACTAAACGTGGCTACGCCGCAAGGCGCGGCGCGAGCCTTGCAGGCTTCATTGCGTATCCCGGATCGCCAACTGGCCACTGCGCTTTCAGAATTGAAAGCGCTTGGCCGCGTCGAACTTGAAAACCAAAATGGTGAAGAAGTGACTCAGCAGCACGCTGATCTTCTCGCCCGTCTGAAGAATTCGCGCGAGACCGAGCAGCGCCTTCAAGATGTTCTTAGGACTCGCACAGGCAAAGTAAAGGATGTCCTGGAAGTTGAACAAGAAATCGAGCGTGTTCGCGGTGAGATCGAACAGATGGAAGCCGAGCAGCAGACGCTGGAGCATCGCGTGGACTTTGCTACCATCGACCTGAAACTTGCCGAAGAGTACAAAGCGCAGCTCACCTCGCCCACGCCTTCGGTGGCTACGCAACTGCGCAATGCCTCCGTCAACGGATTTCGGAGCGCCTTCGAGAGTCTCCTAGCCCTCGTCCTTTTTCTTGCCGAGTCTGGCCCCGCGATCCTGCTCTGGCTGGCCTTGCTTTTTGTCCCTGTGCGCCTGCTTTGGCGGCGTTACCAGCGCACTCTCGTGATGGGCTAGCAATCGAGTCTGATTCCGAGCCATCCGACGCATCGGATTTCTCTCTCTGGAATCTCCGGATACCGGCTGAAATGCGAACACTTCTCTAGAAATCACAATAACGATATTCTTTCTTTCCTCGTCGTCCCGAATGCGGACAATCGAATCAACTTTCTATAGCATCAGGTCGAGTGACGCTCCCAAAGAATGGAGAGTCGCACTTCCATTCTGTGGGTTTTTGTAGACTTAGAAGAGGTAACATCGTCGATTGCCAGTCGAGCCCCTAGCTAACCGCCGTGCTTTCAATCAACTTGGTGGCTCGTCCCAGGAAATCCATCGCTGGCATACGGTTT
>Ga0207071_1062_pt1 | contig 19022 bp, 17 predicted proteins | sample Alteio_BWMinHeat_67_FD_153531 | JGI IMG/M metagenome (GOLD analysis project Ga0207071, IMG submission 153531) | Enriched cells from forest soil in Barre Woods Harvard Forest LTER site, Petersham, Massachusetts, United States -... | ecosystem: Environmental > Terrestrial > Soil > Temperate forest >...
GACATCGAAGCCGCTGCGCCGGTTCAGGCAGTAGAGCTGGATGTTCTCGAGGCTCTGCTGCAGGCGCTCGACGATTTCCGGCGTGCCATCGCGGGATCCGTCGTCGACGATCACGATTTCGTAGTTTCGAAAGGAGGCGCGCATGACCCGGTCCAGTTCCGATACGAACGCTTCCAGGTACGCGGCGGCGTCGCGCACCGGCACGACGACGGAGACGAGCACGTCGAGCATGATGTCACGGGCGCTCATAGTCCGTCGGCCTGCAAGCGTTGAAGGGCATCGTAAATGTTATCGATCTTCCCGCCCATGATCGTATACACCGGGTTTGGGGAGCCGCTGCGTTCCATCAGAATCGGGCGGCCGTCATCGGTCTCGTTGCGCAAGAGCAGGGTCTTGACCTCGAACAGGGAGTCGACGATCCGCGCGCGTCCGAGTGCCGGCAGATAGCGCTGCGCGTCCTTGATCATGTGGAGGGCCCGGCTCTGTCGCGGATAAGCCTTCATAATTGCATAGGGGTTCGGGGAGTGCAATCCCTGATCCTTGTCCTGCATTCCCTTGTCCACCCATGAGGTATGCGGAGTGTAGCGCACGTGGGAGAGCGTGTGCAGCGAGCGGGGAGGGAACGGCATGGTGGAAAAGAACGGGCCGCACATGACGGTGACGCCCAGGTCGCGGAGTTCGTCGGGAGGCTCGATGAGGGCCATTTCCGTGATCTCCTGCTTGACCTGGGTGGTGCAATAGGCCTCCATGCCGGCGATATGTTTCAGGCCGGCATAGGTGCAGTTGAAAAGGTACGCAGCCTCGATTTCGTGGCCGCCGGAAAGCAGCACGCGCGAGACCGGGCCGGCGGCTTCCACGCGCTCAGCGCGGGTGTTGAGCCGGATCTCGACACCGGCTGCATCGAGCTTGCGGCGCGTGCTGTCGCGCAGGGCGTCGCTATCGAAGGCGTACTCGGTAACCTCGAGAACGGTCTCGATGAGGCGGGGATTGAAGAGCCGCACGTACTGGCTGCGCGCCGGTTTCCAGGGGGCGCCGATCACGCCGCAGAAGCGTTTGAACTGGTGTCCGGTGACCTTGCTCTGGTACCTTCCGACGCAGTAGAGCTTGGTGAAGGCGTTGACCACGCACTCGGGATAATCGTGCACGAAGGCTTTGAAGTTGACGCGGCTCCGGTAGGCGGTGGTGAGGCTGCAGGGATAGTGGTAGCCGTTGTGGATGCGCGCCTGATTGGCGTAGGAAGCGTGGCGGAATAGCTGCTCCTCCTGCTCGATCAGGAGAACCTTGCGCATGCGGGATTTCAGGTAGAGGGCGACCGAGCAGCCGAAGAATCCGCCGCCCACGATCACCGCATCGAATCGGGACTCCATCTCAATTCCCTGGATTGTATTCGCCCATGACGGCCTTGAGCAGGAGCTTGATGATGGCGAGCTTGGCTTTCACGCCGCCGATTTTGCTGGGCGCCGGACCTTTCGCGGGATAGACTCTGCGCACCGGCAGCTCTTTTACCCGGAAACCCAATCGGGGGATTCTCACGGAGAGATAGTAATGGAGGTTATACGTGTCGAAGATGTCGCGGAAGGGCTGCACGCGCGGGTCTTCCACCACGCGGCGGCTGAGGCCGCGGAAGCCGTTGGTGGTGTCGGTATAGCGGAACCTCGCGGCCAGGCTGATCAGCGGCGCATGCAGCAGGGCGACGCCGATCTTCCGGTCCCACGGCGTGTTCGCCTCCTCGCCGCCGGGAACGTAGCGCGAGCCCTGGATGTAGTCGAAGCCTTCGTCGAGTGCGGCGAAGAAGGCGGGGATCTGTTCCACGCCGTCCTTGCCGTTGCCGTCGATGAAGACGAAGCCCTCGTAGCCCTGGTTCATCGCGTAGTCGAGCAGCATGCGCATCTGGGCGCTGAGTTTGCCCGGCCCCGTCTTGATGAGGAGCGTGCGCACGCGCGCGTTCTTGAGAGTGGCGGGGTCGCCGCTGGTATCGGTGCTGCCGCCGTCGCCGATGAGGATGTCGCCCTTGCCTTCCAGGAATTCCATGCGCTGCAACTGGTCGAGCAGGCGCCGGCCTTCGTTAATGACGGGGATCAGGACGGCGTAGCGCGTTTCGCGAGGGCGGAATTCGTGGACCTGGTAGGCGGGGACTTCGCGCACAGACGCCGGCTCGTCACTTCCCGTTGGCATAGGTGTTAAGAACAAATCGTACCGCACTTTCAAGCGCGGGCAGCGGCGGAGTGGCGGCGCGCATTTCGAGCGCGCACCAGGCGCTGTAGTGGATTCGCGCGAGCGCACCGGCGATCGCGGAGTGGGGCGCGGCGGGCGTCGCGAAGGCGCCGAGGTGGGGTTCGCTGACGTGGAAGTGGGCCAGGATATCGCGATTCTGTTCGATGGCGTCGACGGCATTTTCGCCGGCGAGGAAGAGGCAGGCGGAATCCAGGTGCAGCCGAAAACCGGGAGAGTCCACGGCGCGCACGAGCCTGGCGGCAGTGGCGCTTTCGAAGGCGAAGTTGCACTGGTAGTCGATAGGGTTGGCCTCGAAGCCCAGACAGACGCCGCGTTCCGCGTAGTATTCAGAGGCGCGGGCGAAGAAGTCGCGGGCGATCGTGAAGGCTTCGGCTTCGGAGAGCGTGCCGCGATCGCGATTCTTCGGGGCGCCGAAGACCAGACAGTGCGCGCCCAGGCCGGCGGCAAGATCGGCGCAGAGGCGGAGATGGTCGTGCATGGCGGCGCGATCGGCGTCGGAGCCGAAGAGTTTGAGCTCGGGCTTCTGAAAGAGGATCGATTGCAGCGAGGAGATTGCGAGGCCGGCGGATTCGATGCGGCGGCGGAAATCGCGGATGGAGGCGGGCTCCATGCCTTGCCATTCCGGCCAGACGCGCGTGGGCGCGACCTCCAGGCCGCGGATGCCGTTGGAGACCAGGAGGGCGATGGCGGCGGCGTCCACGTCGGGCTCGCCGGGCCAGGCGATGTTGGAAACTGCGAGCTTCATGCAGTGCGGCTCGCGGAGAAGGTGCGGACGAACTGGCCGAGATCCTGCATGGTTTCGCCGGCGGTAGTCAGGTACGGCGATCCGCTGCCCAGGGCATCCCCGTGCAGGGTGCGTATGTCGTAATGGGCCTCGGGCGCGGCTTTAGCGCCGACGATCTTGCCGGGGAAATAGGCGGCGATGATGGCTTCGGTTTGAATCGGCTCGGAGGCGAGGTTCACCAATTTCAGCGCGAGTTTGTCGAGCCGCTCCAGGTCGCGCCAGAGATTGGCGATGTTGTAGTACTGGAAGGAACTGGCTGGATTGATGGCGTCCAGGCAGTTGTCGTGCAGCAGATCGAAGATCACGTTTTTCTTGAGGCCGGGTCCGAAGACGCCGGAGATCCGCACCACGGTGGGATCGCTGAACAGGGCGCGCATTTGCTGCTCGAACCAGAGGCGGTTGGTGCCGTAGGCGTGATTGGGGCGCGATTCGCAATCGAAGCTCTCGTCCACGCCGGAGCTCTGCGGGTAGACATCCACGGTGGAGATGACGATGACGCGGCGGGCGCGCACCTGGGCCAGGTCGTCGAGCAGGGAAGCGATGCGCGAGCGATCTTCATCGGCATGCTGATTGGCCCACCACTTCGCGGCCGAAACCCCGCTGCACACCAGCAGGTCGAACTCGCGGCCGCGGATGTCGGCGATGTTCTTCGAGTGATAGCACTCGTCGAAGTGGTGCTGAGTCGCCAGCGCGCCGCCGACGAAGCCTGTATGTCCAATCAACGCACTCTGCATAGATCCTTGAATGAGTTTAGCGAAGTCGAGACTAAGCCCGCGCTTTGTACGCGCCCGTCGCGTGGAACCATTCCACCGTCTTCGCAATCCCCTCGTTCAGCGGCGTCAGTTGGTACTCCCCGATCAGCGATCGCAGTTTGCCGACACCCAGGCACTTCGAGGTGGCGCCGACGTAGCGCGACGTGTCGTATTCGATCTTTTCGACCGGATAGCCAACCATGCCGCAGATCAGATTCGCGAAGTGGCGGATGGAGTATTCCTCGCCGGCGCCGATGTTCACCAGCTCGTTCTTCGCGGAGTCCGCGAGCCGCACCAGGAGGTCGACGAAATCGGAGACATACATCAATTCGCGCCTCTGATGACCGTCGCCCCACAAAATCACGGGTTCGCCGAATTCCTTGCCGCGGATAATCTTGCGGATCAGGTCGAAGATGAAGTGCATCTGGCGGCCGTCGGTATGGTAGCCGGGGCCGTAGAGCGTCGAGGGCACCGCGCAGAGGTAGTCCAGGCCGAACTGCTTGCGCAGTGCGAGCAGGCCGACATACAGCATGCGCTTGGTCATCGCGTAGGTGTACAGGCTTTCGGTGGGAGTTCCGTCGAGGTAGTGGGATTCTTCCAGGTCCACGCCGGGCTCGTACGCGCAGCTTGTCCCCATACAGATCAGCTTGGCCTGCCGCTGGCTGCGCTGCCACCACGCGAGCACGTTGGTGTTCAGTTGCTGGTTGCGGATCCACTGCTCGCCGGGATGGCGCAGGCAGAAATCGCCGGCCTGGGTCCAGGCGGCCAGATGGTAGATCTGGTCGTACTCCGTGGTGTTGTAGCGGTCCAGGCTGCCGGGTTGGGTAAGGTCGCACTCGGCGGAGCTGAAACCGGTTACGGTGTGCCCGTCCGCCTGGCGACGCGCGCCGAGCGCGGTGCCGAGGAATCCGGTGGCGCCCGTGATGAGGATCTTCATCGTGCGGGCTCCTTGGGATTCACCGGGAAGTAGAACTCGATGCCGCGATCGATGAGGCGCTGGTTGTTGGCGAGGATTTCCTTTTTGAAGTTCCAGGCGAGCACGTAGTAGATGTCGGGTAGCTCGGCCAGTTCCTCCTCGATCTTTACCGGGATGTGCATGCCGGGAGAGTAGAGGTCGCGGCGCAGCGTGTTCTTTTCGACCAGGCACTCGATGTAGTTGGTGCCCACGCCGAAGTAGTTCAGCATGGTGTTGCCCTTGACCGGCGCGCCGAAGCCGAAGACCCGCTTGCCGGCGCTTTTGGCCCCGCCGAGGTAGGCCAGGTTGTCGGCTTTCATCTGCCGGATGCGGCGGTAGAAGGCCTGATAGGTTTCGATCTCGTTGGTGCGCTCGTCGGTTTCGGCGCGCTTCATTTCGAGCAGGCGCGGGCTCGGCTCGCGGTTTCCCTTGTGAGTGACGTACGCGACCACGGAGCCGCCGTGGATGGGCGCGAGGTACGCGTCGAAGAGGGCAAGGCCGTGGCGCTCCAGCAGGCGTTCAATGGTCTGGAGATTGTAGTAGAGCAGATGCTCGTGATAGATCTGATCGAAGGCGACGTTCTCCATGATGCTCTTCATGTACAGGAACTGCACGATGAAGACGCCGTCGGGGTTGAGGGCTTCGCGGATTCCCTCCGTCACGGAATGCAGTTCTTCCAGGTGGAAGAAGACGCCGGCGGCGTTGATCAAGTCGAACTTGCGTCCGATCTTGCGGGCGGTTTCGAGATTGAAGAACTCGTTCAGGGTCGGGACTCCCGCGTCGGCGGCGATGCGGGCGGTGCCTTTGGAGGATTCCACGCCGAGCACGTCGTAGCCGAGAGCCTGGAAATGTTTGAGCTGCGTGCCGTCGTTGGAGCCGATGTCGAGGACGGACTTGGCGGCGGCGTCCGAAAGAAAGCGCGAGTCGGCTTCCACGGCGATCTGGCGAAAATGCTCGCTGAGCGACTTGGTAACTCCGGATAAGTAGGTGTGATCGCCGAACATCACTTCCTTCTTCACCGTGTAGTCCAGTTGCGCGGCGGCGCAGGCGTGGCAGTAGACGACGCGGAGCGGATAGAACGGCTCCAGGCCGATCTCTTCCTGCCTCAGGAAATGATTGCACCAGGGCTGCGAGCCCAGGTCGACAACCGGCTCCAGGTTCGTGCTGTCGCACACTCGGCAAATCATAGAAAACATCCTTGGTTGGCGTTAATAAATGCGCCGGCGCGGGGGAGCGTTTCCTCCGTCCCGATGTCCAGGAAGGGCGCGGCGGTGGAGAGCACCGCGATCCGCGCGCCGGTTTCCAGGAGGGCGGGAAAAACTTGGGTCTCGAAGCTCAGCGGACGCGTCGGCGGAAACTGGCGGAGCAGGTCCGCCGTGAACAGATAGACGCCGGCGTTGATCAGGGCGGGGCCGGGCCGCTTTTCGGCGAAGCGCAGCAGGCGGCCGTCATCGGCGGTTTCGAGCGAACCGTAGCGCGCGCCATCGTCGACGCGGAGCCCGAGGATCGCGGCGTCGGCGGCGCCGCTCGCGAGCGCGGTGAGCATGGGCGCGAGGTCGGCGAGTGCAAGCGAGTCTCCGTTACAGACCAGCCAGGGGCCGGGGTCGCCGGCGCGCGCTCCCACGGCGTGCACGAAGCCGCCGGCGGTGCCAAGAGGCTCGGGCTCGGCCACGCACCGCACCTGAATGCCGGACAGTTCGATGCGGTCGAAATGTTCCGCGATGGCCTCCGCGCGATAGCCGGTCGAAATCGTCACCTCGGTGAAGCCCTGCCGGGCCAGGAAGCGGACGATCCACTCCAGAAAAGGCTTGCCGGCCGCCGCCGCCATGGGTTTCGGCAGATCGGGCAGCAGATGCTGGATGCGGGTCCCGCGCCCACCGGCCAAAACGACTGCCTGCGGTACTGCGCTAGACATTGGAGTACTGGCGATTGCGCAGAATCGTGTAGCCCTTGATCAATTCGCGGATTCCGCGCTGCAGCGGCCAGTCGGTCACGAAACCGGTCTGGGCCAGGCGCGCATTGGAGACGATGTAGTCGCGCTTGTCCGGATCTTCGCCGATCGCGGCTTCCAGGTAGACGAATTCGGGCACCTGCTTCTGAATCTCGGCGCAGAGTTCGAGTTTAGAGAGATTGGCCTCTTCCAGTCCCACGTTGTACGGTTTGCCCTTCATCTCCTCGAAGTGGTCCAGGCCGTAGAGGAAGACGCGCGCCACGTCGCGAATGTGAATGTAGTTGCGCTTGAAGTGGCCTTCGAAAATCAACACCGCGCGGTCGGTGACGGCGCGATACACGAAGTCGTTGACCAGCAGGTCCAGGCGCATCCGCGGGGACATGCCGAAGACGGTCGCGAGCCGGAAAGTCAGGCTGTTTTCGCGCGCCAGCACGGCGGCTTCGGCTTCCACCTTGGTCACGCCATAAAGCGAGATGGGCCGCAGTGGCGACTCTTCCGTGCAGAAGGCCCCGGCTTCTCCGATGCCGTAGCCGCTATTGGTGACCGGCATCATGATGCGCTGCTCTTTCCCCGCCAGGCGGCAGATCGTCTCCACCGCATCCTGATTGATGCCCTTTGCGGCGATCGGGTCGCGGGAGCAGATGGGCGCGCCCACCAGAGCCGCGAGCGGAATGATCAGGTCGGCCTTCGCCACCAGTTTCTTGACCAGGGCCTCGTCGCGGCAATCGCCGCGGACCACCGAAAACGTGTCGTACTGGCAGCAATCGGCCAGCGTGGCCTGCTGGAACATGAAGTTATCGAGAACCGTTACCTGATGGCCGGCTTGCAGCAGGGTGGGGGTCAATACCGAACCGATATATCCCGCGCCGCCTGTGATGAGTACGTTCATGTAGATCCTTAGTTTCCGCTAGGAATGAATGATTCCGCTTCCGCTGGCATTGATGGAAAACGGAACTTCGTAATAGTTTTTCAACGACTCGCGCACTGCGGCCTGGCTTTCCTGAGGGACAAAGAACAGAAGAAAACCGCCGCCGCCCGCTCCCAACAGTTTGCCACCCAACGCGCCGGCTTTGCACGCCGTCTCGTACATCCCGTCGATCACGGGATTGCTCACTGTGCTGGCGAGCGTGCGCTTTTCCTGCCAGGTGCGATCCAGCAGCGCGCCGAATGACGAGAGCGGCGCGGTCCCGGTAAGGATGGCGTAGGCGTCGTCTACCAGGTTCAACATGCGCTTGAGGTTGTCCTGGATGCTGTCCAACCGGTCCAGCTTACATTTCTCGATGGCGCCCGCCGGCCGCGTGACCCCGGTGAAAAACATCAGCAGCGAGTCGTCCAGTTCGCGCTCACGTGTCTTGGACAGGGTGACGCGATGCACCACGAACTGGTCGTCGCGAATGAAGCGGACCACGTTCAAGCCGCCGTACGCGGCCAGCACCTGGTCCTGGCAGCCCACCGACTCCTTCAGGACATTGCGCTCGATGTGCACCGCCATCGCCGCCAGGTCGGCCTGCGAAATGAATTTGCCTTTGAAGGCCATCAGGGCGTTGATCAGGCCCACGGTGAAACTGGACGAGGATCCCAGGCCCGTCGAGGAAGGCAGATCGGCGGCCAGGCTGATCTCCACGTCGCGGTCGATATTCAAGTAGCGCAGCACTTCGCGGAAGGGGCCGTGCTCCACGTCGTCGAGCGACTTGACGCACTCCACGCGGCGGTAGGCAAGGCGGATCGAATAGTCGAAGAGCCGCGAAGGGAAATGCGTGACGCAGTGGTAGATGTATTTGTCGATCGCGGTGCCGAGTACGGCGCCGCCATGCTGCAGGAAGAATTGCGGGAAGTCCGTGCCGCCGCCAAAGAAGCTTACCCGAAGTGGTGTTTGAGCGATGAGCAAGGGTTTATCCCGCGGCGCGGTCTAGGATTTGTATTCCGCCTTCAGGGCACACAGTCCACGATAAGCGGCCATACTCTCCTTAATGAACGTGCTGGCGGGCAGGCCGCGGCTCGTTCCTTTGAGCCGGTGGCGATGGATCACGTGGACCTGTTTGATGCTGCGATTGTCTAATTCGGCGCGCAAGAGAAGTTCGGCGTTCAACAGGGTCGGCATGCAGTGGAGTTGCGGCAGCAGTTCGCGCACCAGATCGGTACGGATAATGCGGAAGGCCGAATTGATGTCGCTGTAGTGAACGTCGAACAGGAAGCGCGCGATCCGGTTGAAAATCGCTGATGCCACCTTACGGAAGAAAGGATCCTGCCTGCCGATCTTAGCGCCGTGGACCAGCGAAAACTCGCCCACGAACGGCACCAGCTTCCAGAACTCCGACGGCACATACTGTCCGTCGGAATCCGTGAAGAAGACGAGCGGGCAGCGGGCTTCCTGGTAGAGGGAACGCGCCGCGGCGGCGAAGCCATCTTTCGTCTCGTTGTACTTGACGCGGATGAAAGGGTACTTCTGGCAAAGCCGCTGCAGAATCTCGCGCGTTCCGTCGGTGCTCGCCGCCTCGTCGATCACCAGTTCGGAACCCTCCGGAAGGTATTGAAAAACGTCGCGCACCCACTCTTCGATCACATCCTCCAGCACTTCGGCCTCGTTGCATACCGGCATGAGGATGGAAATTGCGGCTGGCAAAGTGGTTACCTTTGCTTTCGTGATTGCCATCTGTTGAGAACTCGTTGGGGCGTTTAGGTCGTATGATAGCACTGAAGACGCGAGGTTCGGCCGGTCTCCATGGCTCGCCGGTCATCCACGGTACCACTAGCGGGGCCGCGGGCGATAAAGATTGCACACACCGGATTGTTCTACGAAGATGTACGCCCCTTCCACCGCGGCCTTCATCGCGGGCGTGTAGAGATCCTTGTTGTCCAGATCGCGCACCACCACCAGCCCGAACCGCTGCTCTTCCATCATTTTCACCAGGGGACGCTCGTCCCATTTGCCTTCCTGCGCCATGAAGGTCGCCGACGCCATTTCGGCGATCAGCGGCTTCCCCGCCTTGAGCGCCAGCAGCATCTCCTCGGAGAAAACGGGGCCGGGTGTATCGCGGATCGCTTGAATCACGTGGGCGGCGGAGATCGTCTGGCGCCGGTCCCAATCCGCCTGGCGGGATGGCGACACCATAAGGATGGAGGACAGCACGGCCAGAATCGTCATCGATGGCAGCAGCAGGTAAGCCAGCGCTCCGGTTCCGGAACGTGTGCCAGTAGTCTTCCACGTGGCCAGGAGCCGGAAGACGAAGAGGCCGCCCAGCAGGCAGGCGCCCATATCCCATTCCAGAAAATAGTTGATCGCGGAGCCGTGCTTGCCGATGGAAAGCAGCCATGCGGTCGTGGCCGCGAAGTGCACGGCCGCGACGACCACGGCGCGGAAATAGAGATTGTTGCGCAGTCCGTGCCGGAATCGGGACCACGTGGATGCCGCCGCAGTTCCGCGTTTCCAGACGCCGAAGCAGGCCGCCGCCGCGACGGCCGCCAGCGACAGGTTCTGGTGCAGGTGCTCGGCAACCTGCTGGAGTCCGTGCCAGATCGAGAAGGGCGCGGCGTTGTAGAAAAAAACGTGATTCAGGAAGTTGCCGCCGAAGTAGGAGATGCAGGCGGCCAGCCCCGCGATCCCAAGGACAGCGCCGAGCGCGTAGGCGCGGACCGTCTGCCGCCAGTTGTCCAGTAATCCGACCATCAGGCAGGTCAACGGGATCGGCAGCATGATCTGCTTGGTAAATACAGCGAGGACGAAGAGCGCGACGGCTACACACTGGCCAAGCTGACGCCGTCCCGCGCAGATGAAAACCGCCAGGCCCGCATACGCGAAGCAGAGGGCCAGCATGTCCACGCGCATGATCGGGGCGCACAGCACCACGCTCTGCATCAGCAAAAACTGCGTGCCGGCGAACCCGGCGGCGGCCCATCGCCACAGCAGCGAGGCTCGCCGGGAAAGGCACCCGAAGACCGTGAGCCCGAGCACCAGCGAGATGGCGAGTGTGCAGGCCAGCGAAAGCGCGCGGCCGGCCAGCAGAAGATCGCCGGTCAGCATGCCGACGGCCCGCGTAGTCAACATGTAGAGCGGGGTGTACGGGAACAGAACGAAAGGCAGCCGGTCGATCGGCTGGTAGGCCGTATGGCGGTCGGCCATTTGCATCGCCATCCACAGGACGTGCCCTTCGGCGTACTCGGCGGAATAGTTCTTATGAAGGCTCCTCACTTCGAGCGAAGCGAACATGCCTGATTGCAGGCAGGCTCCGGCCAGCAGGGCGGCGCAGAACAGCCGCTTCAGGGTGGACGATCGAAGGAAGGACACCATAGCTTTGAGGGTCGGAGGCTGCCACCGCGCGGCGGAGCCAACATTATACTCCCCGCTTGCCCGGCATCGCGCTTTAACTTCGAACGTACCCATGCAGTGCGGTCCGCTTCCCGCCTTCGCGATGCGCTTCGTCGCTGAGGGCGTGCACGCCGGTCGCGTCGATCCAGCGATTGTAGAAATTGAACAGCGCGCAGACGGTGACGGCGAAATAGATGGCTTCGTCGTCCCAGCCGGCAGCGTAAAGCGGCCGCATGTCGTCAGCCGTGATCCGGGGCGACTCGCGATTCACGCGGTCCACGAACCGCAGCAGAGCCTTGTGGCGTTCGTCCAGCGCGGAGCTCTCCAGGTCGCGCAACACTCCCTGCACCAGCGCTTCGTCGCCCAGCAGTTCCGCCGCGACCGCGGCGTGCGACTTCAGTCAAAATGGGCAGTCATTGCGCGAAGAGGTGTAGGCCGCGATCAGCTCGCGCATCCCGGGCGCTACCGGCCCCGGCCCGCGCAGGATCTCCTGCGTGAAGCGCGCCAGGTGCTCCGTCGCTTTCGGCAGGTATGCGAAAAGGTGCCAGATCTGCGGATACTCCGCGCCCTTGTCGCGCATCGTCCCGATCAGGTCTGCGTAAGGTCCGGGTTTGGCGCCGGCCTCCACGCCGGGAAGAAACATCGGCTTCATTTCCGACATGATTACAATAGCTTCCTCAGCTTGATTTTCACTTCGAAGACGTCGTTGCCGCGCTGCACCATCAGCTTGCATTCTCTACCGTCGCGGGTCACGTCTTCCTGCACCATGCCCGGCGATAGGCGCGCGGCGGGAACATCGTCGACCGCGAGAATCAGGTCCGTCTCGCGCACTCCCGCCTCCGAGGCCGGCGTTTCCGGCAGTACCTGGTAGACGCGCAGGGCGTCCGGCAGGTTGGCTACCCGATGCACGCGCAGCCCGCTGGCGTCGAACCGCGAGGGCTCCGCATACCGGCTGTTCGGCTCCAGCGTCATCTGCCTGCGCCCGTAGTCGAGAAAGACTCTGAAGCGGCGCAGAAACTCGACGCCGATCATGCCGTCCGGTTCCGCCTTGCCGCCGAAGCCAGGCGTCAGAAATTGATGCACTACCGGGCGGGTCACTCCGAGCGGTCCCAGGGCAAAGCGCTCCAACCGGCAGGCGCGCCGTCCCAGGCTGTCGGCGGCCGAGCCCAGGGCGCGCTCGGTCACGTGGTGCTGCTCGGCGAAACTGCGGCTCAAGTAGGCGATGCTGCCTGCGGCGCCGGTATCGATCACCATGCGCGCGGTCACTTCCTTCCCGTCGCGCAGCGTGAGGGTTGCGCTGGTGTACGGATTGCTCTCCTCCAGCGTGAAGGGGAATGTGCGCCCGGTGCCGGAGTAGTGGAAGGCGTCGGGCGCGTGCAGGCGAATGGCGGGCGAATCGTAGTCGAGCTCCACCACGAACCGGCTCAGCACCAGCATACCGATCGAGGCGTCCTTATCGCCCGGTAGCGGAGTGGCTTTGATCACCAGTTCCTGCCCGGGAAGCCGGAGGCCTGGCAGGGCGAGTTCAACGCGAGTCCGGCCATCCAGCTCCGGCGCGTTTTCGATGGCGCCGGCGCTGTGGCCGTAGCTGGTGGGCAGAACTCCGATAGCCGCGGCTCTCGCCGCCTCGATGAAGACCAGCGCGCCGCCGCCGCCGGAATCCAGCTCGCACCACAAGGGCGGCGAGCCATCGATGCGCGCGGGCGCCAGGAGTTGATGAAAATCGTTGCGGCGCGCCGGGATGGCGATGATCGCGGCGTCCCCCCCACGCAGCCGCGACGCGGCGCACATTGCGGCGAGCAGGGAGCGGCGCGAAATCGTCACGAGAGATTGCTTTTGAGCTGCCCGCAAGCGGCGTAGATATCGAGGCCGCGCGGTTTACGTACGAAGCACGGCAGTGCCCGGCGCACGATGTCCTGGAAACTGGCCACGCGCTCCGGGTCGGGCGTGCCGTACGGAATTCCGGGCCCGGGATTGAGCGCGATCAAATTGACCTTGGCGTTGAGGTTCGCCAGCAGCTTGACCACGCGGCGCGCGTCGGCGTCGGTATCGTTGACCTCGCGCAGCAGCACGTATTCGAAGGTCAGCTTCTCCCACGCGCGTAGCGGGTAGGCTTTGCAGGCCGCCAGCAGATCCCTCAGGTGATACTTTCGAGTGATCGGCATCAATTCCTGCCGCATCTCTTCGGTGGAGGCGTTGAGCGAAATGGCGAGCTTCGGGCGCACCGCTTCGCGGCCCAGTTCGGCGATCTTCGGAATGATGCCGGCCGTGGACACCGTGACGCGGCGCGGCGAGAGTCCGATTCCGCCCGGGTCGAGCAGAATCCGGGTGGCCTTGACCACGTTCTCCAGGTTCAAGAGCGGCTCGCCCTGTCCCATCATCACGATGTTGAGACGCCCGCCGTCCTTGCGAAGCTGATTTTCGCGGATCACCAGAAGCACCTGGCCAACGATTTCGCCCGCGGTGAGGCTGCGCTCCAGCCCCATCAGGGCTGTCATGCAGAATTTACAATCCACCGGGCAGCCCACCTGGCTGGAGATGCAGATCGTGTCGCGCTCGCCTTCCGGCATCAGGACGGTCTCCACCGTGCGCCCGTCCTCCAGTGCCAGCAGGTAGCGCCGCGTCCCGTCGGTCGATTGATAGAGGTGGGCCACTTGCGGAAGCCCGAGCGCGTGCCGGCTCGCCAGATCCTCGCGCAGCGCGGTGGGAAGCGTCGAGATCTGTACCAGGCTGCCGGCCTGTCCGCGATAGATGGCTTCGTAGATTTGTTTGGCGCGGTAGCCCGGCTGATCGGGGCCCAGGGCCTCACGAAGATCGGTCAGGTCCATGCCCACCAGCGGCTGGGACATTGTTCCTCCAGTTTAGCGGATACGGTCGCCTCTTTAGTGGCGCTTACGCCTTTCAGGCGCTGAAGGTGATACAAAGGGATCAGGGTTTTTCTCTCTTCTCACCATGACTTCACCTGACAATCCCTTGCGGGATATCGAAATGACCACGCTCGCCAACGGCGTTCGTGTGATTACGGAGGCGATGCCCCACGTACGGTCCGTCTCCGTAGGCATCTGGATCGGTTCCGGTTCGCGCCGCGAAACGCCGGAGCAGAACGGCATTTCGCACTTCATCGAGCACATGCTCTTTAAGGGCACCACCAGCCGGTCGGCCGAAACCATCGCGCGCGCGGTGGACGCGCTTGGCGGCAACCTCGATGCCTTCACCGCCAAGGAACTGGTTTGTTTCAATACCAAGGTGCTCGACCAGCATTTGGCTCAGGCTTTCGACGTTCTGGCCGATCTGGTGCTGAACCCGATGTTCCGCGAGGAAGACATCGAGAAGGAAAAGGGCGTCATCCTCGAAGAAATCAAGATGGAAGCGGACAGCCCGGATTACCTGGTCCACGAGATCTTTTCCTCGAATTTCTGGAAGGACCACCCGCTCGGCCGGTCGATTTTGGGCACGCCGCAGAGCGTCCGCCGCTTCGACAGCACCATGATGCGGGACTTTTACCGGGCGGTGTACGCGCCCGCCAATCTCCTGGTTACTGCCGCCGGGCACTTGACTCACCAGGGGTTGACCGGGCTCGTCCGGCAATACTTCGATTCGCTGCCTCCCGGTCCCGGCGCCCCGCCCGATCCTCTGCCCAACACCCATGCCCGTATTGCTTTGCGAAACAAAAAGTCTCTGGAGCAGGTGCATCTCTGCCTGGGGGTGCCCTCTTATCCGCTGCCCCATCAGGAGCGCTTTGCCTGTTACGTGCTCAATACCCTGCTCGGCGGCGGGATGAGTTCCCGCCTGTTTCAGAACATCCGCGAGCGCCAGGGGTTGGCCTACGCCGTCTTCAGTGAGCTAAATCCCTACCGGGACACGGGTTGTCTCTCGATTTATGCGGGTACCAGCGTGGAATCGGCGCGCCAGGTGGTGGAGTCCATCACTACGGAGTTTCGCCAACTGAAGAGCGAACGGGTCAACGACGAAGAACTGCGCCGTGCCAAGGATCACCTGAAGGGTTCCCTGATGCTCGGCCTGGAATCCACCGGCAGCCGGATGTCGAATCTGGCCCGACAGGAAATGTATTTTGGGCGTTTCTTCACACTTGACGAGCTGTTGGAGAGCATTGAATCGGTGACCGCGGAAGACGTCCGGAGGATCGCGCAGACCTTTTTCGACCCCCGCCAGATCGCGCTGACAATCCTCGGAAACCTGGAAAACTTCAAAATCGGCCGCGAGGACCTCGCTTGCTGAATGGCGCCGCCCTGGCGCTCCACGATAGTACTAGCGGTTCCCCCGGAGCGGCTGTCCTCCGGCTGTAAAGACACGCCGGATTAGCTATCTAAGCAGCATTTTTATCAATGGTTTAGATGCTAAACGTCGGCGAAGGTTAACTGCCGGGGTACTATGACCGTTGACCCCACTTTATCCGCTTAATTTGCTTGACTCCCTTGGGTGGGGAACATACACTACAAAGGTGGCTGAGATTCGCCACTGTACAGTTCGTGTGGGAATCGTGTAAGCTGGCCGAACAAACGCTACCCGTGTTGAGATGGCGTCGAACAGGTCAAGTTGGTTGAGGCACTCGGAGGTTCTTGTGATAGACGGTCATTTCGATATCAAATCTCGGAAATGCATGCGGGCCATTTCCTTGCTGTTCGTGGGCCTCGTGTTCGCTGCCGGTTTGTCGGCGTCAACGCTTTGTTCAACGCTCACCACCCTTCAAGACTACGAGAATGCCGGAGTCTGCTCGATCGGCTCGACTCTGTTCAATTTCGATCCCGGCGCTGGTAATGGCTTCACCACCACCGACGGCATCACGACAGCTTCCGATGTGACTGTGTCGTTGCTCGGGATCGGCTTTACTTTTACGGCAGCCTATGACGCCAATTTCGGATCCAACAGCTACACCATTGATTATGACGTTCAGGGTGGCGCGGCCTATTTCACTGGCACGGTCCTTTCGGCAACGGGCTTAATCTTCGACGTCGGGGACGGAGCCAATGCGAGCATCACAAAGGACATATTTTTCCCGACGCGGACTGGTCCGAGCGACGATTCGCTTGCCATCAACACTTCGGATCCGGGAACACAGACTACCGCTTTCCCATTTTCGCCTAACCTGCAATCCTTCCACGTGACCGATGGCGTGAACCTGAATGCGGGAAGCAGCACGGACGCGACCATGTCGTCAGTGGGCAACCAATTCACGGTTCCCGAACCCAGCACTTTCGTGCTGTTCGGTGCCACCGGTCTGCTGATCGCGCTCTTTACCCTGGGACGCAAGAAGCTCCAGATGATCAGAATCCTGCCCGTGTTGGCGATCGGTCTGGTCTCGGTTGGGCCCTCCATGCACGCTTCATCGCTGTGCACCGGTGTTACTTTGGCGTCGTTGACGAACAGCACTTGCAACGTGGGAGGGCTGATTTTCAACTTTGGCTCGGGCGCAGGTTTGTTTAATTCGTCGGGCACATGGACCAGCAAGCTCACCACTGCGGACATATTGGTTACAGCCGTAGCGAACAACTCATACGGTCCTGGGCTCCTGTTTACCGTAGGCGGAACCGCCAATGCGACAGCCAACAACAACAGCTTTTTCGCCGCTGCTGCGGGAACCAATAGCCGCACTGTTACCTACAATATCTTTTACACGATCGCCGCCCCTTCCTCGGTCAACATCATCGCCACCAAGCAGGACGTTTTCAACCCGAGTATCGTCAATGGTGGTGGGACAACTGTTGGGGCGTGGTCGGAGAGAGACCAAGCCACGACTCCCTTGAACACCTGGAACCTCCTGGCCCGGAATACGACGCAGTGCTGCAACACATCCTCGACTTTTACCCGCGTCGCTACCGGCTTTAGCGTGACGAACAACATCCAGCTCACCGCTTCCAATGTGGCGGGAGCCACTTCTTCGTTTAGCAGCTTCGATAACCTCTACAGTGCGCCAGAACCGGCCACCTTCGCCCTCATCGGCGGTGCCCTTCTTGGTTTGGGTTTCGCTGGCCGCAAGTTGAAGACCGTCCGCAACTAGTTCAACCTCTCCTTCGCTTCGTGCCCAGGCACTCCTTCAACGGACCGGGCACGTTTCCTCGTAAGTTCCCCCAAACCCAGGAGTAGCGTCAGTATCACGCCGCCTATCGCGAGTGCCGTTCTGGATGCCTCCGGTTCGTAGCGGCAGAGAATCCGATGTGTGCCTTGCGGGATCGCGATGCCGGTCAATCCGGGCGACAACATCATGGTCGGCGCTTTCTTCCCATCGATATACGCCTTCCAATTCGGGTGCCAGGTCATCTTAAACAGCAGGAAGCCGGGCTGCGCAGCATCGAACCTGGCTCCGTACGTCTCGCCCGTCTGCGTCTCCTCGCTCACCGTCCCGAGCGGCGCTGCAACAGGAAGCGATGGCAGCCGCACGGCCTCCGCCGCCACGTGCAGCAGCGTGGGAGGAGCCGTACTCTCAAGTTCGAGCCAGAGATGGGATCGCTGTTTCACCCAATCGCTTCTCATCCATGCGTCGTTGATCGCCTGGAAGTTTTCCCGTGTCGTGGGCACGGCGGCTGGCACGTTGACCAGATCGAAGTAGCCGGAGGAAGGCGCCTCGTAGACGCGAAAGCCGCCAACCGTCAGCGGTGACTTCAGAAACGGCGGCGGTGTGCCCGTCATCGACACCGATTCCACGACAGTGCCGACGTTGAAGAGCCGGTACTGCTCCGCGTCGTCGTCAGCGAAATCCGCCATGATCTGAGCGGTCAGCGCCAACGTGTGAAGGCTCCAGGGCACAACCGGAACCTGCCGCGTTCCCAGGAATGCGAAGAACGGCAGCGTATCGTATTGCCCGTGATGATAGATGTCGCCGGCGCGCTGCGGCGCGGAAAACGTCGCGAACATGGGCGGTGGGAGCACTTCACGGCGTTCGTAGACGCGCCCCCCGCGCGCCAAAGCGAGCGCGGCGATCTGGTCGATCGATTGTCGCCGATTCTCCCACTCCGCCTGCCCCTCACGGCCTTCCCCGGCGCTGTATTCCAGGTAGCTGGAGCGCTCGCGCAGCACGGGATAAAGCACTGCCAGAGTGACGGCCACGGTGACAAGTGTATTGACCCGCCGCTCCGCCTCCCGCCAGAACGTGCCCAGGGCGATGGCGGCCAGCAACACCAGAAACACATGGACGCCCCCGATGAAACGGTGCAGGTGCATGTCGCGTGTGATCGCGAGCAGCGACAACGCAGGGCCCCAGAACGGGCGCCCGAAGAACAGGAGAATCCAGAGCGCGGCTCCCGAGAGGATGAATTCGCGCCCCGTCCGCAAACGCCGGCAACGTCGCCAGGCGACCAACAGTAGCACGACGCCCGCCAGCGCGATCAAGGAGAAGACGGGCGGTCGGCCGAAATCCAGAAGCTGGCCGGTGAATAGCCACTTCATCACTTGCGAAGCTCCGAAGGAATCGGCTTTCCACGGATAATCGTCGCGATTCCGATTCAGAATCGGCGCTTCCTTCAGCAAGGTAACAATCTGGAAAGCGGAGAGCAGGAAAGCCGTCGCGCCGATTCCAGCGACTCTGCGTACCCTTCGGATACGGCCGATTTCGGCATCGGGTATCAGTGCCAACAGGCAAATCGAAAGCGCGCCTATGTAGCCGTAGACCCAGTGGGTGAGCAAGGTGCATCCCAGCATCGCGCCCGCGGGCACGATCGCTCCGCTACGGCACACGGCGCGGAAGCCGAGTCCGAGCGACCACAGGAGAAAATGTACGGCCACGCCCTGAGCAAACAGTCCTCTCCCTGCCCATAGGTAACTGCTGAAGTCGAGCCCATAAAGCCGGTCCGTCGAGATCAGTGGCGCCAGCAGTGCCGCGGCCGCGGCGGTAAGCGGCGGTAGCCGTAGCAACAGAGCGCAGCCGAAAAAGCTCAACGGCAGCAGCACAAGGGAGAGATAGCGGCACCACGCAAAAACGTCCACCAGGCTGCCCGGTTTTCCGGAAAGCTGGTACGCCAGCGCGACCAGGTCGTGTGCCAGTGCCGGGTACGTTCGGACCATCGGATAACCGAAAAGCCACT
>Ga0207071_1063_pt1 | contig 18963 bp, 17 predicted proteins | sample Alteio_BWMinHeat_67_FD_153531 | JGI IMG/M metagenome (GOLD analysis project Ga0207071, IMG submission 153531) | Enriched cells from forest soil in Barre Woods Harvard Forest LTER site, Petersham, Massachusetts, United States -... | ecosystem: Environmental > Terrestrial > Soil > Temperate forest >...
AAATCGGCCCCGCATTTGATTGCCTCGGCCGGGGTCTGCGTTCGTTTCTGATCGTCCGATTCTTCGGCCAACCGCATCCCGGGCGTCACCACAGAAAATTCCCGGCCAAAACGCTTCTTAATTTCTTTGGCTTCCTGCACGGAGGCGATCACTCCGTCCAGCCCCGCCGCTTTCGCGTTCCCCGACAGATGGAGGACCTGCTCTTTCACGGTTCGGCGAATCCCGGCGGCGGTTAAATCTTTCTGGTCAAGACTTGTGAGCACAGTGACCCCCCATAATTTCGGCCGACGTGCGGCCTGCGCCGCAGCTTCGAGCATGGCGGCGCCCCCTGCCGTATGAACCGTCGCGCTGTAGACTCCCCACTCTCCGGCACGCTCTACCGCCTTCTGAACGACCGATGGGATATCGTGGAATTTGAGATCAAGGAAAATCCGGGCTCCCGTGCGCTGAAGACGTTCGAGAAGCGGACCGCCATATTTTAGAAAAAGCACCGGTCCCACCTTGAATAAATCCACATGCGGCGCCAATTGCTGCGTCAACCGGATCGCCTCTTGATCAGTTTCAACATCCAAAGCGACAATCAGCGGCCTCATGAAGCGACCGCCTTCACACGGCCGATGCAATCGCGAACCGGGCAATTCTTGTTACTCATCAATTCGGTCAATTCTTTCAACACGATCTTAGGAGCCCGCGGATTCCAAAAATTGGCAGTTCCCACAGCGATAGCGCTCGCCCCGGCGAGAATTAATTCCAGGGCATCGCGCCCGGAAGCCACGCCTCCGAGACCCAGGATCGGGGTCTTTACCGCTTGATGGACTTCCCAGACACAGCGTACCGCCAGCGGTCGTATCGCCGGGCCGGATAACCCGCCGGTCCCATGCGCTAGGACAGGCGCTTCTTTCTCCGTATCGATCACCATCCCGGGCAATGTGTTAATCAAAGAAAGAATATCCGCTCCCGCTTCCGCAGCGGCGCGCGCGATCGCCGGCAAATCCGTCACTTCGGGCGAGAGCTTGGCCAAAATCGGGTGCCGGCTTTTTTTGCGCACCGCGCGAACAACCGAAGCGGTCTCCTGAGAACTTTGCGCGAAACAACGCTTTCCTCCATGAGCAACATTCGGACAGGAAAGATTTAACTCGATCGCGGCGACCTCAACGGCCTGCAGCCGCTCGGCCAAATCGACAAATTCCTGTTCACTGAAGCCCGCCATGCTCACGATCACGGGAATTCCCAGACGCTGCAGGGCCAGCCACTTCGTCGCCAGGAAATCATCGATCCCGACATTCTGGAGCCCGACGGCATTGAGCATGCCGCTCGGCGTTTCGACCACCCGCGGCGACGGATTTCCCGCGCGCGGCTTCAGCGTCAGTGTTTTAGTGATCAGGCCGCCGAGAACCGATAAATCAAAGAACTCCTGGAACTCCAGACCATAACCAAAGGTACCGGCAGCCACCAAAACAGGATTCTTCAGCGCAAGCGGACCCAGATTGACGGAGAGGTCAGGCATAGAGTTCAGAGTTCAGTGGTCAGACATGGCATACTGATTTCTGATTACTGTTCACTGAACTCTACAAATTGGGTTTCTTCAGACGCCCCTGCTGCATGACGATATCGCCGCCGACAATCGTCGCTACAGCGCGTCCTTGGAGCGTCCGGCCAATAAAGGGAGAGTTGCGGCTCTTGGAGGCAAATTCCTTTACCGTGTGCCGGGATTTTAAATCGATCAACGTCAGATCGGCCGGAGCACCGGGCGACAGATGTCCCCCCGGCAAATTAAACGCCCGCGCGGGCGCGTCGGTCAGAGCAGCGACGGCCACCGGCAGAGCAAGGACCTTTTTCGCTACGAGCTCGGTGAGCACCAAACCCAGCGTCGTCTCCAGCCCGATGATGCCAAAGGGTGCGAAATCGAACTCCCGCGACTTTTGAGCCCGCGTATGCGGAGCATGATCGCTGGCGATCACGTCCAGCGTTCCATCCGCCAGCCCCGCCAGCACCGCGGCGCGATCGTCTTCCGTCCGCAGCGGCGGGTTCATCTTGGCATTGGTGTTGTAATCAGCGACGGCATCCTCGGTCAGCGTAAAATAATGGGGGCAAGTCTCGGCGGTAATGGGCAAGCCTCGCTTCTTTGCTTCACGCACCAGGGCGATGGATTCCTTTGTCGACAAATGCGCCAGATGCAGATTGCCTCCGGTTAATTCGCAGAGCGCAATATCCCGCGCCACCATAATGTATTCAGCCTGTCGTGGAATTCCCTTCAAACCCAGGACAGCCGCGAGCCGGCCTTCATTCATCACTCCATCCCTCGCCAGGTCGGGGTCTTCGCAATGGTCGATGACGGGCAACCCGAAGGTTCGGGCATATTCCAGCGCGCGACGAAATAATTTGGAGCTGGACACCGGTTTTCCATCATCGGAAATCGCCACACAGCCGGCGCGCACCATGGCGCCGATCTCGGTCAATTCTGCCCCCTCCTGTCCCTTGGAAATCGCACCCACCGGGTATACGCGTACATACCCTTCGCTTTTAGCTTTCATCATGACAAACTGGATCTGCGAGACATTATCCAGCGGCGGAACGGTGTTCGGCATGCACGCGACGGCCGAAAATCCTCCGGAGGCAGCCGCCGCCGTGCCCGTGGCAATCGTTTCCTTCTCTTCCTGACCAGGCTCGCGTAGGTGCACATGAATATCGATAAGTCCCGGCGTCACCACGAGGTTCACGGCATTGAGGACTTCCATCTCGCGTGTCGGTTTGATGATTTTAGCGATCTTCTGGACGTGCTGGCCTTCAATCAAGATATCGGCGATTTCATCCCGCTTGTTGCGAGGATCGACGACATGGCCGCCGCGGATGAGAAGCGGCCGTCGACGCGGAACCGATTCGCTCGGACGTTGAGCCCGCGCCCACGGGGCGGCGCTTTTCATAGCGCTTTCCTTTCGACGGCCTTTTCCGGCGCCGGCACATACAGCGTTGAACTGCTGCCCGCCAGGAGATAGAGCACGGCCATCCGGACAGCGATTCCGTTGGTCACTTGTTCGAGGATCACGGATTGAGGACCGTCAGCCACGACCGAGTCAATCTCGACGCCGCGATTCATGGGACCCGGATGCATCACCAGACAATCCTTCTTGGCCCAGGACAGCTTTTTTGCATCGAGCCCGTAAAATTCATGGTATTCGCGCAGACTGGGGAAGAGGTTTTCCTGCTGACGCTCCAGCTGCAGGCGCAGTACATAGGCCACATCCGCACCGTCGAGGGCTTCCTTCATGTTGTAAGTCACCTCGACGCCGTTCCCAAACGCCGTGCGCATGTCCGCGGGTACCAGTGTCGCCGGCCCGCAAAGCCGCACGCGAGCTCCCAGCTTCGTCAAGCCCCAGATGTTGGAACGCGCTACACGCGAATGCAGAATATCGCCGATGATCGTGACGGTCAGACCCTGCATTTTCTTTTTCTTTTCGCGAATGGTGAAGAGATCGAGCAAACCCTGGGTGGGATGCTCATGATTGCCGTCCCCCGCGTTGACGACGTGCGCGCGCACGCCGCGCGCCAGCAGTTCCGGCGCGCCGGAAACGGAATGCCGCAGAACAATAAAGTCCACCTTCATGGCTTCGAGATTCAGCGCCGTGTCCATGAGGCTTTCGCCTTTTTGGACGCTGGACGATGCCACGGCCAAACTCAAGACGTCGGCCGACAAACGGGTTGCGGCCAGTTCAAAGGACGTCCGCGTCCGCGTGGAAGGCTCGTAAAAGAGCATGGCGACGGTTTTGCCGCGCAAGGTAGGAACCTTTTTGATGGAGCGGGTGAAAAGCTTTTTGAAAGGAGCCGCCGTATGAAGAATGAGCTCAATCTCTTCGGAGGTCAAGTGAGCCAGGCCTAATAAATCCTTATAACGCAGTCTCATTCCTTCTTCTTTGCCTCCCATTTACGCACGCGAACACTGTCTTCTTCATCGGTTTCCTTGAAATTAACGTCGATCACATCTTCGGGAGTGGTCTTGACGGTCAAGCCGATATAATCCGCACCGATGGGCAATTCACGATGACCTCGGTCTACCAAGACCGCCAGCCGGATGCATTGGGGACGGCCGTAATCGATCAGCGCATTCATGGCGGACCGGACCGTCCGGCCCGTAAACAGGACATCATCGATTAAGACCAGAGGCCGGTCTTCGATATCGAACGGCAAATCAGTTTCCTTCACTTCCGGTTGGTCAGCGATCGCATGCACATCATCCCGGTATAACGTGATGTCGAGAACACCTACGGGAATCTGTTGGCCCGTGATTTTGCGGAGTTGGTCCGCTACGCGCCGCGCCAGAATCACGCCGCGGGTTTGAATTCCGACCAAGGCCAGGGTTGCCGGACGCTTCCCGAACTCTTTGACAATGGCTTCGCTGAGCGCCTGAATCTTAGCGATGATTCCGGCCGCATCCAAAAGGAGTTTGTCCAAAGCTGGGGCCGAAACGGTTCGGCTCATCCCACCCTCCCCGATACGGGTATCGCTCGATACCCGATATCTTTTCGGTACACCATACTGTCAAATGAAATGGTGGAGACTCCGCGATAGGCTTGGTCTTTGGCTGATTCCAGAGAATTTCCGACTCCCGTCACTCCCAGGACGCGGCCTCCGGAGGTTACGATTTCCGGCCCCTGGCCCTGAGTGCCGGCGTGATACACGAAAAGCGACCGCTCGGGTTTTTGCCGAAGGCCTTGAATGATCTTGCCTTTTTCATAGGATCCGGGATAACCGCCGGACGCCAGAACCACGCACAAAGCCGATTGTTTTTTCCACCGCAGCTGGACAGTCGATAATTTCTGGTGGATCACAGCGTCTAAGACGTCCACCAGATCAGAATCCAGAAGCGGCAGCACCACCTGGGTTTCGGGATCGCCCAAGCGGACATTAAACTCCAGCACCCGCGGGCCGTCGCGGGTGATCATCAGACCGAAGTAAATGATGCCGCGATAATCGAAACGTTCCGCCGCCAGGCCCTTGAGAAACGGTTGAAAGATCGTTTTTTCAATTTGCTCATGAAGCTCGGGCGTCACGACCGGCGCCGGCGCATAAGCTCCCATCCCCCCCGTATTGGGACCGGCGTCGCCTTCTAGAAGACGTTTATGATCCTGCGAAGCCGGCATCGGCAAGAGCGTCTGGCCGTCGCAGAACGCCATGATCGTCGTCTCCTCGCCTTCGAGGCACTCCTCGATCACGACCGTGGAACCGGCGGAACCGTAAATTTCTTTCTCCATAAGTTGATAGAGGAAATCTTTAGCCTCCGCCTGGTTCTGGCAGACTTTGACCCCTTTACCGGCGGCTAGGCCGTCGGCCTTGACGACGCTTTGGCCGGTCCAATGCGTCAGCTGATAAGCGCCCTTCTGCAGATTAGGAATGACGTCGTAGCGCGCGGTCGGAATTCCATATTTGTGCATGAACTCCTTGGCGAAGGATTTGCTGCCTTCAAGCCGCGCCGCGGTCCGGGTAGGACCGATGATGGCCAGCCCCCCGGCGCGGAAATGATCCACAATCCCGTCCACGAGCGGGGCTTCCGGACCGACGATAGTAAGATCCACTTTGCTGTCGCGCGCAAAGGCAAAAAGAGCGCGCAGGTTATCGGCTTGGATGGCGACGCATTCGGCCTCCTGGGCGATCCCGGCATTTCCCGGCGCGCACCAGAGACGTTCCACGCGCGGGCTGGCGGCCAGGGCATGCACCAGCGCGTGTTCACGTCCACCACTGCCGACCACAAGTATTTTCACGTATTCCCCTTTTGGGCTGGACTTAACAGACGGGCTTCAGGTCCTTCTTGGCAAAATCCATGAGCGGAATCGGGTATTGATCGGTGAAACAACCGACGCAAAAACTCTTCGAAGTCCCTCCGCAGCATTTCAACAGCCCCCCTACCGACAGATACGCCAGGCTGTCCACTGCCAGATAGTCGCGAATCTCGCTGACGGAGTGGCGCGAGGCGATCAATTCTTTCTTCGTTGGCGTGTCGATGCCGTAATAGCAAGGTCCGATGATCGGAGGCGAGCTGATCCGCATATGGATGGCCTTGACGCCGACGCGGCGCAGCATGCGGACGAGCTTGCGGCTGGTTGTGCCGCGGACGATGGAATCGTCCACCAGAACGATGCTTTTCCCATTCAAAGCCTCCGGCACGGCATTGTACTTAATGCGCGCTCCAAAATCGCGGATCGATTGACGGGGCTCAATGAACGTCCGGCCAATGTAATGGCTGCGAATGAGCCCCAGGCCGAAGGGAATCCCGGACTCTTCCGCATAGCCGACCGCAGCCACATTAGCTGAATCGGGGACGGCCACCACCAGATCCGCCTTGGCCGGTGCTTCCCGGGCCAGCTGCCGGCCGAGTTCGGTCCGGACGGCATACACGCTCTTCCCGAACAACCGCCCATCCGGTCGGGCAAAATAGATGTTTTCAAAGCTACAGTGCGCCGTGCGCGCGGATTCAACAAAAATAGAGGATTTGATCCCGCCGCCATTCACGTACACCATCTCGCCCGGCTTGATCTCGCGAACGAATCGCGCTCCAATCAAGTCGAAGGCGCAGGTTTCGGAAGCAATAATGACGGCCGCTCCCAGACGCCCCAAGACGAGAGGGCGGACACCGTATGGGTCGCGAATACCCAAAAGCTCCTTCTTCGTACATACAACCAGGGAGTACGACCCTTCGACTTGCCGAAGCGTTTCGACGATAGCATCCCTCAGGTTCGCCGTCCGGGAGCGCGCAATGAGATGAAGGATGACCTCGCTGTCAGACGTGGTCTGAAAAATGGACCCAGAGTTTTCGAGCTGGCGCCGCAAGGTCAGGGCATTCGTCAGATTACCGTTATGCGCAATGGAAACGATTCCATGCGCGGTCGTGGCCATCAGCGGCTGGGCATTGCGCAGCGTCGTATCGCCCGCCGTGGAGTAGCGAACATGCCCGATAGCCAGATGTCCTTTCAGAGGTTCCAGAGCGGCCTTATCAAAAACATCGGCGACCAGGCCCATGCCAATGTGCCGCCTCAGCTGCTGGCCATCGGAAACGACGATACCGGCCGATTCCTGACCGCGATGCTGAAGTGCATACAGTCCCAGATAAGTGAGGCGGGCGGCATCGGGGTGATGCTGCACACCCATGACGCCGCATTCATCGTGGAAATGATCGTCGATTAAAGTGGTCATCGTTTCCCCACCGCGGCTTCAAAAAATTGCAGCCCTACCGGCATTTGAGATTTTCTCTTCGTGCGAGCGGCTCCAGGATGCTGGTCCGGACGGACATGGCGCTCTGGATGTGGCATCAGCCCCACCACATTCCCCCGAGTATTGCATATTCCAGCGATTGCTCGAACCGAGCCATTCGGGTTCGAACCGCGATATCGGAAGACCACCTGGCCGTTCTTTTCTAGTTGAGCCAGCGTGGGCGTATCCTGAGCCATGAACTTGCCTTCGCCATGCGCAATGGGCAAATCCCATTGGACATCCGTTTCATTGAGCCAACGACACACGGACTTTTCCCGCTTGAGCCGTACCCAATGGCATTGGAACTGGCCTGAATCGTTAGCGGCCAGCGTGGCCGTCTGAGACCGATCCCGGGTGCCGGGTAGGTAGCCGGCTTTGACGAGCACCTGAAAGCCATTACAAATCCCGATGACCTTTTTGCCGGAAGCGACAAAGGGATCCAGAACACCGGCGAGCTTGAACTTCAATTCATTGGCCAAAATTTTCCCGGCGGCCACGTCATCTCCATAGGAAAATCCGCCCGGGATGACCATTAACTGAAACTCCTCCAGCGTCTGTTTTCCAGAAATCAGCTGGTTGATATGGACAATCCGTGCCTGGGCTCCAGCCATGCGGAGAGCCTGAGCCGTTTCGAGATCACAATTGGTTCCGGCCGTGCGCAAGATAATGGCCTGCACCGTGCTCATGGCTGGACTTCCCACGCCTGGCGCAACCGATCGAGCGGCTGACGGACCAGGACCTTACGCGTCTGGGCATTTCGGATGACCAGTTTTTTCGAGCGCACCACCCGTCCTAACCGGCCCAGGGAACCTTTCAGCAGGGCTTCAAAGGCCGGACGCGCAATATCCGGAACCTCCACCAAAAACCGGCTGGGTGTTTCCGAAAAGAGCAGCGCCGCATCGGTCAACGGAGCGTCGGTTAATACTTTAGAGAGATCCAGATCCAAACCGAAGCCGCCGGCGAAGGCCATCTCGGCCGCCGCAACCGCCAGACCGCCTTCCGAAAGATCGTGACAGGCGCGCACATAGCCCTTCACAATCGCTTGATGAAGCAAATTAAAGGTCTCGTGGGCTTTGGCGACTTGCACATGGGGAACAATCCCCCGGCTGTCTTTACGAAGAACTTTCCACAGATGCGCACCGCCTAATTCCTCGCGCGTTTCTCCGACGAGATAAATCCAGTCGCCAACTTCCTTCAAATCCATCGTCACGACACGAGATACATCCTTGATGACGCCGATGGCCGAAATCAGCAGACTCCTGGGGATGGAGCGAATTTTTCCCGAGGCATCCCGCCAGGTATTGTTGAGACTGTCCTTTCCCGAGATGAAAGGAACCCCAAAACCTTTGGCGATGTCATAACAAGCCTGACAGGCTCTCACCAAGGCCGCCAGCTCCTCCGGATCCTGCGGGTCGCCCCAGCAGAAATTATCCAGAATGGCCGAATGGGCTACGTCGCCGCCTACGGCTACGAGATTTCTCAAAGCCTCGTCAATCGCGCAAGCCGCCATCCAGTAAGGATCCAGCTCACTATAGGATGGGTTAAAACCGTTGCTAACGACCACGCCGCGTTCGGATTCCAGCCGCGGGCGGAAAACACAGGCGTCATTCGGGCCGCGCTGTTCAAACCCGGCGAACGGTTTGACCACACTGCCTCCCTGGACTTCGTGATCGTATTGCCGGACCACCCATTTTTTCGAGGCAATGTTCGGATGGGCCAACAACTTCAGTAGGACATCGCCTATGTCCCGCGTCCCGAGTCTAAAGTCCCGCGTCTTGAGACTCGAGACACGAGACGCGGAACTCGGGACGTCTGTCCATCGCGCCGATCGGTGCACGCGCGGCATTCCTTCATGGAGGAAGTCCATATCCAGCTGGCCAACCACCTCGCCATGAAAACGCACGGTCAGTTTGTGGTCGTCGGTAAATTCGCCGATCACCGTGGCTTCGACGCTTTCAGATTCGCACAAGGCTTTCAAGGCCGGCCAGTGCGCCGGCGGAACGGCCAGCACCATGCGCTCCTGGCTCTCCGAGATCCATATCTCCCAGGGCGCCAGGCCCTGATATTTAAGCGGGGCCTTTTCCAGGTCAGCCGCCACTCCCGTTTCCGAACCCAATTCCCCGACGGCCGACGAAAATCCTCCCGCCCCGCAATCGGTCACCGCGCGATACAGTCCGAGATCCCGCGCCTGCAGCAAGACGTCCATCACGCGCTTCTCCATGATCGCATGGCCGATTTGCACAACGCTGGAAGCAATGCCTTCTTCCAAAGCCGCGGACGAAAAGGTGGCTCCATGGATGCCGTCACGTCCGGTGCGCCCGCCGAGCGACACGACGAAGTCCCCGGGCTTCACTTCTTTATTTACTTTGTCCTTGGGAATAAGGCCTACCGTGCCGCAGAACACCAGGGGGTTCGCGACATATCCTTCATCAAAATAGACCGCGCCATTGGCCGTCGGAATTCCCATCCGATTCCCGTAATCGCGCACGCCCGCAACCACACCGTTGATAATGCGCCGCGGAGACAAAACACCCTTGGGAACTTTCTTCGCTGGCAAATCGGCCGGCGCGAAAGCAAAGACATCCGTATTAAGAACCGGCTTGGCGCCTAGGCCGCAGCCGAGAATGTCTCGAATCACGCCCCCGATTCCCGTTCCAGCCCCACCGTAAGGCTCGAGCGCCGAGGGATGATTGTGAGTTTCAACCTTAAAGGCCACTCCCCAGTCATCATCCAGAGCCATGACGCCCGCATTATCGCGAAAGACGGACCAGCACCAGGAACGATCTAATTCTTCCGTGACCCGCATGATCGTGGACTTCAACAGATGATCGTAAACGCGGGAACCGCGTCCGGCTTCCTCATATTCGATGACGCCGCTGAACGTCTTGTGCTTGCAGTGTTCGCTCCAAGTCTGTGCGATCGTCTCTAGTTCGACGTCTGTTGGATCGTGCCCGATTTTTTTGAAGTAATCCTGAATCGCTTTCATCTCCTGCAGATTCAGCGACAAGAGACCCTTGCGGCTGATTTCCAGCAAGCGGGAGTCGCTTGCCGCCGTCAGCGGGATGATCCGTGTCAATGTCGATTCTTTAGTCAGCATGAATAGAGTGTTCGTGCACCAAAGGATTCGCCAACAAAGCGGCCGCGATTTTTCCCGCCATCTCCCGGTTCCTTAATCCCCAGAAACGGTAGCGCATACCGGTTCGAACCTCGGAGATTCCCTGACATCCCAGATCGCGGATGCCCTTGGCGACGCTCTCACCCACCACGTCCGTCACCCCCGGTTTGTACCACACATCTACGACTATGGCCCCCTCCCCCGCCCGACGGGCACCGTCCCGATACTCCTGCAAGATGGGATCGCAAAGCAGATCCTCGGCGATGCGGGCCTGGTCGGGGGACGTTAAATTTCCGACTAACCGATAGAGCTGGGCCGTCCCCACACTTTTTATCGACTTGACGCCCAGATGGCGCACATCCTCGAGCAGGGACCGGGCGCCCGGGTCACCCGCCCCTTTTTTATAACCGACCTCCATCAGGTAGGTTCCGTGCATGAAAGATCAGCTCCTGAACGCCATGCCTGTTACCCGCTCAAAGGCTTCCGCGTATTTGGCCCGGGTATTTTTCACGACCTCTGCGGGAAGTTCGGGCACCGGCGGTTGTTTGCTCCAATGAATAGACTCGAGGTAATCGCGGACATATTGCTTGTCGAAGCTGTCCTGTGATTTGCCCGGCTGATATCGGGCCTTTTCCCAGAAACGGGAAGAATCCGGCGTCAGCACTTCATCGATCAGGATGACTTGATTGTTCAGTTGTCCGAATTCAAATTTTGTGTCACAGAGAATCAACCCACGCTCTTCAGCCACCCGCGCCGCTTTGTTGTAGATGGCCAGACTTTTGTCGCGCAGCGTCTCCGCCAGAGGACGCCCGACAATCTGTACCATCCGTTCGAAGGAGATATTCTCGTCGTGTTTGCCCCCCTCTTCTTTCGTCGCAGGAGTAAAGATCGGCTCAGGCAGCCTGTCGGATTCTTTCAAACCCGCCGGCAATTTCACGCCGCAGACGCTCTGTGTTTTTTGATATTCCTTCCATCCGCTGCCGGCAAGATAGCCGCGAACCACGCACTCAATCATGACCTTGTCGGTCTTGCGCACCAGCATCGTGCGGCCTTCTAGTGCTTCACGGTAAATCTGCAGCTCAGAGGGGAAGCGACTGACATCCGCCGAGATCAGATGGTTGGGCGTGATATCGGCCAGCTGGCCGAACCACCAGGCCGAAAGCTGGGTTAGAATTTTGCCCTTGTCCGGCACCGGCGTGCCCAGAACATAATCAAACGCCGAGATGCGATCTGAGGCGACCATCAGCAGGCGATCGCCGAGATCGTACACGTCGCGAACTTTCCCTCGGATAAAGACAGGCAATGGCAGAGTCGTGAGTGTTGAAGTGACCATATCAGCTCCTTTTCGTTATTCCCATTCGATCGTCGCCGGCGGCTTCGATGAAATGTCGTAGACGACGCGATTAATTCCCCGGACTTCGTTAATGATGCGTCCCGAAATCTTGGCGAGAACCTCGTAAGGGAGGTGCACCCAATCGGCGGTCATGCCGTCAGCCGAATGGACCGCCCGCACCGCGACCACGTTCTCATAGGTGCGTTCATCGCCCATGACGCCCACGGCGCTGACCGGCAAAAGGACCGCAAAGGCTTGCCACATCTGATCATAGAGTCCTGCCGCTCGGATTTCTTCTTCGACGATCGCATCCGCTCGGCGCACCAGCTCCGCGCGTTCACGCGTAACCGGACCCAACACACGTACGGCTAGGCCGGGTCCAGGGAACGGGTGGCGCCGAAGGATATCTTCAGGAATGTCCAGTTCTCGCCCCAGAATACGCACCTCGTCTTTAAACAGGAACCGCAGGGGTTCGATAAGTTTGAGATGCATACGTTCCGGCAGGCCTCCAACGTTATGGTGCGTCTTGATCGTCGCCGACGGTCCTTTCACTGATACACTTTCAATGACATCGGGATACAAGGTTCCCTGCACCAAAAACTCTACTGGGCCGATTTTGCGCGCTTCTTCTTCAAAAATCTCAATGAATTCATTGCCGATGATTTTGCGTTTGCGTTCCGGATCATCCACCCCATCCAGCTTGGCCAGAAATCGCTTGGCCGCATCCACGATGCGAACCTCGGCTTTAAACCGGTCCTTGAAATTCTTATCCACGCGCTCCTTCTCGCCCTTGCGAAGCAGGCCGTTGTCTACAAAAATGCAAGTGAGCTGAGAACCAACGGCGCGATCTACCAAGGTAGCGGCGACGGAAGAATCGACTCCCCCGGACATGGCGCAGATCACATGCCCTTTTCCGATCTTGTCCCGCAACGCCTGCAGTTCTGTCTGCACAAAAGACTCCATCGTCCAGGACGCTTTTTCCCTACAGACCTTCGTCAGAAAATTCTGCACCAGCTGGGGGCCGGCGGGCGTGTGGTGAACCTCCGGATGGAACTGGACGCCATAAAACCGGAGCTCCGGGTTGGCGATCGCGGCAAATGGGGAGTTGCGCGAATGCGCGAGGCGGACAAAATCACGCGGCATTTCGTCTGCCGCGTCACCGTGGCTCATCCACACCGGGAGCTTTTCGCCGAGCCCGCCGAAGATACCGTTGGCTGTATCAATCTCGATTTCGGCATGGCCATATTCACGATGGTCGGCTTTCTTCACACGGCCGCCGAAGTGCTCGGTCATCAGCTGCATTCCGTAACAAATCCCCAGGACAGGAACCCCCAGCGACCAAATACCCGCATCCGGCCGCGGCGCGTCCGCCTGGTAAACACTCGAAGGACCGCCGGAAAGTATTAAACCCGAAGGCTTGCGCTTCTCGATCTCCGCGATGGGCGTTCGAAATGGAAAGATTTCGCAATAGACCTTCGCTTCGCGCACCCTCCGCGCGATGAGCTGAGTGTACTGGGATCCAAAGTCGAGGATGACGATCATTATTTCCCCATGCCAACGCGCTGCGCTTTCTGAAAGATTTTTCCTTCATGTTGAATCGCTGGTGCAATGATCAATTCTGTCAGCTGCAGTTCCTTGATCGTTTGCGCGCCGACCGTCCCCATGCAGGTGCGCAGGGCGCCGACTAGATTCTGCGTGCCGTCGTCCGTCCGCGCCGGGCCGTAAAGAATTTCCTCCAGCGTCCCGGTGGTTCCTACGTGAATGCGCGTTCCGCGCGGCAGATTGTGATGCGGCGTTGCCATCCCCCAATGGTAACCGCGGCCCGGGGCCTCCTTGGCGCGAGCGAATGCGGAACCGACCATCACCGCATCCGCGCCCGAAGCGAAGGCTTTGCAGATCTCGCCGCCCAGATTCATCCCGCCGTCTGTAATAATCGAGACATACCGGCCAGTCTTCTTGAAATAAAAGTCGCGCGCAGCGGCGCAGTCCACAGTGGCCGTCACCTGGGGAACCCCGATCCCGAGGACACCGCGCGAGGTGCATGCGGCCCCAGGGCCGACACCCACAAGGATCCCCGCGCAACCCGTCTCAAACAATTCCAGGCAGGCGGTATAACTGACCGTGTTCCCTAACACGACCGGGATTTTTATGCCGCCGATCAGCTCTTTCAGATCGACTGTTTTGTATTTCGTGGCGACGTGACGCACGCTGGTCACGGTGGACTGAACCACAAAGAGATCGGCGCCCGCTTCCTGCGCAATGGCTGAAAAACGCTCGGCGTTTTGAGGAATACAGGAGACGGCGGCGTAGATCTTGCCCGCTTTGATTTCCTTCACACGCTGAGCAATGAGTTTTTCCTTGACCGGTTCCTTATACAGCTTCTGAACCAGCTCGGTCGCGGCTTCCGGAGGCGCGGCGGCGATTTTCTCATAGACCTCTTCCACGTTTTCATAGCGCGAATGGATCCCATCGAGATTCAGTACGGCCAGGCCGCCCATCTTGCCCATTGCCACAGCGAATTTACTGTCCACCACCCCATCCATGGCGCTGGCCAGGAAAGGAATCTCCAGCTTCAGCGGCCCGATCTGCGTGCCGATCTGGACCTCCTCGGGATTTACAGTGACCGCTCCCGGGACCAAAGCGATTTCGTCAAAACCATACGCGCGGCGCGCTTCACGATCGCGCCCGACAAAAAATGCCATTGATACCTCCTAAGTGATTAAGTGAGTAAGTGATGACGTGAGTGAGGGACCGAAAACCACTCTATACACGGCGAGATTCGATCAACCCATTCAGCATCGCGCTTAGCTCGTCCATCAATTCTTGACTCGATTCCTTCTCTCCAGAATTCAAATACTTCAATCTATCGCAGATTTCGATCTGGGTGTCGAGTTCGCTCAGCGAGCCTCGAGCCATGTAATAGAAATTTACTTTATCTCTATCGGTGTTTCTCGCGGCGCCTTCTGCAATGTTACTTGGGATCGATACGGCCGCACGACGCATTTGAGACGTTAAAGCGAATTGTTCCTCTTTCGGGAAATGTGCGGTTATTTCATAAACGCGTTTTACGAAATCCACGGCTTTTTGCCAAACGATTAACCTCCGATGCGGCCTTTCCCTCACTCACTTCCTCACTTCATCACTTACTCACTAGACAATCGGCGGCGTAAGCGCCGATTGTCGTTGGTATTTCCCCTGCTTATCAGCGTAAGAGGTTTTGCAACCCTCATCCGATTCCAAGAATAAAATCTGGGCGATCCCTTCGCCCCCATAGATTTTGGCGGGCTGCGCGGTTGTATTCGTAATCGAAAAGGTCAGTGTTCCCTCCCATTCCGGTTCCAGGGGCGCAATGGACACATGGATCCCACAGCGTGAATAGGTGGATTTCCCCTGACAGATGACCAGAACCTCACGCGGGATGCGGAAATATTCCAGCGACTGCGCAATCGCCATGCAATGGGGAAGTAGAAGGCACTCGTCGCCTTCATAATCTTGAAATGCGGCCAGATTGAAATTCTTTGGGTCGATGACCATTCTGTCATCCCCGAGTGCCCCTATCGGGGATCCATCATGGATTCCCGCCTTCGCGGGAATGACACCCTTTACCCTTGTCGGATCCATGACCTTGAACTTACGCGCCACCCGGATATCGTACCCGTACGAGGAAACCCCGTACGAGATGACCGGTTTGCCATTGACCACCTTCACTTGCTTCGCTTCGAATGGGTCAATCATTCTCTTTTCCGTTGCCATGCGGATGATCCATTGATCGGATTTAATCATGGGATATCGCCTTCGCCCGGACTTTGGGCGGCCGTGAAGCCCGGGACGGCGTGACCGGCTCGTCTTTCAACTTTTCCAATTCGCGCAGGAAGGCTTCAACATCTTGAAACTGTTTATAAACCGAAGCAAAGCGGATATAGGCGACATGGTCGAGGTTTTTCAGCTTCTTCAGTACCTTTTCGCCAATCACGCGGGACGGGGTCTGCATGACATAGCTCTGCAGCTCATATTCGATTTCAGAAATCAGGCGTTCGATCTGGTCGGCATTGATGGGACGTTTTTCGCAGGCGCGGGCGATGCCCTCGCGGAGCTTTTCGCGGCTGAAAGGTTCCAAGCGATTGTCCGACTTCATCACCATCAACGGTACATCTTCCAGGCGTTCATAGGTCGTAAAGCGCTTATGGCAGGCCTGGCATTCGCGCCGCCGGCGGATGATGCTGGAGGCTTCAAGGGGCCGGGAATCGAGGACCCGATCCTCCTCATGACCGCAATAAGGGCATTTCATATGATTTTCGGGGATACTACCTGTAGGGACGTTAATACTATACTAACTACCGGTTGTGGGGTCAATGGGGGCAACCGGGGCCGCCGTTCACGTGCTTATTCTATCGGTTGGGCCTGCTCCTTGATGCGTTTCCATAATGGCGTGATTAATAACGTTTTAGCCCACATATCAATGTATGCAACATCCAAATTCTTAAGCTGTACCTCGTAGACGCGCAATGCATCCATGAATTGTTTCTCACTGCCGCCCGACAAATCGGCCCAACGCAGCTTCATAAGAATGGAATCTTCCGAACTAGTCACCTTCACTTTCATGCCGAAAAGATTTTCCTCACGCTTCCGGTTGAATCGCGAACGGTCGAAAGGGCTATCCGTCAATAACCAGAAATCGACCTTATCCCCACCTTGCACATCGATCAGATTAAACATCCCATGGGAACGCATCGCGTCATTGATGCTGTCTTTATCCAAGTGATACTGCGGGGCCGGGAAACTTGCCAGCAATGTCGCGATGGCGGGCTCCCCAATGGCAATGACGATGTCAATATCGTGTGTCGATCGCGGCTCGCCCTGAAGGCTCGAGGCCACTGATCCGGTGACCATGTAGTCGATGCCAATGGCATCGAGAGTTTGAATAACCTTTTTTAGTAGTTCCGGTTGTGACATTTCGACAGGCGACCCCGAAGAATCTCTTGAAATTCGTCCGGCGAAGCATTCGGAAACCGTTTGCGTAACCCCTGGACAAACAGTTCTTTCGTGAACTCGCTTAGCTCAAAGGCTTTTTGGAGCCGTTGCTCGGGAGTCATGCGGCGGAGCATCTGGAGATAGACTTGAAAATCGCGCTTCAACATGTTTACAGAATCATAGCTAAATTGAGTCGACCTATGCGGACGGGTATCGAATTCATTTTTAAAGAGTTTGGGTTGCGTACGTCAGGCCGCTCGCCGAAGGGGTCGTCCGCCAGTGCCTTCTCGATTGCGGAATAAATCTTCGCCACCTGTTCCCAAGCCGCCAGTTCCATCGCTAGGATCTCGAAAAGATCGGACCCAGGCCAGCACGCGAAGTGCCGGTCGCTTAAACCCATTGCCGGGGTTCTGACGGCTCGGTTTCCATCGGACCGCCTCGAATCGACCATCGGCGCATTCACCAACAAATGTGTAATCCCCGTCGCTCATGCTGCCGATATCGACCAACAGGACTCGGTCCACCATGGTGATGCCGGGGACTTGGTCATGGCCAAAGACGACCACCTGAACACCACGCTTCCGAGCCTTCGCAGCGAGTGCACGCTTATATTTGCGTGTTAGAAACTGAACGAGATGTCGCGTCCCCCACATGCGTGTCTTGAGATACCCAAGGAGAAAATCATCCGGCAGATTCAGGCCTATCCATGCCGCCAGGTAATCAAATGTCCGACTCACTCTTTTGGAGTTCCGCCACACGGCACTTCGGATGTGCGCTCGCATTCTCCGTTGGATACTCGCCGCTTCCGGATGCGCTTTAGCAACAGATGTCAGGTCAAATTCATCACCATGAACAATCCAGACACGACGACCCGTCTGGGGTTGTTCGTATCTGACATTATCGGTCAATTCGATTTTCCCCCCGTTCCATGCGGTCCGCTCCTTGATGAGCTTCGCACCGAACCCACGGCGCTGGAGTTCTCGAATATGATTCCGTAGTGGCCAGTCCGAATTGCCGCCTTGAAGGATCAGATGGATGCCTAAACGGGATAGACCTAATCCTTGACTTATGACCTGTTGCTGGGCCGGAGGAAGTAACGCATAGTACGGTCGAAAGAATTCTGTCAGCGAGGGGTCGCGTATGGGATTCAGTTTGAGGCGAGCTCTCAGCTCAGCAATTTCCAAGAGATCGCCCACTCCGTGAATCTCCCGCGTGACGGATGGGTCGATCTGGTCAAAAATCTCAAGAAGACATTCTGCTTGCGTTCTCCCACCCAATTCCAGATCCGAAAAATAGAGGCGGTAGTACGGCAGAATCCCCTGAGAGCTATCCCGGGTGACGATCTGAGGTTTCCCATTGCGAAATTCCGGAAATGAGGATTCTGCGGCGGCGGGCGGAACGTCCCGATATATCGCATTTTCGTATCCCGCGCGCGGGTCAGGAAGTTTCCTATATCCGTACCGGGTAAAAAATGACTGCTGAGTTGTACTCACATCTTTAAATACGATTCGCGTGCGTCCATGCTGCCGAGCCCAGTCGGGTAGGATGAATTCAAACCACGGATCCAGTGAAGACCAAAGGGTAGTTGTCCAGCCTTTTCGTCGCGGGATATCCGTCCAAGCAAAGGGCGGGTAACCATTTCCCACGATGAGCTCGGAGGGAAACTGGGGGTTGCCGCCCACATTGACGATAAACAGTTCTACATCTTGTTGCCTCGGACCGCTTATATCCCGGCCAAGCAGTACAATACGTACGCCGTCCGTCGGATGGTTTTGGGTCACATGAATTGTGAGCTTATAGCCCGGCAGCAATTCCGCCACATCAGGCATGATCGCGCGCGCATCATCATCGCTTCGCAATAAAACGGATGTCACCGCTTTTTTTGAGGCCGCCGCTTTCACACCCCTCGCCCATTCGACAGCAGGTTGAACATCATTCTTCTTAGAAAAGAACTTCTGCCAAGTACGACGGAGCATGGAGGCCGTGAGAATGTGATCACGAACTGCCGCGAAATGAGTGAGTTCACTGTCGCCGGCAGGCGGTCGGGACGAGTCCTTATCCCCCGTGCTCATCGCGACGTAGCCGCCACGGCGTTCCACGTAGATATTGTGCAGCGTGTGCTCGTGCGCGGCGGCGCGCCACGCTCGCCATAGCGCTCGGTAATACCCGTGATTCTGGCGACGCGAATATCGGATGGCATCTGCGGCGGCCATCGCGGCTTCTGTCGACAGTTTGGTCAGAGCGCCCCAGGCGGTCGGAGCCGAGTCATCCAGAGCCAAAACGTCCAGTTCTTCCCAATGCT
>Ga0207071_1064_pt1 | contig 18961 bp, 21 predicted proteins | sample Alteio_BWMinHeat_67_FD_153531 | JGI IMG/M metagenome (GOLD analysis project Ga0207071, IMG submission 153531) | Enriched cells from forest soil in Barre Woods Harvard Forest LTER site, Petersham, Massachusetts, United States -... | ecosystem: Environmental > Terrestrial > Soil > Temperate forest >...
TCGCATAGTTGCGATTATCTTACACCGCAGCAGTGGGGTAGCCAATCCTGGCTGGGACCAAATCATTCCCTGCCCGCGTAGAGTTCGTCGATGTGCTCGCGGAAATTGTCCATGGCCTGCCGGCGGCGTACCTTCATGGTCGCGGTCAGCTCGCCATTCTCGATCGTGAAATCGCGCCCCAGAATGCGATGCTTGCGCACCTGTTCGAAGGGTGCGAGTTGCTGGTTGACGCGCACCACCGCCTTCTGAATCTCGGCTCGCACCGGCGGCGCTTCCACGATCTCGGCGGAAGGGCGGCCCTTCCATTGTTCCATCCCCTTCAGGCTCTCGGCAGCCGCGACATTGATGGTAAAGAGAGCGGTCAGGTAGGGCAGCCGGTCGCCGATCAACAGCACCTGGCTGATCAGCGACTCGGTCTTGAACAGACCCTCCACGCGCGAGGGGTAAATCTTTTTCCCGGTCGAGGAGACGATCAGCTCCTTCTTCCGGCCGGTGATGAACACGTAGCCTTCCTGGTCCGCATGCCCCAGATCGCCGGTGTGCAGCCAGCCGTCGCGCAGCACTTCGGCCGTCGTCACCGGATCGTTCAGGTACCCTGCGAAGAGGCTGGGACTCTGGATCAGGATCTCGTTGTCCTCGCTGAACCGGAATTCGATGCCCGGCAGCGGCTTGCCAATGCTGCCGGGCTTCGGGCGATCCAGCGGATTGAGCGAGGTCACGCCGCCCTCGGTGAGCCCGTAGCCCTCCACCAGGGGCATCCCGATGGCCTCGTAGAACTCCGCCAGATCTTTGCTCAGCGGAGCCGCGCCGGAGGCGGCGACTCGGATGCGGCCGCCGAATCGTCCGCGCACCTTGCGGAAGAAGATCCTGTCGGCCAGAGCCAACGGGCCGCGCAGCCGCCACGGCACCGGCCTGCCGGCCCGGCGATACCGCGCAGCCGCCAGGGCCATACCGAGTGCGCCGTAAAAGGCCTTGCGAATCGGCGCCGGCCTCTTGCGCAGCTCCGTGCAGATGGTCGAGTAGATACGCTCCCACATGCGCGGCGGCGCCAGCAGGATCGTCGGCCGCACCTTGCGGATGTCGTTGGGCAGTTTGAGCAGGCTCTCGAAAAACGTCACCGGCATGCCGCACCGCATCGGCAGAAACTCAATCACCACGCGCTGCGCGATGTGCGCCGACGGCAGAAAAGCCACCGTCGCGTCCTCCGGCCCCATCGGCAGCACGGCCGGCCCCATGTCGATATTGGAGACCACCGAGTGATGCGTCACCAGCGCCATCTTCGGCTCTCCGGTTGCGCCGCTGGTGAGGTAGAGGATGGCGTAATCGGAGGGCGAGTACTCCGCTTGGATGCGCGCCACCAATCCCGAATCGGCCGCCAACGCGTCGCGGCCCCGTGCGCGAACCTGATCGAGTGTCAGCGCGCCTTCGGCCTCCCCGGTGAACAGAATCCAGTGGAATGCTTCAGGCATTGCTTCGGTTTGCGCGGCGCGGCGCAAACTCTTCAGCATCTTCGGATCTTCGACGAATACGGCACGCGCACACGTGGTCTGTACCGTGCGCACCAGGTCCGCCGCCGGATAGCTCGGATACATCGCGGCGGCAATCGAGCCGTTGGTCAGAATGCCCAGATCCGCCAGGTAAAACTCCATCCGCGTTTCGGAGTTGAGCGCCACCACGTCGCCCTTGCCGATGCCGAGCGACCGCAGCCCGGCGGCAATCTCCTCGGCGGCCCGCTGATACTGATTCCACGAATAGATCGTATACGTGCCGTCAGGCGAAGGCTGTCGTAGAGCGGGCGCGTCGCCATGGACGCGTGCGGTTTCTTGAAGGACCTGGTACAGAGTGCGGGAAGTCACTCCCTGCAATTTATCACTAATGTGACGTAGCGCCGCTAGACGCTCACTACCGGGCACGGCGACTGCCGGATGATCGAATAGGCGTTGGTTCGCAGCCGCCCGAAGTCGCCGGCGGCGCTGCCGCGGCCGATCACGATCGTCCCCGCGCCTACTCGCGCCGCGGCGGAACAGATGACGCGGGCCGGCTCGCCGGCTTCCAACAGAAGGTCCGCTTGCACGCCGGCCTCGGTCTGCAGGCGGAGCAGTTCTTCTTCGGCGACCTCCAGGATGTTGGCCCGCCAGCTCAAATCCGGCTCGTCGAGGGATTCCGGATGCGCCGAGATCGCATGCATCAGCGTGAGGTGTCCGCCGAACTCCTGCTGCAGCCATGCCGCCCAGGCCAGCGTACGCGCGCTCTGCGGCCCCAGGTCCACCGCGCACAGGATCCGGCGAAAGGGATGCGAAAAGACAGGGAGTTCCTCGACGTGGACGCCGGTCCAGACCGGGCAATCAGCGTCGTGCAGCACCTTGGCCGTATTGGAGCCGAGGATGAAACGGCGGAACGGGCCGTAGCCGTGAGTCGGCATCGTAATCAGTCCGACCGCCTCTTCACGGGCACACTCGACAATCTTAGAGGACGGATCGCCGTGCAGAATCACGCGACGGATCTTCAGGCCGGCCAGATTGTGCGCTTCGAAGGCCGCCAATTCGCTTTCCGCCTGCTCAGCGCGGGTGCGATACACCTCGACCAACATGGAGCCTTCGATCTGCAGTCCGAATTCGGCGTGCAGCGGCGGAAGAACATGGAGCAGGATGAGTTCGGAATCGCAGCGCAGGGCCAGTTCGCGGGCGTAGCGCACGGCGCCGGCGCAGCGTTCCGAGAAATCGACGGGCAGCAGGATCTTCGTCAGCGCATGCGCTGTCATCACGTAATCGCCTCCTATAAACAGGATAAGACGATCCGTTTTCAATTGGATGAAGGCTGTCGGCTATTCGCCACGCTTCAGTTTGAGCAAGGCATCGGCCATTTGATTGACCGTATGCTCTTCTTCGCGCCGGTTCGCCTCATTGCGAGCAAACTTGGAAAGCATGGGCGACAGTTCGAGATGGATCAGTTCGTGGACGACCGTGAACTCCATATCGTCGAGCATGGCCCGATCCGGCATCTCGTAGTCCGCCGGATCCATGACACGGATCACAGCCGTCTTTTTGTCGCTGTCCCAGTGAATGTTGCCCAGCGTCTTCGGCTTGAGGCTGTCTGCGCGCGCCACGAGCACGGAGATGTTCCAGTCCTTCAGATTCAACCGGCGCTGCCAATACCAGAGTTTCTCGGCAACGAACGTGCTTGCGCAAAGCGTGCGTTCCGCGGCTGGCGGTCTTACAGTCGGCGTTTGAGCCGGTGCGGTTTGAGCGAATGCGCTGGCAGAGGCAAGCAGCAGGGGAAGTAAAGAAAGGAGGCCCGAGGCTTTAGGGAAGGTGCGCCCTAACATGTGCTCCAGCATACCAGAAAGCTGCTTCTTTGTGTACGTTAAACACCTAAGATTTGTAATTTTTCGGTAATTCCGTTTGCTGGGCCCTGGTGGCTGCGGTTTCGAGGTAAATCAAGGCCTGGCGGGTCAGTTCGGGCACCACCGGGTCCGGGTGGCGCAACAGCACGACCAGCATCCGGATCCAGGCTAATTCCGCGGGTTCGATTCCAATTACCGGAACGGTTCGGGCCATCGAAACGATCTCTCCATCCCCTTTTCGTCCCGGGTGTCCAAAACTTGAACGCTCTCATTCTCACGTTTGCCGCCGATAAGAACAATGGATCAGCCCGGTTGCCGAGCCTCCCCGCCAGCCGGACACCTGACGAAGGAGTCGTTATGGACATTACCGCAATTAATCGCGGCGAATCAGGCTTGCATGCGCCGGCGCCGGTAACGCCGGTCAGCAAGGAGGCGGCGGAGAACCGCCAGGTCATTCAGGCCGTAAAGGCCGTCAATGGCACGGAGATGTTCGGACCTGAGAACGAGTTGCAGTTCCAGAAGGACCCGCAGACCAAGCGTATGGTCGTGAAGGTGGTCAACCGCAAGACTCGCGAGGTGCTTTCTCAGGTTCCGTCTGAATCTCTCCTGCGCCTGGCGGAGGATCTGCTCAAGACACCGTGACGTCGAATTCTTAAAGAACATTTCCCGTCCGCCGATAAGTTTTTCGGAGAGAACAACATGTGGACTAACGGCCATGACGCTTACCTGGAGAGCACGGTGCTCTCGGCAGATCCCGTTGAACTGGTGAGCATGCTGTATCAAGCCTGCACCGCGGCGGTCCGGGACGCGCGCTATCACTTGGCAGAAGGGCGGATCGCCGAGCGTTCGCAGTCGATCAACAAGGCCTTCGGTATACTGGTGGAGCTCAACGCGTCGCTGGATCACGAAAAGGGCGGCGAAATCAGCCAGCGTCTGGCAGCGCTCTACGACTATATGAGACGCCGGCTGCTGGATGCGAACATGCAGCAGAGCGACCCACCGCTCACCGAAGTGCTGGGCCTGCTCTCCACGCTTTCCGAAGGGTGGGCTGGAGTCCGTCCGGCGGAACCCAAGCCCATGGCGCAGGCGTCGGCCGTGTGGTCATTGCCGGCCGAGGAGGCCGTGGCCTCCGGATCGCGCGGCTGGAGCCTCTAAAGGCCTCGCAGGATCCCAAGCACTTGGGGCGCGAGTTCGAGCCAGACGCGCGGCGTGACCAACAGCAGGGGCAGGCGGGACCAGCCGTCTCCCCGCACGAACTCGAAGATCATCAGCGGCGCTAGAATTCGGGCACCGGCGAAGGGGTCGTCGTAGACGCCCGGCGGCAGCAGAATGCCAAAGCAGGCAAACAGCAGACATGCGGCGCGGACCGGCTCGGTGCCGGCCTTCCCCCAGCCCCGAAATGGCAGCGCCAGCGCAAATACGATCCCGGCCAGTTGCAGCCAGTACAACACCTGGATCGCCGCCACCACCGCCGCGGAGAATTCGTAGCTGCGCGGATGCAGCACCGCCTGAATCATCCCCCAGAAAGGCGCCAGCGACCGCAATCCCGTCGCCGCCCCGCCGGGTAATTGCGTGCGCACCCAAAGGATCCAAACCACGGCTGGAATCAGGGCGGTGGCGAAGAGTGCGATCCGGCGGAGGCGGCGCAAGGTCAGCAGGTGCCACGCGTAGGCGCCGAACAGCAGAAACCCGCTCTCCCGGCAAAGCGCGGCGGCGGCCAGCACCAGGTACAACCTGCCAGAGCGCTCCGGCTCCACGTACACCGCAAATCCCAGCGCCAGCGATGCCAGGGCCAGGTCGACCAGCATCCGGTCCAGCGAGATGATCGCCACGGGAACCAGCACGTACAACGCCGCGAACAGCGGATGGATTGCGCGGCGTTCCAACAGCACAGCCAGCCAGTACGCGCCAAGCCCTAGAAACAACAGATTGCAAGCGAAAAAGGCCGGGTCAATCCACACCGGGCGCCCCAGCGCCAAAAGGTGCGCCAGTCCCGGCAGCAGAATCCGTGGATACCGCAGCGAAGGATCCGGCACCGCACGCCCGATATCGCCGCGCGCCAGCGGATCGTGCGCCATGTAGTGGTAGCTCTGCCCATCGTACCCGCCGCTATTGGCAAAGACGTAGATGTGCTCGACGGCCAGGCTCGGCGGTAGCGGGAACTGCGATCCGTGACAGAACAGCGCCGTCCAATTCCCGCCGTAATTGAACCGAACCGTCAGCCACTGCCAGCTCGCGCCCAGCGCGCAGCACAACAGCGCCGCCGCCAGAGCCCCGCGCTTCATTTGGGACCGGGCATGAATCTCTTGATGAAATTCGTGTCGAAGCGCCCCGCCTGAAAATCCGGATCGGCCAGAATGCGCTGTTGCAGGGGAATCGAGGTGTGAATGCCCTCGACAATGAACATCCCGAGCGCCCGCTGCATCCGCCGGATCGCTTCCCCGCGATCGCTGCCGTAGGTCACCAGCTTCGCCACCAGCGAATCGTAGAAGGGCGGGATCACGCAGTCGGTGTACGCCCAGGTGTCTACGCGGACGCCGATCCCGCCGGGAAGATGGAAGCCCGTAATCCGTCCCGGCGACGGCACAAAGGTCTCGGGATTCTCGGCATTGATCCGGCACTCGATCGAATGGCCGCGCAATTCCACCGGGCCGGGGATGATCTCCGGCAGCGTCTCCCCCTGCGCGATGCGGATCTGGCCCTTGACGATATCGATCCCGGTGACGAACTCCGTGACGGGGTGCTCCACCTGCACGCGCGCATTCACCTCGATGAAATAGAGCTTGCCGGTTTCGTCCATCAGGAATTCGACGGTCCCGGCGTTGGTGTAGCCGGCATGCGCGATGGCCTTGCGCAAGGCCACCGAAATCTCCGCCCGCTGGGCATCGTTGACGGCCGGCGAGGGCGATTCCTCCAGCAGCTTCTGGTGGCGGCGCTGCACACTGCACTCGCGCTCGCCGAGGATTTCCACGTTGCCGTATTCGTCGGCCAGAAGCTGAAACTCGATATGGCGAGGAGCGCCGATATACTTCTCCAGGTAGACGTCGGCCGAACTGAAGGCGCTGCCGGCTTCGTTCTGCGCCTGAGCGAACAATCCCGGCAGTTCGTCGGGTCCATTGACCACCCGCATACCGCGCCCGCCGCCGCCCGCCGAAGCCTTCAGAATCACGGGGTAGCCGATCTGCGCCGCCAGTTCCAGCCCTTCTTCGGGCGAACTGAGCACGCCGGGCGAACCGGGGAGCACCGGCACTCCCATTTCCCGCATGAAGGCGCGCGCCCGTTCCTTGACCCCCATCAGCCGGATTACGTCCGGCCGCGGTCCGATGAACTTGATTCCGGAAGCCTCGCAGACCTCCGCGAACCCGGCATTCTCGCTCAGAAACCCGTAGCCCGGATGAATTGCATCGACATTGGTGATCTCCGCCGCGCTGATGATCGACGGAATGTCCAGGTAGCTACGCGCGCTCTTGGCGGGGCCGATGCAGATCGCCTGGTCGGCGAAGCGCACGTGCGAACTGTACCGGTCGGCCTCCGAATAAACGGCTACGGTCTGGATTTCCAGTTCCCTGCAGGCGCTGATGACGCGAACGGCAATTTCGCCGCGATTGGCGATTAGAATCTTCTTAAACCGTACGGACGGCAAATAGAGCCTCCCCGTACTCCACCGGCTGCCCATTCATCACCAGCTTGCTCTCAATCACGCCGCTGGTTTCCGATTCGATCTCGTTCATCAGCTTCATGCTCTCGATAATGCAGAGCACCTTCCCGGGCTGCACGCGCTCGCCAACGCGCACGAAGGGCGGCAATTCCGGCGACGGGGCTTCGTAAAAGGTTCCGACGATCGGCGACTTGACCAGGACGAGGTTCGGGTCGTTGGGCTTCTCCCCTTTGGACGGCGCATCAGGGGCATGCCCGGCGGAGGAACCCGGCGGCGGGGCCGGAAACGCGGAGACGGCGGACGACGGGGAGCCGATCACCACATCCTGGGCGGCGAATCCGGCGCGCCGGATGCGCACACGGTTGTCACCGCGCTGCACTTCCAGTTCCGCGATCCCGGTCTCGGCCGCCAGGTTAATTAATTCGCGAATCTCATCAACTGTCATCAATGGATTAGCTTAACAGAAGGCAAGGGTGGGATTTCCTCAGGAGGAGTTTCTTCACCCCAACTTCCACGGCTTCCTGTACTGCCGGGTCACATACCGATTGGCCTGCGTGTGTCCGGTGAAACGTTCGTGCGCGTCATCCCAATGCAGCCTTTCCCCCGTGCGATAGGCGATGTTCGCCAGCAAACCCCCTTTGGTGAGCCGGTGGCCGTATTCCACGTCGCACGACGCCCGCGTCCGGGATTTCACCCCGTCCAGGAACTCGCGGATGTGGCCCGGCGAGTTCGGAATCGTCGGCGCCGGAGCCTGGAAATTCTCCGCGCGCTTTCCCTTCACATAGATTTCGTACCGGTTGTAGTTCGTCACTAGCGTGGCCGCCGAGCCTTCGAAGATCACGCTACTCCCCATCGCGTCGAAGCCGGGACGCCCGTTCGGATGCAGCGTCCAGGTCAGGATCAGCCCGGGATATTCGCAGACCACCTCCAGCATGTTCGGCGTTTCCCCGGCATCGTCGACCTCCCACCGGCCGCCCGTCGCCGAAATGCTCGCCGGCGCTTTCAGATCCAGAGCCCAGCAGGCCACATCGGTATAGTGGCACCAGAAATCGATCAACGCCCCGCCCGAGTAGTCCCAGAAATACCTGTAGTTGAAGTGCGAGCGCAGTGGGTTATACGCCCGGCGCGGAGCCGGCCCGAGCCAGAATTCGTAATCGAGTTCCTTGGGTGGCGCCGAATCGGGCGGCCGGCCCAATCCGTCTGCGGCCGTGGTCAGAGAGCAATCCACGCGGTGGATCTTACCCAGCGCGCCCGACCGGATCACTTCCACCACGCGCCGGTAGGTCGGCCGGTCGTTGTGGATGTGGTTGCCCATCTGCGTGATGCGCTGATGTTTGAGCGCCGCCGTCACCATCGCACGCCCCTCCCCGATCGAATACGAGAGCGGCTTCTCGACGAAGATGTCCTTGCCGGCGCGGCATGCTTCGACGAAAGGCAGCGCATGCCAGTGGTCCGGCGTCGCGATCATGACCGCATCGAGGTCCTTGCGCGCCAGCAGCTTGCGGAAATCGTGGAAGGTCTCCGGCTTGTGCCCCTGGGCCTTTTCCACGGCCGCGACGGCTCCGGCGAGATGCGTTTGATCCAGATCGCAAACGGCGACCGCGACCACGTCGGGCTGCCGCATGAATTCGTTGAGCCGCGAGGTTCCCTGTCTGCCGAGCCCGATGAATCCCACTTGAAGCCGATCGCTGGGTGGTGCGCCGGCATAGGCGCGCGCCGCCGCGATCTGCACAAAAGTCCGCCTGCTGACCATGAAGCAACTATATCTAACGTTGCTTCAGAATGGCCTTGAGATTCGCCTCGACGTCGTCCTTGTCCACCAGCCCGATGTAAGCTGCTGCGATTCGCCCCTGACGATCGATCAAGTAGGTGTCCGGCATGTTCTCGATCCCGTACTGCTTCGCCGTCGGTTCGTTGCCCAGAATGATGCGATACGGCACGTCGGTCTGCCCGAGGAATGGCTTCACCACCTTCCATCCCTCGTCATCCAGCGACACGCCGACCACCTGCAGCCCCTGCTTGCCGTACCGTCGCTGGAAGTCCGCAAACCATGGGATCTCCTCTTTGCACCCATGGCACCAGGTCGCCCAGAAATCCAGCAGCACCACCTTGCCGCGAAGTTTCTTCAGAGTTACAGTCTTGCCCGAGCTGTCTTTCAGCGCAAACTCGGGCGCGGCCTTGCGCTGTCCCGCGGGCTGCAGCACGGCGCGCTCGGCGCCGGCAGCCATACCGGTCAGCACCACAAAAAGTGCGAAGCGTGCGATCATCCCATCTTCTCCTTCGACCCCAATCGCATTCCCCAGAGCGCGGGGAGCAGAACCAAGATTGCCTGCACGATCCATGGAAACGCGATGCGATAAAACGCCAGCGCAAATACCGGGGGCGTTGCCGCCGCCGGGCATGTCCCGGAAAGGCGCGAGCGGAGATTTGGCTAGCATTACTGTCAGGCAGAACATGCCAGCATTGAGGGGAATCGCGCTGCGGGATAACCACCCGAGCGCAAAACCACTCGCCCACGCGGAACAGGCCAGCGTCAAATACGCCAACGCGTACGTCGCGGCGTAGTAGATGAGATCATGCCGGAAGCCCGCATACCGGAACAGGGACCAATCCCAATTGTTGGCATACATCCAGATATAAATGGAGCTAGTATGGGCGGTTCGCAGGGAGGCGCGGCCGAGTTCCATTCCCAGCGGAACCGCCAGCGCCGCGAACCCCAGCCACGGCCGCCAGCCCTTCCATAATGCCGCCTGCCGCCGCACCACCAGCCCGAGCACATCGCGCAGCGCTTGCCATCCACCCTCGCCGGACTCCGCGATATCCCCGCGGACCGCGTCGCGCTCGTCGCGCGCCAACATCCGCGAAAAAACTTCGACCAGCCACCAAGTCATACCGTGGCCGTTCATGGCGTGACCTCGTCGCCCTTGGCCCAGGACACGCCGCGGCTGGCCCGCGTCACGGCGTCGAAGAATTCCGTCGCCTCCCGCACGCCTTCCCCGGTGATCAGCACCATCCGCTTGGGACGGCCTCCCCGCTGCGGCGTCGGATCCCCCATTCGCGTCTGAATGAAGCCCTTCGCCTCCAACCTGTCCAGCGTCGTATACAGCGCTCCAATGGAGCATCGCCGCCCGGTCGCCACTTCCATCTCCTGCCGGATCGCCGCGCCATAAGCGTCATCCCCCAGCTTCGTCGCCGCCGCCAACAGCAGGTACTCGAATTCCCCAAGCATTACTATTACATTGTGATAGTAATTGAAATAAAAATCAAGCCCAGACAATGCCGCCAAGAATGGGAAGGTGGACGAGGTGGAATGATCGTTATCGCTCGGAAGTGGTTCCGATGGGGCGGATTGGATCGGCACCCTGCGGGCAACCGATACCGCCGCTCAACTCGCGCAGATCGTCCACCCAATAATCAGGCGAAAAAATCGCCAGATCCTCGCGTTTGCCGTATCCATACGTCACCGCGCAAGTCTTCACCCCCGCGCGATGCCCCGCCTCCATATCGGCGGGCGAATCGCCCACGAACAGGCAGTCCTCCGGACGCCCGTCAAGCCCCTTCAGCGCCGTGAAAATCACGTCGGGAGCCGGCTTGCACGGAAACCCGTCCGTGCCCTGCACATGGTCGAAGTATTGAATCAATCCGAACTGCTCGAGGATGGCGCGGGTGGTCGGCGTGCCCTTCGTGGTCGCAGTCCCCTTGCGCGCGCCCAGTGCCGCGAGCCCTTCGACCACGCCCGGATAAATCGATGTCAGCTTGTGACCGCGCGCCGGATAATGGCTGCGGTACTCGGCGAGAAGCTGCGCCAGCCGCTCCGGGGAGGCGTCGGGCCAGATGTCCAGGAAGAGATCGTTGAGGTGGCGGCCAATGTAGCTCTTGAGGAAGTCGTAGGTGACAGGCGGGGAAGGGTTGGTATCCAGCACCTGCTGGACCGCGCCGCAGATATCCTGGGCGGAATCCAGCAGAGTGCCGTCAATGTCAAACAGGTAGACCGGGAAAGCAGGGATCACGCCGGCGCCGAGCCCTCGTTTAAGCCGGGAACGCGGCGTCCGCTATCGGGGCGCAGCACCTGCTGGGTGTCGCCGCCCGAATCCTTCGGAGCCTGCGGCGCCAGCGTCTGCCCCTTGATGAGTTGCATGACTTCATTGCCATCCAGAATCTCGCGAACCAGCAGCATTTCGGCGATCTTCACCAATGCCTCGCTGTACTGGTCGATGACCCCGGTGGCCGCATCGTAGCCGCCCTGGACGAGTTTCTTGACCTGCTCGTCAATGCGGATCGCGGTCTCTTCCGAGTAGTCGCGATGCTGCGAGATTTCGCGACCCAGAAAGATCTGCTCTTCCTTCTTGCCAAAGCTCAGCGGGCCGAGTTCGCTCATGCCCCACTCGCAGACCATCTTGCGGGCCAGGTCGGTGGCGCGCTCGATATCGTTGCCGGCGCCCGTCGTCATCTGGTGCATGTACTTCTCTTCGGCGATACGGCCGGCCATCAGGATCGTAATCTGCGCCAGGAGGTAGTCCTTGTTGTAGGAATGCTTATCGTCGATTGGCAACTGCATGGTCACGCCCAGAGCCATGCCGCGCGGAATGATCGTCACCTTGTGCAGCGGGTCGGCATGCGGCAGCATGGCAGCCACCAGCGCGTGTCCGGCTTCGTGATACGCCGTATTGCGCTTCTCGGCGTCAGACATCACCATGCTCTTACGTTCCGCGCCCATAAGGATCTTGTCCTTGGCGAGCTCGAAATCCAGCATCATGACAACTTTGCGATTCTGGCGCGCCGCATTGAGCGCAGCTTCGTTCACCAGATTGGCCAAGTCGGCCCCGGAGAGTCCAGGTGTACCGCGCGCCAGCACGCTGAGATCGACATTGTCGCCCAGCGGGATCTTCTTGGTGTGCACGCGCAGAATCGCTTCGCGCCCCAGCACGTCGGGACGGCCTACCACCACGCGGCGGTCGAAACGGCCGGGGCGGAGCAGTGCGGGATCGAGCACGTCGGGACGGTTGGTGGCGGCCACCAGGATCACACCCTCGTTGGACTCGAAACCGTCCATTTCCACCAGCAACTGGTTGAGCGTCTGCTCGCGCTCGTCATGCCCGCCGCCCAAACCGGCGCCGCGATGACGGCCCACGGCGTCGATTTCATCGATGAAGATGATGCACGGCGCATTCTTCTTGCCCTGTTCGAACAGGTCGCGCACGCGGCTCGCGCCCACGCCGACGAACATTTCCACGAAGTCCGAACCGGAGATCGAGAAGAACGGCACGCTGGCTTCGCCCGCGATCGCGCGCGCCAACAGCGTTTTGCCGGTTCCCGGAGGTCCGATCAGCAACACTCCCTTGGGGATGCGCCCGCCGAGTTTCTGAAACTTCTGCGGCTCGCGCAGGAACTCGATGATCTCCTGCAGTTCTTCCTTTGCTTCTTCCACGCCGGCGACGTCCTTGAACGTGACCTTCTTCTGCTGCGTCGAATGCAGCCGCGCGCGGCTCTTGCCGAAGCTCAGCGCCTTGTTTCCGCCGCTCTGCATCTGGCGCATCATGAAGATCCAGAAGGCAAGCAGCACGATGAAGGGCGAAGCGTTCAACAGGATCGCGATCCAGCCGCTGGTCGAGGTGTCCTTGATGTTGACGTTGACTTTCTTGTCGTTCAGGAGGTCGTAAAGCTGCGGATAATTCGCCGGCACCTGCGTGTGGAACCCCAGATTCTTGTTCTGATAGAGGCCGTGAACGTCGCGGTCCGCGATGTTCACTTCCGAGACATCGCCGCTCTTGACCTTATCCAGGAACTGGGTGAAGCTGATCGTATCTTCCTTGGGCCCCTGATTGCTATGCACGACGGCAAAGAGCAGCACCGCCACGCAGATCAAAACCACCCAGAAAATCAATGTCTTTATGTTCGAGTTCACGAAACCTCCGTACGGGCCGTCAGTACTTTAGACGCTGCCCCCTGCCATCTCGATTCTGTATTTGTCGCTGCTGCAACCATCAACGGTTTGTCACCTCGCCGATCTTTAAGACGACCGTACTTTCAGGTCCCGCCGCAAAGGCTGCCGAAGCACCGAATCGTCGCGTCCACACGATCGACGCACCATCCGTTAGAACCGGCCACTGCGCACGCTCCCATACCGGAATGCGTTGGAGTTGGAAGAGAGTCTTGATCTTTTCTGCGCCCGAAATCCCCATGGGTTGATACTGGTCGCCGAAACGCCAGTTCCGAAGTTCGAGGGAACCGGACATCCGCTTCCAGTCGAGACAACCCATCTCAGTATTATATACGTTCTCCGGCAATCCGGAAGTTTCCGAATTTTCAAGCAGTTCCAGGGAAATCCCAAAGCTCGCCCCCGGGATCTGCGTAATTCCGGGAACAAGAGGCATTAGACTGTAAGGCTTGCGGGCAACCGGGACTCCCAACCTCAGCCAGTCGAAGGAGCGCCGCACGTCCAGCCCGCGCACCTGCGTCCGCCCTCCTCCCCCTGGCGCCGACGCCAGGTCCAGAACCCGCTCTACTTGTTCGAAATCCACCCCGCGCAGGTCCCCCTTCGCCAGCCGGATGGCGTGTCGCACCAGTCGTCTCCCTGCCGCCGGCGGCAGCCTCCCCAGCGCCGCGGCGCGGACGAGCACCGCATCCCCCGCGTACGCCATGTGGGTTTCGGCCAAGTGGGTAATCTCCTGCTCCCAGTACGCCTCTTCTCCGCGCGCGAACTCGGCAGTATGCGCCAGCGTCTCGACGATCGCAGGATTCCACTCCTCCGCCAATTGCGGCAGCAACCGATGGCGGATTCGATTCCGCGCGAATTCACCCGTGGCGTTGGTAGAATCCTCCCGCCACGCGATCCCCCGCTCGCGCAGAAAGCCCTCTACCTCCGCGCGCTCCACTTCAATCAGCGGCCGCACCAGTCCCTCCGCCGTCACCGGAAGGATGCCCGATAACCCCGCCGTCCCGCTGCCGCGCAGAAAACGAAACAGCACCGTTTCCGCCTGATCGCTTCGCGTGTGCCCCAGCGCCACCCGGTCCACCTCGCCCGACGCCAGTTGCTCTTGGAAAAACACCAGCCGCGCCTTGCGCGCTTCCTGCTCCAGATTTCCGGGCGCCACGTCGATCTCACGCAACGTAAACGGCAGCCCGAGCCGCGCCGCCATCTCCCGAACGAATTCCGCATCCCTCCGCGATTCCGCCCCGCGCAGACAGTGGTCCACGTGGAGCACGCTCAATCGCAATCCCCCCAGTTCGATCAGCGCATGCAACAGACACACCGAGTCCGCACCGCCCGAAACAGCCACTCCCACGCGCTGCTCCGGCCGAAACATCCCAAACCGTTCGATCGTCCGCCGAATCTGTAGGACAGGCCTCCTGGCCTGTCCATCGCTATCTGGCACCATCACTCCTCGAAAGGGACAGGCCGGGAGGCCTGTCCTACAACCCTTCTAACCCGCGCTCATACGCCGCAATCAGGCGATCCCACCCGGCGTTCGCCTCCTCGTCGATCTCTCGTCTTGCCGCGTCTCCGTCGAACCAGGCAATCGTCCGCCGGATCCCCTCCCCGAACCGCACCGTCGCGATATACTCCGGCACGAATCTCTTGATCTTGCTGTTATCGAACACCACGCTGACCGCTTTGTCGCCGGTCAGACTCCCCAGCTTCTCCGGCATGCAGGCCGTGATGAAGTCCGACGCAATGTGCACCAGTTGCGGCTCCACTCCAGCCGCCGCGCCGGCGATCCGGTAGAACTGATCCCACGTCATCACTTCGTCCGTCGTGATGTGGAAGGCATGCCCGATCGCCTGCTCGTGCCCCAGCAGACCGACCAGCCCCTTGGCGAAATCCGTGTTGTGCGTGATCACCCACAGCGACGACCCGTCCCCCGGGACGATCACCTTCTTTCCTCGGCGCATCCGATCGATCGCCGTGTACGATTTCGCCCAGCTATTCACCGCCAGCGGAATCTGTGTCTCGCCATAAGTCAGCGATGGACGGACGATCGTCACCGGAAAGCCCGTCTCCCGCCACGCGCGCAGCAGCCGCTCCTCGCACGCGATCTTGTTCCGCGAATAGTCCCAGAAGGGATTGCCCAGCGGCGTTGATTCCGTAATCAAATAATGCGTCGCGGGCTTCTGGTAGGCGCTCGCCGAGCTGATGAAGACATACTGCCCCACACGCCCACCGAACAGCCTCAAATCGCGCTCCACCTGATCTGGAGTGAACGCGATCCAATCCACCACTACGTCGAATCGCAGATCGCGAAAGATCTGCGCCGCGCCCGCAGCATCGTCCATATCCACCGCGACCGTCTTCACCCCCGCAGGCAGCGCCGCCGCGCGCCGCCCGCGCGTGGCCAGCGTCAGATCGATGCCGCGCGCCGCCGCCAGCGCCGTGCACGCCGTGCTGATCACACCCGTGCCTCCAATGAACAAAACCCTCATGCAGCCTTTGTAGCACGCGTAGTTACGGACCTGTAAACCATACCGTCGCATCCGAAAGGTATACTAGCCCTGAGCCTAACCTATGCAGATCCTGATTGGCATCGTGATCGGCCTCGCAGCCTGGTTCGTCCTCCGCATTCTCCTGATGGGCGTCTACACCGTCGATCAAAACGAACGCGCCGTCAAAACGCGCTTCGGGCGCGCTGTCCGCGTCTCCGGAGATAAAACCACGCTCGACGACCCAATTTCCGAAACCCTCCGTCCCGAAGAGAAGTCGCGCTACGTCTATCCCCAGGTCCGCGTCATCCAGCCCGGCGGACCGTATTTCCGCATGCCTTGGGAGAGGATCCACAAGGTCTCCATCGCCACCATGACCGTCAACATGGCGCTCGATCTGGAGAGCCCCTCGGCCAACGAAAACGGCACCCTGCTCGAGGCCGTCACCAAAGACCAGCTCAATACCGGACTGACCGGCCAGATCCGCTACCGCGTCAGCGAGGCTAACCTCTACGCCTTCGTCTTCGGCATCAAGAAGCCCTTCGTTCACATCCTGGCCTATTTCGTCTCCGTGCTTCGCCAGCGCATCGCCAGCTTCGAGGCGAAGGAGGAGCCGCTCGCGCCTGCCATCACCTCCGCATCCGGCGCCAGCCCTGCCGCCGTGCTGCCGGGCGGCGAGATGACCGGCATTTCGATCAACGACCTGCGCAAGAACCTGCGCGATCTGAACGAGTACATGGACAACGAATGCCGCTCCGCCCCGGCGCGCTACGGCGTGATCCTCGACGCGTCGCTGATCACCGGCATCGATCCGCCTCCCGAAGTGGAATCCGCGCTCGCCGCCATCAACACCGCCCACAATCAGGTTTCCAGCGACATCAGCCTCGCGCAGGCCGCCGCCGACCAGCGCGTCGTGCAATCCCGCCGCGCCGTCGAAATCGAAACCCTGCGCGCGCAGGCCGAAGTCGAGCCCGTCAAGTCCCTGGCCGCGGAACTCGCCGACCTGCACCGCGCCGGACCCGACATCCTCGATGCCTACTTGCGCAACGTGCGCCTCGCGCTCTACGACAAAGCCCAGCAGATCTATCTGGAGGCGGGCAAATGACCGACCAACCGATCGTCTCGATTCTGACCGCGGCGCTGTTCGCTTTCGTCGGCGCCTTTGTGCTCGAGCCGCTCCTGCTCGCCCTGGCGCGCACCTTCGGCATCTACGCAGTCGTGCAGGAGCGTACCTGCCGCGTCTACATGCTGTTCGGCAAAGTCATCGGCGAGTTGGATGAGCCCGGCTTGCACTTCCTCCCCGCGATACTCGGCCCCGCCGCCTTCGTCATCAACTGGCTCGGAAGCTGCTATGTGCTTGACCTGCGCCTCGACCAGGAATACCTGCGCAGCCAGCCCGTGAACTCCGAGGAAGGCGCGCCCATGGGCGTCGGCGTCTGGTACGAGATGTGGATTAGCGATCCCGTCTCCTACCTGTTCAAGAACACCGACCCTCGCGGCTCCCTGCGCGCCAACGTGAGCAACGCCACGGTGCGCTGCCTCAGCAATATGAAGCTCGCCGAGATGCTCGAGACCCGCCACAACATGAGCCAGACCGTGCGCAATGAAGTCACCCAGAAATCACAGGCATGGGGCTACCAATTGGGCTCCGTCTACATCCGCAAGGTTCACTTCCGTGACGTCGGCATGATCCACCAGATCGAGGAAAAGGTGGTCAACCGCCTGCGGCAGGTGACCTCCGCCATCCGCCAGGCCGGCGCCAATCAGGTGAGCGTGATCACGAGCTCTGCCGAACGCGAAGCCGCTGTCGAGTTCGCCAAAGCCGCCGCCATCCGCCCCGCCGAACTCGGCAAGGCCCTCAAGGAGATCGCCAAAGAGCCCGACGTCGCCCGCGTGCTGTTTGATGTGCTGGAGACGCAGAGGATTTTGGCCAGCAACGCCCGTATCGCCCTCCTTCCAGGCGTGGGGCATTCGAGGATGCTGGCGAACTTGCTGGTGGCGGATCAGGCAGGCGCCCGGCCTGCGGTCAAATAGAATATCGTGCTCGTTGCTGCTTCATTGCTGATGATTCTCGTCTTCTTTGCGGGTGCGTGCGGGTGCCGCCGACGTTGGCTGCAGTTAAGGGCGCGCACCAAGGCGCTTCTGCCGTACGGGTCTATCCTGTCGGTAGGCGCCTACACATCCATGCTGTGTACTCGCTGGTATTTTGCGTCTCCCGCTGCCAACGAGATCCTGGGTGCAATAGCGGTCGGTGGCTACTCGTTGCTCGTCCTCCTTCTCACGTTCTTTCGTCCGAAGCCGCTATTCTATGGCCTTACATGTGTGTTGCTGATCCCGGCCGCGGCAGCGCTCGTAGTGTTGCCTCTGGCGGCACATACTCAAGGTGACACCCAGACTGGCCACATTGCGGGAGCCCTTTTCGTCGACAAGGTGCCGTGGGATGCTGGAGCAATGGGCAGTTCCGGAACGACCCTTTTGATCTACGAGATCCCCAATCCGTTCCTTTCATGAGACAACACTTGCAGAGCATTGTCTTTGACGATGCCATGTGCACATCCGCGAAATCTTTTGTGGTCCTGCAGGCCGACCATCGCCACGTCTTGGCGCGCTGTCCGTGGCCTGAATACAAGGACAGATAGGGATACCACGATTTCCTGGTACCGCTCTTCTAATCGCATTTCCCGGACGTTGAATGGCGGAGGCCCGGACCAACGGTGAGGTGCCGAAGCCCACACATACAGGAGGTCGAGGTGAAGGCAGAATCAGAATCTGATGCTCTTCGAGAACTCGTCGGAGCCGTCCTCGTGCCGGCATCAGGAACGATGTTGCAGGAAATCGACTGCCCTGACGATCTTGATCCCTTGGTACTCGCCAAGGCGCAGGAGGTCCTTAGTCCCACGTCAGAATATACTCGGAACCCGCCTCGATGGCGCACTCCAGGATCCGATTGTCCGGCGGATCTTCCTTGATTACGTCCAGCGTTAGCGTCGGGGTAACGCGATTCGTGAGGGTAGCAAGTTTGAGCCGGGTGAAATGCAGGCGGTATCCGTCCCAGTCAAATTTGTCCCGCGGCATCCGGATCGTTTCATTGAGAATCGCATCCGACCTATCGATGCGGATCGCGCCACTCTCAGCCATACTGAATAGGCGTGAGCCCATTCCACCGTTTAGTGCGCCGACATAAACGTTGGTATCGAGTGTGACGCTAAGCACTACCGCCGCTGTTCATTGCGCCATTCATGGACCACATCCGCCGATTGCTCCTCGGTGAAACCCTTCAGCCGCCCGCGCTCACGGCCGTAGGCTAGGAGGTCTTGCCATTTCCGTTCCTCAAGGCTTTGGCGAAGGGATTCCTCCGCCAGTTCATCGACCGTCTTGCCCTCAGCCGCTGCCCTCGGCTGCAACTCAGCCAACAATTCGTCCGATACGTGGAGAACGTTCAACGCCATTTCCGTACCTGTTCCTAGACTACCGCACCTGCCTCCGTCGACTACTTCGTCACTTTCTTGTAATCCGCTGGGATCGCGAACACCGAGTCCGGG
>Ga0207071_1065_pt2 | contig 18620 bp, 17 predicted proteins | sample Alteio_BWMinHeat_67_FD_153531 | JGI IMG/M metagenome (GOLD analysis project Ga0207071, IMG submission 153531) | Enriched cells from forest soil in Barre Woods Harvard Forest LTER site, Petersham, Massachusetts, United States -... | ecosystem: Environmental > Terrestrial > Soil > Temperate forest >...
TTTCTGAGACGGAATTTGCTCTGGACGCGCGATTGCAGTTTCTGCCCAACTATTACGTAGATATCAGCGAATATTTGGAGCGGAAGCTCGAAATAATGTCTATTTACGCTTCAGAGCTGGGTGCCTTTCCGTTCCCGCGGAGTGCTGAAGTCATTCGATCCCTAGCGATGTTTCGTGGGTCAACCGCGGGATTTCGCGCTGCGGAAGCGTTCCAACTTCTTCGGGAGCGTTATTGATTGTCGCTACGCACCGCCGTTGTGGACGATGAAGGAAGAATCGGAATCAATGCCCGTTGATGCTGCACTCCGCTGGCGTAGTGCATTGCTATCTCCGGAAGTGACCTTACAGCAGGCCATCCGAAATTTGAACGAATCGGCCTTACAGATTGCGCTGGTCGTGACTCGCGAGGGGTCATTACTGGGAACCATTACCGATGGGGATATCCGGCGGGGATTGCTGCGTGGGGTTGAGCTGAGTGGCTCGATCGAGCCCGTTATCCAACGAGAGCCTTTGGTCGTGCCGCTGGAGATGGGCCGCGACATGGTTCTGCAGCTCATGAAGGCCAATAAGGTTCATCAATTGCCAATCGTTGACAGCGAAGGAGTCGTGCTAGGGCTGCATGTTTGGGATGAACTTATTGTGCCGGTTCAACGCCCCAATTTGATGGTGATCATGGCTGGCGGCCAGGGGAGCCGACTGCGTCCGCATACCGAAAATTGCCCCAAACCTTTGTTGCCGGTCGCCGGTAAGCCAATGCTGGAGCACATTATCGAGCGCGCCAAAGCTGAGGGCTTCAGATCCTTTGTTCTCGCGGTCCATTACCTAGGCCACATGATAGAGGAATATTTTGGCGACGGCAGTCGTTGGGAAGTCGAAATCAACTACTTGCGCGAAGAGTCCCCGTTAGGGACCGCTGGCGCCATAGGGCTATTGAAGCCGCGACCTGATGCCGCTTTTCTCGTCTCCAATGGCGATGTGCTCACCGACATCCGCTACGGAGAGTTACTCGACTTCCATCATCGGCATCGCGCAACGGCAACCATGGCCGTACGTGTTCACGAGTGGCAACATCCGTTCGGCGTCGTTCATACCAAAGGCGCCGATATCGTGGGGTTTGAGGAAAAACCGATAACTCGTAGTCACATTAATGCAGGCATTTATGTGCTAGAACCGACGGCGCTCGATGCGCTAAACGACCATGATCGCTGCGATATGCCGTCGCTGTTCAGCCGCCTACAACAGCGGTCTGCACGCACTATCGTCTATCCGATGCATGAGCCTTGGTTAGACGTGGGATGCGAAGACGATTATGAGTCTGCGCAGAAACGCATCGACTCTGAATCGACTTGAGGATTCTTGCACTAATTGCTGCGCGAGGTGGATCGAAACGGGTCCCCGGAAAGAACAGCCGGGTCTTGGGCAGAAAACCGTTGATCGTATGGAGCATCGACGTTGCGAAAGGAGTCCACGAAATTTGCGACATTCTGGTTTCTACTGATGACTCCGCCATTGCCGAGCTGGCACGCAATGCGGGCGCGCTGGTTCCCTGGCTGCGGCCCGCGGAATTGGCCACTGACGTTGCCTCATCGGTAGACGCCTGCTTTCACGCATTGGACTGGTACGAAGGCGAGCACGGGAAGGTCGACGGATTGTTGCTGTTGCAGCCGACTTCTCCGTTCCGCAGCCGTGCGTCCGTGTTGCGAGGAATCGACCTATTCCGCTTGAACGATTTCCGTCCAGTTCTGGGAGTTTCCCCCGCCGCGTCCCATCCGATGTGGTGTTTTAAAATCCAAGCAGAGACCCTGCGTGCCTTTATTGACGGCGTTGATTTCAAAACTAGATCCCAGGATCTTCCCCCTGCGTATGTAGTCAATGGGGCGTTTTACCTCATTACGCCGGATCGTCTCCGAAAACTCCGCTCGTTCTTCAGTGACGACGCTGTCCCGTTGGTATTTGAGGATTCACTGGAGAATATTGACATCGATTCGGAGAGAGATTGGCAAATGGCCGAGGTCATTCTTGCGATGAAAGAATCCGGTCTCACGTGAGCAAAATTGTCTATCTCATAGAGCAGCCTCTTGACCCGAGGAACTATGACCGCTTTGGTATTCAGACGTGGGTCGACAGGGGATGGACGGTGGAAGTGTGGGATTTGACGGGACTAGCCTACCCCCGTGTTTGGGACAATTTTATTGCGTCCGGAGCACGAGTAAGCGATTTTGCGGGCTATTTCCCATTGATATCGAAAAGCCAACTCCAAGATAGATTCCGCCGCCTCAGAAAGGTCGAATACTTTATTGATCTAACCGGCGATAATTGGTGTTCCGTACGCGTCAAAATGTTTCTCAAGCGCAGGGGAGCAAAACGCGTGATCTGTGCGACGGGCTCCATTCCGCCAGCAGATGAGGGTAAAAAATCCAGTGTACTTTATAGACTAGCAGAGCAATTTTCGAAGGGGATAGCAGCATTTGGATGGCTGGTCGACGTGGTCGTTCAGCGACTGGCAAATCCGTTCATCAGACCTGATTTGTTTGTAGTTGCTGGTGAGAAATCAATCCCGTCCTCCGAGAGCGACCGGAAAATTATAAGGGCGCACAATTTTGACTATGATATTTATTTGAAACTCACAAAATCAACCTCCCCGAACCAGGGGCGGAGCGCGGTTTTCCTTGATCAAAATATTTGCTTTCACCCTGACTATAAATATGGGAAGCTCCTCGCCTACGCCACTCCCGAAAAATACTTCCCCACAATTTGTAGTGGCTTGAGAACGATCTCGAGTGGTTTGGGGGTGTCATTTCAGATTGCCGCGCATCCTCGATTATCCCGCCAAGAAAAGTATATTGACTATTTTGAAGGGATCCCAGTCGAATATGGGAAAACGGCCGAGCTAATCAGCCATTGTAGATTCATCGTCTGCCACTGCAGCACCGCAATACAGTTTGCTGTGCTGTTCGGAAAACCCGTGATTTTTGTGACAACGGACGAATTGGCTTCTTCAGCAGTCGGGAGATACATCGAAATATTCGCATCCGCTCTTGGAAAGTCAGTGATCAATCTCGACGACGAATTAGGCAGTGTGGATTGGCAGCGCGAGTTGGATATTGATTCTCGAAAATATGATGAATACATAAGTGACTACGTAAAGTCCGACGACAGCGCGAAAATCCCTCATTGGGACATCGTCATCAATCATTTAGAGAAAGCCTCCGGTCGGCCCTCCTAGGAATTGGATCGTACGATTAAGTCTTGGGATTGGTCAGTGGTAAAGTCATTTTCTTGCAAGCTTGAGGCGGTCAAATCTTGAAATCGACGATTAAGCGGGGCATCAAGGAATTATTCAGAAGTTTGGCTGCTCTCATGGGTAGAACGTCAGCTGGTCGTTTTTTTTATGGGCAGATTATCGACAACACGATGGCTAGAACTCTGTCGACGGATCACCGGGGAACCAAGTTGACCTTCTCCGTACCAAATGAATTGAATCAATATCGCGTCGCAACGTTCAGCACAAAAGAGCCAGAAACCCTGGAGTGGATCGACCGATTTCCTCAAGGTTCGATATTGTGGGATATCGGTGCAAATGTCGGCTTATATTCGTGCTACGCGGCAAAGGCTCGGGGATGCAGAGTTTTCGCATTCGAGCCGTCAGTTTTCAATTTGGAGATCCTGGCTCGAAATATCTACTTGAATCAGCTGACCGACCGAATCACCATTGTGCCACTGCCGCTCTCCGAGGAATTGGCTCTGAGTACACTAAATATGACGACTACACATTGGGGAGGAGCCCTTTCAACGTTTGGCCAGTCCTATGGCCACGATGGAGAGCCAATCGGGAAGGTGTTCGAATTTCCGACGATCGGCATCTCGATGATCGACGCGGTCACACTTTTGAAAATTCCGCAACCCGACTTCATCAAAATGGATGTAGACGGTATCGAACATCTTATCCTGAAAGGCGGATTGCCAGTCCTACGCGGCATCAAGGAGGCATCGATTGAAATAAACGACCAGTTCACGACTCAGTCAGTTGCGGCGCGGAAGCACCTGGAGGAAGCCGGATTGTTATTTAAGGAAAAGAGGCATGCGGATTATTTCGATCTCCATTCGGGTCCCACAAAGTACACTTTCAATCAGATCTGGGTCAGGCGGCATTGAGGATTCCAGCTTCGGTTCTGCTGGCTGAACGTGCGAAGCAATGGACTACCTGAAAGTCGGCATTGCGGGGTTTGGCGTCGTTGGAAAGAGGCGCAAGGATTGCATTTCGCGCCATCGAAGCATGCGCGTTGTAGCAGTATGCGACCGCAATTTCGAGGTTGAGGGTACTCTCCCCGATGGTGTGCGATGTTACCGAGACTACCGTCGCTTGTTAATGGAGGACCTAGATGTACTAATCGTTTGTTTAACAAATGATGTTGCGGCCGAAGCGACAATTGCCGGCATCGAAGCCCAAATGCATGTTTTCTGCGAAAAACCGCCCGGCCGAAACGTTGAGGACGTTGTCCGTGTCATTGCTGCTGAACAGCGGCGTCCGACTCTCAAGCTCATGTATGGATTCAATCACCGGTATCATGAGTCTGTGCAGGAGGCGTTAAGGATTTCGCGTTCGGGTGAATTAGGGCGCGTCATCAATATGCGAGGAATGTACGGAAAAGCGAAACTGATCACGTTCAATCAACCGGATTGGCGGACGAAGCGCGACATAGCCGGAGGAGGCGTGCTTCTCGATCAAGGCATACACATGGTTGACCTGATGCGACTATTTGGTGGCGAATTCTCGGAAGTGCATAGCTTCATTTCCAACGGGCAATGGCGCTATGACGTGGAAGACAATGCATATGCGATCATGCGGTCGGCAAATGGAGTTGTGGGAATGCTCAATTCCTCCGCCACCCAATGGCGGCATCGCTTTCACCTCGATATCAATTTGGAGCGGGGCAGTCTTATCCTCGGTGGGATTCTGTCAGGCACTAAAAGCTACGGGGCAGAGACTTTGACCGTGGTTTGGGCTGACCCTGATAACGATCTAGGTGACCCTCGGGAACAGGTGACACGCTACAATCGAGACCCGTCGTGGGACGAGGAAATGGCCGTATTCGCAGACTGTATCTTGAAGGATCAGCCGGTGCTGAGCGGGAATTCCAACGACGCTCTGCGGACGATGCAACTTGTATTCAAAATTTATCATGCGGATTCCACTTGGCGTACGACTTATGACATCCCCAATCCCGACATCTACAAATAATATCGATAGGTTTTATACGCGTGAGCCAGCGGCATTTGCGGCGGCCTATCTTAAATATCTTCAATCCATTCTAGGGCGACTAGATACCAATGAAATTGGTCGATTCATCGAAACCATATTGGCGGCCAGAGATAGTGGCGCCAGCATCTTTTTCATCGGCAATGGAGGCAGTGCCGCCACCGCCAGTCATTTCGCGAACGACTTGGCGGTCGGTACCAATGCGTATGACAAACCGTTTCGCGCAATCAGCCTAACTGATAACGTAGCCCTCATTACCGCTATAGGCAACGATTTTGGTTACGAAGAGATTTTCGTTAGGCAGTTGCGAATTCTGGGGAGGCCAGGCGATGTGCTCGTTGCTATATCCGCGTCTGGCAATTCTCCAAATCTGCTCCGCGCGTTCGATTACGCGCGAGTCGCCGGTATCAAGACCGTGGCGATTACTGCATTCGACGGCGGAAAAATGAGAGGGCAGGCGGATCAGGGCGTACATGTCCGTACGGAGCTCAAAGAATATGGTCCGGCGGAAGATGCTCATATGGTATTAGACCATCTTGTCGGCGCGTATCTAATGCGATTTGTGCGAAGCCCCCAGTAGCGATGCCGCTTCGATTTGCAAACAAACGAGCGTTTGTAACCGGCGCGTCGAGGGGCATTGGGCGAGCAATTGCGCAGGCCCTGAATGCGGAAGGTGCATGGGTAATCGGCACACAGACAGGGCCGCCGGATGTAGGTGACGAGTTTTGTAGAGAATGGGTGCAAGCAGACTTCACGGATGTTTCACAGATCCACGCTTGTTGCGGCCGCGTCCGGGATGCCAAACCAGATATATTGATAAATAATGCAGGTATCAACCGAATAGCGCCTTTCGTGGAAGTTGATCCAAACGATTTCCTAATGATTCAGCAAGTCAATCTATTCGCGCCGTTCCTCCTTTGCCAGGCAGCTATCCCGGCGATGAAAGAGAGACGCTGGGGGCGGATCGTCAACGTGTCGTCAATTTGGGGAAAGATCGGCAAGGAGAAGCGTGCGGCTTACTCGGCCAGCAAGTTTGCAATCGACGGAATGACACTCGCGTTGGCTGCGGAACACAGTTGCGACTGCATCATTGCGAACAGCGTGGCACCGGGCTTTGTCGACACTGAGTTGACGCGTCGAATTCTCGGCGAGAAAGGTACCTCTGCGCTCGTCTCGAACATTCCAGTGGGTCGCCTTGGTCGAGTGGAGGAAATCGCACGTCTTGTTCTTTGGCTCGCGAGCGAGGAAAACACTTATCTTGCAGGCCAAAACATCGCTATTGATGGAGCATTCACACGTGTCTGACGAGATGTGGATTCAATCTCACGCCGGTCCGTATTCCGTCGCATTCCACGAAGATTTCCCGTTAGATCTCTTCGATGGTCTGGAAAACGAGCCGCATTTCCTGGTCGATGCCAACGTTGCTAGACTCTATAACTCTCCTCTCAAACCTGTGCTCGACCATTGCAACACGATCGTGATCGACGCTACGGAAGAGAACAAGTCTCTACAAAGGACTGTACCTATATTCGAACGTCTGGTTGAAAATAATGTGCGGCGCGATCATACACTTGTCGCCATTGGTGGAGGAGTCGTACAGGACATCACCTGTTTCATCTCGAGCACTTTGTTGCGAGGAGTCGCTTGGCGTTTTGTGCCGACCACGCTGCTCGCACAGGCGGATTCTTGCATAGGTTCAAAGAGTTCGATCAATCTAGGCAAAACCAAAAATATACTGGGAACTTTTAATCCGCCGAAAACCATATCAATCTATTCGGCGTTTCTCGACTCGTTGGATTCGAAGGACATAAGATCTGGCGTGGGTGAAATTATCAAAGTGCACGCGATTTCCGGCGTGGCTGCTTTTGACGAGTTGGCCGCGGATTTCGATCGCCTCATCGATGATAGGTCGATCTTACAAAAGTATATTCGTTCCGCTCTACGCATCAAGCAGCGCTACATTGAGGAAGATGAATACGACAGGGGAATTCGCAACATTTTTAACTACGGGCACAGCTTCGGTCATGCGATCGAATCGGCGACAAATTATGTTGTGCCCCACGGCATAGCCGTCACGATGGGCATGCAAATTGCGAACTTTGTTGCCCTAAGGCGAGGTTTGTTGCCTACTGAGCATTACGAAAGGATGCGACCAATACTACGGGCGAACTATGGCTTCTATGCCGAAGAGGCGATTCCGATTGATGCGCTTCTGACGGCGTTGCTGAAAGACAAGAAAAATACCAGCACGGCGCTTCGATTGGTTTTTCCAGTTGGCAACAAAGCTTTAATTCAAACGGTATCGGTCCTGCCGGACAGTGAATTGCGGGGCCAATGTATTGATGCCCTTCGCGAACTTTCGGCATGAACACAACCACCAAGGTGGCCGTTTGTTCGCGATCGTTTTCCCGAAACCCTATCCTTCGTGCCGAGCTACTACGGCGCTATCAGTGCGTTACGTTCAATGATGCCGGTGCTCAATTGAGCGGCGATGACCTGGTAGCATTTTTACGAGGCCACGAAAAAGCAATCACTGCTCTGGAGGTCATAGACGAGTCCATACTTTCGCGCTTGCCCGAGCTGAGGGTGATCGGTAAATACGGCGTCGGCCTAGATATGATTGATTTGGCCGCGATGCGGGTCCACGGCAAGCGCTTAGGTTGGTCCGGAGGGGTTAATCGCCGCTCTGTGTCCGAATTGGTGATTGCTTTTGCGATTGCGATGCTACGGCATGTTCCCGCGGCCAATCGTGAAGTTGTGTCGGGCACATGGCGCCAGAGAGTTGGCGGCAATTTGTCCGGAAGGACGGTCGGAATCGTGGGATGTGGAAACATTGGAAAGGATCTGGTGCCTCTATTGCAAGCTTTTGGTTGTTCTATACTGGTGAACGATATCGTTGACTATGCGGAATTCTATGCCACGCATGATATCGAGCCAGTAGATTTGGAAACGTTACTGCGACGATCCGACATTGTGACTCTTCATGTGCCGTTGAATGAGAGCACTCGTGGGATATTTGGGGCCGAGAAGCTCGCAATGCTAAAACCAACGGCAGTCCTAATAAATGCAGCGCGGGGTGGACTGGTTGATGAAACGACGCTGAAACACATGTTGCGAGAAGGGCTCCTTGCGGCAGCGGCTTTCGATGTATTTGCTACGGAGCCGCCCGAGGATCACGAATTGTTAACGCTTCCCAATTTCCTTGCTACGCCGCATATAGGGGGGAGTGCGCAGGAGGCCATAGTGGCTATGGGGCGAGCGGCGATTGACGGGCTCGACATCAATGAGGTTCCCAGCGCGCCCTAAGCGTGATTTGGGAACTCGAACGGACGGCACCACATGAAAATAAGGCCCCGACTCGCTCTATTGAATCCGGCACTGCAAAGGCCTAGTGCGTTGAATTCGGTACCGAGAAATGAAAACCAACTGTGGCTCGATAAGAACGAGAATCTCGATCCTCAAATGATGGCTTTATCGCGCAATATTCTCGCTTCAATTCCGGCGCTCGCGCTAGCGAGCTATCCTGAAGCCGGGGAGCTATATCGTAAGCTCGCGACTTGGGTAGCCGTTCTCCCGGAGTCATTGCTATTGACCCCGGGAAGTGACGGCGCGATTAGGCTCGCGTTTGAAGCGTTTGTAGAGGCGGGGGACTGGGTGATACTTACGTCGCCTACGTTCGCGATGTATCCTGTCTATGGCCAAATGTTTGGCGCAAATGTTCACGAAGTTTTGTATGAGCAAACCGAACGGGGGCCCAGCCTAGACGCGTCGGCAGTGATCGAGAGTTTGCATCGGCTCAAGCCCAAACTGGTGTGCCTGCCCAACCCCGACAGCCCCACTGGGACGGTTTTGGCGCCCTCCGTGCTCAGGGAAATCCTCGCAGAATGCGAGGTGGTGGGTTCTGTATTGCTGCTAGATGAAGCCTACTATCCATTTTATGCGTGGTCTGCAGTTCCATGGACGGCGACATCCGAGAATCTGATAGTGGCAAGGACATTTGCCAAGGCGTGGGGCGCGGCGGGCATGCGCATAGGATATGCAGTGGGTCACCCGGCGACGATTAGCTTGTTGCATAAGATGCGCCCGATGTATGAGGTTAGTACCCTCGCCGTTGAGTTCATGTCGAGAATGTTGGACAAGTCAGCCGAGATGACGGAAGCGGTCGCTAGGATACAGGCCGGTAAAGTGTTTTTTGTCGAGGCCATGCGCTCCCTGGGATTTGGCGTATTACCCACGGAGGGCAATTTCGTGCACGTCGCATTTGGTAACACGGCGCCGGAGGTGCACGCGCACCTGATGGGCAGGGTGCTTTATCGCGCTACCTTTTCCCAGCCATGTCTTGCTGGATATAGCAGATTCAGTGTTGCGCCACGTCCCATAATGAGCAAGGTCGTCGACCTAATCACATACGCTATTGAGAAACTCAACAAATGAACAAACGAGTCGTCAACGTGGCGATTATTGGTTGCGGGCGGGTGTCCGGGCATCATTGCCGATCAATCATTCAAACTGAAGGCGCTGAGCTAGTCGCAATTTGCGATCTGGTGCCTGAAAAAGCTAATCAATATCGCGATGAATTCGGTGCCAAGGCATACGGTAACTACCATCAGATGCTCATTGAGAACCCCGAAATAGATGTTGTAGCAATTGTTACCCCGTCGGGCATGCATTACGAGCACGCACTTGACGTCATGTGTCGATACAAAAAGAACATCATTGTTGAAAAGCCGACCTTCATGAGGCCGACCCATGTTACGGATGCTTATCGCAAAGCGGCCGCAGCTGGAGTGCAGATTTTCGCGGTATTTCAGAATCGACACAATTTGGCGGTACAACGCGTCATTCGGGGACTAACGCAAGGCGAGTTGGGACAATTGAGATCAGTCGCGGTAAGAGTTCGTTGGTGCAGGCCGCAGCGTTACTACGATTTGGCACCGTGGCGCGGAACTTATGCAATGGATGGCGGCTGTTTGACTAATCAAGGAGTTCACCACATTGATCTGTTGAGACTTATTGGAGGCGAAGTGATGCGCGTTTGCTCCGTGCACAGGACCTTTGGTGCCGATATAGAAGTAGAAGACACGGCTGCGGCGAGTCTAGAATTTACGAGCGGAGCGATTGGCTCGGTCGAAGTTACTACAGCTGCGCGACCAATCGATTTTGAAGCTAGTCTTTCAGTGGTCTGTGAAAAAGGGTTGGCTCAGATCGGTGGGATAGCGGTAAACGAACTCCAAGTGTATACACCTGAACCCGATGCTTGCGCGTTGAATTCCGAGGATTTTTCCGGGAACGTTTATGGCCACGGGCATGTAAAAATCTATGAGCAGATCGTCGCCGCGTTCTCGAAGCAAAAGTCGTTTCCGGTAACGTATGAGGACACGCTCGCGACGATTCAACTATTGAATGCTTTCTACATTTCGGACGAAACCCAAAGATGGGCAGGCGTCGCCACGGCAGGGGACAGCGCGCGACTCGGCAGGAAAGACGAAGAATTGGCGAATCTTTATCGTACGGCGATTGCTTAAACCATTAGGTGAACTCGGATGCGTCAACACGAAACGTTAATATGAAGATCTTTGGAATAATTCCTGCGCGGATGGCGGCTTCGCGTTTTCCTGGGAAGCCCTTGTATTCGATTCTCGGGCGGCCGATGGTAGAGCACGTATATCTACGCGCCAAGATGTATGCGAATTGGACCAACTTGGTTCTGGCAACGTGTGATGACGAAATCGCTCGGTTTGCGAAAGCAAAATCCATCCCAGTCGTTATGACTGGCGCTCATCACACGCGCGCACTTGACCGAGTTGCCGAGGCTGCGGACCTACTCGGGCAGGCTGTGGGCGATGAGGACATCGTCGTATGTGTACAGGGCGACGAGCCGATGATGAGGCCCGATATGATCGACGGGGTGATATTGCCGTTGCTATCCAACCCAAAAATCCCATGCACTGTGCTGGCGATGCTTATCACCGAGGAAAGCATTTGGCTGAACCCGGACACCGTGAAGATAATCCATAACGATGCAGGCGAGGTCCTTTACACATCGCGGACCCCCGTACCATATTGCAAAGGCAAGTTCTCGGACACCCTGTTGGCGCGACGCATATACGGTATTTTTGCGTTTCGTTGGCGCTATCTCAAGGCATTCACAGAGCATGAGGAGACACGTCTTGAGCAGTTGGAAGCGTGCGACAGCAACCGAATCTTGGACATGCCATTCGCCCAATATATAGCTCCCTATCCGCATATAGAATCGTTTTCGGTCGATAGTTTGAGTGACATTGATCTTGTGGAAAAACACATGCTGGCCGATCCGTACTGGGCTCGCTATAAATAGTGTGGTCCGAGATGAGCGACAACATTGCTTACAGTTCTGACCAAATAGTCCGCTACTTTGCACAAAATCGCGTCAGTTGGTCGCAATTCTATGAATCTGAGCGGGTCATAATTGAGCGACTTGGACTTGGCCCAGAGCACACGGTTCTCGATATCGGGTGTGGTTGTGGCGGATTGGGGTTAGCTCTCCATGATCGGTTCGGGGTAGTCAAATACACTGGGGTAGAAATCAATCGGCAAGCAGCAGAGGCTGCCGGCAAGATGAATTCTCGTGCCCGTATCTATTGCGGAGATGTGCTTGCTCTTCGTCAAAAGGAACTGCGCTTCCAGCGTTTCGATGTGGTTTTCTCGCTTAGTTGTGTCGATTGGAATGTGCGATTCGCAGATATGTTGAATGCTGCGTGGGAGTTCATTCGGCCGGGAGGCCACTTGGTGGCCACCTTTCGCCTGACCGATGGCGAAGGTTGCAACGATAGACACCGATCTTACCAGTACATAAATTTTGCGGGAATTCGCGAAGGTGAAGTCGCATCTTATGTCGTTCTCAACGCTCGGGATCTGATGCTGACTCTCAGGCGCTTTTACCCGACGGCGATCGATGGTTTTGGTTACTGGGGTGCTCCCTCCGCATCAGCAGTAACTCCTTACGAACGCCTCTGCTTTTGTGCAATCTCAGTTCGCAAAAGAGACGGAGAAGCAGGCGATTTGCGACTAACTTTGGATCTGCCCAGCGAGATTCGGGATAGTATTCAAACGCCCGAACAATGATTGCGTCGGCAGTTGTCTGGGATCAGGAAGGGGAGCCGCGAGCGATCGAAGGCTCAATTTTGTGCTGGCGAAGCTATGGCCAGTACGACTCGATCCTGTCCGTCCCTGGATATCTCGAGGACCATGCGAAGCGTCTTAGGGGACGATATCTCCAGTTCATTCACGACTTGGGCGAATACCGAGTACGGCATAAGCGAGTCATTGACCATATGGATATGGGAGATGGCCTCAGTCTTTGGTGGATGACTCAACTCGCGGAAAAGAGCCCTTTTAAGTCGCCGAAAATCTATGACTGTTTGCGCCTTTTGGCGCTCGAAGAATTGTTGATTGCAATTCAACCAAAGGAGGTGCTCCTTGTAAGCGCTGATGAAGCATTGGGCCAGTCCATCCAGCGGTTGTGTCGAAATTTGCAAATTCGCTTCCGAATATCTCGGCCTCGAACTCACGATAGGAAATATTCGTTGCGCAAACTGTACGAGAAGCTGCCATTCCTTCTGCAGGGGCTTCTCAGCATGCGACACTTCCTGTCGTATTGGTCTTTGGTCAAAGTGAAGAAGCCGGAATGGTTTTCGGCAAATGGCGCAGTCTTTATGTGTTCCTATTTTATTCATTTGGACCCAGAGCTCTGTGAGGCCGGCCATTTCTATTCCAGGCAATGGGAAGACTTGCCTGCGTTGCTCAAGGAGGATGCGAGGCCGACAAATTGGATTCAGCTTTTTCTGTTCAGCGCTGTGGTGCCAAATCTCGAGACTGGAATTGAATGGCTGGAGCGATTTAACCGAGATTCAATGTCCAGAAGTGTTCACCGATTCTTGCAGAGCTATCTTTCGCTGAAGATCTTGATCGGTGTGATTTGGGCCTGGGTTTGTCTCAACTTCAAAAGTTGGCAGCTGCGCGGCATGCAATCCGCATTCACCGTCCGAGGGTCGGCTGTCTGGCTGTGGCCGGTTTTGCGGCGCGAGTGGCACACATCTCTTCACGGCCCTATAGCACTCAGTAATTGTCTATGGATAGCGCTATTTGATGCTGTGCTTGCGGATATGCCGCATCAAAAGACTGGACTCTATCTTTGCGAAAATCAGGCGTGGGAAAAAGCGCTGTTGCGCGCATGGCGAAAATACGGGCATGGCGAAATTATTGGCGTGCAACATGCCACTGCGCCTTTCTGGCATTTGTACTATTTCGAGGATCCGCGTTCTTTAACTCGAGACGCTCCTCTGCCATTACCACTACCCGACCGACTCGCCGTCAATGGAGCCGCAGCTAGTCGGGCATTCATGGAAGCAGGCTACCCCGCGAAGCAACTTATCGAGGTGGAGGCCCTGAGGTATTTGCACTTAGTGCAAGCTGTCACCGAGGGTGGTGATTCTTTCAATCGAGAAGTGAGACGACAACCGGGAAAAGTCAGAGTCATTGTACTAGGTGACATTGTGGCCGAGTCGATGGACCACCTCATGGCTCTACTGGAGGACGTTGCTGCACGTCTCGCACCAGGATACGAATTCACGCTAAAGGCGCACCCGGGCCATCGCATCACGCTAGAAAACTATCCAGGTCTCATGGCCAAGGAGACGCATGGCTCGCTTAATAAAGTCCTGGCTAACTACGACGTTGCAGTGGCGGCGAATGGCACTTCCGCCGCGGTTGATGCCTTCATCGTTGGCCTGCCGGTGATCATCGCACTCGATGGGAACCGCTTGAATCTAAGCCCATTGCGTGGCGCTGCAGGAGCATGTTTCGTCAGCAATGCCGAAGATCTGGCGGAGGCTCTTTTGTCGGTAAATCACACGACGATGGTCGCGGCTACCGGTCGCGCGGACTTCTTTTTTCTTGACAAGGGGCTACCGCGTTGGAGGAGGCTGCTGGAATCGACAGGGCTAGACGGGAATTGAGCCTGGTCATCTGCTCTACGTTATTCCAACCTTCGTGTCCGTCCCGCCCGGACCTTGCCAGCTTCGGGTGGGGTTGAAATGGAGGAGTGGATGAGCGGTAGGAGGATCCTTATCGATTCCGCTTTTCTAGATCCGAAATTCCCGCGGTGGGAGAGATCGCACAAATAGAGGACAAATATAGGCATGGTCATGATGAGAAAAATCTATATCGCAGGTTGTGGCGGGATGCTAGGGGAGGCGTTTCAAAAGACATTTAGTAAAAATGCACTGCTGAAATGCTCGGATATCGATGTCAATGAACCATGGATGACGCATCTAGATTTCAGAGATATCGATGCATACCGTAAGGACGTGCGGGATTTCAAACCGGAATGCCTCTTTCATTTGGGAGCCTATACTGATCTGGAGTTTTGCGAGCTTCATCCAGACGACACTTACCTCACAAATACAATTGCGGTTGAAAATGCAGCATTTATCGCAAATGAACTGAATATTCCGCTTCTCTATATCAGCACAGCCGGAATCTTTGATGGCAAGAAGGACGTCTATGATGATTGGGATCAACCCAACCCGTTAGGTCACTACGCGCGGTCTAAATATGCCGGTGAGGTGTTCGTGAAGGAAAATGTCTCGCGGCATCTCATTTGCCGCGCTGGATGGATGATGGGCGGCGGGCCGAAAAAAGACAAGAAATTTGTCCAGAAGCTCATGAAGCAGCTCAAGGATGGGAAGAAAGTCATCCATGTGGTCAATGACAAACTTGGGACACCTACATATACACACGATTTTGCGCGAAATGTGGATCTGTTGCTGCAAAAGGGGTACTGGGGCTTATACAACATGGTATGCGGAGGAATCACAAGCCGTTTGGAGGTTGCCCAGGAAATTGTCAGCCTGTTGGGATTGCAGGCAACTGTGAAAATCGTCGAAGTAACTTCCGACTACTTCAAAGAGGAGTACTTTGCTGAACGACCTCCCTCGGAGCGATTAGTTAATCGACGACTGAATCTACGGGGTCTAAATACAATGCGGCATTGGAAGCAAGGGTTAAGTGAATATTTGGATTCTTACTACAAGAACTATCTTGAGACGAATTGAAACCGAATGGCCGAAACTATTCATCTCCCGTTGATCACCGTTGCAATTTGTTGTTACAACGGCGAGCGATACCTTGAAAAGACACTCAACAGCGTTCTTGCGCAAGACTATTCCAATTTCGAAATTGTCATCATCGATGATGGCTCAAGTGACGGCACGGCAAAAATCATCGAGCGATTCGCCAGTCAGAATAAATGCATTCGCGCGTTCTTCAGAAGCAACCACGGATTACCTGCATCGAGGAACTATTCATTTGGCCAGGCCAAAGGTGAATGGATAGCGATTATTGATCAGGATGATCTGTACTATCCAGCACGGCTCTCCCGTCAATTGGCAGTCGCCCAATATTACCCGACCGCGGGCCTCGTCTTCTCTAATGTCCACCACATCGATGCGTCAGGTAAAGTGATTGATGACTATTTGTCTGCATATGCGCTTCCTGACTCGTTCATCCCAAGAGGGCAAGCGGGAAATCTCTTGCTGACGCTAGGCTGCTTTAGCGCTTCTGTGTCGTGTCTCATTAAGCGCGAGACCGCGCAAGCGGTCGGCGCATTTGACGAAACCATCGTATATGCCTGCGATTATGATTATTTCATCCGTGCTGGATTTGAAGTCGATTTTGCATATACGCAGGATTGTCTAGCCGCATGGAGGAGGCACGCGGAACAGGCCACAAGCACGTACAAAAAGAGGGACTCTGAGGTTCGCTCTGTATTGTGGCGTTACTGGCGCGGTAGCAATGTGTCCGGTTGGAACAAGCTGATGCTTCCGGTAAGGATACTTAGGTCAATTGTGGGGCATATTGTGCGCATGGTTTATCGATAAATTGCGCTGTTGTCCCAGGTTGTCCACTTTGATCACCACGCCTAGATCGTCTAAGCTTTTTTATAGTCGGACAAAGGTAGCTGCGATAGCGGGTGCGGGAGACTTCGAGCCGGAGCTGCGTGTCTCGAGACGCAGCGGAATTTGTGGGCAGCAGCGACTAAGTGCGTTGCGGCGTTGGAGAAATTACAAGTATTACGCGAAATAGAATAAATCCGAATCGCGGAGATTCGTGCAGGACCGCATATAGACCACGGCTTTTAAAATGCAGACGCCAAGCAAGAAAATCGACTTCAACAACATACTAACTGCCGCGAATATTTTCGTCGCCGGGCTCCTCGTATTCGCATTCGCGCAGAACGGGGGTAACGAATATGTCGACCAGCAAACGATTGTGCTTGGGGTAGTACTTGCGGCTCAAACGCAAGTCGCGCTGTGGTTTGAACGACGGCGACGCGATCCATTTACTATTCTGCTGGCGTTTTGGATGATATGTTTTTATTCACTTCGCCTACTTACACTTAATCTTTATCCCTTTTCAGTTGTATTCGAGCGGTATTCTTATGGTGCTAGCAATTCGAATTACGCGCTGGTTTTTATCATCATCGCTAACGTATTTCTCTATGCCGGTTTCTACCTTGGACGATTCACTGGCAATCTGGCAATAGATACAGGCCGTTGGAACGCAAAGTCGCCCATGCGAGTTGTATTCCTGATTCTGGCCGCAATTATTTTTGCCTATTTTAGCGGGAGCTATTGGACAGAGGACAATGTCCCGAGAGTGTTCAATTTCTTAGCGATCTTTGTGGCACAAGACATCGTGCTGCTCATGGCAATCGCGTACTACTTTGTGTTCAGGCGATCACTTACTAGGAAAGTGGCTTTCTTGATCGCTGCACTGATCGTATTCGACATAGTCGTTCATACCTTGCTGGGGAGTCGCAGCGGAATAGTCGTCACGATACAGAACTATGTTTTGGTTGCGCTTGTTATTAACGGTTGCGTTCAAGTTGGCAGAAAATATTTCATACTCGGGGTGGTCTTTTTTCCCGTCGTTGTGGCCCTACTCATCGGTTCGTTTGCGATCAGCACGTACAACAGGGCCTTCAGGAGCGCTGGACCGCTTGATGTGAGCCGAGCTTATAATTTAGCCGTCGAATCGAGCTCCGAACTATCGATTGAATCAACGCTCGATAAGGTAGTTCCGGTGATAGCTGATCGCGTCGGGTACTTCGACTATTCAGCGGAAATCATTGCCCATAGAGACGAATACGCATCGGTGCTAAATTTGTCGTCATACGCTAAAAGCATCGTTGATAATGCCCTGACACCTGGATTTGATGTTTATGACCAACCGAAAATATCAAACGCACTGCAGTTCATTTACAATGGATTGGGTTCTCCGTCGAAGGAACTAGTGACTGAATCGTATCAATCCGATCAACTTGGCATCTATGGCGAATTCTACGCGTTGTTTGGTTACGGTTCGCTGCCGTTGTTTTTATTGAGTGCATTCCTGATAAAGAGGGTATATGGTCGCATGCGAAGCGAAAATCCTTTTGTTCTCGCCATGAAGCGTGTCGTCGTCTTGTGGGTCTTTGTCACATCGCTTGACAGCTACGGATTCGATTGGACCATCCTGGAAACCCTCCCGCGGATCGCTGCGATATACATCTACAAATTTTGCTTCACCAGCAAATTAGCCTCTGTTGGGAAGTCGCAGCCCGGAGCGGATTTGCATCCTCCGACCACAAATCTGTCGATCGCTTAGCGTATGCCAGGAGACGATTCTTCCGCGATTTTGGTGACCGGGGGCACTGGGTTCGTAGGACGCTCGCTCGTGAACAGTTTGGTCGCTGAGGGGCTATCTGTTCGAGTTCTCTCTCGTAGCGGGAACAATTCGGGACATCCTAGGATTTCCATGTACCGCGGGGACGTGACGAGTGTTAGGGATTTGAAGGCGGCCGTGCAAGGGTGCAGAGTCATTTTTCACTGTGCGGCGGAAAAGTCCGATGAAAAGACAATGACGGTCGTCAATGTAACGGCGACGAAGCGTCTTTTGGAGTTGGCGAGAGATGGGCGAATTCGATATTTCTGTCATTTGAGCAGTATTGGTGTTATCGGAAGAACCCGGTTGACGTTGGTCGATGAGTCCACGGCGTGCAATCCAACCAATCAATACGAGGCGACCAAACTGGCGGCAGAAGAAATTGTCAGCGAGGGCCTTGGCGACGGCCGAGTTGTGATTTTACGGCCTACGAACATTTTCAGTGCGGAGACTCTGCAACCGATGTTGCGACGGTCTTTTCGGTCTCGGATTCATGCCTTTCTAAAGGGCAATGAAAACGCGCACTTTGTGTACATCAAGGATGTTGTGGCCGCTGCCATGTATTGGGTAAAAGCGCCGTCTCAGACGTTCGTAGATACGTATATTGTGTCGAGTG
>Ga0207071_1068_pt1 | contig 18322 bp, 14 predicted proteins | sample Alteio_BWMinHeat_67_FD_153531 | JGI IMG/M metagenome (GOLD analysis project Ga0207071, IMG submission 153531) | Enriched cells from forest soil in Barre Woods Harvard Forest LTER site, Petersham, Massachusetts, United States -... | ecosystem: Environmental > Terrestrial > Soil > Temperate forest >...
TATTTTATTTTTACTTTCGATTATTTCACTCATGGTTAATGGGTTAAATCTAGGATTAGATTTTACAGGCGGCACACAAGTGCAATTGAATTTTCCCTATGAAGCCAATGTCACGAAAATTCGCGAAGATTTAGCAGCAGCAGGATTTGCCGACGCTAGCGTCATTAATTACGGCACTTCGCATGATGTATTAGTAACACTTTCTGCAAAAAAACACGCGCAAAATACAGCAGCCGTCTCAGAAGATGCGGAAAAAGAAGCGATAGTGAGTGAGATCACTAAAATTATTCCCGATGCAAAAATACAACAAGTCGACCATATCGGTTCCCAAGTCGGAAAAGAATTAGCAAGCCACGGCGCACTCGCTGTCGTGTTAGCGCTTTTAGGTACAATGATTTATATCGCGTTGCGTTTCGAATTTCGCTTTGCAGTTGGATCAACGGTTGCATTGATCCATGACCCTATATTAATTTTAGGAGTATTTTCATTTTTTCACATAGAATTTAATTTAATTGGATTAGCGGCAGTGTTAACTGTGATAGGTTATTCCTTAAATGATACGATAGTGATTTTTGATCGGGTGCGTGAAAATTTCCGCCGTATGCGTAAGTCAGAACCTCTAGAGGTAGTGAATCAATCCATCAATCAAACATTGTCACGAACGATTATGACTTCTGCGTTAACTCTCACTGTTGTATTTGCGCTATTTTTTCTAGGCGGCAGCATGTTGCATGGGTTTTCATTAGCGCTGATTATCGGTATTGTTGTAGGTACTTATTCATCTATCTATGTTGCAGGTTCTTTGGCACTTGCTATGGGTTTGAATCGTTTGCATCTCTTGCCACCACCTAAAGAAGCACTGGATGGAAGGCCGTAAAGCGCAGCTCAAGTTTTTGCGTGAGCTGTGTCATCCCGAGCGTAGCGGGGGATCTCCTGCTTAGAATGTTTTTTAAAAAGGTTGTTTAATCGTTTGTAATAATACTTTCAGAATTTTCGGATTACCTGCGATGATATTGCCTGTTTCAAGAAAACTTTCCCCACCTTCAAAATCACACACAAGACCGCCGGCTTCTCTGACGAGTAAAGCGCCTGCAGCAATGTCCCAGATGTGTAGTGATGCTTCCCAGAAACCATCTAGGCGGCCAGCAGCGACATAAGCGAGATCTAATGCTGCAGCGCCTGCGCGTCTGACGTCGCCGCTTTGGGTGATTAATGCTTCCACTGTTTTCATGTGAGCGAGACGCAGGTCTTTGCTATGGTGAGTAGAGAAACCCGTCCCCATTAAAGCACTTTGAATTTGCGCCTGTTTGCTAACGCGGATACGTTTATCATTTAAGAAAGCTCCCTTGCCTCGACTGGCGACAAAGAGTTCCTGACGTACAGGGTCGTAAATCACACCATGTTCTAATGTATCGCGATATAAAATGCCGATAGAGACAGCATAATGAGGCAGGCCATGAATGAAATTACGGGTGCCATCGAGTGGATCGATAATCCACTGATAATCTTCAAGCGATTCACCGCTATCGCCGCTTTCTTCACCTAAAATACGGTGTTTAGGGCAGGATTTACGAATAATGCTAATAATCTCTTGCTCGGCCGCTTTATCGACTTCAGTGACGAAATCGTTAGGCCTTTTTTCAGAGATTTCCACGGTGTCTAAACGGTCGGCAGCGCGTATAATAATCTTGCCTGCAGCACGCGCAGCTTGGATGGCAATATTGATGAGGGCATTTTTCATAAAGCGCAGCATAACAAATTTTAAGAGTGAGAGGAACCCAATGTTAAAAAATATCCGCATCGTATTGATTAATACCTCACATCCAGGAAATATAGGCGCAGTCGCCCGCGCCATGAAAACTATGGGACTAGCGGAGTTGTATCTTGTTTCACCTTTGAGTTTTCCGCATGTTAAAGCGGATGAAATGGCTTCTGGCGCTTTGGATGTCTTACATCAAGCAGTGGTTGTTGATGATTTGGATCAAGCGTTAGCGGATTGTCATTTAGTGATAGGTACAAGCGCGCGCTCACGTGCCATTCCTTGGCCATTGTTATCACCACGTGAATTAGCTGAAAAAGCATTACAAGAAAATGAAAAAAATCGCATCGCCATTTTATTTGGTCGGGAGCAATCGGGTCTGACCAACGAGGAATTACATCGCTGCCATTTTCACGTGCAAATTCCGAGTAATCCTGAATATAGCTCACTGAATATTGCATCTGCCGTGCAAGTCATTGCTTATGAATTACGTGTAGCTAGTTTATCTTCTCCCGAAAAAATCACATGGGATTATGAATTAGCAAATGCGGAAGCTATGGAAAATCTCTTTGAACATTTAGAAAAAGTTTTAATCGAAATTAATTTTCTAAAACCCACTGCACCAAGGCAATTGATGACCCGCTTACGCCGATTATTTTATCGCGCGAGATTAGATGTGATGGAGTTAAATATCTTGCGCGGGATACTGGGAGAGGTGGAGAGGGCGTTGACTAGTAAACAACTCTGATTTTAGCATCTTTGTTGCATAATTCTTCTGGCATACGTCGTTCCGCGGCTTGTCCGCGGAATCCAGAGGCCGTCCCGTAACTGGTTCACGGGAACCAGAATAAGTTACCCTGGATCCCGCGGACAAGCCGCGGGACGACGTTTTACGGTATGTGTCATCCCGAGCGTAGCGAGGGATCTCCTGCTTAAATAAAGAGTATTTATACAACGCAGCTGGACATTTTTGAGGCTAAATAGTAATATAGCGTCAATAAAAATTAATCCAGATGGGGGTGGTTGCAAATGATGACATCAAGAGATAAAAAAAAGACCATGTCAAGATCAGGTTTAGAAGCAAAAAATCATAATGGGGATCCTCGATTTGATCCTCTGGCACCTGTAAGCTCACGCAAGTTTAAAGCGCCTAATAATATTGCAAATCAGTTGCTTGAATCCGGGCCTTCGTTATCATCATCAGCGCTAATTGTTGCAAACGCGTCAGCAGTCGCATCATCTGTTATGTCGGCCGCAGAAGGCGCGCCTCAGCCCAATGCGCTATCTTTGAGTGATGAAGGCCAAGAAAATAATTTGCCTCCAACTGTAGTCGCACCAACAGCATCTGCAACCCACAGTGTAGCTAGTGTTGCAACAACTGCTACGACTTTTAATGTAAATGATAGTCAATCGGTTAGTAGTATCAGCATGAGTGCGACTATTAATAAAAGCGATAGTAAATCAATTAGCAGTGTTACTACGAGTACTACTGGTGCCCATAAGCAACGCATCAGTTTGCTAACAGAAATTCCAGCAATTATCGCAGATTCAAAAACAAATCAGTTGTCGAATGAAATGATACATGCACGTTTAGCAGCTGCTCTCGCCAATGATGGTGATCTTAATATCACATCTCCAGGTGTCACCGCAGATTTTCCTTTAAAGTTAGCAGTGAATTCTGAATGTCCATTGGCGGTGCTTGAATGGTTGTTGGATATGAAGCAACACCCTAAGCACACTGTCGATGTTAATTTAATACATGGTGGTGTAACAGCATTGATGGTAGCCGTCGCTTATGAAGATCCTCATCTTTATTCTGATGTAACCAGCACACAAGATAGCAAAACAGATCAAAGGATTTTAAATAACAGAAAGCGAGTGAAATTATTGATACAAACTGGTGCTGCTGTTAGTAAGTTATTAAACGATACTGTCATGGCGGCCGTGCGTTCTGGTAATCTTAATTATATAGATCGCTTTTTTAAGAAGAGTTACTCTAATAGCTGGGAGTTCTTTAATAATTTAGGGCTCGATCTTTACGCAATGTTATGCGGTGCGCTCGAATGCGGGTATGATCAAATGGTTTCTTGTATTTTACAACAGAAAAACGACTGGCGGTTATCAGATGATATATTGTCAGCAGTGATGAAAAGAAAAAATAAAATCCCTGCGATAAAAATGTTGATAGCCGCAAATATTAATATGGCTGTTGTCGATAATCACCATGGATCATCGTTGATGCAGGTACTGATTGCTTACAAAAAGAATCAAATTACACTTCCGGAAGCAAAAGCAATAATTGAATGCATTCAGAACGACACAAAAAAAGATGGAAAAATTCAAGTTTTTTTTAATATTGCAGATTTATTTTATGCTATAGATCAGGGTTGGCTAGACATAGTCAAGATGTTAGTGGATGATCACAAAGTTGATGTCAATCAAGCGTTGGGTAATGTCGTGTCTTTTGGTAAATATAGATGGGGCTCGGATCACCGTCCACTTCGTATGGCAGGTTTTAAAGGAAATATAGAAATTGTTAAATTTCTTACACTAAGAGGTGCAGCAGTAAATAGAAAACCTCAATATCCAATAGTGGGGCCTTGGTTTTCTGAAGCATTAATGGATGCTATCCATAAAGGCGATAGTCATATTGAAACTGTTAAATACTTAATTTCGCGAGATGCCATATTACATCCTGATGAGAATCGTTATAAGGATTATTTAGGTGTTAACCGAGTAGGAAATTATTTACTTGCAATAAACTGGTTAACAAAATGTAATCTTACAGAGGCAAAAAAAATTATTAGCAAGATGGATGCACGTGATAGAAATGATTTGTTAAACCTTTATGATAGACTTGGGTCATATGCTACATTTGTTGCAGAATGCAGAAAAGGATTCGGTATTGTTGATGCGAAAGGACACCCTTCTGCGGTTGTGCCGCCGCCAGCAACATCGCCAAATTTTAATAGATCAAATGAAGGTCAATCCAGCGCTGCTATTATGCAAGCCTTGCCTGTTGCTTCTGCGCCTGTTTTTGTTCCAAGCCAAAGTGCTAACAGTAACGATAATAAAAATGATTTAATGTCGCGTGTTTCGCCGTCTAATAACGATGCTAAATCGATTGCGGTAGTGACTAGAGCCGTCAATCATACGCCTGCGCATTTTCGGTCTAATCAACCAGCACCTGTTGTGCCGTTAAATATTACCAATCAGATTGCTCACGATGAATTGACGAAAATCACAGGTATGTTGGATAATTTATTATGTCATTCTCAAATCGATGAGGTGCGTTTGCATATCCTTAAGATCCGGGAAGAAGTTGTTAAGGCGCAACAAAAAATCGATGATGTAAACAAAAGTTTAGATGCTTCTCCGGCGTAACAGATTTTTTTCAAAAGATGTTATTGTATCAATATTCTTTCTTAAGCAGGAGATCCCTCCCCGCATGTTTTAAGCGGGGATCTCCATCTAAATAGATGGATTCTCATGCAGGGATGACAAAAAAACTGGATCCCGCGGACAAGCCGCGGGACGACGTTTTACGGCATGTGTCATCCCGAGCGTAGCGAGGGATCTCCTACTTAAGCAGGAGATCCTTCACCGCAAAAAACGCGGTTCAGGATGACATACGCTCCCGCGAGGCCTTTACTCGTCATCCCCGCATGCTTTTAGCGGGGATCTCCTGCTTAGAGGAAAACCCCTAAAAATATAGTAGTAACCCTAATATTGTATTCCTAGAATGAAAAGCGCAGAATAAAAATTCGTCCCATCAAGGTTATAAAGGATTTATAGCATTAATAGGACAAGCACCATTGGTATGAAAGTTAATTAACCTATTTGTTGATTAAGGAGAAATATCATGAGTCAGAAATATCAAGGTCAAGGTCAAAATCCAAATCAAGGCAATAAACAAAACCCAGCTCGCCCAAACCCAGTCCCTGGTCAAACCCCAGGTCAACGTCCTATTAATCAGGACCAAGGCCGTCCAGCTGCGAATCAAAACAACAATTCGCGACGAGACAGCGACCGTAATCAACATTAATATTGGAAAAACACGGAAGAGAAATGGAACTCTCTTCTGTGTTTTTTTTTACAAATTTATTCCTTCATATCAGCTAGCGCTTCTAAACCTTTATTTACCGCATTGCGTTCATTGACACGATTAATCCATTCGCGTGTTTTCGGAATTTCGTTAGCTTCTATTCCGTAGCGCTCGTATTCTTTTAGCCAGGGAAATGTTGCGATATCAGCGATGGAATAATTACCTGCGAGAAAATCATTTTCAGCTAATTGATTTTCCACGATGCTAAAAACACGTTTCGCTTCATTATTAAAACGTTTTACCGCATAAGGCACTTCTTGGGGAGCGTGATACATAAAGTGTTTGGTATTGCCAAGTGTTGGGCCGATTTTAGAATTTTCAAATAATAACCATTGTAGAACATCAAAGCGCTTAGCGCTGGTTTCTGGCATCAGTTTTCCACTTTTCTCTGCAAGGTACATAAGAATAGCGCCAGGTTCAAAAAGTAATAAAGGTTTTTCTTCAGGTCCATCGCGATCGAGGATGACAGGAAAAACATTGCTAGGCGATGATTTCAAAAATTCCAATTCTAATTGGTCAGTGTTGGTTTTAGTGATGGGAAAAACAGAATAATTATAACCAATTTCTTCTAGCATAATAGCGACTGTGTAAGCGCTAGGTGTGGGTGATCCGTATAACTCTATCATGGCAAACTCCTTGTTACCTGGAAGGTAAGATCATATTGATTTATAAAAAGAAAATCAAGAGGTGATAAAAATTGACGGTGGGTAGAGTGATTGTTAAGATGCTTTGCCAATAATAATTTCTATTGCATTACTCAAGCTGAAGGCTTGATGTTTTAGCTCAGCAACTGTTTTACAGACCGCAAGGTCTGATTTTTTAGCCCAGGGTTTCGCCGCAAAAAACGCGGCTGCACCCTGGGCTAAAAAATCAGGCCTACGGCCTGGATAGATATATTTGTGCGTATAATGTGAGTGGGGTTAAAAGGGTTAGCAATAATGCGGATTTATTCTTATTTATCAGTGGCCATTATATTTCTTATCGCCATATTAATTCAAACCCACATGTTGATCAATTGGGACGTGAGTTTTTTAATGCATGCATCGCAGCGATTTTTAGCGGGTGGAGATTATCTCCATCAGTTTTTTGAAACAAACCCTCCTATGATTATCTATATTTATACGTTGCCGGTGATGTTTGCTAAACTGTTTTCACTGGGATTTCCGCAAGCCCTACTAATATTTATACTCTCATTAGTAGTGCTATCGTTGTATCTGTGCAATTTTTTGTTAAAAAATATTTTTACTACTGAGAAAAAAATAACTGAAATTATATTGCCAGTGTTGGCTATTATTTTTTTAATTCTGCCGTTGTATGAGTTCGGTCAGCGCGAGCATTTGTTGACGATTTTCGTTATTCCCTATTTATTTTTATGTGTATTACGATTGCAGGAAAAAGCGATTGACCCTTATTTTGCAAGCATAGTAGGGCTGCTAGCAGGATTAGGGTTTGTGATTAAACCTTATTTTGTATTACCGTTGATTTTAGTGGAATGTTATCTCTGGATAGCACGAAAGAAAATCTGGGGGTGGTATAGGCCTGAAATTATTGCGATTTTATTAGTGTATTTGAGTTATATCATATCAGTATTTCTGATATTTCCAGAATATATTAATACTGTAATTCCGTTATTGCTAAAGCTTTACTACGCAGGCTTCTCTTACCCCTATCAAGTTTTGATTTTGCAAGGGGCATTTATCTATGTGGCATTAGTTTTTTTCGTATCATTATTTTTCTTGCGAGTAGAATATCATAGATATTTATATACAGTTTTCTCAATCGCTACCTTTGGGTTTGCTGTGATTTATTTACAAGAACGCACCAATTGGTTTTACCATCTTTTGCCTGCGATGAGCGTGGCGATTTTATTATCAGTATTGATTTTTATTCTGTATTTTATCCCGAGAAAAAATTATCTGCTGATTATCGCAGCAGCATTGGTTTTGCTTTTTTATCCAGTAAAAGGTATGATTTATGTGACGGGCTATATGTTGAATAAAGATAACGATCGTCCTAGGTTAGAGTTGTTAGCATTTCTACAAAAACAGCCAGCAGCTAATTGCTATTTTCTTTCAACCAATGGTTATGCGTTTCCAATACTTGAGTATACTCAGCAAGTCGCCGTGTCGCGATTTGCTAATTATTGGTGGTTGCCTGGTATCTTAGCATTATCTAACAGTGTTCATGATGTGCAGCAACAACATGAATTGGATTCTTTAAAAAATTATTTTATTGATATGGTGGTTGATGATTTAGTTAAGAAAAAACCGCGATGGATATTGGTAGACAATCGGCCTAAGAATACGGAATTACATGCGAAAAATATTGATTATGTTGCTCTATTCTCAGAGAATGCTAGTTTTAAAAAAATTTGGAAAAACTATCAATATCAATTTGATGTGGGATACTATCACATTTATAAACGGTTAAGTAGCGTTGTTGCATGAGTATTGGAATACGGCTCAAGCTTTTGCGTGAGGCTGTGTCATCCCGAGCGTAGCGAGGGATCTCTCTGTAAGTAGGAGATCCTTCGCCGCAAAAAACGCGGTTCTGGATGACATCCATTAAAAGTGCTCGTCATCCCCGCATGTTTTTAGCGGGGATCTCCTGCTTAGCACAAATCTCAATAAGCAGGAGATTCCTGCTAGGAGCATGCGGGAATGACGAGTGGTCTCTGGATCCCGCGGACAAGCCGCGGGACGACGGAGTCAAATGAATTATGCAACAACATCTAGCGGGAGAGGGTTGGGGTGAGGGCATATGAGGACAGCTATGAGTTTGCAGAATTTTTTAAGAAAAAACGCAACAGAATATTTATCTTATATATTCCCTGTCGCAGTGTTCGTAAGTATATTTGCTACTTATTTTAATTATGTACCACTCTGGGATGGTAGAGCGTATCTCAATAATTGTGTGTTAGCAGGCGTTGCTAATCCATTTCACTTAATGACGTTTAATTGCACGAATCATGGCGCGCTATTTTATGGATTGCTTTATGCGCTTATGCAATATATCAATTTTGGCAATGTAGTTTTAATTCATTTAACTAGTTTGGTTTTATTGCTTAGTGCATTTTGTTTTCTCTATGCCATATTGAAAATTTTGTTTGCTGATAAAGTTTGGGTAATGATGGGAATGGCCGCTGTTTGTTGGAATCCGGTGGTGATCGCGAATGCCATTAATCCTACACCTGATTTAGTTGTATTTGCTTTGAGTCTAATGAGTTTCTGGTGTTTTCTGACCTTTCGTGTGATATTGGCTTCAATATTTGGTTTTGCTTTGCTTTTTTCGAAAGAGGCGGGTGTTGTTTACTATGCTCTTTGTTGTTTTTTCTATTTGCTGTATTATTCCCAAGCAGCCAACCAATGGAAATTTAATTTTAAACAAGGGTTGATATTAACTTGGCCATTTTTAATTTATGGCTATTTCATGTGGTTTAAAACACATGTGGCGTTTGATCATTTGCTATTTAATAATATCCGCCCTGCTGAAATTTTCCAGCAAATCTTTATTGATTGGCGAGAGCCACATTTTTATTCGGCTATTAATACAATTTTTGTCTTGAATTTTCAGTGGGTTATTTTGCTGATATTTGTCATGAAAGTCTTGTTTTTTCGCCCACAGAGAGTATTGGCTATTGCTCATGAAATTAAAACCATTCTTTTTATCAGTCTTCTTTTGGTTAGTTCGATTTATATTTTTTGTCAATTCCCTCATGTGTTGAATGTGCGTTATTATTTATTAGTTTTTCCTTTAATCGCATGGCTGTTTATTTTTACCCTAAAATCTTTACCTCGTTATTGGGGTGCTATAATAGGTGTAATATTTATTATCTTATCCTTAGCTTCATGTTTCAAAACAATAGATCCTGTATCTAAATCAGTTTATGGCACATTTCAATTTGGGCGACATCCTATGCTCAACATGACTAGTGAGACGTTGGAATGTTGTGGTTATGGTAGAGATCAACTGGTTTACAATCTCGAACATGCAAAATTGGCAACATTGTTAAATCAATTTTCTCGAAAATTACAAATTGGAGAAAGCGATATCATTTTAACACATCCGCTGGCAGATTATTATATCTACGGAAATTTGACTAATGAAACGCATCAATGGACTCTCAAAGTTAAAGATACTCATGTACCTTTGTATGCCAACGATCCGCGTACAATACAACAATCAATGAACAATAAAAAAATTACCCGTATTTTTTATATTGAATTTCCTAATGTTGAAGATACGCGCTATGCGCGGCAAGTGCTTGCTTATTTTAAACCGTTAGTTGTCCACGAAATTAAAGATCACGGTTATATCATTAAGGTAACTGAGTTAGCATCTCAGTAAGCAGTCCCTTCTCCCCTTGTGGGAGAAGGTGCCCGTAGGGCGGATGAGGGGTGTTCTTGGCGACAAAATAAATATACCTCACATTTTTGACATTGTTTCCAACTGATCATTTTTATACCCCGGGTTTAACATTTTTTCCGAGATATCCGGCACAAATTTCAATCGATAATCGCTCACGCTTTTTGATAAATGATTCCCTGCCATTAAAACTACATAACTTTGCGATGGGTAATGCTGGTTATCAATAACGATATTATTATCAGATTCAATTAAATATTTCCCCGAAAAATGAATATCTATATGTTGCCTACCAGATGCTATTTCCGGCGCATAAATATAAATACTAGCCCAATAATGTTCATACTGCGTTGCTAAATAATCTAAAATACGCGGTGGCAGTGCAGCAACACGATAGTTATTAACATAAAATTTCACAGGATGGTCATTCAATTCTTGCAAAATTTCATTTTGCGTTTTCGGAACGATATAAAGCGATGGAATAAACACAGGCAACCATTTGGGATTTTCATCATAAAGCCATTGTATGGCGGGTGCGATCGGATTTTTTAAACCTTCTATAGTTTGGTTTTTGTTGTAAAGCAAAGGTGTCCCTGCAAAATAACTGCTAGAATTATCCAAAAGTGCGTCAGACAAACGAATAACAGACTGCTGGTAATCGCTGCCAAAAAATACAGATGCAATCGTCATAAAATGTGCTAACGGACAAATACATCCAAATGTTATTACAAGGACCCATATTAATTTAAGTAACTCTAATTCTTTGGTTTTTTGATAACTAATATAAAGACCTAGTAATAACGGTATAGTCAGTAAAATATTATATGCAAGCGGCAACCGTAAATATGTTGTAACACCTAAAATAAAAATAGCACAAAACGAAACGATATAAAATAATACGCGATTGCTAATCCTGCAAATGAACCCATTTTTTAGTGCAAGAACCCATGAAAAAAAATCCGCATACAAAAGAAAAAATGCAGGAACTAAATAAATCATATTGTAAATAAAAGGTTGTTTATAAGAAATTAAAAAAATAAATATCGCACTTGCATAAATCAATCCAAATAAACGAAATGGGGAAGGTTGGGCAGAAGTCGGTTTAACAAACAAAGTAAGAAAAGTAGTAGGCCATAATAATAGAAAAATAGGACCATTTTTAAGTAAACCAGACCAGTTAGGTAAAATATACCGAGCATACCAGTCAATTTTTGCTTGTGTATAACCCTCATAAAATACGCTATGCAGCACGGTATGTAGATCAGATGATAAAATCCAGGCTAAAAGATAGATGCCGATGAAGATAAAAATGGAAAAATTAAATAACGCAATAGTTTTAATTGTTTGCCAGTTGCGTTTTGTAAAAAGCCAGTGGGCGCATAAGCCAATATTGCTCGCAGCAAAAAACCATAAAGCTTTTTGTGAAATCATAAATGCGCATGCTAACATTAATCCAGAAAATAATGCACGATTTGCTAATAAAAATAAAATTGAAAATAATCCTAACCAAGCGGTGATGGCATCAACACGTAAATCCGCTGAATAAATAACAAATACATGACCTGTAATAATCAACAATAAAGTAAGTAATACCGCCTTGTGATTAAAAAATCGCGTCATCCAATAAGCCGCAAGTGCGAGTGCAAATGTATTAATTAGAGCAATTTCATCTTTGATATAATAAAGTGGCGCTAAAATGTCATGAGAAAAAAACATGGGCAAGGAAAGCAAGTAATATCCTAATACCGTTTTGTAAGGCAGGAAATCACGATAAGGCAAAAAATGCGTATATTGAAATATATGATGGCCAAACCAAAATTCATCGCAAGACAATAACCCATTAGGAATATAGTACAATTCAAAGGCAAAATAGAGCAGGCAAAGTACACTTACGCCCAACAAAAAATAATTATCGAATCTGTCGACTTTATTTAACATATCAGCTACTTTATATTACTATTGATTCAGCACCCATCATACACGGACTGACCCATTATGCAAACTCATGTGGCCATTATTGGCGCAGGACCAGCAGGCTTGACAGCTGCTTATCTCTTATCCAAGCACAATATTCACGTAACAGTGTTGGAATCTGATCCTGAATATGTAGGCGGTATTGCTAGAACAGTACAATACAAGGGTTATTGTTTTGACATCGGCGGCCACCGATTTTTTTCTAAATCTAAAGAGGTTGAAGATTTTTGGTCAGAAATTCTGCCTAACGATATGTTGAATCGGCCACGATCATCTAGAATTTTTTATCGGGGAAAATTTTTTGCATATCCTTTGAAAATTTTTGAAGTTTTATTTAAGTTAGGAATTTGGCAATCAGTTTATTGTTTTCTTTCTTATTTGCGAGCTAAGTTGTTTCCAGTCAAAGATCCCAAAAATTTCGAAGAATGGGTTAGCAATCATTTTGGTAAAAAATTATTTTCTATTTTTTTTAAAACATATACAGAGAAAGTTTGGGGCATGGATTGCGGGCAAATTTCAGCAGATTGGGCGGCGCAGCGAATTAAAGGTCTTTCCTTAATGTCTGCGATAATGAATGCGTTAAAGCCTGCAAGAAAATCAAGCGATGTGATTAAAACATTAATCAATACGTTTCGTTATCCACGCAAGGGCCCAGGAATGTTATGGGAAGCGTGCGCGGAAAAAATTAAACATTCTGGCAACATTGTTCTCCTAGGCCAGCGTGTGACAGGTTGCGAATTTGATGGGAAATGTTGGCATATTACTTATAAAAATTCGGATGGTGATATAGGATTATTTGATGCGACACATGTTATTTCCTCCGCGCCATTGCATGAAATGATCATCGATTATTTTAAGCCGCAGTTGCCAACGGCAGTGTTACATGCAGCATCACAGCTAAAATATAGAGATTTTTTGATTGTTGTGTTGATTTTAAAAGATAAAAAACATTTTGATGATAATTGGATTTATATTCATGATCCCACGGTCGATGTAGGTCGTATTCAAAACTTTAAATCCTGGTCACCTGAAATGGTGCCTGATCCAAGTATGTGTTGTTATGGTATGGAATATTTTTGTTTTGCAGGTGATGGTCTTTGGGAGTCTCACGATAATGATCTGATTGAAAAAGCTAAGCATGAGATTCAAAAAATTGGACTAGCAAATGCGGAAGATATTATTGATGGTTGTGTAGTAAGACAACCCAAAGCATATCCTGTATATGATGCGGATTATAAAAAAAATGTAGCAATTATTCGTGAAGAAATAGAGAAAAATTATCCCAGCTTTTATTTTGTCGGACGTAATGGCATGCACAAATATAATAATCAAGATCATGCAATGATGACAGCAATGCTTTCCGTCAAAAATATTTTAGCGGGAAAAAAACAATATGATATTTGGCAAGTGAATCAAGATGCTGAGTATCATGAGTCGGGCGAGGCTGGGCAGTTGGGGATGGGTTTAAGAAGTGTGCCGGAGAAATTAACTTGATTTATGCCTATCTTTTCTTTCTTTTCTAGAGTGTTGTTGGATAAATATTTTTAGGCTTGAAGTATCTTTACGGAAATGTCGTCCCGCGGCTTGTCCGCGGGATCCAGGCTAGATATACTGGATCCCGCGGACAAGCCGCGGGACGACATATTAAAGGAGATATCCATGCTCTCACGCTGGATCGCACTACATGAATTCGCGTTTTACATTATCATAGGCACGATTGCCACCGCCATTGACTGGGGCACATTTTCCCTGTGTTTTTTGAAATTTCAATGGTATTACCAAATTGCATTAGTATCAGGCTACACGCTTGCCGCTATTTTTCATTATATAGCGAATAAAATAGTAACTTTCAAATGCACCTCTAAAGAGTTACAAAAACAATTGCCATTATATATATCCGTTGCTGCGGTATCATTAGTGATGAATATGTTAGTCATGGCTTTGCTAGTGAGATTTATCCCATTTCCTAAAGTCATACTACGAATGGCAACAACAATTATTATGATTTTACCCAATTATTTGTTACATAAACATATTACTTTCAGCAAAAAAATATTTTCAACGAGGTTAGTTTGATATATGTAGATTACGCAGCAACAACACCTGTTGATCCACGTGTTGCAAAAAAGATGTCAGCGTATTTAACAACAGAAGGCGTGTTTGCTAACCCTGCTTCTACACACGCTATGGGCAAAGTGGCCAAAACAGCGGTGGAAGAAGCACGTAATCACGTAGCAAATTTGTTTTCTGCAGAGTCTTCTGAAATCATTTGGACATCCGGTGCAACAGAAGCAGACAATCTAGCATTAAAAGGCGCTGCACAATTATATCAACAAAAAGGCAAACACATCATCACTTTAAAAACAGAACATCAAGCTGTATTAGATACCTGTCAATATCTTGAAAAAAACGGTTTTTCTGTGACTTATCTAACACCGGAGACGAATGGTCTACTTGATGTTGAAAAACTAAAAAGTGCTTTGCGTCAAGACACTATTCTTGTTTCAATTATGCAAGTTAACAACGAAATTGGCGTAATTCAAGATATCAAAAAAATCGCGGAACTGACTTCTCAAAGAAATATTTTATTACATGTCGATGCCGCACAAAGTGCGGGTAAAATTTCTTTAAATGTTCAAGATATTCCCGTGGATTTAATTTCTTGTTGTGCACATAAAATTTATGGCCCTAAAGGTGTAGGCGCTCTTTATGTGAGAAAAAAACCGCGTGTTAGAGTTGCAGCACAAATGCATGGCGGTGGCCAGGAACAAGGGATGCGTTCAGGAACATTGGCTACTCATCAAATTGTTGGTATGGGGGAAGCTTTTCGTATTGCGCAACTTGAAATGACCGCAGATTATAAAAAAATGCAATTCTTGCGTGATCGTTTTGTTGCGGGGCTTAAAGCGAATTCTAAAATTAAAATAAATATTCCACTAGCAATCACGATACCTACTATTCTGAATTTACGTATTGAAAATTTACCAGCAGAAAAACTTTTGCAATCATTACCCGACGTTGCATTTTCTAAAGGTTCCGCCTGTGATTCTAAAGGAGTGGAAGCCTCTTATGTGTTGCGAGCATTAGGATTTAGTGAGAAAGACGCAAATTGCAGTGTCAGGGTTTCATTTGGACGGTTTACGACGGAAAATGAGATTGATGAAGTTGTGTTGAAAATATTATCTTGCGTGGGAAATCCCCGCTAAAAACGTGCGAGGATGACGAAGTAAATACTGGATCCCGTGGACAAGCCTCGCACTGATTTGAATGGCGATCCAGCTTAAGAAGCATGAACACTACTGTCATTCTCCGGCGGCAAAAATGCCACGATTACCTTAAATGGCTTCATATTTTTATTCCGCATCCAAGCAAAATGTAAATTTTCTGATTGCAATAATTGTGGAAACCGTTTTACTACTTCTTTCCGTGAAGTTTGCCCATCTTCCGTCAAGTCCCACACAAATATAGCACCTTTATTTTTCAATGCAGCTTCATCAATCCATGGACTTACTTTTTTATTCCAATCAATAAATACTTTAGGTTTATCCTTAGAATAAAAAGCGATATTGCCTGCTAACCAACGAGGCCCTGCAACAAATGCCAGTGGCGCATGGAATTTTTCATGCCAAGAAGTAGTGAGATCACTGGCAATGTTTTTCCCGGGAAAATTAGCGCTAGAAGGCAATTCTGCTTTAATCAACGCATTGCAATAACCAAATACAGCAAGTGAAAACACAACAACATAAACTAAAATAAACCGATAAAATCGCGGTGCTGTAATCGTAGGCATTAACCAAATTAATAATAATAAACTCCATAAAGATAACAAAGGTTGTCCCCAGCCCGCTCTAAGACGCATACCAGTAATAAAAGATAATAACAGAGTTAGAAAAAACGGCCCCAATCCTACGTAAAGTAAAAACAATTTATCAAACGAATTCACTAAAGGTTTAGGACGTATAAAACACGGCCGATTCCCTATTAGTAATGCACTGAATAGCACTAACGCAGGCGCAAATGCAACAAATTGCTGATAAGTAAATCCCAATGGAAAACGAATATGGTTCCACCAAGTCGCGTCAGCAGCGACACGATTTACCGCGTAATTCAAGGTAATAAAATCATGACAAAACAACCAGATAATATGCGGTATCATCATCAGTATAAAAATACCTAAACCCCAATAAAATGATTTTTGTAAAAATGATTTACGTTGATGAACTATTAAAAAAACCAACATAGGTAATAATAAAACAATGCTGTAATATTTTGTCATCATACTTAAACTGGCAAAAATACCGGTGAACAACCATTGCCGAGTTTCGCCTATTCGCAAAGCGAGATAAAAATACAAAATCGTTAAACTCCATAAACCGAGCTCCAACGTATTATCGTTAAAATCAATAGAATGAATATTGTAATATTGCACACCTTCCAATAAGAGCACGGCTAACAAAGCATAAAGCGGTGGCACAATACGTTTCCCCAGTTGCCAAACGCAGAAGAAACAAATACCTACGGACAATTGGCTGAAAAGATAAATGACCCAATCCGAATGCCCCCCTAACCAAACAGCAATTTCAGTCAACCAGCCGTTGAGGAAAGGATTTTTGTCATACCCCCACGCGAGTGACCGTCCCCAAATAGTGCCCTCTAAAGCATCCATAGGCAGGGAAAAACGCACACAAAAAGGCACCAGCGTCCATACCATAATATGAATAAAAATAAAGAGATATAGCCAGCGATAAGGGGTTATTGTCAGTTTCATATGATAAATATTTACACAGGTTAAAGATTAAGCACTATAATAGTAATTGTTACCTTGAGGGATTCAGGAGGACGTGCCATGCCAGTGAAAAAGCTCAAAGAATTTATAGACAACCAGCATATCAAATATTCAAGCATAAGTCATTCCCCGGCCTATACTAGCCAGGAAGTGGCGGCTTCCGCCCATATTTCAGGTAAGGCTTTAGCCAAGATTGTCATTATTAAAGTAGGCAAACAATTAGCCATGATGGTGTTGCCCGCTAATGATCATATTAATTTTTCTGCGTTGAAAGATTCGATAGGCAAAGAAATTGATCTTGCCAGCGAGTCTGAATTCAAAGGAAAATTTCCTGAATGCGAAGTCGGTGCTATGCCACCGTTTGGTAATTTGTATGATATGCCAGTGTATGTTTCCAACCATCTCGCTATGCAAAAACAGATTTTATTTAATGCAGGTTCACACTCAGAATTATTGCAAATGACTTATCTCGATTTTGAGCGTTTAGTTAAACCTAAAGTAGTTGCGATGGATTGATTTCTGGTTGTCATTCGCAAGAACTCTGTTTATAGTGTTAAACGGTATTTTTATTGATGCGAAAAAAAGATGAACCCTCATTATTTATGGACAGTCATAGGCGCAGGTCCCGCAGGTATTGCAGCCGTCGGTAAGTTACTAGATCATGGTATTCCTGAAAAACAAATCCTTTGGATAGATCCTTTATTTCGTGTAGGCGATTTTGGTACGCGTTGGCGGAATGTTTCTAGTAATACTAAGGCGGGGTTATTCACTAAATTTTTATTGGAATGTCATGCGTTTGATTACCAGGAACAACAAAAAAATTTTTCCCTACACACGCAAGATCCACATGTAACTTGTGTAGAAGCTCTCGCAGAAAAATTACAAATCCACCAACATTATTGGGAAATTACAACACCAACAAAAAAATATTTTTCTAAACATATTGTGCTTGCGGTAGGCGCAGATCCAAAATCACTATCACATCCTAGTGTTGAAGAAATCGCATTAGAAAACGTGCTAGATAGGAAACGCATCAGTGCAGTGTGTAGCAAAGACGATAAAGTCGCTGTGTTTGGTTCTTCGCATTCAGGTATTATGGCCGTGAGGCATTTATTAGAACATCCTGTGCAACAAGTTATTAACTTTTATCGCTCGCCGCTTTGTTATGCTGTTTTTTTTGATGATTGGATTTTATTTGATAATACTGGTTTAAAAGGTCAAACAGCAAATTGGGCACGGCAAGCGATTGATGGTGAACAACCTAAACATTTGCGCCGTTATTTTTCTTCCGATGAAAATATTCAACAATATTTACCTGAGTGCAATAAAGTCG
>Ga0207071_1070_pt1 | contig 18229 bp, 18 predicted proteins | sample Alteio_BWMinHeat_67_FD_153531 | JGI IMG/M metagenome (GOLD analysis project Ga0207071, IMG submission 153531) | Enriched cells from forest soil in Barre Woods Harvard Forest LTER site, Petersham, Massachusetts, United States -... | ecosystem: Environmental > Terrestrial > Soil > Temperate forest >...
TATGAGTCATTTTAAAGATCATCTCGCCAAACGCCGCACTTTCGCCATCATCTCCCACCCCGATGCTGGTAAAACAACGTTAACAGAAAAGCTATTACTTTTCGGTGGTGCCATCCAAATGGCCGGCACCGTCAAAGGTCGCAAAGCTTCACGCCATGCCACCTCAGACTGGATGGAACTGGAAAAGCAGAGAGGAATTTCTGTCACTACTTCCGTCATGCAATTTCCCTACAAATCCTACATTATGAATTTGTTGGATACGCCAGGCCACGCTGATTTCTCTGAAGATACGTATCGAACACTGACAGCAGTCGATTCCGCATTAATGGTTATAGACGCAGCGAAAGGCGTAGAAGAGCGCACGATTAAATTATTAGAAGTTTGCCGTTTGCGTCACACACCTATTATTAGTTTTATTAATAAAATGGATAGAGATGCGCGTGATGCGATAGAATTACTCGATGAAATTGAAACTATTCTAAAAATCCAATGTGCGCCGATTACCTGGCCTATAGGCAGTGGCCGCGAATTCAAAGGTGTTTATCATTTGTATGAAGATGCAGTATATTTATATGAGCCGGGTAAAAATCTAGTGCAACAAGAGGTTGCCAAAATTTCAGGTTTAAATAATCCTGAATTAGATAAATTATTGGGTGATCAAGCAACAGAGTTACGCTTAAATGTAGAATTAGTCAAAGGCGCAAGTCATACATTCGATCAACAAGCGTTTTCACAGGGAAAATTAACGCCTGTATTTTTTGGTTCTGCATTAAATAATTTTGGTGTGCGTGAATTATTAGATGCTTTTTCTAATTATGCCCCGCCACCGCAATCACGCGAAACATTAACACGTACAGTAGAAGCCAACGAAGAAAAATTTTCAGGTTTTGTTTTTAAAATCCAAGCCAATATGGATCCTGCACATCGCGATCGCGTTGCTTTCTTACGCGTCTGTTCAGGAAAATATTCACCCGGCATGAAAGTCTATCAAGTGAGCCTAGGCCGCGAAGTGAAAATTCCACAAGCGTTAACTTTCATGGCATCTGATCGTGAACATGTTACTGAGGCGTATCCCGGCGATATTATTGGTTTATATAATCACGGAACTATTCAAATCGGCGATACTTTTTCGGAAGGCGAGCAATTGAAATTCACTGGTATACCTTATTTTGCGCCAGAATTATTTCGCTTAGTGCGATTAAAAGATCCACTAAAATTAAAAGCATTACAAAAAGGCTTGCAACAATTAAGCGAAGAAGGCGCCACACAATTGTTTCGCCCGTTGAATAATAATTATTTAATTCTAGGCGCTGTCGGCATGTTACAATTCGACGTAGTCGCTTATCGTTTAAAACACGAATATAACGTAGATTGCGTTTACGAAAATGTCTCAGTCATCACCGCGCGCTGGGTCGCTTGCAAAGATGCAAAAAAACTCGAAGAATTTAAAAATAAACTTTCCGATAATTTAGCATTAGATGGCAGCGATCATTTAACTTTCCTCGCCCCTTCACGCGTCAATCTTAATCTCACCATGGAACGCTGGCCTGATATTGAATTCAGAACCACAAGAGAGCACTAGATAGAGTCTTCTATTGCAATTAACACGAACATAGTGTACACTATATTTGTGTAGGAGGTTGTATGCTGAGAAATATCACATTCAGTGCAGATGCCAGTCTTATTCAAAAAGCACGGGCAAAAGCACATAAAAACAAACAGATATTAAACATACTGTTTCGGCAATGGCTTGCAAGCTATATTGCGGGGGATGTGTCTTCGTTGGATTACCCTAGTCTTATGAAAAAATTAAAACATGTGAAACCCGGGAAGCATTATTCACGAGATGAGCTCAATGAAAGGTAAGTATTTTTTAGATACCAATGTGTTGGTATATACTTTTGATGTGAGTCATCCTGCGAAGCAAAAACGCGCAAGTGAATTGGTAGCAGATGCTCTTTTAGAAAATAAGGGCATTATTAGTTATCAAGTCGTTCAAGAATTTTTAAATGTTGCGACTAAGAAATTTGCTACACCTATGTCGCCATTGGATGCTAATTTGTATTTCGAGCAAGTATTGATGCCGCTTTGTGATTTTTATCCTGATAGTGAATTTTATCAATTTGCTTTAACTCTAAAGCATCAAATACGATTTTCATTCTACGATTCATTAATTGTGGCAGCAGCGCTGAAATCACATTGCAAGATTCTATATTCTGAAGATATGCAAGATGGTCAAGAAATTGGTGATTTGGTGATACGCAATCCTTTTGATGGTGTTGTAAGAAGGCGTGCAAGTACATGGTGACTTTGGGATGGTAGCAATCTTAATCTCACCATGGAACGCTAGCCAGACATTGAGTTCAGGACGACTAGGGAGCACTAGATATTTTTGGATGCCTCCGATGGGGGGCTTATTTGATCATCTTTTTTGTAGGAGATTTCAGGTATTTTTTGTAAGACATCACGCACATTATTTTCCCCTCTTTGCTAATAGATTGAATTGATTACAAGAATTATCAAATAAACCTGCTGTTCCGAATTAACCAAGATAATCATCATTTTTCAAAATGCTATACTTTGGTTTATAATTTCACACTAACCCACCACCCCAACTCACTACATAGCCAAGAGGTATACACGGATGACAACAACTAGGCTCTATGATGAAAAATCTTCAACTACTTCTATGAACAGGAATGGTTTATGACGACACACACACAATCCGAAGCTTGGTGCGAGTTGCAAGAGTTGATACGCCAACACCAGTTGTTTGAACAATTTCTGACAGAACGCACAATCGGTTTTTGGTGGTGGAAGAAGACGTTGGCTGCTTACGCCGAGCAAGAATCTTGGAATGTTTTTGGCATTGAGAGAACAGTCCAAGCGTATAATCAATCCTGGACATGGTGGTGGGATTGGTTATTCACCGATATACGTATTCAAAAAGAATGGTTAGCTTATCAAAAATGCGAAGCACATTTTGCTAAAATCATTCCAGTGCGTCTGATGTCAGAAAAGTTATATGAAAAAGAAATGCCAACAGAACTCCATGCTCATTTCACAACGCTAAAAGCAGAAACATTAGCTGCTTTACAAAATGAACCGTATGCAAGAGAATTACCTAACACTTTCCAAACAATTTTTAACAACATTGCTAATTTTGCTAAAAGCCTATGGCAACGTATCACCCAGTTTGCATCTTCTGGCTCTTCTAAGGATACCAACAGGGAAGCAGGAAATTCTAAAGAAACCCCTAAAAATTTCCCGCCACCTCTGGCAGATAAAAAACAAGAAGCCAAAACTGAAGCCGGTGTCACGCTTAATTTTACCGAAAGCTATGATTTATTACATTGCTGCGCTGTGATGGGAATTATCTGGGATAAAGAAAGTTCACTCACGATTACCCAAGACATAATTGAATCGAGTTTCAAAAAAGGTATGGTGAAATTACATCCCGATAAAGTGACGCCGGGTATTTTACTGGATACAAACTATGTTCGCTATCCACAAAAACTACGAGATAAATACAATGAAAACCATAAAGAGTTTAAAGAAGCCCGTGACAAGTGTATTGAAATATTAACAAGAGAAAAAAAACCGCTGATTGTTTCCTATGCTACATTTAGTCAAAATCAGCGCATAGTATTAAGTAGTGCATACGAGTATTCACTAAAATATGTAGAATACAATAGAATACAAGCACCGGACCAAATAAAAAAACAGGAGGAACTAAATCGCGAAAAAGCAGACATAGAAGAAAAGCGCACTTTGCTTTCAACTAACAAAGTATCTACTTCAGCATTGACAAGCGAATATAGCACAGCAATAACACAATACAATAAAAGATGCGCCGATCTTAAAGTAGAAGAAGAAAAACGATTAAAACCCTTCAAAGAAATTCCCGACAATTTAAGAACGCTGCATGGCATACATTATTGTGGAAGTGATAATGTTATTCACAAGATACACAAAAATATTCTCTCTTTAGAAAATAGGCCAGAAGAAGCGCCTGTGTTATCAGTAAATGTAGTTGAACCTGGTAAAAGAAAAACAGTTGATGAAAGCCTAAAGCAGACTGAAGCATACGTTGCAGCTGTAAAAGAAGATGCTGCAGAAGTAAAAAAAAATGCTGAACAAGCTATGGGAAGCAGTCAGTTTATACATCAAGTAGCTGGAATTCTGCTACATGCTAAGGTCTTTCGAGATGATCCAGCTGTAGTTACTCAGCTGAAAAATTTTAGTATATATGCTTCGTCCACAATATCTGCTGTAACAGACAGCAATACAGTCTCAGCTAATACTAATGAAGCCAGTAGCACTATGGCAACTCCCTCTTTAAGCGCTGCCTCTGAAACCCCGCGCAATAATACTTCTGCTCCCATGAGCAGGAATGGTTTATGACGACACAAACACAATCCGAAGCTTGGCGCGAGTTAATATGCCAACACCAATTGTTCCAACAATTCCTAATAAAATAACAGCGGGTTTTTGGTGGTGGTGGAAACACTGGCCAGACATTGAGTTCAGGACGACTAGGGAGCACTAGTGGGGGCCGTTTTCTACTTTTTCGCAACGTTTTACTGTGTTATTCATTGTAATGATGCCGAGAACTCTGTCACATTTTTCTATCAGACTATCAATATACATCATGGATTGTGTGCTATCTAATCCCTGTAGGTTATTTACAGATGCAGTTTTACTAAGAAAGTCATCAAATAATTTTAGACGGTATCCATTTTCTCTTTCGATGATGCCACGCAGAGTTAAATGTTGAGGAAGGTATTTACTTGCAAAAGATTTCCATAAAGAGGGTTTTGCAGGTGCTTGTACTATATTTTGACTTGTTAATAATTGCTTGAATTCAGTATATTGTTCGCCAAAATTTTTTTTCGAATCACCATCCGCATCCATTTTATTAAGTAGGGTGTGTATAGCCATAGATTTTGCAAGATCTTTTAATATTTTTTCCTCTGCAATTTTCTTTAAGGGGATATTTTTGAAATTGTTATTATTTAGATTATCTTGCATAATTTGTTTGATTGTATTAGGTGACGCCTCTACGATTTTCTTTTTGATTAATTCATCTAATGATTGTAATGCCTTTTTAATTGTTACAAGACAGTCTGTTATTTTAACTTCTTGGGTAGCAGAAATTTTTCCCGCCCAGATTGTTGGCTGTGTTGGTAGCGTGAGTGCTTGATTTGATTGTTTTGTCATTATTTCTTTGTTTTCATTAGAGACATTTTTTTGATTGATGATAGATTTTGCTTTGAGCGCCTCCGCACGTAATTTTAAAAAATTCGGATTAGAGCCCATATAGAAAGCAGTGTATTTGCTTTTTCTCATTTCAGAATCTTTACCTAGGTTATTGTCTAAATTAAAAACTTTATTTTTTTCATTTCTCAAGGAAGGTGTCATGCCACATCCATCATGTCCGTGGATGTAATTTACACTCCATTTTTCAGGTAAAATGTCATCATTTCTGCTGTCGTTCCAATCGTATCTTTTGTCGTCCCAAGTTAGTCTTTCCCACATTAAATCATAAAGAGCGGAGCCTTCAGGCGATGATTCATAAACTTTTCGTTCATTGACCAATTGACAGAATACTTCGTTAATATCATTCACTGCTTTCTTGATGCCTATGTGAGTTTTTAAATCTTTTTCTGTGATGGGTAATGAAAATTGTTTTGCTAATCGCAAAATGTGTTTAACACGGACTGTGGCATGAGTACAATAATTTAATTTTTTTTCCTTCTCATCTAAGGGGAGGCGTAATGCCCGTAGAGAAGGTAAATAAACTTGTTCAATCATGGTAAGCAGTGGATCAATTTCGATAAGGCCTTTGTCAATCAGTTCTTGTAGATTGCTTAGTGAGTAAGTGTGTGATGTATTACTTTTAGCATTTTCTAAGAGACGATGAATTTCGTTTGTTTCCACTTCATCAAGTTCGCCGCTTTCATATGCTTTCAGGAAAGCTCTGTCATGATTGGAGATCATAATGTCAAAAGGTACTTTAATTTCCTTTAAGCGTTCTAATACTTTTAGAGTAAAATAATCATTACTGCCTCTATCAGCAAGTACATCGCCAATAAAAGTGATGAGGGGGGAATTGGGATTAACGGCTGTTATTTTTTGTAGTAGAGCATCGAATTTATTAAGATCAGTTTTATTTAATGCATTTACAGGTTTTTTATAAATACTTACTAATTCTTGATAATCATTATCATTGAGGCCTTGTATAACATTTTCATGAATTAAAAAATGAATAAGCTTGATGGCGTTGCCGTGTAAATCACCTAGGGTTAAATTATCATCTGCAGAGAGTGGAATTCCGTGCGAAACAGGCATTATTTTTAAATCGACATCTTGCTCATCTTCAATGAGTCCGCATGCAATAAATGTTTCAACAGGATTTGAGGTAAATTTTATCTCGGCTCTTGGTTTTTCCTCGGGAAACTTGGGTGGGACAAAAGGGGTTGTTTTAAGTGTTGCTGTGGTTTTTAATGCATTTAATTTTTCTTGTAAAACAGTTTCTATATCTTCTATATGACGTATGTAGTCAAGAAATGTTTTTCTGCGTTTTTGAGATAGTGCTTTTGTTGCAAGATATTCTTGAATTTTTTGTTTTACAAGAATAAATGTTTTAGATAATTCTGAAATCATTGTATCTAAAGTTTTTTGTTCTTCTTTATTGTCAGACGGAATCATGTTTTGGAATGGTTCTAAATGATTATTTTTTAGTTGATCAAGCGGTTGTTTCACGGTAAGAGGGGTTCTTGGGGGTAGAATACCTGATAAGTGGAATGATGCAATTGCTTGACGTAACTGGCCCATCGTATTGCTATCCAATATTGTCTTGATATGGTGACATTGAGGAATACTGGGATAGCAGTGAGTTATGTCATTTATCTTTAATTTATTTTTATTAAAGTTATTAACTTGTTCGGGAGATAGCGCGAGAGCCAATATAATCTTGCCCATAGGCTCGCCGCCTGCTGAAGTTTGTACCATAAATTGCTGTGTTGATTCTTCGTAATTATTGCATAACTTGCTTAAGCTATGGTTGTTTAGATCTTGTAATGCTGTTCGACAATTTTCTAGATTTTTGCTCTTCATCGCGGTAGAACTGTAATCCATTGTTTCTAAGATACTATATGGAACATGGCCTATGGCTACATAATAGATTTTTTTTTGCGATGCAGTTTTAGCGTCCTCGGTAGTGTGTGTTTGCATGAGTGAGCTCATTTTTTAAATATGGCCATTATTTTGCCATAAACGATGATTTTATGCAAGAAAAACAGCTTTTGTTGATAAACAAGTATGATGATTGAAGTCAACACTAGCTTGTTGAAAATAAACCCAAAAAACTATTTTATGTAAATTTCACTTTTTAAACTGGAAATTTACAGATAGGATAAGACTCAAAAGGGAGAGTAAGCCTGTGATTGAAGTAACCTCGATTCAAAACCGCATGAAAGACCTTGTTTTACGCTTCGAAGATATCCGGAGGTATCTTTGACGTCGATAACAAGCGTGAACGTTTTCAAGAAGTCCAGCGCGAATTAGAAGATCCTACTGTTTGGAGCAATCAAGAGCGTGCGCAAACGTTAGGGCGTGAAAGTGCGCAGCTGGAAGCTGTTTTGACAGAAATTAAAAACATTGAATCCGCATTGAAAGATTCTGATGAATTATTTGAATTAGCCGTGCAAGAAAACGACGTAGAAACCGTAGACTCTATTGTGCAATCGTTAGATAAAACCACTAAAACCATAGAGCAGCTTGAATTCCAACGTATGTTTTCTGGTGAGTTGGATGCTAACAATGCTTATCTTGATGTGCAATCAGGCTCAGGTGGTACGGAAGCGCAAGATTGGGCGAATATGTTATTGCGAATGTATTTGCGTTGGGGTGAGCAACATGGGTTTCACTGTGAGTTGATTGAAGCGTCTGCGGGGGAAGTGGTTGGTATCAAAAGTGCGACGGTAAAATTCACAGGCCCTTATGCCTATGGTTGGCTGCGCACTGAAACAGGCGTACATCGATTAGTGCGTAAATCACCGTTTGATGCTAATCATAAACGTCATACGTCTTTTGCTTCTGTATTTGTCTCGCCAGAAGTGGATGAAACCGTTAATATTGAAATTAATCCTGCCGATTTACGTGTTGATACCTATCGTGCCAGTGGTGCCGGTGGTCAGCACGTGCAAAAAACAGATTCCGCCGTGCGTATTTTGCATATTCCATCGAATATTATCGTACAATGCCAATCAGAGCGCTCACAGCATCAAAATCGTGATACGGCAATGAAGCAATTGCGTGCGAAATTATATGAAATGGAGATGCGTAAACGCCGTGCAGAACAAGACAAGCTTGAGTCTGCAAAATTAGATATTACTTGGGGTAGTCAAATTCGTTCTTATGTGTTAGATATGTCAAGAATTAAAGATTTGCGCACAAATGTCGAAGTTGCGAATACGCAGGCGGTATTAGATGGTGATTTGGATAAATTTATTGAAGCAAGTTTGCTTAGTGGATTATAAAAGTATGTCATCCCGAGCGTAGCGAGGGATCTCTTGCTTAAGCAGGAGATCCTTCACCGCAAAAAGCGCGGTTCAGGATGACATGAATCTATCCCCCTTTGAAAAAGGGGGATCAAAGGGGGATTTTAAAAGTGACCAACAACGAAGAAAACACAACCATAGACACCAACGAACTCATCGTTCAGCGTCGCGCCAAACTCACAGAACAGCGCAAAACAGGCGTTGCTTTTCCCAATGATTTTAGACGAGATGCACTTGCAGAAACACTGCATGCAAATTATGCGAACAAAACAGAGCCAGAATTAGAAGCGCATCCTGCGCACGTCAAACTGGCAGGTCGGATTATGACTAGACGCCTTATGGGTAAAGCCAGTTTTGTGCATTTACAAGATATGTCAGGCAGAATGCAATTATATATTCGACAAGATGAAGTTACACCAGAAGTGTACGAAAATTTTTTACATTGGGATTTAGGCGATATTATTGGCGTTGAAGGTAAACTTTTTAAAACCAAAACCGGCGAACTTTCTGTGCGCGCCAGTCATGTACGTTTACTGACAAAATCATTGCGACCGTTACCCGATAAATATCACGGCCTCGCAGATCAAGAATTGCGTTATCGCCAACGTTATTTAGATTTATTGGTAAATGAAGACACGAAAAAAACATTTATCCTGCGTACTAAAATTATCAATAAAATACGTGAGTTTTTGTTACAGCGAGATTTTCTCGAAGTAGAAACACCGATGATGCAAATTTTGCCGGGTGGTGCTGCAGCAAGACCGTTTGTCACACATCATAATGTATTAGATATGCCGCTCTATCTACGTATCGCGCCAGAATTATATTTGAAAAGATTAGTGGTAGGTGGTTTCGAACGCGTTTTTGAAATCAATCGTAATTTTCGCAACGAAGGATTGTCTACACAGCATAATCCTGAATTTACTATGTTGGAATTTTATCAAGCGTATGCAGATTATCGCGATCTGATGAATTTAACAGAAGAAATGATTCGAGCGTTGGCAAATGATGTGTTGGGTGTAACGACATTAAATTATCAAGATTATACTTTTGATTTGAGCAAACCTTTTGTGCGTTTAACAATGGTTGAGGCTATTTTAAAATATAATACAGGTATTGTGCTTGCTGATATTGTAACACTAGATGCGGCAAAAAAAACCGCGAAGAAATTAAATATTCCTCTGCAAGAAAGTTACGGTTTAGGTAAAATTCAATTAGAAATTTTTGAAAAAACAGCGGAACATCAATTAATTCAACCGACATTTATCACGGAATATCCTGCAGAAGTGTCGCCTTTGGCGCGCCGAAATGATAACAATCCATTTGTAACAGATCGATTTGAAATGTTTATTGCAGGGCGTGAAATTGCCAATGGATTTTCAGAATTAAATGATGCAGAAGACCAAGCTGAACGCTTCAAAAAACAAGTGGTAAACAAAGAAGCCGGCGATCTTGAAGCCATGCCTTATGACGAAGATTATGTGATTGCGCTCGAACACGGTCTTCCACCTACCGCAGGTGAAGGCATTGGTATCGATCGTTTGGTTATGTTATTTACGAATGCACCGTCGATTCGCGATGTTATACTATTTCCGCATATGCGTCCTGCGTAATGGATTTACGCTGATAGAATTATTGATCGTGATTGCCATCACGGCGATTTTATTGGCGTTGAGTATGCCTGCGTTCGATTCTTTTTTTCAAAAAACAGCAGCTGATGTTTCACGTTTGCAATTGTTACGTGCATTGCATTTTGCGCGTCATGAAGCATTATCGCGAAGTGTTAATATTTCTATTTGTCAAAGCAAAGATAGAAAAACTTGCAGCGGAGAATGGCAACAAGGCTATATTGTTTTTGATAAACAAAAAATTCTGCAAATATTCCCGCCGCAGAAAGGTTTTATACATTGGCGCGCGTTTCGTCAGCAACAAGCTGTTTTACAATTTTTGCCAAATGGATTTTCTAATGCAGAGAATGGCACGTTTTGGTATTGTACAGAGAAATCAGATAAACCCATTTGGGCGATTGTAATGAATAAAGCGGGGCGGACGAGGGAAGTGTTAGAAAATATTGATGTGAATTTAAAATGTTAGTTTTAAAAATCCCCTTTTGAAAAGGCGTTGTTGCATAATTCTTCTGATAATACATGTCGTTCCGCGGATTAATCGCGGGATCCAGTGTCATCCCGAGCGTAGCGAGGGATCTCCCTGTAAGCAGGAGATCCTTCACCGCAAAAAGCGCGGTTCAGGATGACAATGACGCTCGGAATGACATTGTGCAAGTATGTTTTGAATCGCCACTGCTGTTTCATCCCACGAAAATAATTTCGCTCGCGCCAAGCCTTTTTCAATAAGCAACTCACGCAATGCCGAATCAGCTAGAATTTTTTCTATTCCTGTTGCAATAGCATGCACATCATAAGGGTCAACCATCAACGCCGCATCACCCGCCGCTTCAGGTAGCGATGTTGTGTTTGACGTCAACACGGGCGTGCCGCAAGCCATGGCTTCTAACACAGGCAAGCCAAATCCTTCGTAAAGTGAGGGAAATACTAAAGCAGAGGCGCCGCGATAATAAGTTGCTATTTTTTCTTCAGTTAGTTTTCCTGTGAAGATAACACGCTGCTGTAAAGCTTTTTCTTTTATTAATGCAGTTAGCTGAAGAGATGGCTCACCTGCGAGATATAAACGCATGTCAGGGCTAATATTAGCTTTTGCAAAAGCCGTGATAACACGCGCTGTATTTTTATGAGGTTTTGTATTGCCCACGTGTAAAAGATAAGGAAACCCAGGACAATGTTTTTCTCCCTCGCGAGTAAAAACAGGCGAAACACCGCAAGGAACAATTTGAATTTTTTCAGAAGAAATACCAGTCCAATCTTCAATAGTTTTTTTTGAATATTCTGAAATAGTAATCACGCAACGTGCTTTACGTACTGAAGGTTTAATGAATATTTCATAAAATATTTTTTTTGCAAAAGAAAATTTTCCAGGTATGCGTAAATGAATTAAATCGTGAATCGTTAACACATAAGGCATAGCTGCAAATAAAACAGGATTAAATCCAGGTGTGAAAAAAACTTTATATTGTTTTTTTAATTTATATAACTGATAAGGTTGCCAAAATAAATTTTTAAGAGAGAGTGGCGATGGCCCATGTGTGATAGTAGTCGTGTTTTTTAACCGTGATAAAATTTCACGTGAAAACCTGCCAATACCATGCTCACCTGACCATCGCCCGTCCGCTAAAATCATTAGTTGCTAGTGATTGGGCTTAACATTTTTGCTGCAGTTTGACTACCTGTGCTGCTTGCAGGCGCTGGGTTGTTGACAGGTGATGATTGTGGAACTGATATCACTGTTCTGCCAGGAGTTGCTGGCGTACTATAATGTTCAGTGGAAGGCTTAACTGCACAAGCTGTGAGTAAGGTTATAGTGGCAGCAAGTACTACTGGATGCAAAATTTTCATGATTTATCTCCTAATTTAACAGTTAAAGTTGCCAAACGTTTTCCAAGTATAAAACACAAATGTTTTTCCTCGTCGCTCACGGGATTTTTGCCATCACCGCCGGCAACATGCGTTGCGCCATAGGGCGTGCCGCCTGTTTTTGTTGTTGTCAGTTCTTTTTCAGTGTAAGGAATACCGACTATGATACATCCCTGATGTAATAGTGGCAGCATCATACTGAGTAATGTCGTTTCTTGTCCACCGTGTAAACTTGCTGTTGAACTAAAAACAGCAGCGGGTTTATTGACAAGATTGCCAGCAAACCATAAGCCGCTAGTCGTATCAATAAAATATTTCAAAGGTGCGGCCATATTGCCAAAGCGAGTAGGACTGCCTAGTGCTAAACCATCACATTCTTTTAGATCTTCTAAGGTTACATAAGGTGCGCCTTCTTCTGGCACAGCAGGTTCAGAAATTTGAGTGACGGGAGATACAGCGGGTACTGTACGTATACGTGCTTCTGCTTGCGGTACGGATTCTATACCACGCGCGATATGTTGGGCCATTTCTTTGACAGCACCGTAGCGGCTGTAGTACAGAACAAGAATGATTGCCATAAATTCATCTCCCCCGGGCAAGAATAAGCGATTTTTTAAAAAAATCCTAATTTTCATTGCGATAAGAAATCAGATTGCATAGAATGGGCGTCCGGATTAGCCCAGAGAGATTTTTAGCGCTGGCGTAGCTCAGCTGGTAGAGCAACTGATTTGTAATCAGTAGGTCATCGGTTCGATTCCGATCGCCAGCTCCATAATTTATATTGACAGGATAGCCTGTCCTGAAGGAGAATTCAGGGCTCGATTTTTTGGAGGGGTTCCCGAGCGGTCAAAGGGATCAGACTGTAAATCTGACGGCTCTGCCTTCGTAGGTTCGAATCCTACCCCCTCCATATATAAAATAAGAATAAGTATGCGGGCGTAGTTCAATGGTAGAACTTCAGCCTTCCAAGCTGATAGCGTGGGTTCGATTCCCATCGCCCGCTCCACTGCCCATATAGCTCAGGCGGTAGAGCACTTCCTTGGTAAGGAAGAGGTCACCGGTTCGATTCCGGTTATGGGCTCCAGATACGGCGGTTATAATGTTTTTTGCATTTTAAGGAGTAATTTCAATGTCAAAAGCAGTATTTGCAAGAACGAAGCCACACTTGAATGTGGGGACGATAGGTCACGTAGATCATGGGAAGACGACATTAACAGCAGCGCTGACGAAATGTATGGCGGACAAATTTGGTGGTGAAGCGTTGGCGTACGACCAAATTGATAAAGCGCCGGAAGAAAAAGCGCGCGGAATCACGATAGCCACCGCGCACGTAGAATACGAATCCGACAAGAGACACTATGCACACGTAGACTGCCCAGGCCACGCCGATTATGTGAAGAACATGATTACGGGTGCTGCGCAAATGGACGGAGCGATATTAGTAGTATCAGCAGCAGATGGCCCAATGCCGCAAACGAGAGAACATATCTTGTTAGCACGCCAAGTGGGAGTGCCTTATATAGTGGTGTTCTTGAATAAAGCGGACATGGTAGACGATAAAGAATTATTAGACTTAGTTGAAATGGAAGTGAGAGATCTATTAACGAGCTATAACTTTCCAGGTGACAAGACGCCTATCGTGATTGGCTCTGCATTGAAAGCGTTAGAAGGCGATGCAAGTGAAATAGGCGTGCCAGCGATCCATAAACTAGTTGCAGCGATGGATGAATATTTTCCGCAACCGGAAAGACAAATAGATAAACCGTTTCTGTTGCCAATCGAAGATGTGTTTTCTATCTCAGGTCGAGGCACAGTAGTGACAGGCCGAGTAGAAAGAGGGATAGTGAAAGTTGGTGAAGAAATTGAAATTGTAGGCTTGAAACCGACGATCAAGACGACGTGTACGGGAGTTGAAATGTTCCGTAAGTTGTTAGACGAAGGAAGAGCAGGTGACAACGTAGGTGTGTTGTTAAGAGGCACGAAGCGAGAAGAAGTAGAACGTGGCCAAGTGTTAGCGCATGCAGGATCGATTACACCGCATACGAAGTTTGAAGCGGAAGTTTATATTTTGTCGAAAGAAGAAGGCGGTCGACATACACCGTTTTTCAAAGGCTACAGACCGCAGTTTTACTTTAGAACGACCGACGTAACAGGTGAAGTTGTGTTACCTGATGGAGTTGAGATGGTGATGCCAGGCGATAACATCAAGATGGTAGTGACATTGATAGCGCCAATTGCAATGGAAGAAGGTTTGCGATTTGCGATTCGTGAAGGTGGCCGTACTGTAGGTGCCGGCGTTGTTGCTAAAGTAGTTGAGTAAGATTTTAGAGTAGGCCAGTAGCTCAATTGGCAGAGCGACGGTCTCCAAAACCGTAGGTTGGGGGTTCGAGACCCTCCTGGCCTGCCAAATAATAGGTAAGGCGTAGGTAATGATGTCATTAAATAGAGAGCAACCACAGGTAGCTAGCTACAACGTTTTGAAGTGGATTATCATTATTTCACTTTTTGTGCTTGGTTTGGCGGCGAATTACTATTATAATGCGCAACCTTGGCCTGTGCGTTTATTGGGCTGGTTGGCATTGATGGCTATTCTAGTAGGTATTGCTTATCAAACGACAGAAGGCAAAAAGGCCTGGCATTTCCTGCAAGAATCTCGCATGGAATTGCGTAAAGTTTATTGGCCAACGCGACAGGAAACAATACAAACAACACTGGTGGTCGCCGCCATGGTTGTCTTTTTGTCGTTAGTATTATGGGGCGTTGATAGTATTCTCGTGTGGCTGATTGGCTGGTTGACTGGGCAGAGAGGATAAAGAGTGGAACAAACTACGAAAAAACGCTGGTATGTTGTTCACGCATATTCCGGTTTTGAAAATTATGTAAAGCAAGCTCTGTTGGAGCGTATCCAAAGAGAAGGCGTAGCTGATCGGTTCGGTGAAATTCTAGTGCCTACAGAGGAAGTTGTCGAGCTTCGCGCAGGGCAAAAGCGCAAAAGCGAACGTAAATTTTTTCCTGGTTATGTTTTGGTTGAAATGGAAATGGATGAGCAGACTTGGCATATGGTGCGATCCATTCCTAAAGTATTGGGTTTTATTGGTGGGACTAGCGATAAACCAGCTCCTATCAGTCCTAAAGAAGTAGGATTGATTTTTCAACGAGTGCAAGACAGTAGCGATAAACCTAAGCCCAAAGTCTTATTTGAAACAGGTGAAGTGGTACGTGTTATCGACGGACCTTTTGCAGATTTCAATGGCGTAGTCGAAGAAGTGAATTACGAAAAGAACCGTATGCGCGTGGCGGTACTGATTTTTGGCCGTTCTACACCTGTGGAATTACAATTTGATCAGGTAGAGAAAGGATAGTTTTTTATTATTGGGGAGTTTTTTGCATAGGCAGAAAACGTTTGTACCCGCAGAGGAGTGTAAATTATGGCAAAAAAAGTAAAAGGCTTGATTAAACTACAAGTCAAAGGCGGCGCCGCCAATCCAAGTCCACCCGTGGGCCCTGCATTAGGTCAACACGGTGTTAATATCATGGAATTTTGCAAAGCATTTAACGCAAAAACACAAACACCTGATCAACAGGGTAAGCCAATTCCTGTTGTTATTACTGTTTTTGATGATCGTAGTTTTACTTTTGAAGTGAAAACGCCGCCGGCTTCTTATCTAGTGAAAGAAGCGGCTGGTATTGAAAGTGGTAGCAGTACGCCAAACACTAAGAAAGTTGGCAAGCTTTCTCGCAAAAAACTCGAAGAAATTGCACGTTTCAAAATGGTAGACATGAATGCAGCCTCCGTAGAAGCCGCAATGCGTTCCATTGCAGGCAGTGCACGCAGTATGGGTGTTGATGTTGAGGGAGGAACGAATCATGGCTAGATTAGCGAAACGTATTGTAGAGAACCAAAAAAAATTAACACCCGGTAAAATCTACCCTGCTATTGAAGCAGTGAAATTATTGCAATCTATGAAACGCGTGAAATTCGATGAGACCGTCGAACTTTGTGTTGTTTTAGGTGTAGACCCACGTAAATCAGATCAAGCAGTACGCGGTTCTATTGTGTTACCAAAAGGCACGGGCAAAAAAGTCCGAGTCGCCGTTTTTACCTCAGCTGCTAATACAGATGCAGCGACCAAAGCAGGTGCAGACATTGTAGGCATGGAAGATTTAGCCGAAAAAATCAAAGCAGGTCAAGTCGATATGGACGTAGTTATTGCGTCTCCCGATGCTATGCGTGTCGTAGGACAGTTGGGTCAAGTATTAGGTCCACGTGGATTAATGCCAAATCCGAAAGATGGCACAGTGTCGCCTGATGTGGCAAATGCGGTGAAACAAGCAAAATCAGGACAAGTGCGTTATCGCACAGATAAAGCGGGTTTAGTGCATTGTCCTATCGGAAAAATAAGTTTTAATGCAGAAGATATCGTCCAGAATTTTGAAGCCATTGTTGCTGCATTGAAAAAAGCAAAACCCAATTCAGCAAAAGGCGTTTATTTCAAAAAAGTCGTGGTCTCAAGCACAATGGGCCCAGGATTAGTAGTGGATGTTTCAAGCATAGCCAATTAAAACAGCTATGTGTGTGACAAAGACTCTTAGGTTATTGACGAAAGCCAATGCCTGTCAGAGACCGTAGGTGCGAACGAGTGTGTTTTTTTACTCGTGAGCTTAATGAAGGGTCAATAGTCCCTAGCCTACGCAGACGGTAGTACTAGGTTTGCCTGTATTGCTGTTCATTAATGTTGTAAGGAGGTAATGTTCAGTGACACTCAGATTAGATGGTAAAAAAGCCATTGTCTCAGAGGTATCAAAAGTTGCTACGCAAGCACTTTCGGCAGTTGCTGCAAGTTACTCTGGTTTAACGGTGGAACAGCTAACCGCGTTGCGTAAAGCTGCCCGTGAGTCCGGTGTATACATGCGTGTTGTTCGTAACACATTAGCACGTCGAGCATTTGAAGGAACCAAATTTGCTTGCATGCAAGATGCATTGGTGGGCCCGTTAGTATTGGCATTTGCCAAAGATGAACCCGGTGCTGCTGCGCGTTTATTCAAGGAATATTCAAAAAAATGGGAAAAACTGGAAGTAAGAGCGCTCGCAATTGATGGGCAATTATTACCAGCTTCCGATTTGGCAAAGCTAGCTAGCTTGCCAACGCGCGACGAAGCCATTGCACAATTGATGTCTGTTATGCTTGCACCAATTACCAAATTGGTTCGCACATTAGCAGAGCCTCATGGCAAGTTAGTACGTACTATTGCAGCAATACGCGATAAAAAGCAAGCTGCGTAGTTTTTATAAATTTTATTTTTTGGAGTGATGAGAATCATGGCCGTAAGCAAACAAGATATTTTACAAGCAATTTCAGATATGAGCGTGATGGATGTTGTTGAGTTAATCAAGTCCATGGAAGATAAATTTGGTGTTTCTGCTGCTGCCGCTGTTGCAGTTGCAGCGCCTGCTGCAAGTGGTGGCGGTGAAGCTGCTGCAGAAGAAAAAACCGAATTTAACGTAATGATGACCAAATCCGGCGAAAACAAGATCAACGTGATTAAAGCAATTCGCACAATCACCGGTCTTGGCTTGAAAGAAGCAAAAGACTTGGTGGAAGCAGCACCTGTTGCCGTTAAAGAAGGTGTGAATAAAGCCCAAGCAGCTGAAATCAAGAAGCAGCTGGAAGAAGCAGGTGCAACAGTTGAAGTTAAATAATAACTTTTCTGTAGGCAAGCTTGGTATAAGACGTGGTCGGTGGCATTTTGCCTCCGGCCTTTTCTGTTTCTTGCATTATTAATCAGGCAGGGGTGTTTATAATGGCTTCAGTATATTCATACACTGAAAAAAAGCGAATTCGTAAGAACTTTGGCAAACACACAGAAACGGTAGAAACACCAGAATTGTTAGGATTGCAATTGGATTCCTATCATAAGTTTTTACAAGCTGGCGTTGATCCTGAAAAACGAAAAACCTATGGCTTACATGCCGCTTTTAAATCCGTATTTCCTATTACTAGTTTCTCGGGGAATGCAGAATTGGAATATGCAGGATATCGTTTAGGTGAACCTATTTTTGATGTCAGAGAATGCAGAATGCGCGGCTTGACTTATGGTTCCTCTTTGCGTGTCAAAGTGCGCTTGATTATTTATGATAAAGAATCCCATGCTGAATCACGTGTCGTCAAAGATATC
>Ga0207071_1072_pt1 | contig 17770 bp, 14 predicted proteins | sample Alteio_BWMinHeat_67_FD_153531 | JGI IMG/M metagenome (GOLD analysis project Ga0207071, IMG submission 153531) | Enriched cells from forest soil in Barre Woods Harvard Forest LTER site, Petersham, Massachusetts, United States -... | ecosystem: Environmental > Terrestrial > Soil > Temperate forest >...
ATTCGGCCGCAATTCCCAGTCTGACTAGGCCGATAGCATGCGGAATTGGCGAAGTTACCACATTTCGCCCTACTGCCTCTCACCGCCGAGCCTGGATCGCCGCCATCAGCCGCGACTCCAGTGCCGCCGGCACCTCGCGCGCGGAAAATTCCTTGTACAACGCCACCGTCTTCCGCGTCGTCTCCGCCACGATCCGGCACCTCGCGCAAATCGCGGCGTGCCCGTCGAACCGCGCCCGCATCGTCACCCCCAAAGCGTCGTCGAGGTAGTCGTTCAGCCCCGCCACAAAGCGTCGGCAGGTCATGGCTCATACCGTGGTGGGTCCACCGACCAGTCGGGGCCGCGGCGCGCCTTGATCGCCGCGAAATCCAAGAGCGCCAGCGCCTCCTGATTCTCCGGCAGTAGCAACTCCCATAACGGAAAAAAGTCATCGCCGATATCGAGAACTTCGCGCCCGCCGTGTGGACCGTACAAAATCTCGTGGCATGCTTCCACGCCACGCCGGCGGAGCTCTTCCGCCATTTCGGCAAGGTTATCGACTTGGATCATTCCCGCCTCCTGAATGCGTCATCCTATCGGATTCCCGCCAGTTCCTGCAACGTGTGCCAGTTTTCGAGCCGCTCCTCCTGCGTCGACAGCAGAGTCGCCGAAGGAGTACCGTCCTTATCGAACTGCTTCGCGAACCGCCCTTCCGTCCGCGCAAAATAAACAAAATCGATCCGCTCGCCTGTCTTCGGATGCACGTACCAATCCTCCTTGACGTTCGGATTGCCCACCAGGCTGAGCCGCTCCCGGAAGCGCGCCCCCTTCCTCGGGTCGTAAATGAAAATCGGAAAAGACCGCGAATCGGCAGCCAGTTTCGCCTGGTGCTCAGCCATGTTATCGCCAACACCGTGTTCCGGCTGGCACGTCGTGAACACGTTGACAATGGCTGGTCCGGGGAACTGGTTGGCCTCCATTACCGCCTTGTAGAAGTGGTTCATATGGGCACAGGTCGTCTGCGCCACATAGACATCCTTGTGCATCATGCAGAGATTGGCCAGCTCCTTGCGATTCTCTTTCTTCCCCGAAATCGAGCTGCCGTGGAAACTCATCTTCGCATCCTGCCCCTTGAACGAACTGGTGGACGCCTGCCCGCCCGTGTTCGAGTAGACCTGCGTGTCGAGCACGAGCACCTTGATGTCGGCGCCCGCCGCCAGCATGCGCGAGAGCGATTGGAAGCCGATATCGTTCATCGCGCCGTCCCCGCCCACGATCCACAGCCGCTTGTTCTTCCACCCCATCTGATCCCAGCGTGCGCGGACCCCCATCGCGTCCGCCGGCGCGTTCTCGAACAGCGAGTTAGTCCACGAAACCCGATAAGGATTATATGGGTAAGTGGACGTATAAACCGTGTTACACCCCGTGGCCGCCACGATGCCGACATTCTCCTGGCCATAAAGAAATCCGGTCGCCGCCAGCATCATGCGCAGCGCCGTGGCCTCACCGCATCCCATGCAACTCCCCGCGCCGCCCACGTATAGCAGCGAGCGATCCGCCAGCATCATATCCGCCAGCGCCTTGTCGTTGATGAACTTCGCGGGCGTTTCCGGCATGGACTTATACATGTCGAAGGCCATGCGGTACCACTGCATGTTCTCGCTGTTCTTGCGAATCATCTTCAGCGCATCGTGATCGCCGCAGGCATTTACGCACTCCGCGCAGCCCTTGCACTTCGTCGGATCGATGAAGATTCCGAACTTACCGCCGCCGGTGCCCTTCTTCTCCAGCACGGTGAAGTACTTATTCGTGATGCTCCACTGCGCGGCCATATTCTGCCGGACGCTCTCGTCGTCGAAGCCCGCCAGCCGCTCTTCCAGAATCGCCGGCTCCACCACCTTCCCCAGAATCGCGGTATCCGGGCACTGCGTCACGCACTCCATGCAGCCCACGCAGTTTTCGCCGATGAATTCCGGGATGTCAGGCGCGATGTAACTGAAGTCGCGGAGCGCGCCAGTCGCCGCCGGTACCACACTGCGCGCCGATTGGTCGTCGGCGGGAAGCCCCCGTTCGGCGAGTCCGCTGTTATATGCGCCCACCACGCGCTCGTTGAAATCGTCGATGTCCACCACGTGGGACCGGATGTCTTCGAGCCGCACTTCAAATGGTATCGTCGCCATCTTAGTTACCTCCTCCCGACTGCATCACGCGCAGCGCGGCGTTGGCGTTGTCGGCCTCCGCGGTCGCCAGCATCGCATCGCGCGGCACCTCGATCACCTCGTGGTAACCGCGCCGCACAGCCTCCAGGTTGTCCTTCACCACGCGCTCCCCGCGCTTGCCGAAATACTTGCGCAGCGATTTCTCCGCCCCGTGAAAGACATCCTCCTCGCTCAGCCCCAGTGCGTTCTGGAAGGGTGTAATGCGCAGGAAAATGCCGAGTAGCACGATTCCCTGCATGCGCTGCTGCAGGTCGGCGCGCGAGGAAACCGTCTGCGCGATCCCCACCGTATCCAGCGCGAACAGCCGCACTTTCCTGTCGCACATCGTCTTGCGCGCCCAAGAGGGAATCTGCGCCCAAATGTCCGCCGGATCCATCTTCTGGCTCTGCACGAACACCATGCCGCCTTCCGCGATCCCCATCAGCGGATTCTCCAGGTTGAATGCGTTGACGTCGTTCAGCGCCACGAACTCCACGTGCTCCAGCTCCGAGTGCACCCGAATGTGGCGGCTGGCGACCGTCAGATAGTAAGTGGTAGGTAGCCCTTTCTTCTCCGACCCGTACTTAGGGTAAGCCTGTACGTCCATTCCGAAAACTTCGCCCGCAATCGTGGCGATCACCTTATTCGTAGTTACAGACCCGTAACCGCCCACCGAATGCCCGCGCATCGAAAACGAGCCCGGGGAGCGCACGTCGGGATCGTTCGTGACCGGCAGGGCCGTCTCGTGCTTGATCCCCACCGTGAAGTAAGGCCGCGATTGCGGACTCCGCATGTTCTCCACCATCGCGATGAAATCGCCGGCCCGCACGTCGCGGCTGCCCAGCCCCGCCGAGCCGCCCGTGAACTTCGGCATCCGGTGCACCGGTGGATAACCCGGCGAGCCTGCCATCGCATCCGCAAACGCCGTCTTGATCTCGCAGAGCTGCGGATTCGATTGCATCATCGGGATATCCAGCCGCTCGATCACCGCCACCGCTTTCACGTTGCGTAGCGCGCGCACAATCTCCACCGAAGGGAACGGACGGAAGCACGTCACGTGCAGCAACCCGACCTTCAGCCCCATCCTTTCCCGCATGTAATCCACGGCCGCCTCGGCCGTCTCCATCATGCAGCCCGCGCCCACGATCGCATAGTCGGCGTCGGCCAGCCGGTAAGGCATCACCACGTCGTACATCCGGCCGGTCAGCCGGCCGAACTCCGCCATCACGCTCTTTAGCACCGGCAGCACCCGGTCGTAATACCGGCGCTGCGCGATCTTCCCCTTCATGTAGCTGTCCTGGTTTTGTACCACGCCGGACATCAGCGGGATCTGCGGGTCCATCAGGTTGCGTATCCGCTCCGCGGGATGGCCCGCGAACAGCTTCAGCATCTCCGGTTCGATCAGCCGGACATTCTCGATCGTGTGCGTCGTCAAAAAGCCGTCCTGCACATTCAGGAACGGCGTCTCCGAGTCCTCCGCCGCGCGCCGCGAGATCAGCGCGAGATCGCCCGCCTCCTGCGCATTGCGCGCGAACACCACGCCCCATCCGCAATCGGCCACGCCATACACATCGTCATGGCCCGCGTGGACATTCAGGGAATGCGACGTCAGCGCCCGCGCTCCGATGTGAAATACAATCGGCAGCCGCTTCCCCGCAATCGTGTAGAGCACCTCTTTCATCAGGATTAATCCCTGTCCCGACGTGAAGTTCGTCACACGCCCGCCCGCGACCGCAAAGCCTTCGCAGGTGCTCGCCGCGCTGTGTTCGGACTCCGGTTCGATGAAGGCGAGTTCCTCGCCCCAGAGGTTGCGCGTGCCGTTCGCGACCTCGACCTGGTAGCCACCACCCATGGTGGTGGACGATGTGATGGGGTAAGCGCAGGCGCCTTGCGTGATATGGGTTTCCACCCAGACCACCATGCCCGCGCCGTCGGAAGTGGTAGGAATTCCGGGGAATTGCGGTTTTACTTCGAACTCGGTGGCGTCCGCGCAAGTTTCCGGCGGCGCTCCGCTGAGCACAGTACCCATGTCGCCCCTCCTTAAATAAAACAATGAGGCCGGTATCCTGAGCGCCTGTCAACGGGATTCGGTCGGCAGCTCAGCATCCGCGAGGGGCCTTCTAGTTGGCCGTAGCCTATCAAATTTTGTGACGCGGGGAAAGGGGGCTGCGGCACAACTTTTTGCGCCGCCAGATCAGCGCCGCCGCGCCGGGCACAAACAGGAAGATCGAGCTCGGCTCCGGCCCGGGATTCACTTCGAAGGCCGGCCGCAGTTCGCTGATGTCGCCGTACTGCCATCCCGCGCCGCCCTGCGTATCGTTGAACGCGAAGTTGCTCCCCGTCGAGTAGTCGAGAGTCGTGTTCCAATTCCAACTCGCCTGGCTCAGGAAATGGTCCGTGTCGGAATTCGGAATCGCCGCCACCACCCAGTAGGGCGTTCCCGAATTCAGCGCCGTGCAGGTCTGGCAGATGTACGTCACCACGCCACCCGGCGGAAACGATCCGACCGTGCCCAACGTGGTCAAGTCCGCCAGATCCGCACCCGGCAAGCCGGCCGCATCGGCGGCCAGGTAGACCGTAATCGGCGATTGCCCGAGATTCGTGAACGCGATCCCCAGTGCCAGATTCACGGCCCGCAGCGTATCGTCGCTCGCCGGAGTGAACTGCACCGCGAGCATTTGTCCCGCGATCGCGCCGCCGTCGAGCCCCCATCCGTTGTTCGGATCGAATTGCGCGGGGCTGCCGAAATTGCTGAATACAACGCTCGCGTGGGCCGCCTGACCAGCCGCGAGAAGGGCCGCCAAAACCAATGAGAAGCGTACGGGTGAGAGGCTATTCATAAAGAACTCCGGCGGCTTACAGCTTACTCAGAGTGCTCCCGAAGAAATTCCCCACCCAGATGTTGGCGCCGTCGAACGCCACGTCTTCCGGACCGTTACCGACAGTGAAAGTGCCCATCGTGGCGCCATCGGCAACACGCAACTTAGTCACCGTGCCCGCGGTGAAATTCGATACCCACATGCTGGACCCGTCGAACGCCATCGAGTACGGGCCGGCTCCCACCGGGAAGGTCCCCAGCAGCGCGCCGTCGGATGCTCGAAGCTTGGTCACGTTATTCGTGCTGAAATTGGCAACCCAGATGTTATTCCCATCGAACGCCAGCCGGATCGGCTGCGTGCCCACGTTGTAAGTGCCCACCAGCGATCCGTCGGCGGCCTTCAGCTTCGTCACGTTATTCCCGCCGCGATTCGACACCCACATATTGGTTCCGTCAAACGCCACGCCGACCGGATTCACGCCAACGGCGTAGGTTCCCACCAGGGAGCCATCGGACGCTTTCAGCTTGGTCACATTGTTGCTGTTTTCGTTGGCGACCCAGATGTTGGTCCCGTCGAAGGCGACGCCTTGGGGGTGGGTTCCTACATTGTAAACGCCTACCGAGATGCCATCCGTGGCCCGCAGCTTGCGGATGTTGTTGTCGAAGGCGTTCGGCACCCAGATGTTCGCTCCGTCGAAGACTACGCCCGTAGGCCCGCCCTGGCTGGTGTAGACCTGAAATATCCCGAGCACCGATCCGTCATTCGCTCGGATCTTGCTGACATACCCGTTGCACCAGTTCGCCGACCAGATATTCGTTCCGTCGAAAGCCAGCCCGTTGGGGCTGCAGAATCCGCCATTGGCAATTGTCGTGGCCTGATTGGCGCCGTACCACCGCAGCAGCGCGACCTGCTGGGGATTGGTCCCCGCCGTCGCCACCACCTGCGCGGCCGCCCCCGATGCGCCAAATGTGAGCAGCGCCAGCGTTCTCAACGTTGTGAAAGTCATCTCGTTCCCCTTCACTTCACACTGCGAATTACGCCCTCCAAAAGGCTCACGCCGGCATCGAAATTTCTTGGACCCAATCCGAGCCGCAATCGCAAGGGAGTGGTTGGCACACACGCCTGCCGCTCACGTCTGTGTCGCGCACCCACCTTACACGCTGTCTCACCGTGTGATATCAATAGAGTCGATCCGCGCACGGAAAGAGCATATCCATGAAGATATCGCGCAGAAAACTGATCCAGACCGCCGGCGTCGCGGCCCTGGCCTCGGGCGAGATTCCGGCGGCCGTCATGCCCGATCCCAGGTTCGAAGGCAAGGACACACCCAAAATCGCCCTCGCTCTCGGCGATGGCGGGGCAGGCGGCGCACCCGGCGATTCCCTCCGCCGCCTCAAGCAACTCGGCGTCAATTGGGCCCTCTCCGGAGGCCCGCCGATCCCCTGGGACGAGGCCCACCTGCGCGACCAGTTCGATCGCGCCAAGGCTGCCGGCGTCACTCTCGGCAATCTGATGATCGGCGGCTTCAACAACGCCATCTATGGCCGGCCCGGCCGCGACGAGGAAATCGAGAAGGTCATTCAGTCCATCAAAGCCGCCGGCAAAGTCGGCATCCCCGTCGTCGAATACAACTGGTACGCCCACCGCATCACCGAAGCCTACTTCGAGGAGCCCGACCCCGCCCGCGCCGGCGTCAGTTGGACCGGGTACGATTACGAACTGGTGCGCACTCCCGGCCGCCAGTATATGGTCCCCGCGCCGCCCGCTGAAGCCGGCATCAAGATCAAGGATCTGCCCGCCCTGCCCAACGAGGGCGCCCACACCCTCCAGGAGATGTGGGACACCATCACCTATTTCCTGAAGCGCGTGATTCCCGAAGCCGAAAAAGCCGGCGTGCGTCTTGCCCTCCACCCCAACGATCCGCCCGCGCCCATCAGCCGCGGCTCGCAGCAAATCATGGGCAGCGTCGAAGGCTGGAAGCACCTCATCGAAATCGTCAAGAGCCCGTCCAACGGCATCACCTTCGATTGCGGCGTGACTCGGGAAATGGGGCAGAACCCGGTCGAAGTCTGCGCCTACTTCGCCTCGCGCGACCGTATCAATCACGTCCACTTCCGCAACGTCAAAGTCGTCAAGCCCTACGAACGCTATTCGGAAGTCTTCATCGACGAAGGCGAGAACAATATGTTCCTGGTGATGCGCGAATTGGTGAAGCACCGCTACACCCGCGAGATCTACCCGGAGCATCCCCGCGCGCTCGATTACGATCGCGATCGCGGCCCGATTCGCGGCTATCCCGGCGGCGGCGGCTACGCTTCCTTCGCCTTTCAGGTCGGATACACTCGTGCTATGATTCAGGCCGCGCTCACGCTGGCCTAGCGACGGCCTGAAGAAGGCCTGGAGAAATGCCTAGGAGGTTCAAGCGAAATGCAGAACCCAACAACTGTCCGAGGGAGACGCTCTTTCCTGAGGAACGCGGCCGCCATCGGGGCCGGACTCTGGGCCGGCGAAAATCTCGAGGCCTACCCGCAAAACACCAACACCAGTTCCAGGCCCTCTGACCTGAAAATCACCGATCTCCGCGTGGCCACTGTGGCGCGCGCTCCCATGACCTGCCCCCTGATCCGCATCGATACCAATCAGGGCATCTACGGCCTCGGCGAAGTTCGCGATGGCGCCAGCAAGAATTACGCGCTCCTTCTCAAGAGCCGCCTGCTCGGCGAGAACCCCTGCAACGTCGACAAGCTCTTCCGCAAGCTCAAGCAATTCGGCTCCCACGGCCGGCAGGGCGGCGGCGTCTGCGCCGTCGAAATGGCCCTCTGGGACCTCGCCGGCAAAGCCTACAACGTGCCCGTCTACCAGATGCTCGGCGGCAAGTTCCGCGACAAGATCCGCTGCTATGCCGACACAACCGAGTCGCCCGACCCCAAGGTCTTCGGCCAGCGCCTCAAAGCGCGCATGGACCAGGGCTTCTCCTGGCTCAAGATGGATCTCGGAGTCGACATGGTCGCCAAAACTCCCGGCACGGTCACGCGGCCCGAAGGCACCAGCTTCGCTTATGGCGACCCCACCCCGCACATGTTCACCGGCACCGAAATCACCGAGAAGGGCATCGCCATGATGGCCGAGTATGTCGCCCAGGTCCGCGAAGCCGTCGGCATGGAAGTGCCGCTCTCCGCCGATCACTTCGGCCACATCGGCGTCAATAGTTGCATCCGGCTCGGTAAGGCGCTGACCAAATACAACCTCTCCTGGCTCGAGGACATGATCCCCTGGCAGAACACCGAGCTCCTGAAAAAAATCAGCGAAGCCGTCGATATCCCCATCCTCACCGGCGAGGATATCTACCTCAAAGAGCCGTTCATGGAGCTGTGCCGCACCCACGCCGTGGATATCATCCAGCCCGACCTCGCCACCTCTGGCGGCATTCTGGAGACCAAGAAGATCGGCGACGGCGCGCAGGAATTCGGCGTCCCGATGGTGATGCACTTCGCCGGCACGCCGGTCTCCTGCATGGCGAACGTGCACTGCGCCGCCGCCACGCAGAATTTCCTCGTGATGGAAAACCATTCCGTCGACGTTCCGTGGTGGGGCGATCTTGTAAACGGCGTCGAGAAGCCGATCGTCAACAAGGGCTTCATCACCGTGCCGGACAAGCCCGGCCTCGGCATCACCCTGAACGACGACGCCGTCAAGCAGCACCTGTTGGAACCCGGCTACTTCGACCCGACCCCTCAGTGGAACGTGGACCGTACCAACGACCGCCAATGGAGCTAATGATGCGTAATTCCAGACTGATCGTAAGTGTATTCGCCGCAGCCCTGCTGCTACCTGCCCTCGCCCAGGCGCAATTATTCCGCATGACGCCGCAGCAGATGATCGAGCTCACGTCCAAGAACCCCTTCGAGCGCTTCTCCGACGGCCGCCCCAAAATCCCCGACGCGCTCATCGAACGCGCACGCGGCGTATCGCCCGAAGAGATTTTCGGAGTGCTCGGAGCCAGCGGCGGCCGCGGCGGCTTCCGCAATCAGTACGCCGACGGCTTCCTCATGACGCATCCCAATAAGAAACTGATTGGCCGCGCCTTCACCGTCCAGTTCATGCCCCAGCGTCAGGATCTCGAAGACGTCGTGCAAGCTCACTCGCAAGCCGCCGGCACCGGCCGCCTGTACAACCAGACCGTCATCGACATGCTCCAGCCCGGCGACGTCCTCGTGGTCGATCTCTTCGGCAAGGGCGAAGACGGCACCATCGTCGGCGACAATCTCTTCTACTACATCATGAAGGTCGCCAAAGCCGGCGGCATCGTCGTCGATGGCAGCGTCCGCGACCTCGACGAAATCTCCGGCATGGACATGCCGCTCTACTATCGTCACGGCCATCCCAGCTATCTGACCAACGTCACCCTGACCGGCGTCAACGTCCCCATCCGCATCGGCAACGCCACAGTCATGCCCGGCGACCTGGTCGTCGGTGACGCCGAGGGTCTCTACTTCGTCCCCCCGCAGATGGTCCAGCAAGTCATCGAAAGCGCTGACAAGATCCACATCCACGACGAATGGACCCGCAAGAAGTTCGACGAAGGCAAATACAAATCCACCGAAATCTACAGCACCCCCAAGGACCCGGCCTTGAAAAAGGAATACGACGACTACCTGGCCAAACGCCTCGCCGAACTCAACAAAAAGTAGGACAGGCCTCCCGGCCTGTCCTCCCCGTGCAATGTCGAGCCCTTCCCGCCACCTTCAAATCCGCCCGAACTTCGCCACCGCTTCCTTAATCGACTTGAACTTCTCAATAAACGGCAGCATGCTGTGCTCTGTATCGTCCAGCGCCTGCGCCTTCTTCAAAACCTCCTCCGCCTTCGCCCGCGGCACCACCGCCACTCCATCCTCGTCCGCGACCACCATGTCGCCAGCCGAGACCCGCGCCCCCGCGCATGTAACCGGGACGTTCACACCTGCGACCCTGTAGTGATTGATCGTCGTCGAAGGAGCCACCCCGCGGCTGAACACCGGGAACTGCAGCCTGTGAATCTGCGGCGTGTCCCGCACGCTGCCGTCCACCACCGCCCCCGCCATCCCGCGATACTTCATTGCCGTCGCCATCAGCGCGCCGATCCCCGCATAGTCCGCGCCGTCCTCCACCACCATCACGTAGACCGATCCCGGCTTCGCGTTGTCGATCGCGTCCAGCATCCCCTCCGACGCCTTGGACCCCTCCTTGTGCTCTTCCTTCTTCAGCAGCACCGTCACCGCCGGCCCTGCGAACTTCGTGGTCGCAAGCGGACGCATATCGTGCGACATGTAATTCCGCTGCCCGTATAGCTGCTCCATCGCATCGGAGACCGACGCCACCTCGACCGTGCGGAATCCCTCGATCAGCGGATCTCCCGATGGCTGCGCCATCAGCCAGACGGCGAGCGCAAGAATCGCGAACATCGTCATCCACAACGTACGTTTCATGAAAACTCCTGTCAGCGAACCAGTGAATTGAATAACAGCTTGTACGTGCCGTGAGTCTGCGCCCGGTGCTGCGCCGGGAATCCGATCAGCACCACGCGCCCTTGTCCCGATTTCACCGACACCACCGCCGCCCGGCGCGTCAGATTCTCCTCGCCCACAAGCCACCCGCTCTCCAGCAGGTCGCGATCTTCGTACCGCACCACCGTGGCGTAGTTCTCCGCGTCCTGCGCCGTGATCTCAAACGCGGGACTGTCCAGATACAACGCCAACCCGTGCGCCGGCATCCCATACGCAATCGGATTCGTATTGTCGAACGTCACCTTCAGTGTGGAGCCAGGACACCAGAATTCCTTGGTCGATTTCCCGGCCACCACATTGCGCACGCCGATCCCGAGTCGGTCCATCGGGAAGGCCGTCGCCGCGTTCAACGCCACCAGCGTACCGCCCTTCTGCACGAACTCGCGGATCGCCGCGACGCCCTCCGTCCCCAGCCCCGTGCGATATTCCGGCGGAGTGTTGCCCCCGCGCCCGCCTCCTCCACCGCCGCCGCGCCCGCCGCGCCCGCCCGCCGCCGCGCCCGCCGCCGGCGCCTCACCCGTGATCGTCGCCGTGCTGTCGTTGGGAATAATCAGCACGTCGTACTTATCGATCAGGTTCCCCGCTTTGATCTCCGGATCGAAGATCGACGTGTACGGGAAATTGAACTGCTCCAGCACCAGCCGGCTCCACCCTTCGTCGATATTGCCGCCGCCGAAGCGCTGGTACATCGCTACTCGCTGCCGCTTCATGTCGTGTGCGCCCGCCGTCACCGCGCCGCGCAGCGGCGTGAAATCCACGCCCGTCTGCCGCGCGACCGTCTCCAGGACCGCTTCCGATCCGGGCGCGATCAGAAAATCGCCCGGCCGCAAACCCGTGCCGGCCTTGTCGACCCGCCGCAGCGCCACACTCTGATCGAACAGCAGATTCATCGCGCGGAAGCTGTCGTTCAGCCGCCCGTCCATCGAGTAGCCGTTGGGAGCGCGCGTCACCTTTCCCGCCGGATCGATCGGGCCGGTGACTCTCGCCATCGCCACCTCGCCCAACTCGTCCACCGGGTCCACCCGCACCCCCATGTACTCGAACATCGTGTCCGTCGCCATATCGTACGGTCGAATCGGCGAGCCGTCGCGATTGCGCGTCCATTCGTTGTCCGGGAAAAACGTGCGCCCCAGCAGATAGCGGATCAGCCCCATCTTTGGCTGCGCCATCGTGATCACGAACGACCCCTCGGGATACATCGTTCCCGTCGGCGTCGTGAAGACCTTGGTCGCCCGCTGGATTTCGATGCCCTGCACCAACAATTTGTTCACCAACTTGATGGAAGTCAGCGGATCGTGTTGCAGCGTGGAAATCAGGTACGCGGCCGGCTTCCCCGCGGCCCCGCGCTCCGTCTGCCGCTTGCCCTTCAGATACGCATTCCACAGCACCGTCTCGCGATTCCGCGCCGCCAGATCGAGCGTGGCCCAGGCCGAGACCTTCTGCCGCTCCACGATGTCGCGCAGGTGCCACCACCCGCCCGGCCACGGGTTGGGAAAGATCGTCTCCGCCTCGTACACCGGAAGATTCCGCGTGTTGCCGCGCAACTGATCGGGGTGCATGAACAGCGGCGTCGCCAGGCGCGCCGCGGCCGATTCCGTCAGCATGCCGGCGATATTATGGAACGGCGTGATCCAGTGGAAACCGAAATGGCCCCAGCCCGAATACACCGCGCCGTTGATCGCTCCCGAGAGGTCCGCCTCTTCCTCTTTATACGCCATGTGCGCGCCGTACCAGCTCAACTCTCGCCACAGAATCGGGTCGGCGAACGGCCGCATCGGTTCCGCGTACGGAGGCAGATAAATGCGCGCGCCGTTCGCTCCCATCCCATGGTGATCCACGTAAGCTTCGGGCTTCCACTCCGTGAACAGAATCTTCGCCATGTACTGCGAGTCCGGGATGTTCGTCTGGAAGGCGTCGCGATTGTTGTCGTGCCCCGCGTATTTCTGATACAGCCACGGCGGATTCGTCCCTTCGTACGCCGTGCCCAGTTGCTTGTTGTACCAGTCCGTGACCATGATTTCGCCGTCCGGATTGAAGCACGGCACCTCGATGAAGATGACGTTGTCCAGGATGCGTCGCGCCTCTTCGTCCTTGCGCGCCAGCAGGTCGTACGCCAGCTCCGGCGCCATCTGCGCGCCGCCGATTTCAGTCGCGTGCATGCTCATCGACTGCACCACCACAGCCTTCCCTTCATCCACCAGCGCGTGCGCCTGCGCCTCCGTCAACCCGCGCGGATCGCTCAGCCGGAGATTCACCGTGCGCAGCCGTTCCAGCTTGGCGAAGTTCCCGGGCGCCGTGATGACCACCATCAGGAACGGGTTCCCCATCGACGTAGGCCCCATGTTGATGACCTTCATTCGTCCGGCGCTCTGCTTCTCCAGTACGCCATAGTATTCGACGATCTTGTCCCACCGCGCCATCTTCTTATCGGCGCCGAGTGGGAAGCCAAAAAATTTCTCAGGCGTAGTGATTTCCTGGCCGAGGCCCGTGATCACCAACAGGAAACTACAAAGCAGCAGACGAGTTCCACGCATATGAGAGAAGAGGATACCGCGAAACTCCGTGCTTTGGTGGGGCATGCTTCGCTTGCCCGCCGCCCATTCCAAGCTAGAATCGACACATGACCCGCGTTGCACTCCTCCTCCTCACCGCCCTTTCAGCCCTCGCCCAGCAAAACGACATCCCCAAATCCTTCACCGCGCCCGTCGCCGCATCCGATTACATCAAACGCGAAGTAATGATCCCCATGCGCGACGGAGTCAAGCTCCACACCGTCGTCGTCCTTCCCAAGGCCGCCAAAGACGCGCCGATCCTGCTCACCCGCACACCGTACAACGCGTCGAAGCGCACCGCGCGCAACGATAGCCCCCACATGCTCGCGATCCTGCCGCAGGGCGACGAGGTCTTCGTCGCCGATGGCTACATCCGCGTCTTTCAGGACGTCCGCGGCAAGTACAAATCCGAAGGCGACTACCTCATGACCCGCCCCGTCCGCGGGTCCCTCAATCCCACCTCCACCGACCACGTCACCGACGCCTATGACACCATCGACTGGCTGGTGAAGAACACGCCCGAATCCAACGGCCGCGTCGGCATGATCGGCTCCTCCTACGAAGGCTTCACCGTCGTCATGGCGCTCCTCGGCCCGCATCCCGCCCTCAAAGTCGCCGCGCCCGAGAGTCCCATGGTGGATGGCTGGATGGGCGACGATTGGTTCCATTACGGCGCCTTCCGCCAGACTAATTTCGACTACACCATGCAGCAGACCACGCAGAAGGATGCGGGCGACCCCGTGCCGCGCGACGCGTATGACGATTACGACGCCTATCGCCGCTTCGTATCCGCCGGAGCCTACGCCCGCGCCCACGGTCTGCAGCAACTTCCGTGGGCCGAGAAGATGATGGAACACGCCGCGTACGATGCCTTCTGGCAGGGCCAGGCTCTCGACAAACTCGTCGCCGCGCGGCCCGCCGCGGTGCCCACCATGTGGATTCAAGGCCTCTGGGACCAGGAAGACATGTGGGGCGCGATTCACTGCTATCTCGCCTTGAAAGCCAGGGGACAGGCCGATCACAATTTCCTGGTGATGGGCCCCTGGCGTCACAGCCAGGTGAACTACGACGCCAACAATCTCGGACCGTTGAAGTGGGAGGGCGACACCGCCCTGCAGTTCCGCCGCGACGTGCTTAAGCCCTTCTTCGATCAGTATCTGAAGACGCCATCCCACCCGGCCGGCACGCCCCCGGTATTCATTTACAACACCGGCGAAAACCACTGGGACCGCCTCCAGAATTGGCCGCTCGCCTGCGAAAATGGCTGCGCCGCGCCCATGAAGCCCTTATACCTGCAGTCGGATTTCGGCCTCGCCTTCGACAAGCCCGGCGCGCCGGCGGTCCCCGCCGATTCTTACATCTCCGACCCCGCCAAGCCCGTGCCGTACATCGCTCGTCCCGTGCGCTTCTCCGACGGCGACCGCTGGAGAACCTGGCTGGTCGCCGATCAGCGCCATGCCGCCGACCGTACCGACGTGCTCGTCTACCAAACTTCCGTACTCACCGCGCCCGTCCGCGTTAGCGGCGCCCCCGCCGCCGATCTGTTCGCCGCCACCAGCGGCACCGACTCCGACTGGGTGGTGAAGCTGATCGACGTCTTCCCCGACGAAGTGCCCAGCCAACCCGAGATGGGCGGCTATCAACTCGCGATATCGATGGACATCTTCCGCGGCCGCTACCGCGACAGCTTTGAACACCCTTCCGCCATCCCCGCCGGCAAACTGCTGCGCTATCGCTTCGCGCTGCCCACCACCAACCACGTCTTTCTTCCGGGCCATCGAATCATGGTGCAGATCCAATCCACCTGGTTCCCGCTCTACGATCGCAACCCGCAAACCTACGTCCCCAACATCTTCTTCGCCCGGCCCGAGGATTACAAGCAAGCCACGCAAACGATATTCCGCTCCGGCAGCCAGGCTAGCGCCGTCTGGCTGCCCGTCGTGCCCTAACAACGGTGCAATAACTCGCATCCTCCTCTTGAAACGCTGCTGTAACCGGAGCGGTCCTTGCCGTGCTTCCGGTCCAAACGTCGGATCCGGCCCTGTGCCACAAACGCCTGTAAACAGGCTCTGATCGCGGAAGTGGTCGCGATCCCGGCACGCGCCGGAAGCCGCTAGGAGGATGGAAAAAATGCGGTTCCACCCGGAAAAATTTTCGCGGCGCCGTTTTCTCGCCGGACTGGCAGCGGGAGCATTGGCCCGCGGCCAGCAACCACAGCCCGCCATTTTGCCGGCCCCCCAAAGCTCAGGGATCGATCATGTCGTCCTCGTCATGATGGAGAATCGTTCCTTCGATCACCTCCTTGGCTGGTTACCCGACCGGCTGCCCGGCGTCAACGGACGGCAGGAAGGGCTCAGCTATTCCGATTTCACCGGGCTGCTTCACCCCACTCATCACCTCACCGATTTCCAGGGCTGTGCCTTTCAAGATCCCGACCATTCCTACGAAGGCGCCCGCATCGAGTACGACAACGGAAAGTGCGATGGCTGGCTCCGCGCGAACGACCTCTTCTCGATCGGCTACTACCGGCAGCAGGACCTCGCTTTCTTCGGCGCTGCCGCTCCCGGCTGGACCGTCTGCGACAACTACTTCGCCGCCATCATGGCCGAAACCTTTCCCAACCGCTTCTATCAGCACGCCGCCCAAACCGACCGCATTCACAACACCACCGCAATCTCGGTGCTACCCACCATCTGGGACCGGCTCCAGGCCGCCGGCCTGACCGGCAGGTATTACTTCGGCGACGTTCCGTTCACCGCCCTCTGGGGCGCGAAACACCTCGATATCTCGCGCCCGTTCGCGGAGTTCCTTGTCGATTGCGCGGCCGGCAGTCTGGCCCAGGTCAGTTTTATCGATCCGCGCTTCGAGGATGAACCCAGCGGCACATCCAACGACGATCACCCCCATGCCGACATCCGCAATGGCGAAGCCTTCCTCAACCGGATATACCGCGCGGTTACTGGCGGACCGCACTGGCCGCGGACTCTCCTGATCGTCAACTTCGATGAATGGGGCGGATTCTACGACCACGTGCCGCCACCCGTCGCGCCCATTCCCCTCGCCGACCAGCTCGCCGGCAATCAGGATGGGCGTCTCGGTTTCCGCACGCCCGCCATGCTGATCTCGCCGTGGTCGCGCCGCGGCTATGTCTCGCACATCCAGTTCGACCATACTTCGGTTCTGAAGTTCATCGAATGGCGCTGGAGCCTGCCGCCCCTCACCGTTCGCGACGCGACCGTCAACAATCTGGCGTACGCTTTGGATTTCTCGCAGCCGGTTCTTTCCGCGCCGTCGTATTCCGTACCGCCCGGGCCGTTCGGCGGCGTCTGCCTCTCGGCCCTGCCGGCTGCCGTTGAGAGTGAGTGGGGGACCCTGCAAGGTCTCGCGCGCGGTTTGGGGTTTCCCTTGCTCTAGATTCGTGTCCAGTTAGTAAACGCAAGAAATGGAGGGTATCATGCGAAACAAACTCAGCCTGCTCTGGTTATTGGCGATGCCGACCGTTGCGCAACAGCCGCCCATCCGCCACGTGTTCACGATTGTTCTCGAAAACAAGAGTTTCGACGAGACATTCGGTCCGAATTCACCGGCGCCGTATCTTTCCAGACAACTTACGGCCCAGGGTGAGTTACTGACTAACTACTACGCGATCGGCCACAACAGCCTGGATAACTACATCGCCCTCGTCAGCGGCCAGGCTCCCAACATCGCCACGCAGAGCGATTGCCAGGTCTATCTGGACTTCATCCCCGGCGCCCTCCTCCAGGTGGATATCAACGGCCAGGTTTTGGGACAAGGCTGCGTCTTCCCCGCCGGCGTGCAGACCATCGCGAACCAGTTCGCGGCGCGCCAACTCTCCTGGCGCGCGTACATGGAAGACATGTCCTCAAACTGCCTGCACCCTGCGCTCAATACACTGGATCAGACGCAAACCGCCAAAGTCGGCGATCAATACGCCGCCCGCCACAACCCGTTCGTCTATTTCCATTCCATCATCGACACGCCATCCTGTGCCGCCGGCGATGTCCCCCTCGCGCAACTCCCCGGCGATCTCAGCCAGTACGCCACCACACCGAATTACGTCTTCATTACGCCCAACCTCTGCCACGACGGCCACGACTCCCCGTGCGTGAATGGCGAACCCGGCGGGCTCGTTTCCGCCGACGCCTTCCTGCGTCAGTGGGTGCCGCAAATCCTCGCCTCTCCCGCTTACCAGAGCGACGGCCTGCTGCTGATCGTATTCGATGAGGCCGAGTTCGGCGCTTCGAACACCGATACCACTGCTTGCTGCAACGAACTTCCCGGCCCCAATTCCCCTCTGCCGGGGATTACCGGCCCCGGCGGAGGCCGCGTCGGAGCCGTCGTCCTGTCGCCGTTCGTGCCGCCGGGAACCGTGGCCGCCACTCCCTACAACCACTACTCCCTGTTGCGGACCATCGAAGACATCTTCGGCCTCGATCACCTTGGCTTCGCCGCCCAACCCGGCCTGAAAAGCTTCGGCCTCGACGTCTTCCTCTCCATCCCTTAGAAGAGCGCTTCACGGGATTGCCAAAGCCGTCGCCGTCAAGTAGACTCTCAGCGATCGTATGCCTTGCCGTTACGGCGCCACCCCTGAACACCGCGTTCGCGTCGAACTGATTGAAGCCGATCTCGAGATCGGCTTCAATCTCGTCGATTTCGCT